>Ga0065721_10052569_pt1 | contig 11633 bp, 7 predicted proteins | sample Mesricmetagenome_FD_59108 | JGI IMG/M metagenome (GOLD analysis project Ga0065721, IMG submission 59108) | Mesophilic microbial community from rice straw/compost enrichment Sample: eDNA_1 v2 (version 2) | ecosystem: Engineered > Solid waste > Grass > Composting > Bioreactor | place: USA: Davis...
CAAGCCGATACGGTGTTGATTTCTGGAGAAGGATGTGAAAATGAAATGAACAGGACAGACGATTGACAACATGTTACTGCTAGAGACCAACAGACACCCGCCTTGATGCAGGTATCAAAACGAAGGAGGCCCGGCTGCAACCAGACCTCCCGGTGATTCTTAAATAATTTGGCAACTACTTAAAAATCTTTTAAAGGTATGCATTTTTCTACGCAAACCGCGCATGAAAGAAGGAGTGTCTTTGATCGAATAGTTCTTTCATCGCAAACACGATTCTATATGAAAGTGAACATACTTTTGTTCCTGCTGACAGCGTTCTCCTCTTCACTTCTCCTGGCCATTGACGGGAGTGGTCAGGACATCGAAAAGGAGAGCGTGACTGTCGGACTGAATGGTGAAGCGCTGGCTTCAGGATTAAAAAGCATCGAAGCACAGAGCTCGTTTCGTTTCACTTACCGAGTGAGTGAGATTTCGACTTATGACAAAATAAAACTTCGCACTGGTACAAGGTCAGTTAAGACTACGTTGGACCTACTCCTGGCGCAAACGAATCTGACCTACAATCAGATTGGTAACTACATCGTGCTGTCACCAAAAGAAGAGGCACCTGTCCAGGGATTCAACGTCAGAGGCCGGGTTACTTCCGGCGATGAGCCATTGCCAGGCGTTAATGTTATTGTTAAAGGAACCACGCAAGGGACGTCGACCGACGCAGACGGACGATTTACAATGTCACTCGATGACCCCGATGCCGTACTAATCTTCTCATTCATTGGCTATGTGACGCAGGAAGTTGCTGTTCGATCTCGTAGCGAACTCAATGTTTCTATGTCGTCAGACATGCAATCGTTAGAGGAAGTTGTGGTCGTTGGCTACGGAACTGTTAACAAACGCGACCTCACTGGTTCTGTTGCGTCTGTCTCAAGTGAGCAACTGAAACAAGTTCCTATTACTTCGCTAGAGCAGGGAATTCAGGGCAGGGTTGCTGGTGTGCAGGTAACGCAGGCTTCGACCGCTCCGGGTGGCGGTATAACGATTCGTGTGAGAGGTGGAACGTCGATCAACGCGGGTAACGAACCTCTGTATGTAATCGATGGGTTCCCGATTTACAACGATGCGACTATGATGCCGAGCACGGTGGATGAAGGTGTATCGCCCAATCCCCTTTCAACAATCAACCCGAGCGACATCGAATCGATTGAGATTCTTAAAGATGCGTCCGCGACTGCGATCTATGGTGCCAGAGGCGCGAACGGCGTGGTAATCATCACGACCAAACGCGGAAAGCCGGGAAAAGCAAGGATCAGTTATGAAGGATACTACGGTGTGCAGGAAGTCGCCAAGCGATACGAAATGATGAATGCAGCGGACTACGCCACGATGGTCAACGAGATAGCTGAACGCAAGGGGCACGCTCCCTACCTGCCGACCCCGGAGTCATACGAAAACAATGATACCGACTGGCAAGACCTGATTTTTCAACAGGCACCAATTCAGAATCATCAGATCAGTATCTCAGGCGGGGACAGAGGTCTGAATTACACATTTTCCGGAAACTACTACGACCAGGAAGGTATTGTCAAGAACTCGGGATTTAAGCGATACTCATTCCGCGTGAACCTCGACAAAGAGGTCAATGAACGATTTAAAATTGGCAATACTTTGAGCATCAACCGATCGATTACCAATTCCCTCGTAGCGAATGGTGAGAATAGCCCGCAAAACGGTATCATTGGTGCGGCACTGACAGCTCTTCCTATTCTCCCGGTCAAAGATGAGAATGGAAACTATGTCTTTGCCAACTATGCCAACAAGTACAGTACGCGATTGAACCCTCGCGACAACGATAATCCTGTTGCACTGACGACTGGATATTTCGATGAAATGATTTCAGACCGGGTAATCGGAAACATTTTTGGAGAGTACAAAATCCTTGACGGTCTGAAGTTCCATGTGAGCTTTGGCGCTGATCTCGCAAAAAATAACCGGGAGATTTACTTTGACCGAACTACCTACTACGGTTCAGTGAAAAACGAAGGCGGATATGCTCGGACTGCGTATTCGGAGAAGTCATCATTTCTCAATGAGAACATGTTGACCTACAACAAGACCTTCGGAAACGATCATGATTTGAACGTGATGTTAGCCTACACGTGGCAGAATGAAGTGTTTAAGTCGCACTCAATTGTCAACGTCAACTTTATTACTGACATTCAGAAAAATGCAGGTATTGAAACTGGCAACCGCGCAGGTGGCCCAAGTATCAATGCAAGCCAGCAACGTTGGGATCTCGTGTCATGGGTTGGCCGTGTCAACTATGGCTTCAAACACAAGTATTTGTTTACGGCCACTGCTAGGATGGATGGATCATCGCGGTTCGGTGATGGAAACAAATGGGGATTCTTTCCGTCAGGTGCATTTGCCTGGCGCGTGTCGGACGAAAATTTTCTCAGTTCAAGTCGCACAGTCAGCGACCTGAAACTCAGAGTGAGCTATGGTTTGACGGGTAACACTGAAATCGGTACATACCGGTCTCTTGCAGCGCTTGAAAACGTACGGTACAGTTTCAACGGCAATCCTGTGATCGGATTTATTCCGAGCAGTCTTGGAAACCCGGATCTTCGATGGGAAACAACAAAACAGTTTGACATCGGGCTCGATCTCGGGTTGTTGAATGATCGTATCGTTCTGAATATGGATTACTATAGGAAACGGACTGATGATCTTCTCCTTGAAGTGACCCTTCCGATCAGCTCGGGTTTCACCACCGCTTTGAAAAACTCCGGTAGTGTCGAGAATAAAGGTGTCGAGCTTGGATTGACAGGTCGAGTGCTGGATAAGAAGTTCAAGTGGACCACCAATTTCAATATTGCCGCCAACAGGAACCTCGTCGTCGATCTCGGTGAGAGCGATCGTTTCTTCGGCTTGGATCTTCCGGTCAAGTTTATAAGTGCCACACTTGTACAGGAGGGGTATCCTCTTGGGGCGTACTATGGTTTGAAGGTTGACGGTGTCATCCGCAATGAAGAGGAGCTGGCAGCCTACAAACCTGCGGCGCAAGTGGGTGACTATCGCATCGTCGATCAGAATGATGATGGAAAGATAGATGGAGATGACCGCGTCATTGTTGGCAATCCCAATCCTGACTATATCTACGGATGGAACAACAACTTCGAGTATGGCAATTTCAGTTTGAATGTTTTCTTCCAGGGTGTCGAGGGTATGGATGTGCTTAACATCAACCTAATTCAATTTGAAAACCTTGCTGTGAAGGTGAACAACACCAAGCGCAGGTTCACGGAGCGATGGACTCCGGAGAATCCCAACGCGAAGTTTCCGAAATATGGTCCCGGTGAACAAGCAGTGGGCTCAAATGAGATGAACAGTCAGGTAGTCGAAGACGGTTCTCATCTCCGGCTGAAGGCTGTTACACTTGGCTACAACGTGCCCCTGAAATCGGACAAGATTCACAGTTTGAAGTTCTACGTAACAGGAAAGAATCTATTTACAATCACGGACTACAGTGGATACAATCCCGAAGTTAACAGTCGCGGTCAAAGCAATGTGAACCGAAATATCGATTGGGGAGCGTATCCTCTCGACAGGTCCTACGTATTCGGTGTCAACCTTACATTTTAATGAGCCATGAAATCGATCAGAATATTATTTCTCATAGCAATACTTTCTTCCTGCACGGATGTGCTGGATGAGTATCCGATGGATTTTATCGGGCCGGCTAACTTTTACAAGAATCAAACTGATGCGTTAGCCGCGATTAATGGTGCTTACAGTGCATTGAAAACTTATTACGCGGAGGACAGCTATTTGTTGATGACGGAACTTCCCACTGAAGCGGTCGGTACGTATGGACAAACACTTGCGGGAGAGAATGCTCAATTGGACGAGTACCTTTGGAACGATGGTCATCCCGACATACTAGCATTCTACACGAATGCATACCGAGCGCTTAATGCGGCTTCGTCAGTTGTCGACAGAGTTCCCGGTACGGAGATGAGCGAGGAATTAAAAAACCGGATAATTGGTGAAGCAAAGTTTCTGCGTGCGCTGACCAACTTTAATCTGGTCAGGTTTTTTGGTGACATTCCTCTGAAACGCAATTCCTCAAGAAGTCTTGATGATGCCGCGAAAGTAGACAGAGATCCCGCAGCTGACGTTTATGAGTTTATCATTGAGGACCTCGAAGACGCTGTGGACATTCTTCCCCTGCGCAGTACACTCAGCGGTGCCAACATCGGACGTGCAACAAGGGAAGCTGCCTTGACTTTATTGGCGAAGGTGTACCTACAAAGAGGAAGCATGAACGCGGCGAACGGCGTGCCAGAGAGTTTGCGCATAGCACAGGCAAATGATTTCGAAAGATCGGCGCAACTGCTTGAAGCAGTCATGACGGGCGGATACCACAAACTGTTGGACGACTATAGTCACTTGTGGGGGTTCGGTGTATCACTGGAACATGAGAACAACGAAGAAGTGATCTTCGATATTCAAAATATCGCACAGAACGGATTCGGAGCCGGTTTGTCCGATAGGGTCGCTCCAGTCAATTCACCGTTGACTAAATCAGAAGGCGGTACCATGCAGGCTGAACTTCCCTTCTATAATTCATTTGCGGATGACGATGTTCGCAAGGCCATCACCTTCTGTACTTCTTATGTCATCAATGGGGTGACTGTTGTATATGATCAGAACAACATTGGAGGAACTGGATTTCGTGGTCCTGTGCCTGGCTTTTACAAACTGCTGAAGCCTGACTTGTCCGCTCAGGATCCCAATAACTTTGTTGTACTGCGTTATGCCGATGTATTGCTCATGTACGCAGAAGCCTTGAATGAAATAAACAACGGACCAGTCGAAGACGCATATGACGCTATCAATGCAGTGCGTAACCGCGCGGGTCTTGAGGACCTTCCGGAAGGGTTGACGTATGCAGAATTTAAGGACGCCGTTTTTACAGAACGCCGAAAGGAGTTGGTTCTTGAAGCGCACGGGTGGTTCGATAGCCAACGTCACTTCGCGTGGGCGAAGGCGCGAGTTGAGGCGAGTTCAGGTTTTGGAAGCTCGGACTTCGGGCCGTCAACTCAGATTACCGTGGAAGATCCTAAGTTCAGGTTGATGCCGATTCCTCGCGCAGCGCGGGATATCAATCCTAGTCTTTCGCAGAACTCAGGCTATTGATCGCCGATGGATAGATCAGCGTTTCTTATGCTCGGCACGAGCGGACTTGCTAGCTTGCTGGCAGGTCCGCCGATGCAGGGGGCACGCTTTTCCGACAAACCTCGGTACTTCAAGTTTGAGAAGTACAAACACCCCGACAATAGTTGTCCGGTGTACCGCGTGACTCCGCCGGATGGTCACTATATCCACACATTTTTTGACGTATGCCCATGGAGTCCTTCCGGTAGATATCTCGTTGTGACACGGTTTCCTTATGGAGATCGGAAACCAGTGTTGGGAGACGAAGCCGATATTGCCGTTGTTGATCTTCAGCGAGAGTCAATCCGAACTGTGTACAAGACGCGAGCGTGGTCTTTTCAACTCGGAGCAAATGTGCAATGGGGTAAGGATGACAGGTACATTTACTGTAACGACATTGTCAACTTTGTGGCCGTCGGCATTCGCGTGGATATCGAGACGGGAGAAACCAAAGTGTTTGTCGGTCCTAAGTATGACATCAACGGTCCAGCCAGTGCAATTATTGGGTCGCGGCTAGAATTGATGAATGCAACCCAATATGGTTATGGCATACCTGACGGTGCTTTTGGTTTTCCGCAGTACAACCATGCCGATCATGAGAACGACGATGGTCTCTGGTATACGTCTTTAGACAACAACGAGAAGAATCTGTTGTTGTCCTACGGAGATGTACGGAGAAAGATATCCCAACCCGAGTACTACCAAAATGGAGTCTTTTATTTTTTCCATTCTAAATTCAATTCTACCAGTGACAAAGTACTGCAGGTGGTTCGATGTCTTATTCCGGGAAAGAAGGGTAGAAATCCATCTCTGTTTACGCTTGATGTCTCAACAGGCAAACTTTACGAGACAGTCGAACGCAAACTTTGGGAGTACGAAGGACCTATCGGGCAAGGTAATCACCCTAACTGGCATCCGCATGGGAAGCATATAGTCATGAACCTGGTACCTTCGTGGGAGGGGGACAACATGATGCGCTTTTGCCTAATCAGTCATGACGGATCCGACAAGAAGGTCTTGAGCAGGACCATCCTGGGTAGTGGCCATCCAAGTGTAGATCCATCGACTCGTTATCTGATTACCGATGCGTATCCACATCAGGAATGGGCGGCTTCCTCAAATGGAGAGGTGCCAATTCGGTTGATCGACTTACGCGAAGACCGGGAAATCACTGTTAGCAGGATTTTTACCGATCTCGCCAGTAAGGTGGGCAAGGGCAATTATAAGGTCAAGGGTGGAGGCAGTCACTTTAAACTTGATCCACACCCCGTGTGGAATCGCGACTACACGAAGGTGTGCTTCAACGGGGCGCCTGATGGAAATCGTGGTGTCTTTATCGGAGAACTAAAAACCCTAATACGATGAACTTGAATTTGAGAACGCTTTCGATCGTGTTGTTTGTGGTGTTGCTCGCCTTGCTAATGGTCGTCATCATCGATGCGGAAGCCCAAGGCAGAAAACCGAACATCATCCTGATCATGGCTGATGACCTGGGATATGAAACGCTGGAATGTAACGGCGGAAAGTCATATAGGACGCCAAACCTCAACGCAATGGCGCGGTCGGGAATGCGCTTTGAAAATGTGCATGCAACGCCACTTTGTACGCCGAGTCGCGTTCAGCTCATGACTGGCAAATACAATTTTCGGAACTATGTCGGTTTTGGAATTCTCGATCCGTCGGAATTGACATTTGCGCACTTGTTGAAGGATGCAGGTTACGTGACTGGAATCACGGGTAAATGGCAATTACTTGGACTGAAAGAGGAACAAGATGCGGTGGGAGGTCGCAGAGGAAGCTACCCATTCGAAGCCGGGTTTGACGAGTATTGTTTGTGGCAGGTAGAAGAGCGCCTCTCGCGCTACAAAGATCCAGTGATTACGACGAATGGCAACCGACAAGTAGAGATGAAGGGAGCCTATGGTCCGGATGTCTTTTCGAGTTTTGCCAAAGACTTCATTGAACGACATCGCGATGAATCGTTTTTCCTTTATTATCCGATGGTTTTAGTGCATGACCCGTTTCAACCCACTCCGGAAAATCCTGCATACCATGACATGCCTGCTGACAGCAAGGGTGACCCCCGTTATTTTGGAGAGATGGTCAGCTATATGGATAAGATCGTCGGAGAGTTAATCAAGAAGGTTAAGGAAGCTGGCATCGCAGATAATACCCTGATCATTTTTGTCGGAGACAATGGCACCAGCAACGAGATCACTTCAAGGCTAAATGACAGAATGGTTCAAGGAGGGAAGAGTGGTCATCGGTACAATGCAACGCATGTACCAATGATCGCGTTGTGGCAGGGGGTAATAGCTCCTGGTGCTATCAATACCAATCTTATTGATTTTACCGACTTTCTACCAACGTTCCTTGATCTTGCGGAAGTCTCAAAACCGCGTTATTTTTTCGCCGATGGTGTTAGCTTTTATAACCAGCTAAAGGGTAAACCGAATCCTGCGGTTCGTGAGTGGGTATTTTGCTCGTATGATCCGAAACGGGGAAAGCGCATCCCGGGGACCTGGATACATGACAAAGAATGGAAGTTGTATCAGACAGGTGAGTTTTATCATTTGGCAAAAGACCCTGACGAGAAGAATCCCTTGACGGCAGACCGAATGGATGCAGCGGCTACCCACGCGAGGACGCGGCTGGAAAGAGCAATGCATGAAGTTTTAAGCAAACGATGAGGCGATTGAGTTCGTTTTTGAGATTCAACACGCTGTTACGAGCGACGGCGTGTTGTATTTTGTTAAGTGCGTCAATTGTATCGGCAAGTGGTCAGGATTCGGTGCGGCGATTCAATGTCGTAATGATCATCGTGGATGACCTAAATGATTGGGTTGGTCCATTGGGAGGTTACCCTGGAATTAAGACGCCGAATATTGACAGGCTCGCGAGGCAGGGTTTAACATTTCGTAAAGCATATTGCTCTGCGCCTGCCTGCAATCCGTCACGGACTAGTCTGTTGACTGGCATTCGGCCATCGACGTCGGGAGTTTATCACAACAAACAGCCTTGGCGTCCCGTCATTCCTGAAGCTCTCACGCTTCCCGAGCATTTCGATAGAAGTGATTATAATGTCGCAGGTATCGGCAAGATTTTTCATATTCCTTACAACGACCTGAATGTGTGGCCGCGTTTTGTTCCTCTCCCGAGGGATCGCGAGCCTGCAAGAAAGCCTGTGACCGGCAAAGCCGATGATAGTTTTGACTGGGCTCCCATGCCCGACGGAGATGAGGTGTTTTCGGATTATAAAGTAGTGGAGAGCGGTATCCGATTTCTGAATGAACGACACGACAGACCATTTTTCCTCGCAGTGGGGGTATACAAACCGCATTTGCCCTGGTATGTTCCGAAGAAGTACTTCGATCTGTATCCGTTGGATGGCGTCACCATTCCTTCGACGCGGGAAGACGACCTTGAAGATGTGCCACCACAAGGATTGCTGATGGCTCGAACACGAGGAGATCACGAGTTTATACTTGAGAAGAAGCTGTGGCCGAGTGCAGTGCAAGCGTACTGTGCGAGCATATCATTTGTCGATGCTCAGATCGGACGTTTGCTCGACGCGTTGGAAAAGAGTCCGCACAGAGAGAATACTATTGTCATGTTGTTAAGTGACCACGGATGGCACCTCGGTGAGAAGATGCACTGGCGAAAATTTACATTATGGGAAGAGTCAACGCGCGTTCCACTCATCGCGATAGTTCCTGGGTTGACAAAACCTGGAAGTGTGTGTGATCGAACGGTAAGCCTGCTGGACATTTATCCCACGCTTGTGGAGTTGTGTGGACTGTCACCTAATCCAGCGCTGGAAGGCGTTAGTCTTGTCCCCTTGTTGAAGGATCCGGCCAAAACATGGCACCGCCCCGCTGTCACTACCAACGGCTTGGGCAACCACGCGGTGAGGTCGGGAAGATGGAGATACATTCAGTATAGTGACGGTACCGAAGAGTTGTATGATCATGAGTCTGACCCGCGCGAATGGCACAATGTGGCAACGTTTCCAGCCTATCGCAGCGTTAAAGAAGCGCTCAGAAAATGGTTGCCACCGACAAATGCAGCAAATGCTCCATTCGAAGGCAAGGACTGAGGTGGTCTGCCAAGAGATCATTTGCCGGTCGATACGCCGGGAGAACTCTGATCTTGTCTTGGTCTTATAATCAATCGCAAGGTCGGATCGTCGGTAATGAAAGACCACAACCAGCTGAAAGCTAGCTTGACTTTGTTTCGAAAACCTGCGAGCGGAATCAGGTGAATGAACAGCCACACCAGCCAGGCGATGAATCCCTTCAGGAAGGAGTTTGGCAAGTCGGCTACCGCATGATATTTCGAGATGATTGCCATGGACCCTTTATTTTTGTACCGGAATGGTTTCATTTCTTCTCCATTCTCCATCCTCTTGAAATTTTTTGCGAGAAGATTTCCTTGCTGGATGGCAACCTGAGCGAGCTGAGGATGTCCGTCCGGGTATTTTGGATCAGCTGTTTGTAGGGCGATGTCGCCAATAGCGTAGACGTTGCTTGTGCCTTCGACTTTCCCGAACATATCGACCATAATTCTTCTTCCTCGCCCTATGGATGTTGACGGAATTCCCTGCACTTCGCGCCCTATCACGCCAGACGTCCAGATCAATGCGCGCGTGGGAATCGGATCGCCCTTCGATAAGATAACCATGTCGTTGACGTAGTCCTTCACAGCAGTCTCAAGCAGAATCTTTACACCCAACTTCCTCAATACACGCAAAGCTTCGTCTTGAGACGATTTGCTCATGGGGCCCAAGACCGTGGGGCCGGCTTCGATCAGGTATACCGATGGTTTCATGTCGGCTATCTCCGGATACTCCTTCGGTCCGATTTTCTTCGACATTTCTGCAAGCATGCCTGCGACTTCGATGCCTGTTGGCCCCGCACCCGCGATGACTACGTTGAGCAATTTGGCACGCTCGGCACTGGTTTCCGCACGCACGGCCTGCTCCATATTGAGTAGAAGGTGGTTTCTCAGATTGGTTGCATCGCTGATGGTCTTGAGAGGGAGTGCATTCTTCTTGACGTTTTCCATTCCGAAGTAGTTGCTCTCAGTACCCACAGCAAGAACGAGGTAGTCGTACGGAAGTACTCCTGTGGAGGTTATCAAACTATTCGTCTCCAGGTCTACTGAATGCAATTCTCCCATGTGAAACCGCAGATTGGTTTTGGTTTGAAACAATCTCCGGAAAGGATAACTGATATTGGAAGGCTCGATAAACGCCATCCCGACCTGGTAGAGCAGGGGAAGAAAGGAGTGATAATTGTTGATATCTACGAGCGTAACCTCGAATCGAGAATCATTGGCCAATTCCTTTACGAAGTTTGTTCCTGCGAACCCGCCTCCCACCACAACGATTTTTTTCATAGCGTGTCGATTGTGAAGCTATTATCACAATAAAAAAATGGGCCAGGAAGTTCCACTATCCTGGCCCATCTTTAGGTTTATCTTGAGCTTATTGGGCAAGATAGCCGCCATCAACAGGGAAATAGGATCCTGTGATGAAGGAAGCCTTGTCGGAGGCAAGGAATAGAATCAACTCCGCAACCTCCTCGGAATTCCCCAGCCTTCCCAATGCATGTTTCTGCTCAAGGACAGTAATTACTTCCTTTCCCATTGTCTCCTCGTTCACGAGCCCAGTGTAGATGAAACCGGGGCCAATGGAATTCACCCGGACGTTCTTTCTCGCATATTCCAGTGCACTAGCCTTAGTAAGTCCAACGACACCGTGTTTAGCAGCGACGTACGCAGGGGCATTCTCGAAACCAACGCTTCCAAGAATGGAAGCCACGTTTACCACACTGCCACCACCTGCCTTCACCATCTCAGGAAGCTGATATCTCATACCGTAGAATACTCCGGTCAGGTTAACGTCGATCACTTTCTGCCAGGAGTCAATCGGATATTCCCCTGTTGGAGCCGATGCACCGCCGATTCCTGCATTATTTACGGCGATGTCCAGCTTTCCAAACTTTTTCACTGCCTCCTTCACAAGCTGTTCATTATCGGCCGCTTTTGAAGCATCACCGGCTACAAATATTGCCTCACCGCCACTTTTGACAATTTCCTCCGCCACTTGCTTACCTTTCTCTTCGGATATGTCGCTGACGACAACCTTGGCACCTTCTGCTGCGAAAAGTTTTGCAGTTGCTGCTCCTATACCCGATGCGGCTCCAGTGATGATTGCGACCTTATTTTCCAGTGATTTCATGATTATTGAGTTTTGATTGAAGATACCATTTGTTTAATGCGTTTCCGATCATTTCGACGAATGCTATTTTGCGACCCGTTTAAGGGTCAAGGGTGAGTCATTTGCCCTACTTCAAACATAACGCTTGTTCCGTCTGGCAGATGCCCCAATTGACATGATCTGTATCATCCAATGGCCT
>Ga0065721_10006623_pt1 | contig 11632 bp, 16 predicted proteins | sample Mesricmetagenome_FD_59108 | JGI IMG/M metagenome (GOLD analysis project Ga0065721, IMG submission 59108) | Mesophilic microbial community from rice straw/compost enrichment Sample: eDNA_1 v2 (version 2) | ecosystem: Engineered > Solid waste > Grass > Composting > Bioreactor | place: USA: Davis...
CTTTTCGAAGCGCGTCGTCCCAAGGATGCCGCAGTGCTTGCGGAAATTTCCGGTATTGTCAGCTTTGGTAAGGAAACCAAGGGTAAGCGCCGCCTCATGATTACTTCTCCATCGGGCGATGTGCATGAAGAGCTGATTCCAAAATGGCGTCACATTAACGTCTTTGAAGGCGAACATGTGGAAAGAGGTGAAGTGCTGGTCGAAGGCGCGCTGAATCCGCATGATGTGCTAAGGCTGTTGGGAGTGAATGCACTGGCGAATTATCTGGTGAATGAAATTCAGGATGTTTATCGCTTGCAAGGTGTAAAAATTAACGATAAGCATATCGAAGTGATTATTCGGCAGATGCTGCGCAAAGTCATTATCGCAGATCCAGGTGATGCTGGCTTCATCAAGGCTGAACAGGTGGAATACAGCCTGCTGCGCGAAGTCAATGAGCGTCTTAAGAAAGAAAACAAGATACCAGCACGCCATGAGCCTATGCTGCTGGGTATCACTAAAGCATCGCTTTCGACTGAATCATTCATTTCAGCCGCATCCTTCCAGGAAACGACACGTGTCCTCACCGACGCTGCTGTCAATGGAAAGCTGGATGAATTGAGAGGCTTAAAGGAAAACGTGATTGTTGGTCGGCTGATCCCGGCAGGTACCGGCTTGGCCTATCATCTTGACCGTAAGGTGGGTTCTGAGCGCCAGGGTCAGGGTGACCAGCGTACTGAAAAAGTAAAATAAAACTGAATAAGTCCTTGACATAAAAGGTTGTGCTTTTTTAGAATCGCGCCTCTCCTATACATAAATTTTGCGTGTAGAAGCGCAGAATGGAGATGGGAGAGGAAGCGCCATTTTTTGTGTCGATTAAAGGGATGGAGAATGCTATTCCCGCTCCGGATCGAAATCCGGGTTAAACACCGGCGGGAGCCCATCTGGCGGAAATTTCAGAACTGCTTGAATAAAAACAATTATTCAGCAATGTTTCGCTGATTGAAGGGTATGATTTTGCAGGGATGGATTCCCGCCGGTGTTTAACCCGGATTTCGATCCGGAGCGGGAATAACATTTTATATGGCCCTTATGCTAAATAGGGGAATGAAACGGGAACGAATATTTAACGGTTGGAGAGAGAATTTAAATGCCAACGATTAATCAGCTAGTGCGTAGTGGCAGGGCACCAAAGGTTTTTAAATCCAAGGTTCCTGCATTGGGTCGAAGCCCACAAAAACGCGGTGTTTGTACGCGCGTATATACAACGACCCCGAAGAAGCCGAACTCGGCTTTGCGTAAGGTGGCACGTGTACGTTTAACCAATGGCTATGAAGTCACAGCTTATATTGGCGGTGAAGGACATAACTTACAGGAACACTCTGTGGTCCTGATTCGCGGCGGTCGTGTTAAAGACTTGCCCGGTGTTCGTTATCATATCGTGCGCGGTAGCTTGGATACCGGTGGTGTTGAAGGTCGGCGCCAAGGTCGCTCCAAATATGGTGCAAAAAAACCTAAGCAATAAGATATTTAATTTTTTGGGAACGGTGGGAATGAGCAATGCCTAGAAGAAAAGCTGCAATCAAGCGTGAAGTTTTACCCGATCCTCTTTTTGGAAGTGATCAGGTCGCCAAATTCATCAATGTCGTGATGCGTGCGGGTAAAAAATCTATCGCTGAAACGATTGTTTATAACGCCTTGAATACATTGACGGATCGTCTAAAGAAAGAAGGTAAGGGCGACAAGGGTGAGGGCGAAGGTGAGGGCGGAAAAGGCAAAAAGACAGTCGCTGCCTCTCCGAAGTCTAAAACACACACCCACAGCAAGCAGGAAATTTTGGAGTCACTCCAAAAAGCTTTAGGCAATGTGGCTCCTACTGTTGAAGTAAAATCACGCCGAGTGGGTGGTGCAACTTATCAGGTGCCAGTAGAAGTGGCGGCTGATAGAGGTCTCGCGCTCGCAATGCGTTGGGTTGTGAAGGCGGCCAAGAGTCGTTCAGAAAAAACAATGGCGCTTCGTTTAGCGGCCGAATTATATGAAGCCTGCATGGGTCGCGGCGCATCCGTTAAAACACGTGATGACGTGCACCGTATGGCTAAGGCAAACCAAGCGTTTGCACATTATCGTTGGTAAGGTAGAGGTGAATCGTGGCACGTGTAACACCAATTGAGCGATATCGAAATATAGGCATTATGGCCCATATTGACGCCGGTAAAACAACAACAACCGAGCGTATTCTTTTTTATACTGGCGTATCCCACAAGCTGGGCGAAGTCCATGAAGGTACAGCTACTATGGACTGGATGGAGCAGGAACAGGAGCGCGGTATTACTATTACGTCTGCTGCAACAACCTGTTACTGGTATGGGATGGCTAAACAGTTTCCACAGTATCGCATTAACATTATTGATACACCTGGCCACGTGGATTTTACTATCGAAGTAGAGCGTTCCTTGCGCGTCCTGGACGGCGCTTGCGCTGTGTTCTGCGCTGTTGGTGGCGTTGAACCACAAACCGAAACCGTATGGCGTCAGGCAACCCGCTATGGTGTGCCGAGGCTTGGCTTTGTTAACAAAATGGACCGCACAGGCGCTAATTTCTTGCGTGTGGTTGATCAGGTACGGACTAAATTAAAGGCCAATCCTGTGCCTATCCAGATGCCTATTGGTGCTGAAGACAAGTTCGAAGGCGTAGTGGATCTAGTCAAGATGAAAGCCATCTACTGGGATGACGCAACGCAGGGTACGACATTCGAAGAGCGTGAAATCGCATCGGATATGTTGGCTGAATGCAAAAAATACCATGAGCAACTGGTTGAAGCTGCAGCAGAAGCCAGTGAAGAGCTGATGAATAAATATTTAGAGACGGGTGAGTTGACCGAGGCAGAAATCAAGCGCGGCCTGCGTCAGCGCACTTTGACCAATGAAATTGTTCCCATGCTTTGCGGTTCTGCCTTTAAAAACAAAGGCGTGCAGGCGATGTTGGACGCTGTCATTGATTATTTGCCGTCACCNATTGATGTGCCGCCTGTCAAGGGNCATTTGAATGATGCTGAAGGGACNCCTGCAGAACGTCATCCTTCAGATAATGAACCCTTTTCCGCGCTGGCGTTCAAGATTGCGACCGATCCTTATGTGGGTACGCTGACTTATTTTCGCGTTTACTCGGGCGTGCTGCGTTCAGGTGATACCGTTTACAATCCGATTAAAGATCGTGAAGAGCGTATTGGCCGTATATTGCAAATGCATGCCAATGACCGTACCGAGATTAAAGAAGTGTTGGCAGGTGATATTGCTGCTGCCGTGGGTTTAAAAAAGGTTACAACAGGCGATACGCTTACCGACACTGATAAAGTGATCATTCTTGAAAGAATGGTATTCCCTGATCCGGTTATCTCGGTTGCTGTTGAACCCAAAACCAAGGCAGACCAGGAAAAAATGGGTATTGCACTGGGCAAGCTAGCACAGGAAGATCCGTCATTCCGTGTCCATACGGATGAAGAGTCGGGCCAAACCATTATCTCTGGTATGGGCGAGCTCCATCTTGAAATTATCGTGGATCGCATGAAGCGCGAATTTAGTGTTGAAGCTAACGTGGGTAAACCCCAGGTAGCTTATCGTGAAACCATCCGCTCCTCGGTTGAGCAGGAAGGGAAATACGTGCGCCAATCCGGTGGTCGCGGTCAATATGGTCATGTCTGGATCAAGATCGAGCCACAGGAAGCTGGTAAGGGCTACGAGTTTGAAAATGCGATCGTGGGAGGTGTTATTCCAAGAGAATACATTCCTGCCGTTGATAAGGGTATCCAAGAGCAGCTGCAAAATGGTGTTATCGCTGGTTACCCCGTGGTGGATGTCAAAGTGACCCTGTTTGATGGTTCATTCCATGAAGTTGACTCCAGTGAAATGGCCTTCAAGATTGCAGGTTCAATGGCATTCAAAGATGGTGCAAAACGCGCTAAGCCGGTAATTTTAGAGCCTATTATGAAAGTTGAGGCTGTCACACCTGAAGATTTTATGGGTGATGTCATGGGCGATCTCAACCGGCGTCGTGGTATTTTGCAGGGAATTGATGATTCCCCATCCGGTAAGCTGATCCATGCCGAAGTGCCGCTATCCGAAATGTTTGGCTACGCGACTGATCTCCGTTCTATGACACAGGGTCGCGCAACCTATTCGATGGAATTTGCCAAGTACAGTGAAGTCCCAGCGAATATAGCTGAGCAAATTATTGATAAAAATAAGAAGTAATCGGTGAAATCACATCTTCCTGTCCCGGCTTGAAGCTGCGGAAGGGAGAAATGAAGAAAAGGTTTATAAAGAGAGGAAGATTCGATGAGCAAGCAAGTATTTGAGCGTACGAAGCCGCACGTAAACGTTGGCACGATTGGTCACGTAGACCATGGGAAGACGACCCTGACAGCGGCATTAACGAGCATATTGGCGAAGAAATTTGGTGGAGAAGCGAGAGCCTACGACCAGATTGACAATGCTCCGGAAGAGAAGGCGCGAGGCATCACGATTGCGACCTCCCATGTTGAGTACCAGTCCGAGAAGAGACACTATGCACACGTAGACTGCCCCGGTCACGCGGATTATGTGAAGAACATGATCACGGGTGCAGCGCAGATGGACGGAGCGATTCTGGTTGTATCAGCGGCGGATGGCCCGATGCCACAGACCCGCGAACACATTCTGTTAGCGCGTCAGGTAGGTGTGCCGTACATTGTTGTGTACCTGAACAAAGCAGACATGGTTGATGATAAAGAGCTACTGGAGCTGGTAGAGATGGAAGTAAGAGATCTGCTGAGCCAGTATCAGTTTCCTGGAGACAAGACGCCGATTGTTGTTGGCAGTGCATTGAAGGCGCTGGAAGGTGACACAAGCGAGATAGGCATTCCTTCCATTATGAAGCTGGTAGAAGTGATGGATGACTATATTCCGATTCCGGAACGACCAGTGGATCTGCCGTTTTTGTTGCCGATTGAAGACGTGTTTTCGATTTCAGGCCGAGGCACGGTGGTCACGGGTCGAGTAGAGCGCGGAATTGTGAAGGTAGGTGATGAGCTTGAAATCGTGGGTATTAAGCCGACGACGAAGACGACCTGCACGGGTGTAGAGATGTTCCGTAAGCTGCTGGATCAAGGTCAGGCGGGAGACAATGTGGGTGTACTGTTGCGCGGAACGAAGCGAGAAGAAGTTGAGCGTGGACAAGTACTGGCAAAGCCGGGTAGTATAACGCCCCACACGAAATTTGAAGCGGAAGTGTATGTACTGTCAAAAGAAGAGGGTGGAAGACATACACCGTTCTTTAAGGGGTACCGTCCGCAGTTTTATTTCCGCACGACAGACGTGACGGGAGAAGTGCAGTTGCCGGAAGGAGTTGAGATGGTAATGCCAGGCGATAACATCAAGATGGTGGTTACATTGATCGCGCCGGTAGCGATGGAAGAAGGATTGCGATTTGCGATCCGAGAAGGTGGCCGTACGGTCGGAGCTGGTGTCGTCGCTAAAGTAGTCGAGTAATAGTGCTATGGCAATAGGAAGAAAGAGTCAAAGAATTCGCATTCGGTTAAAGTCTTTTGACCACCGATTGATAGATAAATCAACGAAAGAAATCGTTGAAACGGCAAAAAGAACGGGTGCTCAGGTTCGTGGCCCCATTCCACTGCCAACACGCATTGAGCGTTATACGATTTGTATTGCACCCAACGCAGATAAAGATGCTCGCGATCAGTACGAGTTGCGCACGCATAAGCGTGTAGTCGATATCAACCGTCCGACTGATAAGACGATTGATGCATTGATGAAACTTGATCTTGCGGCTGGTGTGGATGTGCAAATCAGCGTAGATGCAGAAGACTAATTAATTTAAATCGCACCATGCAGACAAGTCGTCTGCATGGGCACTAGAATACGGGCTTGCCTGTCTTCTGGGAAACGGTAGTAGAGATAAGGCCTAGGTGAGGCGATAAAAATGACAATAGGTTTGCTTGGAAAAAAATGTGGGATGACTCGGATTTATACTGAGGATGGGGCATCTATACCCGTTACAGTCATTGAGGTATTGCCGAATCGCGTTACCCAAATCAAAACAATGGAAAATGACGGCTATGCGGCTATTCAGGTTACCACCGGAAATCGTAAGCGTACACGTTTAACAAAGCCGGAAGCCGGACACTTTGCAAAGGCGGGCGTTGAACCAGGTTTTGGTCTCTGGGAATTCCGTCTGGAAGAAGAAGGTGAAGGTGGTCTGGGTGACATAAAAGTAGGTTCTGAATTAAAGCTTGACCGTTTTACTGTTGGCCAGTACGTCGATGTTTCAGGCATAACAAAAGGTAAGGGCTTTGCCGGCGTTATCAAACGGCACCACTTTAACTCACAAGATGCTTCCCATGGTAATTCGCTTTCGCACCGAGCACCTGGATCTATCGGGCAACGACAGTCGCCAGGTAAAGTTTTTAAAGGTAAGCGCATGGCAGGTCACATGGGTGACGTGAAAAGAACTATCCAGTCTCAGCAGATTGTACGCATTGATTTAGATCGTGGCTTGGTGCTCATTAGAGGCGGCGTGCCGGGTGCACCTGATAACTATGTCATTATTACCCCGGCTGTAAAGAAGAGCGCATGAGGAGAGGGCCATGGAATTAAAATTACTGAATTCAAGAAAAAAGGTGGAACTCGCAGATGATGTATTTGCCTGCGATTTTAATGAAGCATTGATCCATCAAATTGTTACAGCGTATATGGCCGCTGGCCGTGCTGGTACGAAGGCTCAGAAAACCCGCGCCGAAGTTAGCGGTGGTGGCGTTAAACCTTTCCGCCAGAAAGGTACAGGCAGGGCGCGTGCCGGAACCATTCGAAGCCCGCTCTGGAGAACAGGTGGTAAAGTATTTGCTGCCAAGCCTCGCAGCTATAAGCAAAAAGTTAACAAGAAAATGTATAAAGGTGCGCTGCGGTCAATCTTCTCTGAATTGATTCGCCAGGAAAGACTGGTGATAGTTGATTCATTTCAGGTAGATGCACCTAAGACAAAGTCTTTATTGAAAAAACTGACTGACATGAAAGTTGAAGGCGCGGCACTAATCGTTTCTGATGTGGTAGATGAAAATTTGTATCTTTCATCGCGTAACCTGCCCCATATTGAGGTAAGAGACGCTGCAACGTCAGCCACTGATCCTGTCGCCTTGATTAAAGTGGAAAAAGTAATTATTACTGAAGCAGCAATTAAAGAGATAGAGGGGTTGCTGAAATGAACCAGGAACGTCTTTTAAAAGTCATTTTGTCTCCGCATGTATCTGAAAAGGCAACAGTTGGGACTGAAAAGTTAAATTCTTACGTTTTTCGGGTGGTGGCTAGTGCAACTAAACCTGAAATCAAAGATGCGATTGAGCATTTGTTTAATGCGAAAGTGAAATCAGTACGTATTGTGAATGTGCGATCAAAAACAAAGATTTTTCGGGGAATTGAAGGCAAGAAAAAGGGTTGGAAGAAAGCCTATGTAACCCTTCAGGCTGATCAAAAGCTCGATATTATAGGGGCGCAGTAATATAAATTAAAAAAATGATACTAGCCGGCTATTTCAGCAGTTTTCATAGTGGATTTTTATATTTATAATAGCGCAATTTTTTAAGTAGTTTTAACGCAGTAGCAAGATAGAATTTATACTGAGGATAATATGGCAATTGTTAAGCTTTCACCAACGTCGCCAGGACAACGGTTTGCAATCAAAGTTGTCAATAAAGACTTGCACAAAGGCGAGCCGCACGCTCAGCTTCTTGTGAAAAAAACCAAGACGGGCGGCAGAAACAATCAGGGCAGGATTACCTGCAGACATATTGGTGGCGGTCACAGACAAAAATATCGCTTGGTTGATTTCAAACGCGATAAAGACGGCATTACAGCAAAAGTCGAACGTCTGGAATATGATCCTAACCGCAGTGCACATCTTGCGCTGCTGCTATACGCAGATGGTGAAAGACGTTACATTATTGCCCCCAAGGGATTAAAGGCGGGCGACGAAGTGGTCTCGGGGCGTGATGCTGCCATTAAGCCTGGCAACAGCCTGCCATTAGCGAATATACCCGTCGGTTCAACCATTCACTGCATTGAAATGCAGCCGGGTGGTGGTGCGAAGCTTGCACGCAGTGCAGGTGTTTCTGTGCAGTTGATTGCACGTGAAGGGATTTATGCGACCTTACGCATGCGTTCCGGCGAAATGCGTAAAGTGCTGGCTGAATGCCGCGCAGTGATTGGCGAAGTGGGTAATTCTGAGCACAACTTGCTTTCCTATGGTAAAGCGGGTGCTAAACGGCACCGTGGTATACGTCCTACCGTACGTGGTACGGCTATGAACCCAATCGATCATCCACATGGCGGTGGTGAAGGACGTACCAAGGGTGGACGCCATCCTGTTACCCCATGGGGTGTTCCAACAAAGGGCTATAAAACCCGCAGGAATAAGCGCACAGCTAAATTTATAGAAAAGGCCAAGAGTAAATAACTACTAATTAATGTATGAGGTGTCAGCGTGCCACGTTCAATTAAAAAAGGACCATTTGTAGATAATCACCTGATAAAAAAGGTTGAAAAGGCCGTTGCTGGGAACGATAAACGACCCATTAAAACCTGGTCCAGACGGTCAATGATTGTGCCAGAAATGGTCGGGCTTACTATTGCCGTCCATAATGGCAGGCTCCATGTACCGGTGTACGTGACAGAAAACATGGTTGGCTACAAGTTGGGTGAATTTGCTGCTACGCGCACATTCCGTGGCCATTCGGGTGACAGAAAGGCCAAGGGTGCTGAAGAATCAAAGGCATCTGAGTAAAGCGAATAGAAGATAGAGGATTCAAGAATGGAAGTTGCAGCGAAACTAAAATTTGCAAGATTGTCAGCACAAAAGTGCCGTCTTGTGTGCGATCAAATTCGTGGTTTGCCTATTGATCGTGCCTTGGACATTTTGAAATTTAGCCGCAAACGTGCCGCGGCGGTATTAAAGAAAGTCCTGGATTCAGCAATTGCGAATGCTGAGCATAATCATGGCGCGGATATTGACGAGCTAAAAGTCGCCGAGGTCTTCGCTGATCAAGGTCCAGCTTATAAGCGTATGATGGCAAGAGCAAAGGGACGTGGATCCCGGATTTTGAAGCCAACTTGCCATATTACAGTTGTTTTATCGGATGAGATGAGGAGTAAGCGGTAATGGGGCAAAAAGTTAATCCAGTTGGCATACGCTTAGGTATTGTAAAAGACTGGGCATCCAGATGGTATGCATCTGCAAAAGAATTTTCAGATACACTGTGCGCCGATTTAAAAGTAAGAGATTTTCTACATAAAAGGCTCGCACAAGCTGGAATTAGCCGCATTCAGATTGACCGTCCCGCGCGTAATGCCAGAGTTACAGTTCATACCGCCCGTCCGGGGGTCATTATTGGCAAGAGCGGTAAAGAAGTAGAATCGCTGCGTGATGAAGTGAGTAAAATTGTAAATGTGCCGGTGCATGTCAGCATCGAGGAAGTGCGTAAGCCTGAATTGGACGCGAAGCTGGTTGCTGAATCCGTTGCGCAACAGCTGGAGCGACGAATCATGTTCAGACGCGCTATGAAGCGCGCTGTCACCACCGCGCTGCGCTCAGGTGCGCTTGGCATCAAAATTAGCGTCAGCGGCAGATTAGGCGGGTCCGAAATCGCGCGTACAGAATGGTATAGAGAAGGACGTGTTCCTTTGCAAACCTTCCGTGCGGATATCGACTATGCTTTAGCAGAAGCCTATACAACATATGGTGTTATCGGAGTCAAAGTGTGGATATTCAAGGGTGAAGTTTTAGGCGATAAGGCTGCTCCCCAAAGTGAAACCACCGAAAAAACTGCCAAGCAGGAGAAGTAATCCATGTTGCAGCCAAAACGTACAAAATATAGAAAGCAATTCAAGGGCCGCAATCGAGGTATAGCGACCCGTGGAACGAAAGTAAGCTACGGTGAGTTTGCCCTGAAAACATTAGAGCACGGTCGCATTACAGCACGCCAGATTGAAGCTGCGCGTCGTGCCATGTCCCGCCACATCAAGCGAGGCGGTAAAGTGTGGATCCGAATTTTCCCGGATAAGCCTATTTCCAAGAAACCGTTGGAAGTTAGACAAGGTTCAGGTAAAGGTAACGTTGAGTACTGGGTTGCGCTTGTACAGCCTGGCCGCGTTATGTTTGAAATTGAAGGAGTTACCGAAGATTTAGCAAAAGAAGCGCTGGGTCTTGCGGCAGCTAAATTACCAGTAAAAACAGCATTTGTAGCGCGGACGATATTGTAATGAAAGCCAGTGAATTACGAAATAAAAGCACAGAAGAGTTGAATAAAGAATTGCTAGCTTTATTAAAAGAGCAGTTTAATCTGAGAATTCAAAAGGGCGCAGGTCAACCTCCAAAGCCGCACCTGTTTAAAAAGGTAAGGCTGGATATTGCCCGTATTAAAACTATATTAAAAGAGAAAGGTTCAAGCGTATGACTGAACAGAAAGATACAGAACAAGGCAAGTCTCAACGGACAATCATCGGAAAAGTCATCAGTGACAAGATGAGCAAAACGATCGTTGTTCAAATAGAGCGAAAGGTAAAGCATCCTTTATACGGGAAGTTTGTGCGACGTTTTTCCAAAATGTATGCTCATGACGAAGACAATACATGCCGTATCGGTGACCTTGTGATGATAAAACAAAGTCGTCCGCTATCCAAAACCAAGCGATGGATGCTGGTAGAAATACTAAAGCGGGAAGAACAATAATTATTTCCCCGGTTTAGGACGGAGCGAAAAATTTAAACCGTTATTCTTGCGAAAGCAGGACCCTTTCAACCACCCAATCAACGGTGATTGACCTCGCCTCCCCGGGAGTGACGTGTTAAAAATTGTTGTATTTAAGCTTTTATTTTTAATTAAACATGATAATATTGGCGGGCTCAAAAGCTTGCTAACAGTGAAGTTGGAGTAAAGCATGATTCAGATGCGAACAATGCTCGATGTGGCTGATAACAGTGGTGCACGTCGCGTCATGTGTATAAAAGTGTTAGGTGGCACCCGGCGCCGATATGCCAGTATTGGGGATGTTATCAAGGTTTCTGTCAAAGAAGCGATCCCACGTGGCAAGGTCAAGAAGGGCGAGGTTTTGAACGCTGTTATCGTTCGAACTAAAAAAGGTGTAAGAAGGCCGGATGGTTCAACGATTCGCTTTGATGAGAATGCTGTTGTATTGCTTAATGCGCAATTACAACCGATAGGCACCCGTGTTTTCGGCCCTATTACCAGGGAGCTGCGTGGTGAAAACTTTATGAAAATTATATCGTTAGCACCTGAAGTGCTCTAATAGGCAGATTAAAGAGAAACGATCATGAAAAAAATTAGAAAAGGCGATGAGGTGATTGTCATCGCGGGTAAAGATAAGGGAAAGAAAGGAGTTGTGCTCTCTGTCGTTGATGGGGGAGAAAAGCTTCTGATTGATGGTATTAATGTTGCCAAAAAGCATGTGAAGGCTAATCCCAATACAGGCGAGCGCGGCGGCATTGTTTCCAAGTCCATGCCCATTCACCGTTCTAATGTGATGGTTTACGACCCAACCAAACAAAAAGGGAGTCGGATCGGTGTGCGCGTTTTAAAAGATGGTCAACGC
>Ga0065721_10052570_pt1 | contig 11632 bp, 12 predicted proteins | sample Mesricmetagenome_FD_59108 | JGI IMG/M metagenome (GOLD analysis project Ga0065721, IMG submission 59108) | Mesophilic microbial community from rice straw/compost enrichment Sample: eDNA_1 v2 (version 2) | ecosystem: Engineered > Solid waste > Grass > Composting > Bioreactor | place: USA: Davis...
CTGAGTTCATCGCGCCCCCGCGGGCGCCCGCTCCAGCTCAGGCAGACGCGCCCGCAGCCGCCAAGCCGCCGCAGATGCCGGCGCCCGCAAGCCTGGACCCCACTGAACCGGCCCAGGCCCCCTCGGCGGTCCAGCCGGCCGCCAACGCCTCGACCGTCGATCCGGCCGTATCGCCGCCGCCCCTTTCGCCCCTGACCGCCTCCACCGCTCGCGAAGAGATCAGCCGCGCCGCCGACGCGCCGCCGACCCCGCCTTCCCGCAAGGAGAAGAAGTCGGCCGGTGGTGTGGAGACCCGCGGCGGAGACGAGGCAGAGGCCGCCCCTGCCGCCCAGACCGCCAGGGCGCCCGCGCCTGCGCCCCCCACGGGCGCTGCGGGCGGCAAGGCCGCCGCCTCGGCCCAGGCGCCCAAGGTGACCCCGGTCGAGCCCGAGGCGCGGCGGATGGACAGCCCCGACACCCTGGAGCTGCGCTCCGAACCCGCTGAAACCCGTGCAGCCCAGGGCGCAGCGCCCACCGGCGCGCCTGTGGGGCACGCCGTGCGGGGCGCTCCGGAGACCGTGGCCAGCCTGGCGGCTCACATCCTCAAGAAGCTGGACGCCCGTTCGACCCGTTTCGACGTGGAACTGGACCCGGCCGGCCTCGGCAAGGTCGATGTGCGGGTCGAGATCAACGCCCAGGGTCGGGTGGCCGCCGCCCTGGCCTTCGACAACCCGCAGGCGGCCGCCGAACTCAAGGCCCGATCGGGCGAACTTCAGCGGGCGCTCGAACAGGCTGGCTTCGACCTGTCGGGCGGCCTTTCCTTCGACGTGGCGGGCGAGCGAGGCCAGGCCCGGCAGGACTGGAGCGAAAGCCAGGGACATCCCCGCGGCCGGGCCTTCCAGCAGGCCCTGGATACGGCGAGCGAGGCCGACCTGGCCGCAACCTCGGGGGAGCTTCGGCTGCGCCGGGGCGTGATCGGCGGCGTGGACGTGAGGATCTAGGATGGTCAATGCCGTTTCCGGCTACGGACAGGACCCCAGCAGCATCGGCCGCACCCGGCTGGCCGAGAGCTTCGACACGTTCCTGTCGCTGCTCACCGTGCAGCTGAAGAACCAGGATCCGTTGTCGCCGATGGATTCCACCCAGTTCACCCAGCAGATCGTGCAGATGACGGGCGTGGAGCAGCAGCTCCTCACCAACGACCTGCTGAAGACCCTGGTGGTCAACACCAGCAACGGCGTCTCCACCGCGGTCAGCCTGATCGGCAAGGAGGTCCGGGCGATCACCACGGACGCCAAGCTGCAGAACGACAAGGCAGAGTGGATCTACACCCTGCCCCGCGACGCCCACGATGTTCGTCTCGATGTCATCGACATCCGGACCGGCCAGGTCGTGAAGAGCCTGCCGGCGCCGGAGAACGGCCTCAAGGCCGGCGATCACAAGGTGACCTGGGACGGCAAGGACGCCAACGGCGTGAAGATGCCCGAGGGCCTCTACAGCCTGCGTGTCCGGGCCACCGACAGCAGCTTCGCCACGGTTCCCGCCACGGTCGCGATCGAAGGGGTCGTGAGCGGGGTCGAACAGTCCAACGGCGAGACCCTCATCACCGTGAACGGGTCTCAGGTCCTCTGGAACTACATCACCACCATCAAACAGGCCCCGCCCGCAGGCGAGGCCTGAGAACAACAACCCGGACGGCAAAACGTCGTCTCCACCGGCGGCTGAAGGACGCCCCCCGCAGGACGCGGGCCTCAAGGAGAAGAACGGAAGTCAGCCATGAGCATCAATTCGGCCATGCTCGCAGGCGTCTCGGGGTTGGTGGCCAACTCCTCGGCGCTCGCGGCCATCTCGGACAACATCGCGAACGTCAACACGGTCGCCTACAAGCGCAACCAGGTGAACTTCGCCAATGTGGTCACGGCCCAGGCCGTGCAGGGCAAGTACTCCGCCGGCGGGGTGCAGAGCGTCACCCGCCAGTTCGTCAGCCAGCAGGGCCTGATCCAGGCCTCGGGCTCGACCACCGACCTCGCCATCTCGGGCGACGGCTTCTTCGTGGTGGCCAACAAGGGTGCGGGCCTCACCCCCGCCGACGCCCGCAGCTTCACCCGGTCGGGTTCGTTCGGCGTGGATAGCGAAGGCTACCTGGTGAACGACGCCAACCTGTACCTGCAGGGCTGGCCGATCCAGGCGGACGGCACCTTCCCGGTCAATCCTTCCGACCTCACCAAGATGACGTCGATCAACGTCAAGAACCTGGGCTCGGCGGTGGCGCCCACCACCCGCCTGGGCGTCAGCGCCAACCTGAACAAGGAAGGCACGGTGTCGGCCCAGGAGGCGACCTATGCGCCCTCGGCGACCGCCTCCATGGCCGCCTATGCCGCCGGCGTGGCCACGGGCACCAAGCCTGACTTCGTCATCGAGATGAACGTGGTCGACTCCGCGGGCGGCTCGCGGAAGATCGCCATGTCGTTCCTGAAGAGCGACACGCCGGCCAACACCTGGCACGCGGAGATCTACGCCGTGCCGGCCAGCGACATCGACGGTGGCGGCGCCAACGGCCTGATCAGCAGCGGCGTGGTGACCTTCAACGCCGACGGCACGATCGACATGCCCAACACCACCCTCTTCGGCACGCCGACGCCGAGCGAACCGATGCTGTCGATCGGCGCCTCGGACGCGGCCACGGGTCTGCGCTGGGCCGGCGGCCTGGGCCTCGGCGCCCAGGATGTGGCGCTCGACCTCAGCAAGATCACCCAGTACGCGAGCACCTCCACCGTCAATTCGATCCTGTCGGACGGCGCGGGCGTGGGCAACGTGATCGCCATCGAGGTGGACGAGCAGGGGATCGTCTCGGCGATCTATGACAACAGCCAGATCCGCAAGATCGCCAAGATCGGCATCGCCACTTTCCCGAACGCCAACGCCCTGCAGGCGGTCAGCGGCAACGCCTACCGGCCGACGATCCAGGCGGGCGAAATGGTGATCAAGGAGCCCGGCGTCGGCGGAGCCGGGGCGATCTCGCCGTCCAGTCTCGAGGCCTCCACGGTGGACCTGTCGTCCGAGTTCACCGGCCTGATCGCCACTCAGAAGGCCTATTCGGCGTCGTCCAAGATCATCACGACCGCGGATCAGATGCTCGAGGAGCTCATCAACATCAAGCGGTAGAACTTTGCGTTAGCTTAGCTTAACCGCCGCCAACCTTTGAAAGAGTAACAAAGCGTACACGGGGGCCTTTGTGATTAGGCGTTTCTTTACTTTAGCGATTCAGCGGCCGGTAACGGGCGCTGGCTATGGTTCCCATCAACAGTGATGGTGGGAAGGCTAGAATAGCCATGTTGCAACAGACGCAGCAGCTGCGCACAAACAGCCGCGGCGAGGCGTATGTCATCGGCCCGACCGGTGCGCCTCTGACGATCAAGGACCTGCCCCCGGCCAACACCGGGCGGTGGGTGATCCGGCGCAAGGCCGAGGTGGTGGCCGCGGTTCGCGGCGGCCTGATCTCCCTTGAGGACGCCCTTGAGCGCTACTCGCTGACCAGTGACGAGTTTCAGTCCTGGCAGCGCTCGATCGACCGCCATGGGATGGCCGGCCTGCGGACCACCCGCCTGCAACAGTATCGCTGAACCGAACCCTCCCCTGGACAAGGTTGGCGAAACGCCGGCCGCGCCTCCCTTCCGAGGCGCGGCCGTTTTCTTTCGGCCTCACGCCCAGATGATGGGAACAGCGCCGCGACAGCCGGGTTGGACCTTCTGTTCACCCGAGCTGGAGGCGCCCATGCACGCCCAAGAGATGATCTCCGCGCACCCGCAGGTCCGGGGAGACGCAAACGAAGCGCTGACCCGCTGTATCGAGACGTGCCTTGATTGCGCCCAGGTCTGCACCAGCTGCGCCGACGCCTGTCTGGGCGAGGAGATGGTCGCGGACCTGCGCCAATGTATCCGCACCGACCTGGACTGCGCGGACGTCTGCGCGCTCACTGCCACCCTTGCGTCTCGCCGGACCGGATCCAACGATGGCCTGCTGCTGACGATCCTGCAGGCTTGCGAGGAAACTTGCCGTCTCTGCGCGGAGGAATGCGGCCGTCACGCGGACATGCATGCCCACTGCCGGATCTGCGCCGAGACCTGCCGTCGCTGCGCCGCGGTCTGCCGTGAGGCGGGGGCGACCATGGAGCCCAGGCGGCACTAGCCCGCCCCAACCCGACCGACCCGCTGAGCTCAGCTCCGATCCGCTCAGCTCAGGCGGCGGACAAGAATGGTGATGCGTTCTCGATCACCAGGGCGGCGTTCGACCAGGAGCCGGGCCACTTGGGCGTCATCGTGGAAGGTGTAGCCCTTGATGGCGTCGAGCAGGGCCTTGGCGAGGTTGTCCAGATCGAGCCAGGGCGGTTCGCCCACATATTCCATGCCGATCTCGACCGAGAACTCGCCCCAGGCTGGCCGCGACCCGCGCCAGGCCTTGCGGAAGAACTCGTAGATCAGGGGTTTGTAGTACTTGGCCTGGGTGGTCAGGCCGTCGACCGTGACCTCCAGCACGCCCTCCGCCTCGCGGGCGCGCACCTTGCCGTGCTGGGTCCAGACGTCGCTCATTTGCCTCAACTAACGCTCCGGCGCCTTGCAGTCTCGCGCCGTCTCGCTAAACCGGCGGCCAGTTTCCATTGGAGATCCTGCCGTGAGCGCCACCCGCACCGAGACCGACACCTTCGGCCCGATCGAAGTCCCGGCCGACCGGTACTGGGGCGCGCAGACTCAGCGCAGCCTCGGCAACTTCAAGATCGGCTGGGAAAAGCAGCCCAAGCCGGTGATCCGCGCCCTTGGCATCGTCAAGCGCGCCGCCGCCGAGGCCAATATGGAGCTCGGCAAGCTCGACCCCGAGATCGGCAAGTTCATCGTCGCGGCCGCCCAGGAGGTGATCGACGGCAAGCTCGACGACCACTTCCCGCTGGTGGTGTGGCAGACCGGGTCCGGCACCCAGTCGAACATGAACGCCAATGAGGTGATCTCGAACCGGGCCATCGAGATGATGGGCGGGCAGATGGGCTCCAAGAAGCCCGTCCACCCGAACGACCACGTCAACATGAGCCAGTCCTCGAACGACACCTATCCGACGGCCATGCACATCGCCGCGGCCGAGGAAGTGGCCCGTTCGGTGATGCCGGCGCTGGAGCATCTGCACGCGGCCCTCAAGGCCAAGTCCGAAGAATTCGCCCACATCATCAAGATCGGGCGCACCCACACCCAGGACGCCACGCCCCTGACCCTGGGCCAGGAGTTCGGCGGCTATTCGCATCAGGTGGCCATGAGCGTGCGCCGGGTGAAGGAAACCCTCTACGGCCTCTACGAACTCGCCCAGGGCGGCACCGCCGTGGGCACCGGCCTGAACGCCCCCGTGGGCTTCGCCGAGCTGGTGGCCGAAAAGATCGCGAACATCACCCAGCTGCCGTTCGTCACCGCGCCGAACAAGTTCGAGGCCCTGGCCGCTCACGACGCCATGGTGTTCAGCCACGGGGCCCTGACCGCCGCGGCCGGCGCGCTCTTCAAGATCGCCAATGACCTGCGCTTCCTGGGCTCGGGCCCGCGGGCGGGGCTTGGCGAGCTGGCCCTGCCGGAGAACGAGCCTGGCTCCTCCATCATGCCGGGCAAGGTGAACCCGACCCAGGCCGAGGCCCTGACCATGGTCTGCGCCCACATCATGGGCAACCAGACGGCCATGGCCTTCGCCGGCAGCCAGGGGCACTTCGAGCTGAACGTCTACAACCCGGTGATGGCCTACAACTTCCTGCAGTCGTGCCGCCTGCTGGCCGACGCGGCGATCAGCTTCACCGACAACATGGTGGTGGGCACCAAAGCCCGCGAGGACAACATCAAGGCCAACCTCGAGCGGTCGCTGATGCTGGTGACGGCCCTCAACGGCAAGCTCGGCTACGACACCTGCGCCAAGATCGCCAAGGCGGCGCATAAGAACGGCACCACCCTGCGCGAGGAGGCTGTCGGCGGCGGCTACCTGACGAACGAAGAGTTCGACGAGTGGGTGCGTCCGGAAAAGATGATCAGCCCCGGTTGATCGGTTGGCGACCGCCCGGCATCTCGAACGCCACCAGATCGCCCGCGTCGGCTGGCTGCGGGCGGCGGTGCTTGGCGCCAACGACGGCATCGTCTCCACGGCGAGCCTGATCGTTGGCGTCGCCGCGGCGGCGCAGGGTCGGGGAGAGATTCTGGTCGCCGGGCTCGCGGCCCTGGTGGCGGGGGCCATGTCCATGGCGGCCGGCGAATATGTGTCGGTCAGCTCGCAATCTGACACCGAGCGAGCCGACATTGCGCGGGAGACGCAGGAGCTCGCCACCCAGCCCGATTTCGAGCATGAGGAGCTGGCCCAGATCTACGTTCAGCGCGGCCTGACGCCCGAGCTCGCCCGGCAGGTGGCGGATCAGCTCATGGCCAAGGACGCCCTGACCGCCCATGCCCGGGACGAGCTGGGGCTGTCCGACCTCACCGCGGCGCGGCCGCTACAGGCGGCGCTGACCTCCGCACTGACGTTCTCCGCCGGCGCCGCCGTGCCTCTGCTCGCAGCGCTCCTGACGACCGGGCCTTCGCTTGCGCCGGCGACGGCGGGGGTCTCGATCCTGGCGCTTGCGACCCTGGGCGCGGTTGGCGCCAAGGCCGGCGGCGCGCCCATGCTGAAGGCCGTGGCGCGGGTCACGTTCTGGGGGGCGGCGGCCATGGGCGTCACCGCCGCCGTGGGGACGCTGTTCGGCGTCGCCGCCTGATCTGGCCCTATTCCGCCGCGTAGACCACCGGATGATGGTGGGCCCAGAGATGGGCGCGGTAGCTCTCGAAACACTGTTCCCCAAGGATCAGGCGCATGATCGCCCCCTCCGCGATGTGGCGCGCGCAGGCCGGGTTCTCGCTGACCAGCGGAATCAGCGCCTCGGCGTTCCAGGCCCTGGAGTGCTCGATGTCGAGCTGGGCGTGGAGCTGGAAATATTTCCGCCCCGCCGGCGAAATGCCCAGCCGTTTCAGCCCCTCGGACACCAGGGCCACGCGGGTGGGCGCGGTCAGCTCCACCGCTCCAAGAGCGCCGATCGACTGGTAAACATAACGCCGGGTGGTGGCCAGGGCGGTCATGGTGTTGGCCAGAGCCAGAGACTGCCAGCAGGTGCCCTCGATGGTCGGGGTCAGCTCCAGCAGTTCTATGGTGCGGTCGAGCATGGGGCCGTGCATGCCCCCTTCCGAACCACGCCCCATCTCGTCCCAGTAGTTTCGGGCCAGCTCCAGCTTGGGCCGGGCGGGCAACTTCACCTGGGTGTAGGCCACGAGGTCGTCGAAGCCGGCCTCTCCGGCCGCCTCCTGGGTCAGGAACCAGCGCATCTGGTCGAGGCTCGCCTCGGTGGCGAGCCAGTCGAACAACGGGTCGTACTGCCCAGGACCGCTCTCCTTCAGCCCCTCGAACCAGGCGATGAAGCCGTCGGCGTCCTCGGGAACGTCGTTGACCAGATCCGTCACATGGGCGCGGAACGCCTCGATGAAGGCGCCCTCCAGACGCAGCATCCGGGTGTCGCGACTAAGCTCGGCCAGCCAGCCGGAATCGGGCGTCCGCGGGGCCAGCCGCTCGCGGTTCCAGCGGGCGAGGCCCAGGTGCAGGGCTTCGGCGTCGGGGAATTCAGGGTTGAACGCACCCAGTCGCGACAGCCTCGTTCCAGGAAACATATACAACCTCCGTCTGGACCGCAGGGAGCGCGCAGACGGCAGGCTGGTTCCAGTGTCAGCGAGCCGACACTGGTCAAGATCTGGTCAGAAGGCGGTCGCTCAGGCCCTCCGGCGGACCGCGAAGTCGGCCAGTTCCTCTAGGGCCGGACGCCAGCTGCTGGACGGAAAGTCCGCCAGGGCGGCCTTGGCCGTGTCGGCATAGCGGCCGGCCAGGGCCAGGGTGTCGTCGAGCGCCCGGGTCTCAGCCATGAGGGCTCGGGCGCGTTCGAAGTCGCCTTCGACCTGCTCGCGGCGATCCACGGTGCGGACCCAGAAGTCGCGCTCGGCCGCGCCCGTGCGGGCCATGGCGTAGAGCAGCGGCAGGGTGACCTTGCCCTCCCGAAAGTCGTCGCCGGCGTTCTTGCCCAGGGTGCCGGCGTCCCCGGAGTAGTCGAGGGCGTCGTCGACGAGCTGAAACGCCAGGCCCAGGTCGCGGCCGAACTGGCGCAGGGCCCGGCAGCGTTCTGGCTCAGCCCCGGCCGAAATCGCCCCGGCCTCGGCGGCGGCGGCAAACAGCTCGGCGGTCTTGGCGCCGATGATCTCGATATAGACCTCCTGAGTGAGGTCGAGGTCGTGGCTGCGGGTGAGCTGCAGCACCTCTCCCTCGGAGATCACGCGCGACGCGCGGGCCAGCACCTCAAGAGCCGGCATGGATCCGGCCGAGACCATCAGCTCGAAGGCCCGGGCGAAGAGGAAGTCGCCCACCAGCACGCTGGACGGCGCGCCCCAGATCAGGTGGGCCGCCACCCGCCCGCGCCGCAGCTCCGAGGAATCCACAACATCGTCGTGCAGCAGGGTGGCCGTGTGGATGAACTCGACGGCGGCGGCCAGCTTCAGGCATGCGTCGTTCCGCGCCCCAGCAAGGCGGGCGGCGCCCACCGTCAGCAGCGGCCGCAGACGCTTGGCCGAGCCCGCGATCAGGTGATCGGCCAGGGCCGGAATCACCGGCACCGGGCTGTCCATGTGCGCCCGGATCAGGGCGTCGACGGACGCCATGTCCGGCCCGGCCAGTTCCAGCAGCGCAGCGATGGAGGGGGCGGGACGAGCGATGGCCTGAGCGGCTTCCAAGACGACGACTTCCTTAACCACACAGTGGGCGGCCGCCCCCCCGAGCCGGTCGCCGTTTGCCGGGACAATGGTGACACGCTAGGTCACGGTCAAGCGACCCACACACGCGCTCGCTAGCCTTCTATCAAGGGCCTCGCATGGAAGCCACCGGGGACGCCACCACCGAGGACCGGCTGCTGGGCGGCCGGGTGCGCCTGCTGCAACCCCAGCGGGGTTATCGGGCGGGGCTGGACGCGGCCCTGCTGGCCGCGGCGTGCGACGCGAGAGCCGGCGAGCGGGTCATCGAGGCCGGTTGCGGCGCGGGCGGCGCGCTTCTGGCGGCGGCTGTTCGCAAGCCGGAGACGCGCTTCACCGGGGTCGAGCGCGACCCGGCCGCCCGGGCCCTGGCCGAGCGGAACGTGGCGCTGAACGGCCTGGCGGACAGGGTCGAGGTTCGGGCGGGCGACGTGAACGTTCCCTTCGCCAAGCTGGGCCTCTCTCCTTTCGACGCGGTGATCGCCAATCCGCCCTTTTTCGACGATCCGACCGCCCTGCGCGCGCCGGCCCCCGAGAAGACCAACGCCTGGATGGCCGAGGGCGGCCTCGCCGCCTGGACGCCGTTCCTCACCAAGGCGGTTCGCGAGGGCGGAACCATCACCGTGATCCACCGGGCCGACCGGCTCGCCGACCTCCTGGACCTGCTGAGCGTCAAGGCCGGGTCGTTCCAGATCCGCCCCATCCATCCCTTCGCCGACGAGCCTGCGAAGCGTGTCCTGGTGCGCGCCATCAAGACCGGTCGGGCGCCCTTGAAGCTCCTGCCCGCCCTGGTCCTCCACGAGCGGGGCGGGGCCAAACACACCCCCGAAGCTGAAGCGATCCTCCGAGGTGAAGCGGCCCTGATTTGGGGCTAGGCGACAGCGCTTGGCCGGGGACCGCCAAGGCATTTGTTCTTGTTTTGTTCTTGCTTTTTGGGGAGTGCTGCGCATAGGATGCCGAGGCTGGGACGATCGCGCCCGGCGTGTGCCGCGTACCCGAGGATCAGCATCATAACGAGGCGCCCAAGACGTGAGGTGGGTTGAGGAACTGCAGAGGCGGAAGCGCGAGACCGAGCGGCGGTTGAACGATCTGCGAGATGACGCGCGTGAGCTCACGACGCGAGGCCGCGAGTTCGTAAGGACGGCGATCCAGACAGGCCAGACCGTTCTGGGTCAGGCGCCGTCACAGGTGCAGCAACTGGCGCGCACCATCAGATCGACGCCCGGCCCTGCCTCGGCATCTAGGCCTACGACGCAGGTACGACCCTCGCCCAAGGCCGTCAGGCCATCAGCTGTGGCGAGCAAGCCAGCGCAGCAAGAACTGGCGCGGGCCGCCCTCAGCGGCGCCGTCGATGAGTTCACCTTCGGCGCAGCCGATCGGGTGCTGTCGGCAGGCGACGCCTTGCTAAGCGGCGGACTGGCGGGCTTCGGCGACCGGTATCAGGCCAACATGGCGGAAAAGCGCGCCCAGGACGCCTACGACAGTCAAAACTATGGCGCCGCCCGGCTGACAGGTCAGGCTGCGGGCTTGGCTTTGGGCATCGCCGCAACGGGCGGCGCCGGCGCCGCCGCCAAGACGGCGCTGACCACGGTCCCGAAGGGGCTCAAACTCGCCAACGCCATCGCCAAGGCTCCCAAGCTGGGCGGCGTGGATCCTCGCGGGCTGGCGCAGTTCGCCGCCGGCAGTGGGGCGCTGGCGGGGCTCGGGGTCCAGGGCGCCGAGGACCTCGCCTCCAGACGCTTGAGCGGTCCGGGCCGATACGTGGGCGCAGCCTTGGGGGGCGCGGCGGGCGGTCTGGTGACGCTGGGACGCGGCCCCATGGTCGGCGGCGCGCTCGGCGGAGCGGCGGAGTCCATCGTCGGCGACCTCGCCGAGGGGCGGGCGCCAGCCGCAGGGCGAGCGATCAGTGCGGCGCACGGCGGAGCCGTTCTGGGCGGCATCGGCGGCGTCGCCGGGACCTACGGAACCGCCTTGCGATCCAACCAGACAAAGGGCGCCATCGGCGAGGCGCTCTCGTACGGCAAGACCGTCAGCCGGGGAAAGATACCGAACGTCAAGAAGGAGGCGGTTCCCGTGGGCGGCGGGCGGTCGAGCAAACCCGACCAGGTGATCGACGAAGGCTATCTGGAAGCCAAGATGGGGCCCGGCGCAGACCTGACTCCCAACCAGCGGAAGCTTCGCAAGAAGGCCGAGGCGGAAGGCAAGGAGTTCATCATCGACGCCTGGACCTTCCGGGACGCCGGCAAGGGCGCCGGGATCATCGCCGCGCCGGTGGGAGCCGTCCGGGTGGGCGAAGATCGAGCGCCGTGATGCGCGAGACCGCCCCTTCCCCGCACTTCGCATCCGCCAAGTTTGCGGGGCGGGGCGGCGCTGGCCTCCGCCTAGATGGCGCAGGTCAGGATATGCCGAGCTGGGCCTTGTAGGTCTCGTGGACGATGTCGTGCCACTCGGGATGCTTCCTGATGTAGCCAGCCATGAAGGGGCAGAGCGGGATGACCTGCAGACCGTGCTCGCGGGCGTAGCCGAGGGCGGCCTTGGCCAGAGCCGAGCCGACGCCTTTGCCCTCGAAGCTCTCGGGCACCACGGTGTGCGGCAGGATGATCCCATGATCCACCAGCCGATACTCGGCGAAGGCGATCTCATCGCCGATCTTCACCTGGAACTGACGTTCCGCCTCGTTCATCACGACGTTCACGGCTTCGGCCATGGCCGGGCTCCTTCGCTGCTCCCGTCTTCTTGACGCGAAGCGGGACGCCCGCCAAGGTCCGCGCCTTCCCGAGCGGATCCTCTGCCGATGTCGCGACACACCCCTTGCTGACCCGGTA
>Ga0065721_10052571_pt1 | contig 11631 bp, 8 predicted proteins | sample Mesricmetagenome_FD_59108 | JGI IMG/M metagenome (GOLD analysis project Ga0065721, IMG submission 59108) | Mesophilic microbial community from rice straw/compost enrichment Sample: eDNA_1 v2 (version 2) | ecosystem: Engineered > Solid waste > Grass > Composting > Bioreactor | place: USA: Davis...
CCCGGCGGCGGGCGCATTGTCCGGGACGAAAGCCGGCGCCGGGACCGGCCGCGCCAGTTGCTCGACCCGCGCGCCGAGCCGGTCGACCCGGTCCTCGATCTCGGCGAGGGCGTCGGTGAGTTGCTTCAGCAGGCGGCCGATGACCTCGACGTCGCCGGCGAGAACCTGGCGCTCGTCGGCGATGCGCTCGTCGACCGCGCGCATCTGTGCCGACAGCCGGGCCTGGAGGGTCGCGACCTCGGCGTTGACGTCGGAGACGACGGCGGCGATCTCGCCGATCCGGGTTTCGACCCAGACCCGGTCGCCGCGGCGCTGCATCAGCACCTGGAACAGGGCCATGGTGCCGAGGGCGGCGATGCCGAGGATCGCCGCCTGCCCCATCGGGAAGGCGAAGAGCACGGTGAGGACGACGGTCAGCGACACGGCGATCATCACCATGGACCCGATGACCAGCAGCGAAGCCAGACGCTTCATGATCCGTTCCGTACTCCGCATTTACCGCCGGCGTCGTCGGCACCGGGCCGGTGCGCGCCGATGCGGGCGAATCAGCGATGATCATGCTGGATCTCCGCGGTTTTCGCACGGTCCGCGGCCCGCGCGGTGCCACGGACGCTCCGGTTTCCCACAGATCGCCGGTCGCGAGCGGGCGAGGGACGAGCGGAACGTCGTCCGCAGTCTCCGGGACTTGACCTTCCAGCGGCTGGAACCACCATCTCGGAGCCGACGAAGGCAACCGGGCGGATGCGGCCGGTGCCGGGCGGGCGAGGGTCCCGGATTCCGCGACCGTGCCGCCGACGAAAGAGGAGAACGACGATGCTGGAACTCAAGGTGGACGGGATGACCTGCGGCGGCTGCGCGAAAAGCGTCATGAAGGCGGTGGACCGGGTCGAGCCCGGCGTCGTCGTCGAGGTCGACCTCGCCGCGAAAACGGTGCGGATCGCCTCCGATCGGCCGGCCGCGGCCTTCGCCGAGGCGATCGAGGCCGCCGGCTACGACGTCGCCGCCTGACGCGGACCCGCGGGAACGGCCGGGCGCACGGCGGACCGCCGGCGCCCGCCTCGCCCGGACCGTTTCGCCGGCGCAGGAGGAACACGGGCGGAGATCCCCTCGCAAGTTGCGGCCGCTGCGACCGAAATCGGCATCGCTTACCTTTTGTTTACCTCGATGGCGTCATGATGGGCGGACGAGCGCGATAGGATTTCGCGTGAGACATGCAAGGAATGCAAAAGTATGGGTGTTTCCCCACGCCCCACGTCGGCGCTTCGTGTCCTCATCGTCGATCGCGACAAGGATGCCCGTGCCGTCCTGAAACGGGCCCTCGAGCAGCGTATCGCCCGCCCGCTGATGATCCTGGAGACCGCCGAGCCGGACGCCGCCCGCCTGATGCTGGGTGAGCAGGCCTTCGACGTGCTGACCCTCGATCTCGACACCGTCGGCGGGCCGGCCGGTTTCGCCACCCTGCAATCCACCGCCCGCAGCAGCCTCACCTACGTCACCGGCGCCGCCGACCGCGTCACCGACGCCGTCGCCGTGGTCCGGGCCGGCGCTGCCGACTATATCGAGAAGCCGCTCGACGGCGTCGCCTTCGCCCGCCGGATCGAGCGCCATTTCGTCATCGGCGAGACCCTGCTCGCCACCGATTTTCACGGCCTCGTCGGACGGTCGGCGCGGATGCGCACGCTGTTCGACCAGATCAGCCGCATCGCGCCGGCCGCCGCCCCGGTTTTCATCTCGGGCGAGAGCGGCACCGGCAAGGAAGCCTGCGCCCGCGTTCTGCACAAGCTGTCGCGGCGGGCCGCCGGTCCCTTCGTCGTCGTCGACTGCGCCGGCCTCGACCGGCCCGACCTGATGCAGGCGATCGCCGGCGGCGAGCATGCCGGCGCCCTGCATCGCGCCCACGGCGGCAGCCTGCTGCTCGACGAGGTCGCCGCTCTCGACACCGCGACCCAGGCCCTGCTCGTGCGTTTCATCGAGACCGGCGAGATCACCGGCGCCGCCTTCGCCGGCGCCCCGCCGGACGTCCGCCTGATCGCCACCACCGAGCGCAGCCCCGAGGATCTCGTGCGCACCGGCACGATGCGGGCCGACCTGTTCTATCGCCTCAACGTGCTCAGCCTGCACCTGCCGCCGCTGCGCGAGCGCCCCGACGACATCCTGCCGATCGCCGAGGCGGTGCTGCGGCGCTGCGGCGAGCGCCTCGACAGCCGGCTCGCCCGCTTCGCCGCCGCCGCCGAGAAGCTGATGGCCGGCCACGGCTGGCCGGGCAACGTGCGCGAACTCGAAAACCTGATCCAGCGCCTCGCCTCGCTCGGCGACGGCGAGGTGGTGACGGCCGAGATGCTGTCCGACGCCGGCCTCGGCCTCAGGCGCGGCCTTTCCGCCCCGCGCGAGCCGCTGCGCGCCGTCGAGCCGGCCGCCTCGCGCGAGACCGCCGTCCCGTCCCCCGCCGCCGTGATGCCGCTGTGGATGGCCGAGGCGCGGATCATCGAAGAGGCGATCGAGGCCTTCGACGGCAACATCGCCCGCGCCGCCGCCGCCCTCGAAATCAGCCCCTCGACGATTTACCGTAAGCGGCGGGCCCGCGAGGCCGGCGAGCGGGACGACTTGCCGTTCGTGCAATTCGGCTGATAGAGATGGACGGCGTTGCGAGGTGATCCGTCGGCGTCGGCGAAGTCGGCGCAAGGCCGCGCCGGATAGGGTGCCGCTCCCCGGACGCCGGGACGCGGACGCGACGAGCCGGTTCGTGGCCGCCGGGCCCGCACCAAGTCATCCTGACGGCCGGGCCGCCCCTGCCGATCGCGTGGGTTCCCCTTCGATGTCCGTGGTCCGTCGCCTGTCTCTCGTCGGTGCCCTTCTCCTCTCCGCCGCCCTGCCGATCCCGGCGGACGCGGTCGCCGGAGAACTCGCCGACAGGGCGAAGACCGCCGAGGAACTCATCGCCGGCGGCAAGCCGGTGCAGGCGCTGGCCGAAATGGAGGCGTCGTTCAACGCCGCCTGGGATCTCGCCCCGCTCGGCTTCTCCGAAGCCCTCTTCGTCGCCGCCCGTCCGTCGGGATTCGGCATCTACGACGCCCGAGTCTCGTCGGTGTTCCGCGAGGGCGAGGACATGCTGGTCTACGCCGAGCCCTTCGGCTTCGGCTACGGCCGCGAGGGCGAATTGTTCCTGATCGACTTCAAGGCCGACTTCCAGCTCAAGACCCCGACCGGCCAGATCCTGCACGAGCAGAAGGGCTTCGCCGACCTCAAGATGAAGAGCCGGCGCCGCAACAAGGAATTCCAGGTGTTCATCACCTACAATTTCAGCGGCCTGAAGCCCGGCGACTACATCCTGACGACCCGGCTGCACGACGAGCATTCCGACAAGGTCGCCGGCTTCGACCTGCCCTTCACCATCACTGCCGCGACGCCGCCGTCGGCGCCCGCTCCCGATGTTGGCGCGCCGGCAGAGACCGGAACGCCCCCGGCCGAGCCGCAGACGCCGGCGCCGCAGACGCCCGCGCCCGAAACGCGGATCCCCGACGCCGAGGCCCCGGAGGCCCCGGCGCCGGCCTCTCCGACCGGCGAGGCGCCGGCTCCCGGGACACCGGCTCCGGCAGCGCCGGCTTCGCAGGCACCGTCCCCGGACACGGCACCCGTCCCGCAGCCCTGAGCCGCTCGGTCGGGCCACCGGGTCGGCTTCGAAACGAGGCGTCGTGTCCGACGTCGTTCCCGCAGCCCTATCGACCGTCATTCCCGCAGCCCTATCGACCGTCATTCCCGCTTTCGCGCTGCTGTCCGGTTCAGGGGATGTCAGCGTAGAAGCACCCGGCCTCGTCCTTCGAGACAGCCGCTGGCGCGGCTTCCTCAGGATGAGGCCTTCGAGAGGATGAGGCCTTCGAGATTTCTCGCTTCATCCCAGAGGCTTGACCCTTTCCTTCATCCTGAGGAAGGAGCGAAGCGACTGTCTCGAAGGACGAGGGAAAGGCCGGGGCGGTGGCGACTGGTGTTTCAGCCCCTTTGGCGAGAGGCCATCGGAAGGATGCCGACGTCGCTCGTTCCGTCATGATCCGCTGCCGGCGAGAGCCACGCCCGCCACCGCCGCTCCGACACCCCCATCAGATGCCTGCGTGCCGATGAACGGATCCGGTCGGCGGCATCCCCCGCCGTCAGCGCATCGCCTCGCCCCGCTCCTCTCCCGCCTTGGCCTCCCGGTCGTCCAGTGTCTCGAAATAGCGGACGGTCTCGTCGTATTTCGGATCGATGGTGCCGCAGACCCGGTCCCAGAAGGAGAAGAAGTTGGCGTAGTTGTAGCGGAAGCGGGAATGGTGCTGGTCGTGGAAGGTGACGCAGACCATCGGTGAGGGCAGCCGCGACAGCGGCGAGGCCCAGAATTCGAAGCCGGAATGGCCGATCGTGCCGTTGAAGTGGTCATAGAGCCGGTGGCCGACCAGCACGAGCGCCGGGATCGGCAGGATCAGCGGCGCCCACAGATAATAGGACTGCATCACGAAGGCGTCGACGAGGTCGTCGCTGTAGGTGCTCCACACCGTCGGCGCCACCGAACGGTGATGTTCGGCGTGGAACGGATACATCAGCTTCGTGTGCATCAGCCGGTGCGCCCAGTAGAACCAGGCGTCGAAGGCGACGATCGAGACGACGAAGGTCAGCGGGATCGACCACCACGACAGCGCCGGCGGATCGAACAGGGTCCAGCCCTGCATCTGGGCGTAGATGCCGGCGGCGAGGCAGAAGTCGGTGACGAGAAGCGAGACGACGCTCTGGCGGATCTCGCGCGCCTTGCGCTTCTCGCCGCGCCGGTTCGGCTGGATCCGCCGCTCCGGATGGCGGTTCTGGATGGCGACGAGGGTCCATCCGGTCACGAAATAGAGCGCGACGTTGACCGCGTAGACGAGGCCGTAGAGCGGCAGGAAGGCGAGGAGGTGGTCGAGTACGGCGTCCAGCATCGGCAACGGGTGTCCCTCTCGCGTCAGACCGCCGGGCGCGCCTGCGTCCGGCATTTGCAATCGCCCGCCCTCCCGCCCCGCCGTGCCCCGGAGCGGCGCCGGCGGACGGCGCCCTTCGATGTTCTAGCCGCCTCGCCCGGTTTGGCAACCGCGGAAGGATCCGGGTGCGGCCTCGCGGTTCGTCCGGCCCGCCCTCGTCGGTCGACCGCGACAGGGCCCCGGCGCCGGCGAGCCGCCCTCAGCGTCCGGCGGGCGTTCGGTCCGATCCGGGCGTGGAAGCCCCCGGCGCCGTCATCTTCTCGACCAGACCGTCGTAGCGCGGGTGCAGCGTGCCCATCACCCGGTCCCAGAAGGAGAAGGTGTTGCCGTAATTGCAGCGGAAGTTGGAGTGGTGCTGGTCGTGGAAGATCGTGCACAGGAACGGCCACGGCGCCCGCGTCGAGGGCGAGGCGAAATATTCGAAGCCGCAGTGGCTGATCATGCCGGTGACCTGGTCGTAGAGCTTGTGGGCGATCAGCACCTCGAGCGGGATCGGCACCAGGAACGGAACGACGAGAAAATAGGACTGCTCGACGAAGGCGCCGACGAGGGAATCGGCGTTGTTGCTCCAGGTGGTCGGCGTGATCGAGCGATGGTGGAGCGCATGGAAGCGGTAGAGCGCCGGCGTGTGCATCGCCCGGTGCAGCCAGTAGAACCAGGTGTCGTAGAGCAGCAGGCTGACCAGCCCCATCACCGGCACCGACCACCACGACGCCGGCAGCGGCGCGAGCGGCGTCCAGCCGTGGGCGGCCGCATAGAGGCCGCCGGCGACGTAGACCGCGATCGAGGCGAGGGCGGCCATCGACTGGCCGATGTCGCGGGCGATCGCGCCCTGCGCGCGCTGCTGGATCCGGCGCTCGGGAAAGCGGCGGTTGACGAGGTGGAGGACAGTCCCGAGGACGAAGTAGATCGCGAGCAGCACGGCGAGCACGACGCCCCAGAGCACGGCGAAGCCGCTCCAGCCGTCGAGCGTGGCGATCATCGTGGCGATCATCGAGCCTCCTTACGCCCGCCGTCCTGCCCTCGGGCAATGCTGCGGCACAGCATAGCGCCCGGCCCCCCGGGCGCAAGGCGGACCATGGCGGGCGTCACGGTGTCACCACATCGCTAGTCCAGAAGCGAAGCCCCTGAGAGCCGTGCCGCCAGAGAGACGGTTCGCCGAACCTCGTGCCGATCCTGCGCGCCAAGTCCGGCGGATTTGCGAGAGGTCCAGCGGCCGCAAAAAATTCTTTGCGCCGGCCCTCGTGGCGCCGTTGACAACACGAAGCCGTGATCCTATTTCCGCGGTGCCTGTTAGCACTCGCTTTCATGGAGTGCTAACGGCCAACGAATTTTCCGTGCGGAGTTCTCGAACTCCCCGCATGTCGTTCCAAGAGGAGCATGATCTCATGAACTTCCGTCCGCTGCACGATCGCGTGGTCGTCCGTCGCCTCGAGTCCGAGGAGAAGACCGCCGGTGGCATCATCATCCCCGATACCGCCAAGGAAAAGCCGCAGCAGGGCGAGGTCGTGGCCGTCGGTCCGGGCGCCCGTGACGAGGCCGGCAAGGTTGTCGCGCTGGACGTCAAGGCCGGTGACAAGGTGCTGTTCGGCAAGTGGTCGGGCACCGAAGTCAAGATCGACGGTCAGGACCTCCTGATCATGAAGGAAAGCGACATCATGGGCATCGTGGCCTGACCGGCTCGCCGATCCTGATCCCGCTTCTATTGTCTTTCCACCTTTCCAAGGGAACATCCGAAAATGGCTGCCAAGGAAGTCAAGTTCGCTGCTGACGCGCGCGAGAAGATGCTGCGCGGCGTCGACATCCTCGCCAACGCGGTGAAGGTCACCCTCGGCCCGAAGGGTCGTAACGTCGTCATCGACAAGTCCTTCGGCGCTCCGCGCATCACCAAGGACGGCGTCTCCGTCGCCAAGGAGATCGAGCTCGAGGACAAGTTCGAGAACATGGGCGCCCAGATGGTGCGCGAAGTGGCCTCGAAGACCAACGACCTCGCCGGTGACGGCACCACCACCGCCACCGTGCTCGCCCAGTCGATCGTCAAGGAAGGCGCCAAGTCGGTCGCCGCCGGCATGAACCCGATGGACGTCAAGCGCGGCATCGACCTCGCCGTCGCCGCCGCCATCGAGGACCTCAAGGCCCGCTCGAAGAAGATCTCGACCTCGGCCGAAGTCGCCCAGGTCGGCACGATTTCCGCCAACGGCGAGAAGTCGATCGGCGACATGATCGCCGAGGCGATGCAGAAGGTCGGCAACGAGGGTGTCATCACCGTCGAGGAAGCCAAGACCGCCGAGACCGAACTCGACGTCGTCGAGGGCATGCAGTTCGACCGCGGCTACCTGTCGCCCTACTTCGTGACCAACGCGGAGAAGATGGTCGCCGAGCTCGACGATCCCTTCATCCTGATCCACGAGAAGAAGCTCTCCAACCTCCAGGCGATGCTGCCGGTCCTCGAGGCCGTGGTGCAGTCGTCGCGTCCGCTGGTGATCGTCGCCGAGGACGTCGAGGGCGAGGCGCTCGCCACGCTCGTCGTCAACAAGCTGCGCGGCGGCCTCAAGGTCGCGGCCGTCAAGGCTCCCGGCTTCGGCGACCGCCGCAAGGCCATGCTCGAGGACATCGCGATCCTCACCGGCGGCCAGGTCATCTCCGAAGACCTCGGCATCAAGCTCGAGAACGTCACGCTCGACATGCTCGGCCGCGCCAAGAAGGTCGCGATCACCAAGGAGAACACCACGATCGTCGACGGCGTCGGCGAGAAGTCCGAGATCGAGGGCCGCATCGCCCAGATCAAGGCCCAGATCGAGGAGACCACCTCTGACTACGATCGCGAGAAGCTCCAGGAGCGTCTCGCCAAGCTCGCGGGCGGCGTCGCGGTGATCCGCGTCGGCGGCGCGACCGAGGTCGAGGTCAAGGAGCGCAAGGACCGCGTCGACGACGCCCTCAACGCCACCCGCGCGGCGGTCGAGGAAGGCATCGTTCCGGGCGGCGGCACCGCGCTGCTGCGCGCCAAGAAGGCGGTCGAGAAGATCACCTCCGACAACTCCGACATCCAGGCCGGCGTCAAGATCGTGCTCCGCGCGCTCGAGGCTCCGATCCGTCAGATCGCCGAGAACTCCGGTGTCGAGGGTTCGGTCGTGGTCGGCAAGGTGTCCGAGCAGGGCGAGACCATGGGCTTCGACGCCCAGAACGAGACCTACGTCGACATGATCGAGGCCGGCATCATCGACCCGACCAAGGTCGTGCGCACCGCCCTCCAGGACGCGGCCTCGATCGCCGGCCTGCTGGTCACCACCGAGGCCATGGTCGCCGAGCTGCCGAAGGACAAGTCCGCGGCCCCGGCGATGCCCGGCGGCGGCATGGGCGGCATGGACTTCTGATCCCGAAGGGGATCGGGACGACCATCCCGACGACGATTGCGGAAAGGCGGGCCTTCGGGTCCGCCTTTTTGCGTTCTGGACATCTGCCGCAGGTTGACGCGCGAAATCACCGCCGGGGCCTCCCTGGAGTCGCGCCCGCCCCAATTTCAAACGATTCATCTGCACTGCACAAATGCCTTCTGGCATTACATATAGCAACCACCACGGCCTTCACCGAAACCAAGTGTCGCACTCAGGGAAGTTAACTTGAGGCGTTTCGACTTTCGTCTTATCTCCTTTGCAGACGAGCGCACGGATTCATCAGGATCGACGAGCGTTTTAGATTTTCTTTTGTGCCATACATAGAAAATCTGAATCGCCCACGGCGCAGTTCTGAAGGGGACGGAACCGACATGGCGAAGAACAAGGTGATCTCGGCGGCCGAAGCCATCGCTCTCATCAACGACGGTGACGTGATCTGCACCACCGGCTTCGTCCAGAGCTGCATTCCCGAGGCGCTGCACGCGGCACTGGAGAAGCGCTACGTCGAGAGCGACAGCCCGAAGAACTGCACCTTGATCATGTGCGCCGGCGCCGGCGACAGCAAAGGCCTCGGCACCGGGCGCCTGCACCACGACGGCCTGCTGCAGCGGGTGGTCGCCGCCAATTTCGGACGCATGCCCAAGGTGGCCGAGGCCGCCGCCGAGAACCGCATCCAGGGCTACAACCTGCCCCAGGGCGTGATCTCGCAGCTCTACCGCGCCTGCGCCGCCGGCCAGCCCGGCATCTTCTCCAAGGTCGGCCTCCACACCTACGTCGACCCGCGCCTCGATGGCGGCAAGGTCAACGCGGTGACGAAGGACGACATCGTCAAGCTCGTCGAGATCGAGGGCGAGGAGTGGCTGTTCTACAAGGCGACGCCGATCGACGTCGCCCTCATTCGCGGCACCAGCGCCGACCCGGCCGGCAACATCAGCATGGAGAAGGAGAGCCTGACCCTCGACGTGCTGGCCCAGGCCATGGCCGCGCACAACAACGGCGGCATCGTCATCGCCCAGGTCGAGCGCATCGTCGAGCACGGCTCGATCAAGCCCAAGGACGTCAAGGTTCCGGGCATCCTCGTCGACTGCGTCGTCGTCGCTGAGAGCGCCGAGATGCACCGCATGAACTACGGGGTGATGTACAACCCCGCCCTTTCCGGCGAGATCCGCGTGCCGGTCGACGCCATGCCGAAGATGGTGCTCGACGAGCGCAAGATCATCGCCCGCCGCGCCGCCTTCGAGCTGCCGCTCAACGGCGTCATCAATCTCGGCGTCGGCGCGCCGGACGGGGTCGCCGCCGTCGCCAACGAGGAGAAGGCGACGCCCTTCATCACCATGACGACGGAGGCCGGCGCGGTCGGCGGCGTGCTCGCGGGTGGGTCGAGCTTCGGTTCGGCCGCCAACGCCCATTCGATCATCGACCAGAACCAGATGTTCGACTTCTACCACGGCCGCGGCCTCGACCTCACCGTGCTCGGCATGGCCGAATGCGACGCGGCCGGCAACGTCAACACCAGCCGCTTCGGCGGCCGGCTCAACGGCTGCGGCGGCTTCATCGACATCTCGCAGAACGCCCGCGCCGTGGTCTTCACCGGCACCTTCACCGCCGGCGGCCTCGAGGTGGCGATCGAGGACGGCGAGTTGCGCATCGTGCGCGAGGGCCGCGCCCGCAAGTTCGTCAAGGCGGTGGAGCAGATCACCTTCTCCGGCCGCTACGCCCAGATGCGCTCGCAGCCGGTGCTCTACGTGACCGAACGCTGCGTCTTCGAGCTGACGCCCGAGGGGCTGGAGCTGACCGAGGTGGCGCCGGGCATCGACATCGAGCGCGACATCCTGGCGCGGATGGACTTCGCCCCGCTGGTCATCCGCCCGGTGCCGATGGACCTGCGCCTGTTCCGCGACGAACCGATGGAGCTGATGAACGACCTGCTCAACCTGACGCTCTGCGAGCGGGTCTCCTACGACCGCGACCGCAACATCCTGTTCCTCAACCTCGAGGGCTGGAACGTGCGCAAGAAGAGCGACATCGACGATCTGAAGAAGATCCTCGTGGAAGCCTGCATCAAGGCCGGCCGCCGGGTACACTCGGTGGTCAACCACGAAGGCTGTCGCATCGCCGACGACCTCTACGACGCCTATGCGGAGATGATCCACCACATGCTGGAGCATCACTACGCCACCACCGCCCGCTATTCGACCAGCGCCTTCCTGCGCCTCAAGATGCAGGAAGCCCTGTCGAAGCGCGGCATCGCCCCCCACGTCTTCGAGCGCCCGGACGAGGCCCACGCTTTCGTGCAGCAGCTGATGGCGGCGGAGTGAGCGGACGGACGGCCGGGGCGCCGGCGGCGTCCCCGGCGCCGTATCCCGGCGTTCCCAGGCTCTCCGCATCGACCTCCCCGGATCCTCCCTGCGTCGTCATTTCTGTGCAAGCGGGGAACCGGCGAGCGGAAGGAGGGAAAGGCCGCCGACGGGCCGTTCGTCGACCGAGGTCCGTCGGAGCGGCCGGTCTCCGGCGCGACCGGCCCAGGGCGACGCCGCGACGTCGCCCCTGCGGCGGGTGGGATAGCCGCGGGAGCTGCGAGCGCCAGCCCGGAGGCCCGCCGACGATCGTTCGCTCCGGTCGAGCGACAGGGCGCCATCGCCGCCGCCATCGCCGCGGGAAAGGGGGCTCGCAGAGCCACCGGGTCGCCGCGCCGGAGCTCCCTGCGGATCGGCGACACCTCGCCGGTCCGGTGCTCCCGCCCCGATGCCGTAGCCGCCCGGACGGCGCCATTTTCTTCGTCGAAGCCGTCACCGGGATCGCCGGTGTGATCGCCCGTCCCGGTGACCGCTTCCCTCACCAGCGCAGGCGCGGGATCGCGGCGCGGGCCTCGATGCCCTCGATGTCGAGGCGGCGCCTGACCTTGTCGAGATCGGGCGCCTCGACCGGACCGAAGTCGGCGGCGTGAATGCCGGCGGTCACCAGCAGCACGTCCATGCCCTGGCCCCAGCCGCCGCGCACGTCGGTGGCGAGGGCGTCGCCGATCGCCAGCACCTTCTCGAAGGCGAGGTCACGGCCGGCGAGCTGCGACAAGCGGGCGAGGGCGACGTCGTAGACCGGCTTGTGCGGCTTGCCGACCATGATCACCGGGCCGCCGAGCTCGGCGTGGAGTTGCGCCAGCGCGCCGGCGCAGAAGATCAGCCGGTCGCCGCGCTCGACGACGATGTCCGGGTTGGCGCAGACCATGGGAACGCCCCGGCCGGCGAGGCGGGCGA
>Ga0065721_10005905_pt1 | contig 11629 bp, 8 predicted proteins | sample Mesricmetagenome_FD_59108 | JGI IMG/M metagenome (GOLD analysis project Ga0065721, IMG submission 59108) | Mesophilic microbial community from rice straw/compost enrichment Sample: eDNA_1 v2 (version 2) | ecosystem: Engineered > Solid waste > Grass > Composting > Bioreactor | place: USA: Davis...
TAAAAGATCTGCTTCCAGTCGATCCCGGTTTCCAGAAGAAAACGCTCGACGGCTCGTTCATCCCGGTCCATATTCACTCCAACGACCTTCAGCTTCCCTCGGGATTCCTCCACGAGCGACTGAATTGTCGGGAGCGTTTGCCGAAACTCCGCTGAGTTGGAGGCCCAGAAGACAATGATCAGGGGAGTTCCCCGATAACGTTCGATCGAGGTGAATTCCCCATCAAATGTTGACCCGCCGAACTGGGTCAACTGTTGCCCGGGGAGTCGAAGACGCCGCAAGGATCCGGCCACCTGTTCTGCATAGGGGGATCCCGGAGCGATCTGCTCCACGACCGCCAGACAGGTTTCCGCCTCGTCATCAAGCTTCAGACGCTCACACATCTTTCCAGCGGCAATCAGGTTGACCGCGGCTTTGCTGGTTTCCTGTGGGAACCGTTCTGCGAATAATCGGGCTTGACGGGCAAATGCCAGTGCCCATTGCGGATCACTTTCCGCGTGCCTCTGCGCCAGCTGATGGGCCAGTTCCACAAGATGTGCCCCGGCATCAACAGCAGCAAATGAGGTGGGGTCCCGCTGAAACAGTGCTTCTGCATTCTCATCCAGAATCCGAACCTGATCGTGGTCCCCAGCCAGTGCGAGTTGAGTCCGGGCATCAACAAGAAAATGAACGGCGCTGTTGAACAGTTCCGTTGCACTCTCATCCTGATGGGTTTTGCTGATCGTCTGCATCGCCAGTTCAACAGTCTTCCTGTGGCGAGAAAGACGTTCCTGCCGGGCCTCTTCTTCGGAGAGCGTTCGATCAACGAACTCTCCGGGACGTCCGGGAACTGACTCGCGGACCTGATCCACAGGCAAGTTTCGCAGCCGGGCAATCTCCATAAGCAGCCATTCCGCAGACCCTTTCTCCGGCCGATTCTCCATAGTCTCCGAAGAGGCAAGAACGACCTTCCCATCAGAGAATTCACCTTTCGCCCCGGAAGGAGAGGGGGTTCGCTCCAGCTGGACCGGCGTCGGTTCCCATTCCAGTTCTGCCTGCTCTACGGGAGGCGCGGAACTTTGACCGCACCCCACCAGCCCCAGCAGACTTGCTGTGATTACAGCTCGAAACAGGCGACAATGAGAGACGGCCTGAATCAGTAAATGGGGTGACTGTTCTGTTCCTCGCATGGCGGCGCATTCCTTGCATTGCCGGGGAATCAACTGACGATTCGTTCTGTCCATCAGGGACGGGACGACGAAACTTCCTGAGATGGCAACCAGAAGAAAGTTCCGTCAACACTGTCGATGCAGCCTTCCGGATCTGGTGTCGATGCTGGGATCGAACCCGGTCAGTGCAGAACAGCTGAAATTGAGGCAGAGGCGTTTTACGAAATTTCTACAAAATGAAGCAAGACCCGTTCCCGGAGAACCTGTTTGATCTTGAGACTCCTGAGCTTGGCCCGGGAGAAGCTCCGATTGTCTTTGGAATGTGGCTCGTTCCCATTGGTGCAGCGGTGATCGCAGGGGAACGGATTGCCGAACTGATCTGTCAGGGAATCGTCCTGACGATCAGTGCCCCCGTGGAAGGAATTCTTGTCGAACAGTGCCGTCACCCCGGAAACAGAATCTTGCCCGGCGAGGTCTTGGGGCGAATTCAGGCAGAGCCGACGACAGATTCCTGAGACAAAAGACTCCGGCAGCGTCACTTCTCACACGAGTCGCATTTCGTGACAGTCAGAGCATGCGAAAGAGGATCACATCACCTTAAGCGGCCCCTTGTCGGTTGGTGATCAGTCAAACTTGAGAGAAAATTGAGATTTCTCAAAAGTCGTATTGACCGAATTCTGATCCCCCTCTAATTTCCGCCCCTCACAGCGGCAGTCCCATGGGCCGCATGAATCCCCAATCAATCTCCTTTCACTATCTCTGTTCGCCGATCACCGCGTCGCGTCCGTTTCGGCGTCCTGTCAACATTCCGTTCCCCCTCCCGATTCCCGATCTTTCAACCAAGGACCCTCCGATGAAGTGGACCATCTTCTCCGTCGTCTGCGCTGCCCTGATCTCCAGTATGGGGTGCTGCCACCAGCGTGCCTGCAGTCCTTGTGGCGGCTATGCCGGTTACAGTAACTACGGAGCAACTTACGCACCGATGCCCAGCACCTGCCCGGGCGGAAACTGTGGTCCATACTACCCGAGCGGAGCAATGGTTCCGACCACTCAACAGGCATACACCCCTTACACCACAACAGCGTCGCTCGATTACCTTCCTGCCTTTTGAGATCTGGTGTTCCACAGGAATACCAACGGCAAGGCCGCATCTTGACGCTAGACATCCGTCGTCGATGTGTCTGATCGAGCAGATCAGAAATCGGGACGGAATGGGACGATGTCGGCAATCGATCCAGACAGGTTGAATTCCAGGATCAACAGCGGGATATCGGGATCTTAAGCGCGAATTCAGACGGATCGACAGCACTGGTCAACGGCCAGTGCTGTTTGCGTTGAATTCAATCCATCCGACCATCACCCGTCCCACCTTTCCAAGCGTCTCAGCAGAACAGGCTGCCGGGAGATCATTTCTTCGGTGCCAATGGGGATAATCGAAATCGATGACGTCACAGGTTGGGATTTTCGCGATCCGGTTCAGGGGAATGTGATCATCCAGAACCTCGTGCTTTTTCTGGGCAATAAACTCACGTACTCCGAGTTTGGAAGCCACTCGCCAGAGACTGCGGGTCACTTCGGGAGCGTCTTTCAGGCTGTTGACCTCCATGAAAAACCGGGCCCCCTTAGCAGCGACCATGTCGAGCAGGACGCCGTTCCGATACCGGAATGCTTGCGGAGTCCGGTCCCGGTACTGCTGAGCAAAATATTCTGATCCCCAGAAGTATTTGTCCCCCTGACGATAGACCAGCTCTTCGCCATCAAAGAACACAAGATCAATTCCCAGCGTTGAACCGGGATTGGACTTTTTGAACTCGCTCAAGTAGTGGCCCAGTTCCATCAGGAGGGCGACACCGCTCGCTCCATCGTTGGCCCCGATAAAAGGCATCGCACGCAGCGCGGGACTGGTCTCCTGATCGGGAAATGGACGCGTGTCGTAATGGCAACACAGCAGAATCCGTTCTTCTGCTTCCGGGAACCACTGCACAATCAGATTGCCCATCCGGACAGGCTGTCCGGTTTGCGGATGGGGGACATCAAATTCCTGAATGCGGACATCCCCTCCGAGTTCCCGAAAATGATTCTCGAGCAGCGACTGCTGCTTCTGCATCCCCGGCGTTCCGGAAATGCGGGGACCAATCGCGCAGATGGTTTCCAGATACGAAAATGCCCGCTTCCCGTTGAACCCGGAATTGACCTGTCCCCAGATCACCTGAGGAGAGAGGCATCCCAGCAGCAGGACCGCCAGTTGCATCAGCAATCGATGACGAACACGACCCAGACGAAAATGGGGCATCTGCCGACGCATTGTGGCGAATCCTTTCACAAACAGCGGCCAATCGAGAGCCGGTTCGGCGAATCATCCCACGAACGGAATGACTCCAGTTCGTCCTACGGGGATGTCAGACGACTTCGCAGGGGCCAAATGTGGAACCAGACCCGCCATCCATCCGTCGCGGACAGCGGGTGTCGGTCTTCAGCGTAAGCACTGGCTGGGAATTATGCCAATCCGGCGGTCCGCGCCTGGAGATTCTCCACTGCATCCAGCAATCGCTGTTGAAGTGAAATCGGCATTTCGGAAAAGGATTCGAGCACTTCCGGAGTCAGCGCATTGACGGCTCGCTCAAGCATTTGAACCGTCTTTTTGAGGACCTGTTCCGGAGAAAGCTCCTCCCGTGGTGCACGTTCTTCACCAGGTGCTGGCCCACGTGCCCCCTTTCCAAACGGGGCGTACGGTGCAGGAGCAGCACTTTCGCGGGCGGCGGAGAGAGCTGTCTCCGCGCGAACAATTCCCTCTTCGTCAAAAGGAGCGTCGTCATATCCACCGGAGATGGCACCGACGGGCTGAAACTGGCTGGGGTCCTGAACCATCCCAATCGCCGGGGTCAGGTATTCCAACGGTCCAATGCCCTCTTCTTCCGGAGCCGGCGTCGAAAGATCGTCCCCATGCTGGGCCCGGCGCCACGCCTTCATTTCGGCGATGGTCGCTTCCATCTCATTGGCCCATGCAAGGCATTCCGCAGCATCATCCCAGTTCAGAACAACGTAAAAATGCGACCATTTCAGATTGGGATAGTTCTGATAAACATCAGCGAAAGTTTCCCAGACTCGACGTCGCTGATAAATCTGATCCCCGCTCAGACCAATCAATGCCCCGAAGTCGGCATCTCCCCTCCCTTTGGCGTACTTTTTCGTCCATTGGGAGGCGCACTCCCCGATCTCCCAGTTACAACGGCTCAAGGCACGTTGCGCCCGGAGAATCAGGGCCTCTTCCGAATCCAGTTCCATCGACTCTGTTGACTGTGTGGTCGTCATAGTCCTCGCCGAAAAGATCTCCAGGTCCATCAGGGAGAACTGAAGATTCGTCCTCCCCTCCCGTCAGGACTCCAGTTATTGCTGAAGTGTCCCACGAACTCGTGGGTGTACATCTGCTACGGTCCCTCCCAGTCTATCCAGTGGGTCGCCTGGTTCTCTACTCCCCAGCGACTGAATTGGCGGGACCATTCCCGTATCCGGGCTCCATCTCCGGGAAATCCGCACCGATCGTCAGACCTTGCCATTCCGGAATGCCCTCACAGCGACTTCCCGCCCGCAGGCTGGTACACTGGGTCATTTGCGGCTAGTGGGCTCGTCAAAGGGACCGTGCCCCAGTGAAGACCGATCGCATTTGAAAGTCAAGGACCGTCCATGGAAGTCGTCACCACCATTCCCGAGCTTCGTTCCCAGGTCGCCGCTGCGCGTGGACGGGGATGCAGGATTGGCTGCGTTCCGACAATGGGAGCACTCCACCGGGGACACATCAGTCTTGTCGAAGAGTGTCGAAAACATGTGGATTACACGGTCGTGACCATTTTCGTGAATCCGACCCAGTTTTCCCCAACCGAAGATCTCAGCAAGTACCCCCGCCCCATTGAAGCCGATCTGGCTGCATGCCGACAGGCAGGAGTGGACTGTGTCTATCTTCCCGAGGTCCCCTCTCTTTACCCGGAGGGTTTTGATACGTGGGTGAGCGTCGATCAGCTCTCCCGGATTCTGGAAGGAGAATTCCGCCCGACCCATTTTCGGGGGGTGACGACGATCGTCTGCAAGCTGTTCAATATTGTTCAACCCGACATCGCCTGCTTTGGAGCCAAAGATTATCAACAACAGGCGATGATTCGCCGCATGGTGAATGACCTGAACATCCCGGTCGAAATCGTAGTCTGCCCCACAGTCCGGGAACCGGATGGACTGGCGCTCAGCAGTCGCAATCTCTATCTCTCTCCGCAGGAGCGGGAAACCGCACTCGTGATCTCCCGGACATTGACTCTGGCCAAGGAACGGTATCTTTCCGGCCAGTTTGAAATTCCCCAGATCGAAGCAGAAATGTGGTCGACACTCACAGCAACGCCCGGGGTCGAGCCACAATACGCAGTCATTCGGGACCCGGAGACACTGGGAGAGCTCCCCTCGCTACAGGATCGGGCCGTCGCCCTGATCGCCGCTTTTGTGGGGAAGACACGATTGATCGATAATCTTACGATTCACCGTGAAAGCTGACAGACGTTCAAAGCGAACAATCGTTGGAATCGAGTCCAGCTGGGACGACCCGAAGGAAGAATGAGGGCGCAGCACTCCCCTTGCCCGTCTGCCTTCCTGAACAAGAATGAGACCGGAGTCGGGAATGCGTCAGATCCTCTTTTACCTCAACATGTCGCAGCCATGGTCCGGGTGGCAGTCCGCCCCCAATGACTGGCCGTCGCTGGGAGCCTGCTGGGTCCTTCTGGCGCTGGGACTGGGGTACATCCTGTATCACCTCATACGGCGACACCCGGACATCTATCGTTCTCCTGCAACATGGATCCAGCTGGGCATTGGCCTTCTGGTCGTCTCCATCGCGGGAACGCTTGGATTTCTTCCGGACAAGNTCCCGATNTTNGGCTATGGCGTCATGGTCCTGATCGGCTTTACAGCTGCCCTGACCTTTGCCTGCCTGCGAGCCAAAGCGGTCGGNATCAATCCGGAAGTCATCATGGATTCCGCATTCTGGATTCTGATTTCGGGTGTCGGGGGGGGACGACTCGCCTATCTGATTCAGTACCGCGACAGCGTCTTTCAGGAAGGGGACTCTCTGGGAGAGACCCTTTTCAACGTCATCAATCTTTCGGAAGGGGGACTGGTGCTGATCGGAGCGCTTGTGGGAGGAGGAATCGGAGTGGTCACCTATTTCTGGTTCCGTAAGCTCAATCCCCTTGAGTTCTGCGACCTGCTGATGCCGGCCGTCTTTATCGGAGTTGGTTTCGGACGGATCGGGTGCCTCCTGAATGGATGCTGTTTTGGTGATCGTTGCGAACTCCCGTGGGGCATTCAGTTCCCCGCAGGGAGTGTCCCGTTTAACGTGCTGGTCGCAAGAGGATTCCTGACGCCAGATGTCCCGGCCACCTTTCCATTGCACCCCACACAGATTTACAGCTCCCTCGACGGCTTCGTTCTCGCTCTGGTCACCGCCATCTTTTACTGGTATCGCAAACACCCCGGCGATGTACTGGCCTTGGGATGCATGCTGTATTCCATCACCCGCTTTCTGATGGAATTTCTGCGAGCGGATGAAATGGGTCAGCTGGGAACCGGACTGACCATTTCGCAGTTGTATTCCATTGGCATTTTCCTCATGGGGCTGATCCTCCTGCTGACCGGCCCCCTTCGCGGTGCGGCACGAATCCCCGCCACTCCGATACAGCAACCCACGTAACCCCAGTACAAGAACGGTGGAAGACTGCCGGATTGGTCCCTCTGATTCAGTCACGTCGTCCTTCCGTTTCCAGAACAGCCCCTTTCCGAGTCAATCCCCCCTACTGAGCCAATCACGATCCATCCGGTGGAGAACGGTCGATGAGATTTCTGACAGCCCCTCATCAAACCTGGCGACTGGCCCCCTCGTCACTGGTAACACTTCTGGCTTTCTCTGCCCTCATTGGGATCTCACCGCGATGCCTCCATGCGACGGATTTTCCGACACCATTCAACTCACAGGATGATGCCAATGCCGTTGCCACTCCTCCAGAGGAGGCCCTGCGTGCATTGCAACTTCCGCCGGGATTTGAAGCGACCCTGTTTGCCTGCGAGCCGGATGTCCAGAACCCGATCGCGATGACATGGGATGCCCGTGGCCGGCTCTGGATTGCGGAGAACTTCACCTATGCGGAGGGGAAAACCCGATTCGACCTGACGCTGCGCGACCGAGTCCTGATTTTCGAAGATACCGATGGAGATGGCCGGTTCGACAAGCGAACGGTCTTTACCGATCTTCCACAGTTTCTGACCAGCGTTGAAGTCGGCCACGGTGGCGTCTGGCTGATGACTCCTCCGCAACTGATCTTCATTCCCGATGCGAATGGGGACGACATTCCCGATGGCCCGCCGCAGGTGGTACTCGATGGATTCACCATTTCAGAGGCGAATTATCACAACCTTGCCAATGGGCTGCGCTGGGGACCGGATGGATGGCTGTATGGTCGAAGCGGGCATTCCTGTCCCGGAGACATCGGTCGGCCTGGGACTCCGATGGACCAGCGGGTCCGCATTCATGGGGGAATCTGGCGCTATCACCCCATTCGCAAAACGGTCGAGGTTCTCGCAACGGGAACGACCAACCCTTGGGGGCATGACTGGGACGCCCTTGGCGAAGGTTTTTTCGTTAACACAGTCAACGGTCACTTCTGGCATCTGATCCCGGGGTCCCATCTGAGTCAGGGGAACAGCGGCCGTGATCCCAATCCGCGGGCCTATGAACTGATCGACCATCACGCAGACCACTGGCATTTCGATATCGGGCAACACTGGTCGAAATCCCGTGATGGAGCTGCGAACGAACTGGGGGGAGGACATGCTCACTCCGGGGCGATGTTTTACTTAGGGACCAACTGGCCGGAGCCATTTCGAGGACGATTCTTCACAATCAATCTTCATGGCCGACGGCTCAATCAGGAGCGGGTCGAACGATCGGGGAGTGGCTTCATCGCCCGCCATGCGGAGGACATTCTGATCAGTCAGGATCCGTGGTTTCGCGGGATTGACCTCTCTGTCGGACCAGATGGAGGGGTCTATCTCCTCGACTGGAGCGATACCGGCGAATGCCACGAACGCAATGGCGTTCACAGGACCAGTGGCCGCATTTTCAAAGTGACATTCGGGACACCTGCCACGAAGGGGCCCTTTGATCTCCGTGAACTGACCGATGCCGAGTTGATCGAGCTAATCAAATCGGGAGAGGAATGGCACGTTCGACAGGCGAAACTCATTCTGTCGGAACGGCACCGCGCCGGGACTCTTTCCCCGGACGCAGCCTCCTCACTCAAGGGCATTCTCCAGTCGGATGCATCGACTGTTCAGCAGGTCCGCGCACTGCTGACGCTCTCGATGATTGGTGATGCTTCGGATGAAATCCTGCTTCCGCTCCTTCAACACCCGCACGAAGCGGTCCGGGCATGGTCGATTCGGTTGCTGACCGACGATCTCCCTCTCGACACGCCGTTAGGTCCGCTGCAATTCACCCCGGAGGAGACTGCCCGGATTCAGGACAGGGCCCGGAAACTGGCCCCAATCTTTGTCGAATTGGCGAAGAAAGACTCTTCCGGTCTGGTCCGTCTCGTATTAGCCTCGACGCTGCAACGGCTTCCCGTCAGCGAGCGGCCGTTACTGGCACAGGCGCTCGTCTCCCGCGTGGAAGATGCAGAGGATCACAACCTCCCCCTTCTCGTCTGGTATGGCCTGATTCCCGTCGCGGATGTGGCCCCGGACTCCATTCTTCCGGTTGCTGCCGCCTGCAAATGGCCCACAACCCGCCGACTCATCGCGCGCAGACTCGCTGAGGAGATCGAGAAGAACCCTGCCCCTCTCAGCAAGCTGCTGACGTTCACCTCCACACAGAAAGAGGACTACATACTGGATGTGCTGAACGGAATCAGTGAGGCCCTGCGCGGCTGGAGAAAGGCAACTCCCCCAACCACATGGGGAGCGATGCAACCCGTTCTGGAGACAACCACGAACGAGCAGATTGTACAGCGAATTCAGGAATTGAATGTCGTCTTCGGTGATGGTCGGGCCATGGAAGAACTGACAGCGTTGGTCCTCGATCCCAAAGTTCCGCTGGAAGCACGAACATCAGCACTCACCCAGCTGATCGAAAGCCGTTCCCCACGTCTGCGAAAGTTGTGCGAACAACTCCTGTCGGATCGGGACCTGGCCCCTATCGCAGCCGGGGGACTGTCCCTCTTTGATGAACCGGAAGTCGCAGAACTGCTGATCAAGACCTACAACAGGCTCCGCCCCGAGCAGCGGCCGCAACTGATCTCCATTCTGGTCACTCGCGTCTCGTTTGCGAACGCGCTCCTTCAGGCCGTGATGACAGGGACCATTCCTCGTAACGACCTGACCGCGTATCACGTCCGCCAGTTGCACAGTCTGGGAGATGATGCCATTCGTCAGAAGGTGACAGAACACTGGGGCCAGCTCCGGGATTCTCCTGAAGAAAAGAAGCAGCAGATGGAGAAACTCAAAACCTTCCTTTCGGCAGAAACGCTTCAGAAAGCGGATTTGTCGCGGGGACGACTTCTCTATCAGAAGGCCTGTGCGAAGTGTCATAAGCTGTATGGCGAAGGCCAGCCCGTCGGCCCTGATCTAACCGGCTCCAACCGGTTCAATCTCGATTATCTGATCGAAAATATCGTCGACCCGAGCGCAGCGGTGAACAAGGATTACCGGATGACGATCTTTGCGCTCAACGATGGTCGTGTCCTCAACGGACTGATTGTCGAAACGACGGAACGGACCGTGACCATTCAGTCGTTAACGGAACGGATCACGATCGAGAAAAGCGAGATCGATGAAATGAAGGAGACGAACCTGTCTCCGATGCCGGAAGGACAACTGGAAACACTAACTCCCGATGAAATTCGGGACCTGTTCGCTTATCTCCAGTCAACCAGTCAGGTCCCCCTTCCGGCGGGGGCCTCAACAGAAAATTCCCCCGCTCCGTAATCAGTTCGGAACGGGGGAATCATGAATTCGACTGGTTCACGTCATCAGTCGTCAGATATTGAGTGTCCGGCCATCGACAGCCAGTGCTGCTTCCTTGACCGTCTCGGACAGTGTCGGGTGAGCGTGGCAGCAACGGGCGATGTCTTCGCTGGTGGCGCCGAACTCAATTGCAGCGACCGCTTCGGCAATCAGTTCGCCAGCCTGAGCCCCGATGATGTGGACTCCCAGCACCCGGTCGGTGTCTTTATGGGCGAGGATTTTGACCTTGCCGTCGATCTGACCAGTGGCGCGGGCCCGGGCATTGGCTGCATACGGGAAGGTCCCCTTGCGGTACGCAACGCCGGCTTCCTTCAACTGGTCCTCGGTCTTGCCAACGGTTCCGATTTCGGGATCGGTGTAAACAACAGCTGGAATCGCATCGTAGTTGACGTGCCCGTAACCGGTGTAAAGCTGCTCCACACAGGCGACCCCTTCTTCTTCCGCCTTGTGGGCGAGCATCGCTCCACCAATCACATCACCAATGGCGTAGATTCCCGGAATGTTGGTCTGGAAGTGTTCGTCGACCTTCACAAATCCGCGCTTGTCGAGTTCGACGCCAACCTTCTCCAGCCCCAGACCGGCGGTATTGGGTCGGCGGCCAACAGCCACCAGCACGCGGTCACACGCCACCGGCTCGGAACCGTCGATGTGAACTTCGCATCCGTTTCCAGTTTTCTTGACGCCGGTAACGCGGGTCCCCAGTCGGAATTCCAGCCCCTGCTTCTTGAAAAGCTTCAGGGCTTCGGCAGCAATCTCGCTGTCCATTCCTGGAAGAATGCGATCCAGATACTCCAGAACGGTGACCTTCGAGCCAAGCCGACGCCAGACCGTCCCCAGTTCGAGTCCGATCACCCCAGCCCCAATGACCACCAGGTGTTCCGGGACCGCTTCAAACTGGAGGGCTTCGGTGCTGCTCCCAATCAGATTGCCATCGAGTTCAATACCTGGCAGGGTCGAAGGCTCACTTCCTGTGGCAATGATGATTTCTGAACAGGAGATCGTTTCCGTCGATTCTCCTTCCACCGTCACCTTTCCGGGGGCATCAATGCGGGCCTGTCCCAGAAACCGCTTGATCTTGTTCTTCCTCATCAGGCCGTCGACACCGCCTGCCAGCGTGTCGACCACCTTGGTCTTATGAGCCATGACCGCGGGGAGATCGAAATTGACCCCTTCAACGTTAATTCCGCGGTCTTTCAGTTTGTGCTGAGCCTGTTCGTAGAGGTGGCTTGTCTCCAGCAGGGCCTTACTTGGGATACAGCCGACGCGCAGGCAGGTTCCTCCCAGTTTCTTTTCCTTTTCAATGATGGCCACGGTCTTTCCGAGCTGAGCCGCCCGAATCGCCGAAATGTAACCCCCGGGGCCAGCCCCAATCACCACCAGATCAAAATCTGCCATGTCACGTCACTTCTGAAGTCAATTAAGCCAAG
>Ga0065721_10052566_pt1 | contig 11629 bp, 9 predicted proteins | sample Mesricmetagenome_FD_59108 | JGI IMG/M metagenome (GOLD analysis project Ga0065721, IMG submission 59108) | Mesophilic microbial community from rice straw/compost enrichment Sample: eDNA_1 v2 (version 2) | ecosystem: Engineered > Solid waste > Grass > Composting > Bioreactor | place: USA: Davis...
GCGGTGAGCGTCGGCCTGCATAACTACGGTTACGTGCCACTGCCGTTGGCGCTCTTGTTGTTCGATCAGGCGACGGCGGGCGTTTTATTTCTCCACATCATCGGTGTCGAAATGGCCATGTGGACGCTGGGCGTGATGGTTCTGTCCGGTGGTATAACCCGCGATTGGCGCAAGCTGCTCAACGCGCCGCTGCTCGCCATCGTACTCGCGCTGGTGCTGAATGCTCTGAAGTGGAATGAAAATGTGCCTGCCGTAGTCGGCACAGGAGTTCACTGGCTCGGTGGTTGCGCAATCCCGCTCGCGCTCGTACTCATCGGCGCTATCATGGCCGATCACCTCGGCGATTTTCATTCGGCCCGCGGCTGGCGCGTGATGTTCGCAAGCGTCGGATTACGTATCTGTATCTTGCCGTTGCTCTTCCTGGCGGTGGCAAAATTTTTTCCGATTACCGTTGAACACAAACGCGTCCTCGTGCTTGAAGCCGCCATGCCGAGCGCTGTTTTTCCGGTGGTGCTGGCCAAACTTTATCGCGGCGATCCCGCGACTGCGATCCGCGTCGTCCTGGCGACCTCAATCATCTCGCTCGTCACCATTCCGCTTTGGATCAAGTTCGGATTACGCTGGCTTGGACTTTGAAGCCACCTCGGCTGCGAAACTCGCAAAATTTTACACCTTCGCACGCAACACAGACGCCACGATTCCGTCGATGGTATGTTCCCGCGATTCCAGATTTGGCTTTACGCCTAATGCCTCCAGCGCTTTCGACGTCTCCGGACCGATGGACGCAATTTTCATTTGCGGAAACTTCTTCAGCAAGGTCGGTAGATCAAACCGCGTGTGGAAGTGTTGCACCGTCGAGCCACTCGTAAACGTAATCCAATCCGCCCCGCCATCGAGCAACTTCTCGCTGGCGCCGGTGGCATCGGCGGATTCGCCAGTGGTCTGATACACCGGAATGTCGTCCACAATCGCGCCGAGTTCCTCAAGCGCTTTGGGCAAATCCGGGTTCGCCTGCTCCGCGCGGAACAGACAAATCTTCACGTTGTCAATGTCCTGATATTTTTTGAATGCGGCAGCGATTTTTTTTCCGATCGCTTCCTCCGGCATCAAGTCCACCTGCAGATGTAATTCCCGCAACCTGGCTGCCGTTCCCGGCCCAACCGCGGCAATTCGCGCCCCGCCGATGTCACGCAAATCCTGATGTGCTTTGAAGAAATAATTGAAGAACGCGCTCACGCCGTTTGGACTCGTAAACACAAGCCATTCGTACGAATTGATTTCGAGCATCGCATCCATCAAATCCTGCAACTGCGTCGGCGGACCGGTTTTGATGCACGGAATCTCCAGCACATCCGCGCCAAGTTCACTGAAGCGACGCGTCAACTCCGCTGCGTTCGTTTTCGCGCGCGTCACCACAATGCGTTGACCAAACAGCGGTCGCTGCTCAAACCAATTCAATTTCTTCCGCAACTTCACAACGTCGCCAATGATCGTGACCGTCGGCGGTGGCAGTTTTATTTTCTTCGCGTCGGCCGAAATTTCCGCGAGCGTGCTGGTGATTGATTGTTGCCGTCCCGTGGTTCCCCAACTGATCATTGCAATCGGTGTCGCGCCAGCCATTCCGTTGGCCATCAGCGTCGCGGCAATTTGACCAATGCGCTCCGTCCCCATCATCACGACTTTGGTACCGGGAGTTTTTGCTTCCGCCGCCCAATCTACCGCGCTGTCTTCGGACGCGGGATCTTCGTGGCCGGTGAGAATGGTGAGTTGCGAACAATGATCACGATGCGTCAGCGGAATGCCGGCGTAGTTCGGCACCGCCGCAAAAGCAGAAACACCCGGGACCACTTCAAATGGAATTTTAGCGTCGAATAATCGCTCGGCTTCCTCGCCGCCACGACCAAACACATACGGGTCACCACCTTTAAGTCGAACCACAGTTTTCCCCGCCCGCGCTTTGGAGATGAGTTGATCAATTACGTCGCCGCGATTGTCGTGCGCATCGTTGGCACGGCGTCCGCCAAAAATGATTTCCGCGTGAGCGGGAGCGTGTTGCAACAAAGACGTGTTGACCAGAGCATCGTAAATCACGACATCGGCGCGGCGAAGCAACTCGGCGCCTCGCAACGTCAAGAGGCCCGCGTCACCCGGACCGGCGCCGACTAAATAAACTGTGCCAGACTTATTCATCCGTCCGGCATGGTAGCGAGCCGAACAGATGCGAGCAAAACAAAGGTGAGCAATGAAATGAAAACCTCCCGCCCCTCGGCCAAGCGTTTCGGCGCGCGCCCGTAATCAATTCAGGCGTTCGCCGATAATTCGACCGATTTCTTCCAGCAAGTGAGTTTCCTCAGGCGTGTATTCGTAAGGGCGCTGCGTGCCGATGCCCAGGGTGCCGACGATTTTGTTTCCCGCCCACAGCGGCACACAAAGCGCACCGCCAACTCCGGTTTGTTTTGCCGCGGGCCTGGCCACACCGCTGGTATCGGTTTGCAGATTACACATCGTCACCGGCCCGCCACGTACCACGGTTTCGCCGGCGATTCCCTTTCCCACCGGAATCAGCTTCACAATCTCCAACATAAACGGCGGCAAACCTACTTGCGCTTTGAGGTGAAGCTGTTGCTTATCGCTGTCGAGTTGATGCAGCGTGCCGGTTTCGGATTTGAATGCGGCAAGAATCAGGCGTAACGATTCCACACTGGCCGCTTCGCGATTCGTGCCTACCGACCACAGCGCTTCAATTTGAGTCTTTAAGTTGGTCATTTAAAAAGTGAGCCGAACAAAAATCCCAGCCAAACGGCAATGAGACAAAGAATTACTGACACCAAAATATTTCCGCCGGCATAAAGCCATTCCCGCTCGCGAATCAGATTCAGCGTTTGAAGGCTGAACGCCGAGAATGTCGTGAATCCGCCGCAAATTCCGACCATCAGAAAGGGCGTTACCACCGCTTCTGCTTCCGCGCTCACCCGTCCGCCCGGCAGCAGCAGTGCCGCGAGAATGCCGATCACACATGAGCCGATCACATTTACGAAAAGCGTGCCCCAAGGGAATGTTTCGCCGAAACGGTGTGACACCACCCCGTTCAGCCAGAAGCGCATTACGCTTCCCAGCGCGCCACCCGTAGCGACCAATAAATACGTGAGCTTCATCTTGTGTCGGATTTACGACTGCGGTTGCTTAACCGACTGCGGAGAAAATGTCATTCCTGAAAACAAAAAGGCTGGCGGTTAAGCCAGCCTTTGAGAACGCGAGGTTGAGAATCGTCAGGCTTTTCTGCGAGCCATTAAAGCCGCAGCGCCTAAAGCCAAAAGCGCGAGTGTGGTCGGTTCCGGCACTGCCAAAGGAACGAACACCGGCACATTTGCCGTCGCACCATCAATCACCGAACCATTGCCGATATCCCAAACCGTAGAATCCGTTTGGATCACCAGCAACACAGAGCTGCTGCCCGGCGTAAGAATCGGCTGAAAACTGGCGTTCTCAAAAACAAAAGCGATCAAATCACCTGATCCACCTGTCCGAGTAGCACGAATCGGAACAACGCCCGAATCACTATAGCTGATGTCCGTTTGGAAACCGGAGAAACGATTCAGCGTCATGCGGTCAATTGCATTCACGCTGGAGGGATTCGATGTCAATTGGTAGGTGAACGTAAGCCCGCCGAACGGATTTGAAGTGTCACCCGAATAAACAGAACTCGTCAGCGTGCCGCTGAACAAGACATTGTTTCCGCTATCAACGCCATTGAACGAGACATTCGTCGCAGCCAACAGACTGGCGCCGACCGGCCCGCTTCCCAACGAGAGTCCAATCGTATTTCCCGGAGTTAAGAGCGTCGCTTTTGCTGTGGTGGCCGCAAGTAAACACGCGGCGACAGTCGTGAGTGCCCGATAGAATTTCATAAAACTAAGTTGGTTTTGGTTGCTGAAGCCCGCGGTTTGGCCTGATTGCGAGCCCATCACTCAGATGCTTGGAACAGTTTGTAGTTCCAAAAAAAGATTTTGGGAAGGGAAAAGTTGAACTTTTTTCCGTCAGTGCCGCCCTATGGTGACATTCCACCGGCAAAAGTCGCTTGTTTGTCGGAATCGAGTCGCGTAATTCTGTGCGGCATTTTCGCGCCGATGAATCGAACGGTCATTATTGTGCCCACCTACAATGAACGGGAAAACCTCCCGCGCATGGCCGAGCGTCTGATGTCCTTACCGATTCCCGTGGACTTGCTGGTTGTGGATGACAACTCCCCTGACGGCACCGGAAAAATTGCCGATGAACTGGCCGCAAAAAATCCGCAAATCCATGTATTGCACCGGGCTGAGAAGAACGGTCTCGGTCGCGCCTACATCGCGGGCTTCAAATGGGCGTTGAGCGGCGACTACGAGTTTATTTTCGAAATGGACGGGGATTTCTCCCATAACCCGGACGATATCCCGACCTTTGTCAAAGCGGCTGAAGATGCGGATCTGGTTCTCGGATCACGCTATATCAATGGCATCCGCATCATAAACTGGCCGTTGAGCCGCTTGATGTTAAGCAAAGGCGCAGCGGTTTATGTGCAAAAAATCACCGGGATGCCCATTACCGATCCCACCGGTGGCTACAAATGCTTTCGCCGACGTGCGCTTCAGGCTCTGGACTTGGACCAGGTCCGCTCCAACGGTTACAGCTTCCAGATTGAGCTGACTCACAAACTCTGGCGGCAAGGTTTTCGAATTAAAGAAGTTCCAATCATCTTCACGGAACGGGCGGAAGGGCATTCGAAGATGTCCGGTCACATCGTGCGCGAAGCCCTGTTCATGGTCTGGCGACTTTGGCTTCAAAACGGATGTCGTCGCAAACCGCGCGTGACGCGCCCGCCTTCCGCTTAAACTGTTACTCTGGGACCAACAAACGCATCTGTTCCCGCAGTTTCAGCAAAACAGGATCTTGCGCCGCTTCTAATAACCGTTGGTTCGCAATTCGGAGGTTCTCCTCCGCAATCGGATTGTCCCGCCACCACAATCTTAATGACCGTTCCAACCAGGGTCGCGCGGCAGCGTATTGGCCGCTTTCAACATAATGCCGTCCCACGTGCGCGCAGGTGTAATAACCATTGGGATCCAGTTCATCGGCTTTGAAGAAAAGCTTCTCGGCTTCGTCGTGGCGATTCAGAAAATCCAGCACCATTCCCCATCGCAGGTAATTGTAGCTGTTGTAGGGATTATTGGTGATGCCGCGCTGATACCATTCAATCGCCTGAGCCGCGAGTTCCGCGTAATCACTTTTCCCTTCCAGACTGTTCAACCGATAAATCTCTCCAATCGCATACGCCGTGTTACCGTTCTGCGGCTCGGCAGCGTAAGCTTTCGTAAGCAAGTCCGCCTGCGCCAAAGAATTCAGTTCAGCGCGCCTCGCCTGTTGTTGCCAATACCATTCCTGCACCAACCGCACTTCCTGCCACGCGAGATAACCCAACGACAACGCCAACATCAGCGAAACCACTGCTTTCCCAATGACATTCAACGAGAACCAAAACCGCTCCGTCGCAAACCGCCAGTGACTCGTCAAAAGCGCCAAGAGCGTCATGGCGACAATGGCGTTAGCGGGAATCTGCATGTTGAAATCCAGAACTGCATGCAGCGCCAGCGCGAGAAATCCCATCGCCGCTCCAGCAACAAATGCGAATTTATCGCTCGCCGCCGAAGTGAATGCACGTTCGCCCCGTTTTACATGCCCCCACACCCGAATTACACCCCAAACCAAGAGAATTATTGCCGCCGCCACCGGAATCGCTCCCGCCACACCAAGGTCGGCCAATGTGTTCAGATAATCATTGTGCACGCGTTCCGGCTGAAGCTGAACGGACGCCGGACGATATCCGCGGAAACGCAAATCGTAATGCCCCGGCCCCACGCCAAACCAGAAATGATCTTTCCACATCCGCACCGCCGCATCCCACATCACCAATCGCGTTTCGACATCCAGTTTTCCGCCTACGATTCCTTGATCGATCCGCTTCTTGAAAAATTCCATCTTCTGGAACGCGAAAAATGCGCCGATGGCCAGCAGCAGCAACAGCGCAACGCCGCGCCAGCGAAATGATTTCTGTCCGACGAAAACGACGCCCAATGCCACCAACGCAATTCCCACCGACGCCCAACTCCCGCGCGACGCCGAAGCCACAATACCCGCCGTCATCACCAACGCCGCGTAACCGATGAGAATTTTCGTCACCGGCTTGCCGCGACCCGAAATTAAATACGCAGTCGCCAGCGGCACGAGCATTTCCAGAAAACCAGCGAGATGATTCGGGTTCACATACGGTCCACTGCCGCGCCCTGGATAACTGGACGGTTCGCCCCAGACGAAAAACGAACCACTGACGAATTGATAAACTGCGTAACCGGCCGCGAATACTCCGACTCCGAAAAGAGTGAAACTGATGATTTGCGTGGATTCCTGCCGATGCAGGTTGGTAAGCACCGCAAAAAACAAAACCGCGTAAACCAGGAAGCGCAGCAATTCGAGCCGCCCCACATACTCCACATCACAAGTCGAATACCGCCAGATTGCGTAGAAAATAAATACCAGGACCGTCCAACTCAGCGGCGGCAGTAACAGTCGCGGTCGTTCCGCCAACCAAATCCGCGCAAGCCAAAGCACAAGCACGCCACAAGTCAGCGCTTGCACTACCAGGAATTCCTGCAGCCGCGCCGCCCCGAAGGCCAGCGGACTGAAAATCAGGATGCCCAGCAGCAGCCCCAATATCCCTCGTTCACACCAACGATCCCAGATTTCACGATTCATTATTTGCCGCCGCGCAAACTGCCCGGTGTCCTAATGCGGGTAAAGATTCTTTTCGCTCTTACTCTTAAAAGGCATCCTTAAGACGACATGAACCTGAAATCCCAGTTCATTAACCACCACAAGCGTGTGCGAAAACTTGTCTGCGCGCTCCCAATCCTTCTTTGCGCGACGATTTTCTTTCTCACTGCCTGCCGTTCTCCGCTGGCGGACGTCGCACTTCCGCGATTTGAATTTCAACAACCGCACATGGGAACGCTGTTCACCATTACGCTCTACGCCTCGAACCAAGCAGCCGCGCAATCCGCCGCCGATGCCGCATTCGCCCGCGTCGCTGTGCTGAATGAAATGATGACTGATTACGATCCCGAAAGTGAACTGATGCGCCTATGCCGCCAACCTGCCGGTCAGCCTGTCGTCGTCAGCGCCGATTTGTTCGCCGTCCTGCGTGAAGCGATCCGCATCGCGAAACTGACCGACGGCGCGTTTGATCCAACCATCGGACCGGTAGTGCGACAGTGGCGGCGAGCACGTCGCACTGAAATCCTTCCAACTCCCGTTCAATTACAGGATGCCCGGAGTCGTGTCGGTTGGCAGAAAATCACATTACACGAATCACCAAATGCTCCCGCCGTTTCACTTGCCACAAACAACATGCAACTCGATCTCGGCGGCATCGCCAAAGGTTATGCCGCGGACCAGGCGCTCGCAGTATTGCGCGAACACGGCATCAACCGCGCTCTCGTCGCGGCCAGTGGCGACATTGCGGTCGGCGATCCGCCACCCGGTCAACGCGGTTGGCGCGTTTCCATCGGCACACCTTTTCAGCGGGAAGGCCAAGCGCGCACGCTGCTTCTGCGAAACGCCGCCGTTTCCACTTCCGGCGATTCCGAACAATTCGTCGTCATCAACGGCATCCACTATTCGCATATTGTGGATCCGCGCACCGGACTTGGTTTAACCAATCGTTGCCAGGTTTCGGTCGTCGCACCACGCGCGACGCTTTCCGACGCGTTTGCCACCGCCGTCAGCATTGTCGGCGCGGAACGTGGCGAAAAACTGATTCGCTCTCAGAAAAATCTTTCCGCCATCATTTATCAGCAAACACCCGGCGGCATCGAAACCATCGAAATCAATCGTCTGTCAGGGCGGTGATTCACCTCGTTCCGTTCTCAGGCACACGCCAATCCGCCATCGCCAGCTCCAACCTTGGCTTGCGACGACCTCGCCCCGGTCTATACTGGCGCACTGTGGTTGCACCGAAAAAACAACGCGTGATTTGCGGCATGAGCGGAGGAGTCGATTCCTCAGCAACGGCAGCGCTTTTGTTGGAACAGGGTTACGACGTCGTGGGTATCACACTGAAGTTGTGGCCACAGGATTGTGTGAATCGCGCTGAAGACAAATGCTGCGGTCCGCAAGCCGTCACCGACGCGCGCTCGGTCTGCCACAAACTCGGCATTCCTTATTACCTCATTGACGAGTCGGCGGAGTTTCAAAAACACGTCATTCAATATTTCGCCGACGAATATAAAGCCGGTCGCACACCCAATCCGTGCGTCATGTGCAATCAGAATCTCAAGTTCGGTCGTTTAATTGATCGCGCGAATCAACTTGGCGCGGACTACATCGCTACCGGACATTTTGCGCGACTCGAACGGACAGAGAATGGTCGCGTGCTGCTCAAACGCGGACGCGATTTGCGCAAGGATCAAAGTTATTTCCTCTTCTCGCTGCGCCAGGACCAACTCGCGCGTGCGATGTTTCCGCTTGGCGAAAAAACCAAGAGTGATACTCGCGAAGTTGCGCGGAATTGCAATCTCAAGACCGCCGACAAAGAAGAGAGCATGGAAATCTGTTTCGTGCCGGACAACAACTACGGCGGTTTTCTTCAACAGGCCAATCTCGTGCAAAAGTCACGCGGCGAAATCGTGGACGTGCGCGGACAGGTGCTTGGACATCACGACGGCGTCGCGTTTTACACGATTGGTCAGCGCAAAGGTCTCGGCATCTCCGCGCCTAAACCGCTTTACGTCGTGGAACTGGACGCCGAGAACAATCGTGTCGTGGTTGGCGATGATTCCCTGTTGGATCGCGACGAATTTTTCGTTCAAAACTGCAACTGGATTCCGTGGGAAACGCCACCGGCGAGCATCGAAGTCACCGCGAAAATTCGTTACAACCATCCCGGCACGACCGCTACGGTAACGCCGTTGGAAAATGGCCGCGCCAAAGTGAAATTGCACACGCCGCAACGCGCAGTCACACCCGGCCAGGCATCCGTTTTCTATCAGGACGACCTCGTCATCGGCGGCGGCTGGATTTGCCGGTGAAATTCGTAGCCCGCCAAGGTCACGACGTAGCCGCCGACTTAAGGAGGCGGACGCGTTGAAAATTACGAACGTCTCCATCTCCTGACGTCGGTGGCTACAGCCCAGACATTCATCCCTTTGTCTATTCCGGTCGCTGCAAGAATTCCACGCGATCGCCCTCGTAAAAAATCACTGGCCCGAAGCGCGGTCCGATAATCATGCGCCAATCTTCGGGTCGCTTCGCATACGGCCGTAACGTTTGATAAATCTTCACGAAATTTCGCGGCTCAGAAATCGGTGGCACATGCATCTCCTCATACGCCCACGGCGCGAATGCGAATAGAAACGGCCCTTGTCGCTCAGGATCGTAAGCGTGCGGAAAAGGTTGCACGTACTTCTTCAAATGCGGCGGCAGATTCTCGCGAAAGGATTCGGAGCAAAACAAATTCGCTGCCGCCACGTTTTCGGAATAAAGCGCGAATGAAAAATACGAATCCCATCGCCCGAAATAACTCAAGATCGGCAGCAGCGCACACAATGCAACGGTGGCGACCGCGACGTGCGAACGACGCAGTTCAACAATTGTTTGCCTGAAATGCATTCCGTCCGCCGTCGCCGGGGACTGATTACCATTGAAAAATTTTTCACGCACAAACGCCCCCAGCACCAATGCAACCATCGCCAGATTCCATGGCCACACGACCCAATTATAGTTGTGTCCCCACGGCCCGAGAAACAGCAGCGCGAATCCGTGCGTCGCAATGACAAGCGCAAAAGCGATTCGGCGCGCACGTGGAAACCAAAGCAGAATCGCGATCGCGATTTCTACGAACGGAGCCGCTTTCACTGCCAGCTTGAGCAGATCGATGATCGCCGCAGGTAAATGCCAGTTCGTTGCCGGCGCGACGAACCATTCCGGAGTCACCGCGAAGAAGCGCGCATTCAATTTCTGCACGCCGCACCAAAAATAAATTGCCGATAAGGTGACTCGAATCGCAGCACTCGATGCAGGCGCAGAAATCAAGCTCAACAACAGCAGCACCCAATACATGTAAAGCCACGGCTGCCCGCGATTTTGATCGCCGCAATACGCCAGAAAACTCGCGGCCAGGAACGTGATTACCGCCGGCCGATAGAACCACAGCGCCGCGAGCAGCGAACCCGGCATCAGCGCGTAAAGAACTTTGTCCCACGGCGACGGCAGAATGGGAAATCCGGCGCAAATCGGAAGCAATGGGAATGCGCGAGTGTTTGTCCAAACCGGCGCAGAAGCAATCAGCCCGAGAAATGTCGCCAACAACAACGTGGCGCGCAGCGATTGCGTGCGACGATCCAACTGAGCGAGAGGCTTGGGCAACACGCCCGGAGGATTACGAAAGGCCATCGTACCGTCAATGATGCGACCAATGTCGGCGCTTCCGAAGTGATTTCAAAATCCGCTTCTATCAGTTTCCGTTGCGCCGTTGCGGCGAGATACAACCGCCGGTGCGAAGGTAGCTTGATAGGCTTTTCGCCGAACGGCTGCGCATCCGCCTATCTTAAGCACCGATATGCGGCAGCCGATTCCCGGCGCACATTCAACTTGCGCCGCTCGTTTCGATTGTTACAGTCTGCGCCGCCTTTCGCCCGAACCTTCGGGCGGTTTTTATTTAAACCAACCGACATCGAACCTGTGAAAGTCTTCAGCGGAACCGCCAACGAACGCCTCGCGCACGCCATCTGCGATTACATCGGCATCAAACTTGGCAAATGCAGCGTCAAACCCTTCCCGGATGGTGAGACGTTTGTAAAAATCGAAGAAAATGTCCGCGGAGAGGACGTTTTCGTCGTGCAACCGACCTCACCACCCACGAATCACCATCTGATGGAGTTGTTCATCATGATGGATGCGTTGCGCCGTTCCAGCGCGGCGCGCATTACGGCGGTGCTACCGTTTTACGGTTACGCCCGGCAGGATCGCAAAGATCAACCGCGCGTTCCCATTACCGCTAAACTCGTCGCCAACTTGCTCGTCGCCGCCGGAGCAAATCGCGTCCTGACCATGGATCTGCATGCGCAACAGATACAGGGGTTCTTCGACATTCCGGTCGATCATCTCTACGCGGCGCCGGTGATTTACGATTATCTGCGCAAAAAGAAACTTAAAGACCTTGTGGTCGTGAGCCCTGACGTGGGTGGTTTGAAGATGGCCTACGCCTATTCGCAACATCTGGAATCCGAATTGGCCATCATCGCTAAACGCCGTAAAAGTGCCACGGAAGTCGAATCCGTCGCCGTCATCGGCGAAGTTAAAGGAAAAAATGTGCTGCTGGTGGATGACTTGACCGAAACCGCCGGCACGCTGACCAAAGGCGCGGAACTGCTTAAAAAGAAAGGCGCCAAGAGTATTATTGCCTGCGTTTCGCACGCCATTTTAGGCCCGACGGGCGTCGAAAGATTGCGTAAATCGAGCATTGACGAGCTAATCACAACTGATACAGTCACCCGCCCTGCGATTCGGGGCGTGAATATTACCACGTTGTCAGTCGCGG
>Ga0065721_10002986_pt1 | contig 11628 bp, 10 predicted proteins | sample Mesricmetagenome_FD_59108 | JGI IMG/M metagenome (GOLD analysis project Ga0065721, IMG submission 59108) | Mesophilic microbial community from rice straw/compost enrichment Sample: eDNA_1 v2 (version 2) | ecosystem: Engineered > Solid waste > Grass > Composting > Bioreactor | place: USA: Davis...
CCAGTGCGACGATCACGTACTGCAGCCACAGCGGCATCGTGCGTCCTCCTCAGCCCGCGCCCAGGCGGATGGCGACCTGGTAGGTCAGCATCGAGGCCAGGTAGGCCAGGGCGAACAGGTAGCCGGCCGCCATGGCCATGGTCTTCCACGAGCCGGTCTCGCGCTTGATCGCCGCCCAGGTGGCGATGCACTGCGGGGCATAGATGAACCACACCAGCAGGGCCAGGCCGGTGGCCAGCGACCAGCCATCGGCGATCAGCGGGGTCAGCGCCTGCGCCGCGGCCTCGTCATCGGCCGCCGACAGTGCGTACACCGTGGCCAGCGAGGACACCGCCACCTCGCGCGCGGCCAGGCCCGGGATCAGGGCGATGCAGATCTGCCAGTTGAAGCCCAGCGGCGCGAACACCACCGCCAGCGCATGGCCGATGCGGCCGGCCAGGCTGTAGTCGATCGCCGGCAGGGTCGCGTCGGCCGGGGCCGCGGGGAAGTTCAGCAGCACCCACAGCAGCACGGTCAGGGCGAAGATGATGCCGCCCACGCGCTTGAGGAAGATCAGCGCACGCTCCCACAGGCCGATGGCCAGGTCGCGCGGGTTGGGCAGGCGGTAGGACGGAAGCTCCAGCAGCAGCGGGTGCTCGCCGCGGTCGCGGCGCCACTTCTTCATCACGAACGACACCGCCAGCGCGCTGAGGATGCCGGCCATGTACAGGCCGAACAGCACCAGGCCCTGCAGGTTGAACCCGCCCCAGACCTCGCGCGAGGGGATGAAGGCGCCGATCAGCAGCGCGTACACCGGCAGCCGCGCCGAGCAGGTCATCAGCGGCGCCACCAGGATGGTGGCCAGGCGGTCGCGTGGGTCCTGGATGCTGCGCGTGGCCATGATCCCGGGGATGGCGCAGGCGAAGGACGACAGCAGCGGGATGAAGGAACGCCCGGACAGGCCTGCGCCGGCCATCATCCGGTCCAGCAGGAACGCCGCGCGCGGCAGGTAGCCGGATTCCTCCAGCGCCAGGATGAAGGCGAACAGCACCAGGATCTGCGGCAGGAACACCACCACCCCGCCGAGGCCGGCGATGATGCCATCGGCCAGCAGGCTGGCCAGCGGCCCTTCCGGCAGGGTCGCCGAGACCCACTCGCCCAGCGCGCCGGTGCCGGCGTCGATCAGGTCCATCACCGGCGTGGCCCAGGCGTACACCGCCTGGAAGATCAGGAACATCACCACGGCCAGGGTCAGCAGGCCGAAGAACGGATGCAGCAGCCAGCGGTCCAGGGCGTCGTCGACCTGCGCGGTGCGCGCCGGCATGGACACGGTCGCCGCCAGCAGGCGGCGGGTCTCGGCGTGCAGGTCGGCGTCCGCGGGCAGCTGCACCGCCGGCGGCTGCGGGGCGGCGGCGAAGCGGTCGATCAGCTCGACCAGTTCGCGCGCACCGTTGCGGCGCACGGCCACGGTCTCCACCACCGGCACGCCCAGTTCGCGCTCCAGCGCGGCGCGGTCGATGGCGATGCCGCGGCGGCGCGCGGCGTCGCTCATGTTCAGCGCGACCACCATCGGCCGCCCCATCTGCCGCACCTCCAGCACGAAGCGCAGATGCAGGCGCAGGTTGGTGGCGTCGACCACGCACACCAGCATGTCCGGCGCCGGCTCGCCCGGGTAGAAGCCGCGGCACAGGTCGCGGGTGATGGCCTCGTCCAGGCTGGCCGGGTTGAGGCTGTAGGCGCCGGGCAGGTCCAGCACGGCGTAGCTGCGGCCGGACGGGGTGACCAGCCGGCCTTCCTTGCGCTCGACGGTCACGCCGGCGTAGTTGGCCACCTTCTGCCGGCTGCCGGTCAGCTGGTTGAACAGCGCGGTCTTGCCACAGTTGGGGTTGCCCAGCAGCGCCAGGCGCAGGCTCGCTTCCTGGGCGCTCATGCCGCCTCCGTGCCCGCGGGCTGCACCCGCACCCGGGCCGCTTCGGCGCGGCGCAGGGCGAAGCGGGTGTAGCCGACCTGCACCAGCAGCGGCTCCCCGCCGAGCGGCCCCTTCGCCACCACCTGCACCGGCTCGCCGGCCACGAAGCCCAGCTCGCGCAGGCGGCGGGCGACGACGTCGTTGGGGTGGCGATCCTCGACGGAGGTGACCGCGACGGGCGTGCGCGGCGGCAGGTCTGACAGCAGCACGATGGCTCCGAACAATCAAGAATTGTTCTCAATTCTAGCATCGCGGCCAGGTGAAGGTTTCCGCTGGACCGGTCCTCGCCGCGCTGCGTCATGGCCGCCAACCGGGGCACCGTTATCATCCGAAACGGTTTTCCCCCGGAGCCGACATGGCCGAACCGCTGCTGATCCAACCGGCCGGCCCCGTGCTGCGCCTGCGCCTGAACCGGCCGCACCTGCACAATGCCTTCGACCCGGCCCTGATCGCCGCCCTGACCGCCGCGCTGGAACAGGCCGGCGCCGACCCGGCGGTGCGCGCGGTGCTGCTGGAAGGCGAAGGACCCTCGTTCTCCGCCGGCGCCGACCTCAACTGGATGCGCGGCATGGCCGCCGCCAGCGAGCGGGAGAACCGCGAGGANGCNCTCGCCCTGGCCCGGCTGATGCGCACCCTGGACGAGCTGCCNCGCCCCACCNTGGCNCGGGTGCACGGCCCGGCCTTCGGCGGCGGCGTGGGCCTGGTGGCGTGCTGCGACATCGCCATCGGCACGCCGAAGGCCCGCTTTGGCCTGACCGAAGCCCGGCTGGGCCTGCTGCCGGCGGTGGTCTCGCCCTATGTCGTGGCCGCCATCGGACCGCGCCAGGCGCGGCGCTGGTTCGCCACCGCCGGGCATTTCGACGCCGAGGCGGCGCAGCGCATGGGCCTGCTGCATGCCGTGGTGGCCGAGGACGCGCTGGATGCCGCCGTCCAGGCCGAACTGGACCTGCTGCTGCAGGCCGGCCCGGTCGCCGCGGCCTCGGCCAAGGCGCTGGTGCGGCGGGTCGTGGCCGGCGGCCCGGCCGAGGCGCTGGATGCGGACAACGCCGCGCTGATCGCCGCGCTGCGGGTCTCGCCCGAGGGCCAGGAAGGCCTGGCCGCGTTCCTCGGCAAGCGCCCGCCTGCCTGGATCGGAAGCAAGGAATGAGCACCGCGCGCCGGCCCGGCCGTCACCGGGGCCGGTACCGCGGACTGATCGTGTTCCAACCGCGTGCCCTGCGCCGCGGTTCCCACCTGGACCCGCCATGCCTGCAAGCCCGTTGTTCAAGCGCCTCCTGATCGCCAACCGCGGCGAGATCGCCTGCCGCGTCATCCGCACCTGCCGGCGCCTGGGGATCGAGACCGTGGCGGTGTACTCGGAGGCCGACGCCGGCGCCCTGCACGTGCGCATGGCCGACCATGCCGTGTGCATCGGCGGCGCGGCACCGGCCGAGAGCTACCTGCGCAGCGAGGCGGTGATCGACGCCGCGCTGCGCAGCGGCGCCGAGGCCATCCATCCCGGCTACGGCTTCCTGTCCGAGAACGCCGGCTTCGCCGAGGCGGTGGCCGCGGCGGGCCTGGTGTTCGTCGGTCCGCCGGCATCGGCCATGCAGCGCATGGGCAGCAAGGCCGGCGCCAAGCAGCTGATGGCCGCCGCCGGCGTCCCGGTCGTCCCCGGCTACAACGGCGAGGACCAGTCCGCGGAAACACTGGCGGCCGAGGCGCAACGCACCGGCTTCCCGCTGATGGTCAAGGCGGCGCACGGCGGCGGTGGCAAGGGCATGCGCGTGGTGCACGCGCCGGAGGACTTCGCCGCCGCGCTGGAAAGCTGCCAGCGCGAGGCACGCAACGCCTTCGGCCGCGACCGCGTGTTGCTGGAGCGCTACGTGCGCTCGCCGCGGCATATCGAGATCCAGGTGTTCGCCGACAGCCACGGCCAGGTGATCCACCTCAACGAGCGCGAATGCTCGGCCCAGCGCCGCTACCAGAAGGTGCTGGAGGAGTCGCCCTCGCCGTTCCTGACCCCGCGGCTGCGCGCGGCCATGGGCGAGGCGGCGGTCGCCGCGGCGCGCGCGATCGGCTACGTCAACGCCGGCACGGTCGAGTTCATCGTCGACCCGGAAGGCAACTTCTACTTCATGGAGATCAATACCCGGCTGCAGGTCGAGCATCCGGTGACNGAGATGNTCACCGGCCTGGACCTGGTGGAATGGCAGCTGCGCGTGGCCGCCGGCGAGCCGCTGCCGCTGCGCCAGGACCAGGTGCCGCAACGCGGCCACGCGATCGAGGTGCGGCTGTACGCGGAGGATCCGGATTCGGGCTTCCTGCCGGCCTCGGGCACGCTGCGCACGCTGGCCCTGCCCTCGCCCTCCGCACACGTGCGCGTGGATGCGGGCGTCGAACAGGGTGATGCGGTGAGCGTGTTCTACGATCCGATGATCGCCAAGCTGATCGTGCACGACGTGGACCGCCCCGCGGCGCTGGCCGGCCTGCGCGCGGCGCTGGCGCAATGCCATGTCGCCGGGCTGAAGACCAACATCGGTTTCCTCGAGGCGCTGGCGCGGCATCCGGCGTTGGTCGAGGGCCGGATCGACACCGGCTACCTGGACCGCCATCTGGACGAGTTCCTGCACGGCGGCGATGCGGCAGGCAGCGCCGAACTGGCGATCGCGGCGGTGGCGTTCCTGCTGCGTGCACAGCAGGCCGAGGCCGCACGGGCCGCGGCCGGCGCGGAGCCGCATTCGCCCTGGGCGCTGGCCGATGGCTGGCGCCTGCATGGGCGCGCCGCGCGCCACCTGCGCCTGCGCTGCGGTGAAGCCACGCACGAGGTGCTGGCGCGCGGCCATGGCGGCCAGTGGCAGCTGTCGGTGGACGGCCGGGAACACGCCGTCGACGGCGCGCGCACGCATGATGGCTGGGTGGAACTGCTGCTGGACGGTGTCGGCCGCCGCGCGCGCATGCGCTTCGACGGCGAGGTGCTGGAACTGCATGACGGCCGGCGCCGCCTGCAGGTCGCGCGCCTGTCCGGCGAACGCGCCGGCGGCGAGGAAGGCGGCGGCGACGGCCAGGTGCGTGCGCCCATGCCCGGCCGCGTGGTGGTCGTGCGGGTCGGGCCCGGGCAGCAGGTCGAGGCCGGTGCCGAGCTGCTGGTGATGGAGGCGATGAAGATGGAGCTGTCGGTCAAGGCGCCGCGCGCCGGCATCGTTTCCGCGCTGCGCGCTGCGTCCGGCGACTTCGTCGAGGCCGAGGCGGTGCTGGCCGTGGTCGGCGACGCGGAGGCGGCATGAGCGAGTTCGTGCGCATCGTCGAGGTGGCCCCGCGCGACGGCCTGCAGAACGAGGTCGCGATGGTTGCCACCGCGGACAAGATCGNGCTGGTGGACCGGCTCTCGGCCACCGGCCTGCGCAGCATCGAGGCCACCAGCTTCGTCAGCCCGAAATGGGTGCCGCAGCTGGCCGACGCGGCCGAGGTGATGGCCGGGATCCGGCGTCGGCCGGGGGTCGCCTATCCGGTACTGGTGCCCAACCTGCAGGGCTACGAGCGCGCGCGCGCCGCGGGCGCGGAGGAAGTGGCGGTGTTCACCGCCGCGTCGGAAGCCTTCAACCGGAAGAACACCAATGCCTCGATCGACGAGTCGATCGAGCGCTTCATGCCGGTGCTCGAGCGCGCCCGCGCCGACGGCGTGCGCGTGCGTGGCTATGTCTCCACCGTGCTGGGCTGCCCCTACCAGGGACAGGTGCCGCTGGCCGACGTGGTCCGGGTGGCGCGGCGGCTGCACGCGCTGGGCTGCTACGAGGTCTCGCTGGGCGACACCATCGGCGTGGGCACTCCGCGCAAGGCGCGGGAAATGCTGCTGGCGGTCGCCGCCGAGGTGCCGATGCAGGCGCTGGCAGTGCATTTCCATGACACCTGGGGCCAGGCCCTGGCCAATGTCGCCGCCTGCGTGGAAGCCGGCGTGCGCGTGGCCGACGCCGCGGTCGCCGGCACCGGCGGCTGCCCCTACGCGCGCGGCGCCAGCGGCAACCTCGCGACCGAGGACCTGGTGTACATGCTGCATGGCATGGGCCTGGAGACCGGGGTCGACCTGGAGGCGCTGGCGGAGACGGGGCGTTGGCTGGCTGGTGTGCTGGGCCGCACGACCGGCAGCAAGGTTGGGCAGGCGCTGGCGCGGGAGTGAGCGAAGCCGGACGCGCTTCGTCTGGCCGGCCTCCCCCTTCGCGGCGGAACGTTGCAGGGCGCGCGCGATGCTGCGATCGGCGCGGCGACTGGCACACCGGCCCTCACCCCGGATGCGCTTCGCTTATCCGGCCACGTGATGCGGCGGATGGANGGCTTCCCTGGCCCTGCCGNGAATCATCCTCTCTGGAGGCAGAGGGAACGCCGTCAACCCTGCGGGCCTTGCAGGCGCGAATCCCAGCTTTCGGTCTGGCCCTGTTCGAGGCGGCGCTCGAAGGTGCGCTGCCAGGAAGGCACCAGCGGTAGCCGCAGCGCCGCGCGCAGTTCGTCCTGGTCCAGGGTGCGCCGGTACAGCAGCGCGGCCAGGCGTGGCAGCGGCCATTCCGGATACGGGCGTTCCAGCAGGAGCAGGTCATCGCCGGCCTGAACCTGGCCGGGTTCGAGCACGCGGTAGTACCAGCCACTGCGGCCGCTGTCCTGCACCCGGCGCGCCATGTCCGGCACGCCGAAGCGGTCGGACAGCTTCCAGCACGGTTGCCGCCCCTGCGCCACCTCGACCACGGCCGTGCCCAGGCGCAGGCGGTCGCCGAGGCAGATACCGGACTCGGTGACGCCGTTGGTGCTGATGTTCTCGCCGAACGCGCCGGCGGCCTGCAGCAGCGGATGCGCGCCGATTTCCGCGGCCCACGCCGCGTAGTGGTCGCGGGCGTAGTGGTGGATGGCCTTGTCGGGACCGCCATGCACGCGGCGGTCGCCCTGTTCGTCGCCCTGCAGGCCCTCGGGGCCGATCGCGACCGGCCCCTGGCGTGGTTGCTTGGCGATCGCGCTGCGGCTGCCGGGCCGGGTATACGGCACGGCCGTGCCGGTGAGCACGGCCTCGACCCGGGCCAGGACGCGCGCGCTCACGCGCCCACCACCGCGCCGACAGGACGGCGATGGGCACGTGCCGCCGGCATCAGGCCGCCGCGGGCAGTGCCGCGATCTCGGCCTTCAGCAGCTCGCCCAGGACCTTGATGCCCTGGTCGATCTTCTCCGCCGGCACGGTCACGAAGGACAGGCGCAGGGTGTTGCGGCGCGGTTCGGCGGCGTAGAACGGCGCGCCCGGCACGAAGGCCACGTTGCGCTCGATTGCCTTGGCCAGCAGCGCGCCGGTATCGATGCCTTCCGGCAGCTCGACCCAGATGAACATGCCGCCTTCCGGGCGGTTCCAGCGCGCTTCCTTGGGGAACTCGCGCTCCAGCGCCGCCAGCATGTGCTGGCACTGGGCGCCGTACAGGCTGCGGATCGAGGGGATATGGCGGTCGATGAAGCCGTCCTGCACCGCCTCGTGGACGATGCGCTGCGAGAACGACGGGGTGTGCAGGTCGGCGGCCTGCTTGGCCTGGACCATCTTGCCGAGGATCTCCTCCGGCGCCACCACGTAGCCCAGGCGCAGGCCCGGGGCCAGCACCTTGGAGAACGAGCCCATGTAGATCACGCCGTCGGGGTTCATCGACAGCAGGCTGGGCAGCGCCTCGCCGCCGTAGGACAGCTCGCCGTACGGGTCGTCCTCGACCAGCGGCACGCCGGCCCTGGCGGCCAGCTCGACCAGGGCCTTGCGGCGCTCCAGCGGCATGCGCCGGCCGGTCGGGTTCTGGAAGTTCGGCAGGCAGTACAGGAAGCGCGCGCCTTCCAGGTCGGCCGGGGTGATCTGGTCGGTGACGATGCCCTGGGCATCGCTGGGCAGGGAGGCGAACTTCGGCGCGAACAGCGAGAACGCCTGCAGCGCGCCGAGGTAGCTCGGGGTTTCGACCAGGACCTTGCTGCCCTCGTCGATCAGCACCTTGCCAAGCAGGTCCAGGCCCTGCTGCGAGCCGGTGGTGATCAGCACGCGCGAGGCCGGGATCTTCGCGCCATTGCGGCCCAGGCGCTCGGCCACCCATTCGCGCAGCGGGGTGTAGCCTTCGGTCGGGCCGTACTGCAGGGCCGCGTGCGGGGCCTCGCGCAGCACCTTCTCGGTGGCCTCGCGCATGCGCTCGACCGGGAAGGTCGCCGGAGACGGCAGGCCGCCGGCGAAGGAAATGACTTCGGGACGCTCGGTGACCTTGAGGATCTCGCGGATCGCAGAGCTGGTGAGGGCCCGGGCGCGCCCGGACAGCGTGAATTGGGTGCTCATGGGCCTAGTCTAACGGTTATGCCCGCCGCGGGCCCATTGCTGCGGCGCAGCGCCCGGGGCACCCGCAGACCGGTTCTTCACGCCGACCCGCCGCATCCTTGCAGGCCGACGGGCGCGGCGCCCGATGCACCCCAGGAGGCAGGCATGTCTTTCCGCCAGTTCCCCGCCACCGGCAACGACGGCAACGCCTACGTCATCATCGAGTTCCACGACGAGAACGGCCCCGACGGCCGCCCGTCCCTGCGCTACGAACTGCCCGACGGCCAGCGCCTGGTGCGCAAGGACAAGCAGTTCAGCAACGAGGACGGCAGCCTGGTGCTGACCGCCGACTGAGGGCTCAGGGCCGTTCCAGCACCCGGCCCAGGCCGCTGCGGTCGATCGCCCCGGCCGCGGCGCGCAGGCGCTCGACGTCGGCGTCGGCGTCGAAGCCGATGCGGAAGTGCACCTCGCCGGCCGGGGTGCGCGAGGAGTGGATCGAGGTCAGGTTGATGCCGTGCTCCTCGAACACGTGCAGCAGCGCGCGCAGCGAGCCAGGGCGGTCCTCCGGCAGGTGCACGCTCAGGCGCCGGCTCTCGGTGAGGTCGGCCAGCAGGTAGCCCACCCGTTCGAAGGTGTAGCTGCCCTCTTCCAGCGCGGCCTCGCCCCAGGCGGCGCGATTGGCGGCCAGGTAGTGCTCGCGGAACTCGGCCCGCGCCTGGTCGTCGCCACGGGCCACCAGCACCTGCAGCCGCGCGATCTCCGCCGCCAGCCGCGACAGCACCTCCACGGTGTGCGGATTGCCGAACTGGATGTCCTCGTACACCTGCGGGTTGAGCGAAAGGATGCGCGCGGCCACGGCCGCGTCCATCTCGAAGCCGATCGAGCGGTACGGCATCAGCTCGGCCGGGCCGCCCAGTTCGCCGGCGAAGCTGCGCAGCACCCCGGCCTGGCCGAGGTGCACGGCATGCACCATCGCCTGCACCAGGGCCATGACCCGGTCGTGGTGCGCCGGGGTGGCGCGCACGTATTCGCCCTGCAGCGCGTGCAGCAGCTGGTCGACCCAGCCGCGCCACTGCTCGAGGCGTTCCTCGCACACCACAACCACCCGCCCGCGCAAGGTCGGGGTCTTCAGCGGCGCGGTCATCGGATGCAGGCCCACCACCTCGGCGCGCGAAGCCAGCATGGCCGCCACCGGCGCCTGCTTGATCGAGGTGATGTCCAGCCACAGGCGGCCGGCCTCGCGCCCGGCCGAGCGCTGCACGTAGTCGCCAATCAGCGTGGCGGCGTCGCGGATCGGCACGCTGAACACCAGTACGTCGGCCTCGGCCAGCAGGCGCTCGGACGGATCGCTGCCCGGGTCGGCCGGGTCGTGGCCCAGCACCCGCAGTCCCATGCGGTCCTCGAAGAAGCGGCGCAGCCAGCGGCCATAGGCCCCGGCACTGCCCACCACGCCCACCACCGGATGGGCCGGCACCCCCACGCTGCCGNTCAAAGCGCCACCGCCGGGAAGCGCGCCGGGCCGGAAGCCAGCGCCGCGGCCGCCGCCGCCTGCACGTCCAGCTCCTCCCAGCNGTTGGCCAGGGTCGACTCCAGNGTGGCGTGCACGCCGGCCAGGGCGCGCTCGGCGGCGCGTTGCGGCGCTTCGCCGCGCAGCAGGAAGGTCGCCACCAGCGCGGTGAGCACGTCGCCGGTGCCGGCCACGTCCACCGCCAGGCGTGGCGAGCGCAGGCGCCAGGCCTGTTCGCGCCCGACCAGCAGGGTCAGCAGCTGGTCGCCATCGTCCTCGCCCTCGCCCACCACGCTGTGCGCCAGCACCCACTGCGGGCCGCGCTGCAGCAGCTCGCGCGCGGCCTGCAGCGCGTCGGATTCGCGCAGCGCCGGCCGGCCGGCCAGGCGCTCCAGCTCGAAGGCGTTGGGCGTGACCATCCACGCCAGCGGCAACAGGCGCTGCACGAACACCTGCTCCAGCCCGGGTTCGACGTAGGCACCGGTATGGGTATCGCCAATCACCGGGTCCAGCAGGTAGCGCGGCGCCGTGCCGGCGGCATGGTTGCGCTCCAGCCAGGTGGCGAAGGCCTCGCCGTTGGCGACGCTGCCGAAGTAGCCGGAGGCCAGCAGCGGCGCGCGCGCGGTGACGCCGCGCTCGTCCAGGCCCAGCAGCAGCTCGGCCAGCCAGTCGGCCGGCAGCACCCTGCCGCGCAGGGTCGGGTAGAAGGGGGTGTTGCTGAACAGCGTGGTCGGCACCTCGGCCACGCGCACGCCCAGCATGCGCAACACCGGCGCGGCCGCGCTGTTGCCGGCGTAGCCGTAGGCCANCTGCGACTGGACGGACACCAGGTCCACCGGCGAAGGCCCCTGCGGGCGGTTGCGGCGCTCGTGGACCAGGTGGCTTTCCAGTTGGCTCATGCGGAGGGCTTCGGAAGGAGGCAGCGCATGCTAGCGCGTGCTTCCGGGCGCCGCGCGCAGCGTTTCAGGAGCAACGGAAATATGCCGATTCCGGCAGGTTTCCCGCCGGACGCGACAGAAAGCGGGCCCGCAACGCGGGCCCGTCGGAAAGATCGATGCGCAAACCGCGACGCCTCGCCGCGGCATGCCTCAGGACGAGGTCATGCGCCCCCAGAACGCCTTGACGCCGTCGAGGAAGGTGGCCGAACGCGGCGAGTGCCGGCGGCCCTCCTCGCCAGTGAAGGTGGCCTCGAACTTCTCCAGCAGTTCGCGCTGCTCGGCGGTGAGGTTGACCGGGGTCTCCACCACCACGCGGCAGTAGAGGTCGCCCGGGGCGCGGCTGCGCACCGAACGCACGCCCTTGCCGCGCAGGCGGAAGGTCTTGCCGGTCTGGGTCTCGGCCGGGATCCGGATCTCGACCTCGCCGCCCAGGGTGGGCACCGAGACCACGTCGCCCAGCGCGGCCTGGGAGATGCGGATCGGCACCTCGCAGTGCAGGTCGTCGCCGTCGCGGGTGAAGATCGCATGCTCGCGCACGCGCACTTCGACGTAGAGGTCGCCCGGCGGAGTGCCGGGCGGGCCGGCCTCGCCCTCGCCGGTCAGGCGGATGCGGTCGCCGCTGTCCACGCCGGCGGGGATCTTGACCGAGAGGACCTTCTCGTCCTCCACGCGCCCGGCGCCATGGCACTTGCGGCACGGGTTGCGCACCACCTGGCCCCGCCCACCGCAATCGGGGCAGGTCTGCTGCATGGCGAAGATGCCGCGCTGGAAACGGACCTGGCCGTGGCCGTGGCAGGTGCCGCAGGTCTCGACCTTGCCGTCCTCCGAGCCGCTGCCCTTGCAGGCCTCGCACTCGGACAGGGTCGGGATCTCGATGCGCTTCTCGACGCCGGCGACCGCCTCCTCCAGGTCCAGCTCCATGACGTAGCCGATGTCCGCGCCGCGC
>Ga0065721_10052572_pt1 | contig 11628 bp, 11 predicted proteins | sample Mesricmetagenome_FD_59108 | JGI IMG/M metagenome (GOLD analysis project Ga0065721, IMG submission 59108) | Mesophilic microbial community from rice straw/compost enrichment Sample: eDNA_1 v2 (version 2) | ecosystem: Engineered > Solid waste > Grass > Composting > Bioreactor | place: USA: Davis...
CGGGGGACGACGACGCCTGGCGCGGCTGCGGCCTCGGCGCAAACAGATCGGGCCAGACCTGGAACAGCAGCCCATACAGCGGAAAGGCGCCGATGCCGATCACCATGGCGCCCACCCACCACGTCGCGCGGCCGCGCTCCGCTTCCACTTCGTTCGGCGTGTTCATGTGATCAGCTTCCCTGGCGCCTTGACGTAGTCGCGCTTGACCGCGTCAACGATCCAGTACGCGGTGGCGCCGACCGTTCCGGTCGGGTTGTAGTTCGAGTTCTGCGGAAACAGGCAGGCCCCGGTGACGAACACATTGGGCACGTCCCAGCATTGGCCGAAGCGGTTGACCACGCTGTTGGAGGGATCGCTGCCCATCGCCGCGCCGCCGTTCAGGTGCGTCGACTGATAGCTGGTCGCGGTGAATGGCCGCTTGCGCGGCCCGGGCTCGGTGGCGACCACCCCGCGCATCGCCTTGCCGATCTGGTCGCCCTTCGCGGTCAGGAAAGCCGACAGCTTGATGTCATTGTCCGGCAGGTCGTAGGTGATGCGCAGCAGCGGCTGTCCCCAGGCATCGCGATAGGTCGGATCCAGCGACAGATAGCCGCCGCGCGTGGGCATCGCCGAGCCGGTGATCGTGATCGACGCCGAATGGTTGTAGTAGCGGCGCACCGCCTTCTTCCATTCGCTGCCCCAGGCCGGCGTGCCCTTCGGCGTCGGGTGGTAGCCAATCGGCGCGCCGCTGACCACCTGGATCTGGATATAGCCGCCGCCGACGAAACCGAGCGGCCCGTGATCGAAGTTGTCGGCGCTGAAATCGTCGATCGTCACGGCCGCCGCGCCCGCGCCCATGAAGGGGTTGATATGGGTCCGTTCGTCGAAGAACAGGTTGACGCCCGAGGTGGTCTGGTGCGTGTAGTTGCGGCCCACCACGCCCTGGCCCGTGGCCGGGTCGTAGGGCTTGCCGATGCCCGACAGCAACAACAGCCGCACGTTGTGCACGCTGAACGCGCACAGGAACACCATGTCGGCGGGCTGGAAGAACTCCTGCCCGCTGCCATCGACATAGGTGACGCCGCGCGCGAGCTTGCGGTCCTTGTCGAGCTCGACGCGCAGCACCTGCGCCCCGGTGCGCAGCGCGAAGGTATCGAGCTTCATCGCGGCCGGCAGGATGCAGACCTGCGGGGAGGCCTTGGCGAAATGCTCGCAGCCGAAGTTCGAGCAGAATCCGCAGTAGACGCAGGCGCTCATCGGCAGCCCTTCGGTATTGACATAGGGCCGCGTCGACAGCGCCGATGGCTGGATATAGGGGTGATAGCCCAGCTTTGCGGCCGCCTCGCCGAACAGCGCCGAGGCGTGCGCGACCTTCATCGGCGGATTCGGATACGGCCGCGAGCGCCACGGCTCGAAGGGATTGCCGCCCGGCTGCACCTTGCCCTTCAGGTTGCCGGCATAGCCCGAGGCGCCGATCAGATAGTCGAAGCGGTCGTAGTACGGCTCGAGCTCGTCGTAGCTCAAAGGCCAGTCCTGCGCGGTCAGGTCCGCCGCGAAGATGCCCTTGCCGTAGCGGCGCTCGTAATGGCTGCGCAGCTTGAAGTCGGTCGGATCGAAGCGATAGTAGGCGCCGGACCAGTGATTGCCCGAGCCGCCCAGGTGCGTGCCCGGGTAGGCGAACTGCCAGCGCCGCATCGGCAAGGCGGTCTGGCTGGTGTTGTTGCGGAAGGTGAAGGTTTCGGTGGCGGTGTTTTGATGCAGCGCATGCCGCCGCGTGTAGCGCAGTTCGTCATGCACCGTCGGCGCCTGGAAGTCCGGCGAGGGCCAGCGCGGCTCGCCGCGTTCGAGCATCACCACGCGATGTCCGGCGGCGGCCAGTTCCTTGCCGATGACCGAACCCGTCCAGCCGCCGCCGACGATCACGGCATCGACACGATCGAGGGTCTTGCTCATGGCCGCCCTCCCTTCGGTGCCGATGCGCCCTTTGCCGGCGACGATGCGTGCGAGCCGCCATGACCGGCGCCGTGCATGGTCCCATGCCCCGCGGCGCGCGCCATCGCGATCGACATCGGCGGCCGCACATAGGCCACGCCATGGCGCTCGATATCGTTGGAGTAGCTGGCATAGACGCCGGGGAAACCGACCAGCTTCCAGCCCGCCATATTGCGATTGCCGCCATGGATCGGATCGCCGAAGAAGCCCTCCATGGTGCCGTCGAGCAGCATCTGGAAGAAGACCTTGCCGGGCAGCGTGCCCAGTTCGATCTCGCCCTTCTCCAGCGCCGTCAGCAAGGCATCCTGTTCACGCGGCTGCAACTGCGAGAACGGCTTGCCGCCATGCCGCTTCGCGCTGACCTCGTCGATCGCGGCCAAACCCGTACGAAAGGCCTGCGCGGGCGTCAGCGCGAGCTGATAGCCCTGCTCCGGTGTGCCGGCCTGGAAGGGTCCATGACGATAGAAATGGTCCCCGCCGCCCCAGGCCCCAGCCAGCTGCCGATCGAGAAAATCCGTCACGCCCGCCTCTCGTGCGCCCGGCCCCAGTTCGTCGTTCGGAATCAACCGGGAAACGATGGCATCTACGGTAATTCTTTCGCGCGCATTGAAAAAATGGGACACGCCACCCGGATTGGCCGCCGCCGCGCTGGCCGGGCCCGGCGGCGCCGCCAGCGCACTATCGCCGACCAGTCCCGTTGCGGCGGCTCCGGCCGGCAACCCGGCCCCGAGGGCTTTCAAAAGCGTGCGCCGCATGGGCGTGAAGGGTTTCGTCATCGCTGCGCTCCTCGAAAAACCGCAGTCGATGCAAGAAGCGTGGCAAGACCACGCCGGGATCACCTGATATGTCGGATCGGCGCCCCTGGTACGGCCGTTGCCTTCGTCCGATGGGGGATGACTATAGGAGCCATACCATGACGAAGCGAAACTGGATTTCCGTTGCAACCTTGAGCGTCGCCATGCTGGGCGGCCTGGTGGCCGGCTGTAACCGCGGCGGCGACGATGCCGCCACTACCGACAGCAGCGCGGCAAGCGCGCCGATGGGCCCCGTCCCGAGCGACACCACCGGCAGCGCGGGTACCGGCACGGGCACGGGTACCACCGGCACTGGCACGGGTACCACCGGCACTGGCACTGGCACCACCGGTTCGACCGGCACCAGCGGCACCACGGGCACCACTGGCTCGGCCGACACCACCACCGGCACCGCCGGATCGGGCACCACCGGCGCCACCGGCACCACGGGTACCGGCACTGCTGGCTCGACGGGTACGGGCACGGGCACCGGCGCCGCCGCGGGCTCGGGCGGCAGCACCGATACGCGCACCGGCGCAAGCGCACCGCAGTAAGTTCCGCAGCAAGCCCTGAACGCTGGCGGACCCGCCGGCAACCCTTCCCCCTCTCTCCTCGGCCCCTCTCCTGCTCGCGGGAGAGGGGCGTTCGTTCTTGCTCTGGGCGCGTGGGCCGTGCGGCCGCGATCGGTGCGTTAGTGATCGCTGCGTTGGCGATCGCTGCGTCGTCGACGCGGCCGCACCACGTCACCCCGCATCGCCACGCCGCCTGGGCGTGGGCAGCATGATCGGCCGAGGCCGCAAGCGCCGTCCCTACGCCGCCTGGGCCGCATGATCGGTCGAGGCCGACAGCGCCTTCCATTGCTCGAGCTCGGCGCGCGCGGCATCGAGCTTGCCACCGATATAGCCGAGCGCATCGGTGCCGGCCGCGAAGCGCAACGGCGCCTGCGGCACGGCGGCCAGCTCGACGATGGCCCGCGCCAGCTTGTCCGGGTCGCCAGGCTGCCGGTGGCTGTAGTCGTCATAGCCGCCGCGCAATGCCGCCGATGCCGACACGTAGTCGGGAATGGCCTCGGCCCCGTAGCGTACTGACGAGCCGTCGAGGAAATCGGTGCGGAAGAAGCCCGGCTGCACGATGGTGACCTGGATGCCGAAGCGCGCCACCTCCAGCGCCAGCGACTCGGAGAAGCCCTCGACCGCGAACTTGGCCGCGCAGTAGATCGACGCGCCTTCGAAGCCGACCATGCCGCCGATCGACGACAGATTGAAGATGCGGCCAGCCCGCTGGCGCCGCATCACGGGCAGCACCGCTCGGGTCACGTGCAGGGTGCCGTGGACGTTGGTGTCGAACTGCTTCAGTACATCGTCGGCGCTGTTCTCCTCGAACATGCCCAGCTGGCCGTAGCCCGCGTTGTTGACCAGCACGTCGATGCGGCCGAAGGTCGCCACGGCGCGGTCCACCGCGTCGCGCGCCTGCGCCGGGTCGGTGACGTCGAGGCGCAAGGCCAGCAGACGCTCGCCGTGCCCCGGCAATGCCTGCTCGATGCGCAGCGGATCGCGTCCGGTCGCGACGACGTTGTCGCCGGCATCCAGTGCCGCCCTGGCGATGCACGCGCCGATGCCGCGCCCCGCGCCGGTAATGAACCAGGTCCTGTACATGCTGAACTCCCGAAGTGTGGATCGATGGACTGTCGGCCTTGCCGGTGTACCGCAATGGCGCACGGCGACGACATGCGGCCATGGTAGGCAGCGTGCGCGGGCGCCCGTTAGACCAAAACTCGGCAGCGCTTGCCTGAGCGGTGCGTTGGCGCCGTCCTGCGCTCCCGCGGGCCCTTGTCCGCGCGCTACACTTGCGCGCATACCGGCCTTGCCCCTGTTCCTGGCCTCCAAATGGCGCCTGCGCTAACTGCACAGCACGATGATGCAGCGGGCGTAGAGCGATTCGGCGCCTTCATCCCGCGCCTGCCTGGCCATCGCTTCTGACGACCATGTCCGTCCCCTTCGATCCAATGCCAACGTCGCCACGACCACACGAGCCCGAGCATGCCCGCCGCCAGCGTGAAGAACGCATGGCCGCACTGATCGGCCGCCTCGCGCCGGCGGAGGGATATACGATGTCCGCGCTCGACGCGGTCAAGTTCCTGCGTGCCAACGGCCCGCTGCCGCGCACGCCGGTGCTCTACGATCCCTGCATCATCGTGCTGTGCAGCGGGCGCAAGCGGGGGTTCTTCGCGGGGCGCGAGTTCGTCTACGACGCCCAGCATTTCCTGGTGCTGTCGCTGCCGATTCCCTTCGAGTCGCAGACGGAGGCCTCGCCGGAGGACCCGATGCTGGCGATCTCGATCCGCGTGGACCTAGGTGTGCTGGCCGAGCTGGCGTTGTCCGTGCCGGCATCGGCGTTGGCATCATCGGGGTTGGGGTCACCGGCAGCGTCGGCGTCGGCGTCGGCGTCGGCGTCGGCGTCGGCATCGGCGTCGGCGTCGGCGTCGGCATCGGCGTCGGCGTCGGCGTCGGCGTCGGCATCGGCATCGGCGTCGGCATCGGCGTCGACATCGACATCGGTGCCGGCATCGGGGTCCGGATCGGCGTTGGAGTTGGCGTCCCGGTCGGGGGCGGCGCCGGCGCCGGAACCCGAGGACGCGAGACCCGCCGAGGTAGCAGGCATCCAGTCGACGCCGCTCGACGACCGGCTCGGCGACGCCGTGGTACGCCTGCTCGAAGCGCTGACCTCGGACATGGAGGCCGCGGTGCTGGGCCCAGCGATCCTGCGCGAAATCTATTTCCGCGTGCTATGCGGCCCCCAGGGCGCGGCGCTGCGCGCGTCGCTCGCCTACCAGAGCAACTTCGGCCGCATCGGCAAGGCGCTGCGAATGATCCATGCCGGCTACGACCAACCGCTGTCGGTCGACACGCTCGCCAGCGCGGCGGCGATGAGCGTGGCGGCCTTCCACGCGGCCTTCAAGTCGGTCACCGGCACCTCGCCGCTGCAGTACATCAAGGCCACGCGGCTGCACAAGGCCCGCATGCTGATGATCCAGCAGGGCATGAATGCGTCCGTGGCGGCCAGCCGCGTCGGCTATGAAAGCCCGTCGCAGTTCAGCCGGGAATTCAAGCGGTTCTTCGGCCGCAGCCCGATCGACGAGGCCCGCGTGATGAAGGAAGCGATGGCGCTGCGCACGCGCGTGGATTGGGCGCGCGCCGCCTGAGCGCTTGCGCCCGGCGGCTGCGGCGCTCGCAGCGCCGGCAGCGCCTGCGGCGTTCGCGCGCAGCGGAACGGTCGCAATTGAGCGGTCGCAATTGAGCGGTCGCAATTGCACGGTGCCATTGAACGGTGCCATTGAACGGTGCAATTGAGCGGTCGCAATTGAGCGGTCGCAATTGAGCGGTCGCAACTGAACGGCCGCGGCGGAGGGCCCGCGCCGCGGATCAAGAGAATCAGGCAAGCCCGCCCGAGTATTCGGCATGGGCTTGCGCGCCCCGCCTTCGTACAGTGATGGCAAGCGATGGCACCGAGCACCGAGCGGCGTTTTCCCCGGGAAGTACCGCATCGAACGCGCGCCGTCGCGAATCATCCCACCTTCACTGTACGGAGTACCAATCATGACTGCACAGCAAGACCAGCGCGACCTGGAAGGCCGCGTCGCCATCGTGACCGGCGCGGCGGGCGGCGTAGGACGCGCGACCGTCGAACTCCTCCACCGCCGCGGCGCGCGCGTGGTGGCCGAGGACATCAAGGACACGGTCGGCGAACTGGAGATCGACGGCAAGATCGTTGCCCTCACCGGCGACGTGTCGCAGGAAGCCACCGCACGCGCGGCCGTGGACACGGCGATGGCGCGCTTCGGCCGGCTCGACATCCTGGTCAATAACGCGGCCCGCATCATCAACCGCACGGTCGCCGAGATGACCGTCGACGAATGGGACCAGATCCTCGCGATCAACGCGCGCGGCATGTTCGTGCATGCCCGCGAAGCGCTGCGCGCGATGATCCCGGCCCAGCGCGGCGTCATCGTCAACGTCGGCTCCTACGCCAGCGTGGTCGCGCTGCCGACCATCGGGGCCTATGCGGCGTCCAAGGGCGCGGTGGCACAGCTGACACGGGTACTGGCGGCGGAAAACGGCCAGCATGGCATCCGCGTCAATGCGGTGGGTCCGGGCGATATCGTGACCGGCATTCTGGACGACCAGATGCCCAACGGCCGCGAGTTCCTGGCCGAGCACGGCAAGAACAACCTGCTCGGGCGCGCGGCCCAGCCCGAGGAAATCGCCGAGGTGATCGCCTTCCTGGCGTCGGACAAGGCCAGCTTCGTCACCGGGGCGCTGGTGATGGCGGATGGGGGGCATACCGCGGTTTGAGCGAGCCATGCCGGCGGCGCGGCGGTACGGCGCGTCAAACCTGCGAAGGCTCGTGCCGCCGCATCAGGGACTGGACCAGCGGGTGACCCTGGAAATGCTCCAGCAACCTTGTCTTCTGCGGATCCGTCAGCAGCGAATCCTGGATCATGGCTGGCCAGCGAGCCGCCGCTGCCGCAACGGTATGACGGATCGCCGCCGCTGCCGGCTTCTCCGGGATGCCCAGCTCGGCGCAGAATCGCCGGAGAACGGCCGGCCCAATGCCTGGCTTGGCAGCCTTGCCCTGCCGCGCGTCGCTCACCGACATGCGCGGCTTCTCGTTCAGAGCGGGAGGCAGGATGTGCAGCGCATGCCCGGTACGGCGGTTGTACGCGGAATAGCCGACGATGTCGTAGGCCGGCGGCAATTCCGGCGTGCGACCGTCGGGATAGTAGATGCCAATGTTCTTCAAGTGCATGTCGGGATTGCCCAGCATCTCGTTGACGACGATGCGCCGCAGCAGTTCATGCACGGCCGATTCGCCGAGCGACGGGAATTCCATCATCACGCCCGCCACATCGAGATAGCTTGCGCCAAGGTACTTCTGCTCTGGCATGACTTCGAGAATCTGCGCGAAGTCTTCGCAATGAATCCGCCCTTGCGGCGTGCGGTCATAGCGAATCACAGCGAGGAAATTGGTGCGGCTGTCGGCATCGCCAAGATCGTAACCATGCTCCACCGCCAGGGCCTCCAACGGGGCCAGGTGCGCTTCGGTGACATTGACTCCGGCTGCGCCGGCAAGCCGCAGCGACAGTTCCTCCAGCTCGGGCAACAGCGGCTGCCCGACTACCGGCAGCTTGGCGATGATGTGGGTGTCCTGCATCTTGGTCCGGCCCACATATCGCCCGCCCTGCCGGATGACGCCCACCTTCGGCTGCACCCCTGACAGCGAGACGCCGTCGTCCATCGGGTCGGCGGTCACCGACATTTCGACCGAGTCGGCATCCTGCGTGACATAGTGAGCCAGCTCGTCGCGCGTCAGTTCAAGAGGCCGCGCGTGGACGTTGCCCGGCAAATCCTTGCCGCAGGCCGCGAGCACCTCGAAATGGTCCTTCGGGTCGCAACCACGCTGCGCGGCGACATGATCGCGGAAAACGCCTTCGGGCAGCAGGTTCTGGAAGAACGCGGGCAGCAGCCAGCCATTGGAAGGGCTGAAGCGTCCGTTGAATAACGTTGAGCCGACGTCGGCCCACAGCGCCCGCTGCGCTTCGCGTTCGCGGGCCAGCATCGACAGGGAAACCACCGGCGCATCGCGCATGGCGGCAAATGCCTCGTCGGCCACGAAGCGATTGACGACCTGAGCATCGCCGAGCGCGTACTGGAACAGCACGCCTGCCCGAACCTTGCCGATGAAGATACCGACTGCTTTGACGTTCATGAATTGCCTGCCTGGGACTTGTCAGCTTCCGTCTTGCGCGCCGCAAGACGCTCCCGCGCCGCCTGCACGCGAGTCTTGACCGCGGGCGCTGTCGGCGTGAACGCGCCGTCCTGAGCCAGGCCGGCTGCCGCGCCCTTCGGCACGATGGCCAGTTCGTAGCCAAGGCGATCGAGCACAGCGAGCAATGTCGTGACTTTATAGTCATCTTCTCCGCTCAGCATGGAGGTAACCGTGCGGCGCGACAGACCGGTCCGCGCCCCGAGCTCGCTCTGCGTCAGCGAGAGGGCCTTCATGCGGGTTCGGAGCAGCGTGGCGATGTCAGGCAATGATCGCATGGTACTAAAGTAGTACATTCTCGAAAAATCATACTTTATTGCTCACTCGACGTCAAAAAAATGAGCAGCAAAGTAGGATAACTGGGCTTTATCCTACTTTACTGCTCACTCCGGCGAGCGCCTCGGTGTCGCCAGCCAATGGCTGGCCTGGCATCAGAAGCAGGTGCCGCCAGGCACCGCCGTACGAAGCTCGGCCTCACCCGCCGATATGCGGCCGATCCGACTGCATTCGGTCGCCTTGTTCATCCGGCGGCGATACCTGCTCGTTCATCACCTCGTTCGGGGTGGGGGCGGGCTTGTCGACGGGTTTTGCGCCGGGCTTGCCGCCCTGCTGGCCCTGCTGGCCCTGCTGGCCCTGCTGGCCCTGCTGGCCCTGCTGGCCCTGTTGGCTTTCCTTGCCCTGCCTGCCCTGTTCCGCCTGCTTGGCGCTACCGGCCGGGTTGCTTTCCGACGGTAGCGTATCGGCCTGGGCGGCCGGGTTCTGCCCACGTTCCTGCGACAGCGGGCCCTTCTCCGGTGTCAGCGACTCGACGGACTGCGGGGCCACGGGGTTCGGAATCCCTGAAGATTTGTCCTTCATGCGCATCTCCGTTTGCAATGGGTAGCGGGTCGGGCCTGCAGCACGCCGCGACAGCGTGGCGCTGCGCCCCCTCCCATGGCGGACGCAAGACACATACCCGGACACACGCCCGGACACATACCCGGACACATGCCCGCCCCATGCGTGCGGATTCAGTCCACCGTCACCCCATTGGCCCGGATGATCTCGCCCCATACCTTGATGTCATCGCGGATCGTCGCCGCGAACGCCTCGCTGGTCTTTGCCCGCGGATTGGCCATGTTCATCAGCGCGAAGCGCTCGCGGATCTGCGGGTCGCCCAGCATGCCGTTGATCTCGGCGTTGAGCCGCTTGACGATCGGCGCGGGCGTGCCGGCGGGCGCAAACAGGCCGTACCAGCTGTTGGTATCGAATGGATAGCCCTGCTCGCGCATGGTTGGCACCTCGGGCGATACGGCGCCGCGGCGGCTGCCGCTGATCGCCAGCGCGCGGATCTTGCCGGAGCGGATCAGCGGCAGCGACGACGAGGTATCGACGAAGGCCACCTTGATCATGCCGCCCTGCAGATCGTTCAGCACCTGTCCGACCGCCTTGTAAGGGACGTGGCGCATGCGCAGGCCGGCCTGCATCTTCAGCGCCTCCATGGTCAGGTGTCCGCCCGAGCCGATGCCCCAGGAGCCGTAGTCATAGGCATCGGGCCTGGCCTTCACGGCCGCGACGAACTCGCGCAGATTGCGTGCGGGGAAATCCGGTGTGACCACCAGGAAGTTGCCGCCCTCGCCCACCTGGGCCACCGGCGCCAGATCGCGCAGCGCGTCGTAGGGCAGCTTCGGCTGCAGCGTATGGTTGATAACGATCGACGCCGCATAGGTGAACAGCAGCGTATAGCCATCGGGCGCGGCCTTGGCCACGGCATCGACGCCGATGATGCCGGTCGCGCCGGGCTTGTTGTCCACCACCACGGTCTGACCCAGCCGCTTGCCCAGCCGTTCGGCGATCACGCGCGCGAACAGGTCGGTGCCGCTGCCGGCCGAGGACGCGACCACCAGCCGGATCGGCCGCGACGGCCATGTATCGCTGGCCCATGCGGGCCCGGTGGCGAGCGGCGCGGCCACCAGGGCCATCAGTGCCAGCAGCGTTTGCCGCCGGCGGTCCGGCGACGCGAATGCACTGGCGCTACCGTTCGCGCTCTTGTCCGCCCTTTTATCCGCCCTCTTGTCCGCCCTCTTGTCCGCCCTCTTGTGCGCTCTCTTGTCTCCGCTCTCGTACGCGCTCTCGCAGGCGCTCTTCCTGTCGATCGACATCGTCCGTCCTCTCCTTATCGTTGGCTGAACGGGTGGCGCTCACCGCGTTCGATGCTGTCGGCGCAGGCCTGATAGAGACTGCGCGATACATAGCTGGCCACCTGGCGCGAGCGCTGGCGCAGCCACCCGGCCTTCAATTCGCGCGCCTGCCGCAGCGTCGGCGCATCGCCCGGCGCGCCGGCAAGCACGTCGATCACGTGCAGGGCCAGCTGGATCTCCCCCTTGTCGGCGAGCCCCTGCGCATGGCGGATCAGCGCGTCGTGATCGCTGACCGCCTCGGCGATCTGCGCGGCGGCCTGCTCAGGCGGCGCCGGATGCAGCGAGGTCGCGTTGCGGTCCCACCAGCCGTTTTCCGCGCGGTAGATATCGCGCGCGATATAGCTGGGATCGCCGTAGCTCGGCCGCATCCAGGGCTTGCCGAACAACTCCTCGGGATAGCGCAGCGCCGCCAGCATCTCGCGCTCGTCCACGAAGGACGAGCGCCGCCCCGCTCCGCCGGGGAGCGTCATCGTGGGCAACGCCAGGGAAAAATGACCGGTAGGACGACTAACGCCGGCCGACGCGGGAGCTGACCGGCGCGCTCAGGCTGGCCGCGCAGCAGTCGATCAGCTCGGCCAGCGGCGGCTCGCCGCCGCGGCGGCCCTGGTCGCGATACCAGTGCGCCAGCGAATAGACCACGGTGTCGTTGAACCAGGTCAGCCGCAGGTTCATGACCTCGCGCGGTATCTCGGGGCACAGCGCGAATACCAGCTTGCGCACGCGCACCAGCGCCGAGACCGCGTCGCGTTCGACCAGCCCCTTCTTCAGCAGGTTGGGACTGAACGTGGTCTGCGCCAGCACCTGCAGGTAGTGCCGGCCCCAGTCGGTATCGCGCACCGTGTCGGCCAGCGGCAGGATGG
>Ga0065721_10007568_pt1 | contig 11625 bp, 10 predicted proteins | sample Mesricmetagenome_FD_59108 | JGI IMG/M metagenome (GOLD analysis project Ga0065721, IMG submission 59108) | Mesophilic microbial community from rice straw/compost enrichment Sample: eDNA_1 v2 (version 2) | ecosystem: Engineered > Solid waste > Grass > Composting > Bioreactor | place: USA: Davis...
GACTGACGGAATTCTGGGAATGGGAAGGGGGCGGCGACGAAGCAGAGGGGGTTGGGTTTGCGGGCTCAGGAGGGGAGGACCCTCCACCACATCCAACTGCAAGGAACAGCATCATTCCGGCACCCCACCGACAAATCCGATGTGTTGAGAAAGCTGTTTGGGCAGCGTGCATGGTGCCGGCGCGGAAATTGTTGAATGCGGAATTCATCGGATTGTCCTGAAAACCGGAGTTCGACATCATGATTCATCAAATCGTAACACGGGAACGGGTGACGGTCGACCGTTCATTCACGTATGCATATGATGGAGAGTGCAGCGCCCGTCTTTTTCTGATTCCCTCCTGTCAGAACGTTCGGTAAGAAAACATCGAAGGCCCGGTGTCGATCGGGACTTCGCCCTGTCTGGTTTTAGTTTAGGTGTGAAGACTGATCATGGATTTTCGCAGCTGTCCCGCCTGCAAGGCCTCTGTTCTGGAAGATGACGTCGAAGATTGCCCGTTCTGCGGGGCTTCGATGTCCGGAAAGCCAACGGCAGCGGCTCCGAAAAAACCTGCCGCATCTTCCGGGCCTGCACGTCCTTCCTCTGGATCTCCCGCAGCGGGAGGAGCTGCAAAGTCTCCTGCTGCGTCATCCCGTCCACAGGGGGGGGCTCCAAAACCAGGTTCTCCAGGGGGACGACCTGCAGCACCGAAATCGGGCGATGATGCGGGCGATCCATTTGAGGTTGATACCACTGCTCTGAGAAAGGCCATCAAACTGGTACCACGTCCGACGAAAGTCCGGACGCTGGAAGTGAAATGCCCGATGTGCGAGACGGTGGGGTATTTGCCCCCTTCGGAAGCAGGGAAAGACGTTCAGTGCTGTAATCCGGAATGCATTGTTCCTGTTTTCAAATCTCCCCGCCCCCAGGTGGAAGAAGCTCCTGTCGAGGCACCCAAAGACAACCGGATGTTGATTCTGGGAGGGGGAACCGTCGCTGCCATCGTTGCTGTGGCTCTGGTCTGGTTTCTGGTTCTCCGGCCTGAGCCGAATCAGGTCACCACTGAAGAGTTCGAAATCCCGAATCGCCCGTCGATCGAAGAGCTGGAACTGGTCCCCAAAGCGAACACGGTTGTTCGTGAGACAGAAGCCCGGCCCGAAACTCCGGAAGAGATTCGCAAGAAATCGCTGGAAGACATTGCGGCCCGTGCGCGTCAGAAAGACCGAAATCGAAATGCCGATGTCGGATCACAGCTGGCAGCGGAAGCCTTCGCTCAGGCCGGGGACATTTCCATGGCCCGTGACCAGTTGAGGCGAATCCAGTCTGCCTCGCAATATCTCCAGATTCAGCCGCTGGTCGAGATCGGATGGACTCAACTGTTTGAAGGGAAATCAGCCGAGGCGGGCCAGACAGTGACCACGGCACTCGCCAGGGCGAAAGATCCTCCGAAGTCGATTCGAAAATCGCTTGATGCTGTGACTGCATTGGCTGCCTTGTGCGTCGCGACAGGGCGGACTCAGGATGCCGAGTCATTGATTCAGAAGGAACTGGATCGTGGCGAACGGGGGGAAGTGTCGATGTGGTGGCGTTCCGCCGTTGACAACCGAACGTTTCGCATCGATCTGGAGGCAGGCCGCCCCTGGCACCTCGCTGTCCCAGAACCGATGAGAGTTGCCGTTGTGGAATCACTGATGGGGCAGGGACTGTCAGATGAAGCTCTCGCCTTTGCTGCGACCGGAGAGAATCCTGCTTCTCAGGGGACATGCCGGGCGGCATGGGCAGGGCGACTGGCGGCCAGCAAACCCGATCAGGTTGTGGAAGCAGTGACAGCGGCATTGCAGAAAGCCAAAGCTACTCCTGCTGGTGAGACTCAGGCGTGGGCTGCTGTGGCCTCAATGGCCAACCAGAACAAACAGTCGGCGCTGGCGTCCGGTTCGCTGGAAAAAGCCGTGGCTTCAGCAGCGGGAATTCAGGCCCGTAAAGCTGTCGCTGTTCCCGGTCTGAAAGAAATCCACGGAAGCGAAGGACGGCCTTTTGCTGGACTCCCTAACCCGGCCGAACCCCATGCAGCGACACTGGCCTATGCTCATCTTGCTGTGGCACAACATCAGGCCGGACAGAAAGAGGCTGCCTGGGGCAATTTCCTGAAAGCTGTCGAACAGGCTCGCGGGATGGCTCCCAGTCCCGCTCAGACCCAGCAGCTTCTCGATGAATGTCAATCACAGGAAGCGGCATTGCGGGCGCAGTTGAATCAGGTATTGAATCTGGGAGGAACTGAGACCCGCCTGCGTGCGGAGTTCGGGCGATATCGTCGTCAGTGCGGTCGGTTGCATGCAGAAGCCCAGAATCGTTTTCAATTGCAGGTGGCACTGCTTCGCCGGGCCGCCGAACTTGGGTACCTGCAGGAGGTTTGGGATCTGATGACGGCTCATCACACAAACCCGGATCTCGCGCTGAAAGAACCTTATCTGGATTCCACCTTGCCCAGCCTCCTGTTCAGTCTGGCGAAGGCTGCAGGAAATAAGGCACTCGCTGATCAGATCAAGGGNGCATTCCCAACGANNCCGCTTCAGGTGGAACCGCTTGACGAANTGTATGCGGACACCGCTGCGGCATTGGACAGGAAGGATTACAAGGGGGCGAGCGATCTGCTGCGTCGGGCTTACAACACTCAGATTGGACGACGGACGCCGGACTGGATCGACGGCATCACATTACGAGTGTGCGGACGGGCACAGGGAGAGACTGCTCCAGATGCCATGGTCCCATTCATCAAGAATCTGCATGACGTCGTGATTCAGGAAGAAGCGTTTCTGCTTCTGGCGGGGAATTCCATGCGGTCGGGAACGGCGTCCCAGCTCTGGAAAGCGACGGCCGGGTCTCGCGATCTGGATGCTCTGGATCACGTCTCGCTTTATCGGGGATTCGTTGCCGGATATTCTCGTCAACCATCATCCGTTTCGTCCGTGAGTCCCTGAGGCGGTCCGAAACCAGCAAAGCGATTTTCGTTTGGGAACGAGGTTCACGTCGTTTTGCGAGTGTGGACGGGTGTCAATCGGGGCATCTCCAATTCTGGAGGTTTTTGAACTGTGACTGATTCCTGCGACCGTGAAATGCGAAATGATCTCCTCAGAACAGGTGGCTTGTTAACGATGATCCTTTCGATGCTGGCTGTGGTCGCTGGAAGTTCGGGTGGATGTTTGGCGGACGAAACTAATTCACTCTTTCGCCGCGAGGTGTTCACTTCGTCGAGTGGAGAGTCCATTCCATATCGGCTGATGAGCCCCCAGAACATCGAGCCAGGGGGCACCTATCCGCTGGTTCTGTTCCTGCATGGAGCGGGAGAGCGGGGGACCGATAATGATCGACAGCTCGTTCATGTGGCGAAGGAACTGGCGACTCCCGAGCTTCGAAAGCGGTATCCTGTCTTTGTGATTGCACCTCAATGTCCCGAAAAGAAACGGTGGGTCGAAGTCCCCTGGGAAGAGGATCAGCATTTGCAGCCAGAAGTCCCTTCAGATCCAATGAAGCTGGTGATCGAACTGCTCGACGAATCACAAAAGAAGCTGCCGATCGACCCGAACCGGATTTATTACGTCGGCCTTTCCATGGGAGGATTCGGGGTCTGGGATCTGGCTCAGCGGCAACCTGATCGATGTGCCGGCGTGATCCCGATTTGCGGGGGAGGAGATCGCACCCGTGCCCATGTCCTGAAGGATGTTCCGGTCTGGGCGTTTCATGGGGATTCCGATGCCGTGGTGAAGGTTTTCCGGTCCCGTGACATGATCCAGGCCATTCGGGAAGCGGGAGGGCATCCTGTTTACACCGAGTATCCCGGCGTCGGTCACNACAGCTGGACTCAGACGGCAAAGAACCCTCTGGTCTGGGACTGGNTGTTCGCACAGTCCCGTCAGCATAATTGACTCGTGAGTGAAATTGAGTGGGGAACAATCTCCCCGCAACTCCAGAAGGGGTGTTCCAGCAGACATGTTCACAGGCGACCGCGAGATCATGCTCGCTGGATCGCGGTTGACCTCTCCTGAAGACGTGAGTCATTCATGGTATTTCCTCCCTTGAGAGTCGTCCTCATCGCCCGAGATCATCGAGCCAGTGTGCAGTCCACGCTGCAGCGTCTCTGTGAGGGTTTGAAACAGAGTCCCGGCATCGAACTGGCTGGAGTCGTGACGAGTGACGAAGACCAGATTCAGGAGGAGTCGGCCGATATTGCGATCGTGATTGGTGGAGACGGGGCGATTCTTCGCGCATGTCGGGCACTGGGAGCGGAACAGGTTCCGATCCTTGGCGTCAATCTCGGACGACTCGGATTTCTGGCCGACCTGTCGACGGATGATGTCGACACCCTCATCCCGAAACTGGCGGCGCGGGATTTCGATGTGGTCCCCCATCTGATGTTTGAATGCCTGCATGAACGGGGGGACGGGACCTGGCAAAAGTATCTGGGGCTCAATGAAACCAGTCTGATGGCGGCAGCATCGCTTCAGATGATCGACATCGAACTCTCCATCGCGGGCGAATCGGTCACAACGTTCAGTGGAGACGGACTGATCATCAGCACTCCCGTTGGATCGACTGCCCATAATCTCTCCGCAGGAGGACCCATCCTTCGACAGGATTTAAGAGCGTTTGTGATTACGCCGGTCTGTCCTCATACACTGACGGTCCGGCCGATTGTCGATCGGGCCAACGTCGATTATGTCCTGACGGTGCCTGAGGCGCCGCCGGGAGTGACTCTGGTCGTTGATGGGCAGATCAAGGTCCCGTTTGGACCAGATGACCGTGTGACGATCCGGCAGGCCAGCGTCAATTTCCAGCTGGTGAGATTGCACGGGCACAGTTTCTACGGCACGCTTCACAGAAAACTTGGCTGGGATGGTCAGCCTCGGTATCGCCGTCCCCGTCGTGATCTGGAACGCCCTGACGAAGCGAAGTAGCGGTCTTCGTCTGGAATACTGACGGTTGCTGAGGTGAGAAAAGAAAAAACCTCCGCATCGTGCCGGCGGATCGTCTTGTCCAGACCCGCAATTTCAGGTGGGCACCACAGACCCGGGTTGTGTGAGCCGCTCAGGCTGCCGAAGCAGTGATCTGGCGGATAAACACGCGGCCAAGTCGATGCGGTTCCCTGCGGGATGGAAGTCGGGTCTACAAAATTCGATCCGGTATCGTACACAGCAGAGGTTTATCTCGAGAGCTGAAACAGCTGGCTCGATGTATTGATCCTATCGGGGAACCTCATCACGAACAAGGGGGGAGCTTCAGAGATTCTGAAACTCCCCCGGCTGTTTTCAGACTGGGTGGCCACCATCGCAATGACACTTGACGTAAGTGCGACCTGCTCCGTCTTTTGTCCCGTCCCAAACGTGTCTGGCACGTGATCACTCNGACAGGGAAACGACTTCGCCGNTCACCACTTGCNCTGANGACCCGTCACAATCAGGCAGGTGTCNATCACCCTTCCGCTGCGGCGCGGCCCTGCGGCACGCGGTCATCCACATCGGTCGCCTGACCAATCAGACGCAGGAAGGAAATGGTCCACCAGGTCATGTCAAATTCCCACCATCGGTGACCGGCGCGAGCCAGTCGCGGATGAGCGTGGTGGTTGTTGTGCCATCCTTCTCCATAAGCAAACAGGGCCACCCACCACAGGTTTCGGGAAGCATCCGTTGTGTCATAGTTGCGATAGCCCCACAGGTGAGTTGCGGAGTTCACAAACCACGTGCTGTGGTAAGCCAGAACCATTCGCACGCACATTCCCCACAACAGCATCGGAAGTCCACCGACAAAGAACAGTGTCAGTCCGACGACCCACAGCCACAGGCCAAAGGTCTTTTCGAAGAACTGCATCATCGGGTCGCGTGCCAGGTCCGGGGCGTAGTACTGGTAAAGCAGCTGCTTTTTGCGGCTGGAGGATTTGATCATCATCCACCACAGGTGAGACCACCACGGTCCTTCCAGTGGGGAGTGCGGGTCCCCGGGCTGATCGGAATGACCGTGATGCACGCGGTGTGTCGCTGCCCACATCAACGGACTTCCTTCTCCTGCAATCGATCCGCACAAGGTCCCGAGGAACTTGGTGGGGTTCCGTAGTTTCAGTGAGCGGTGAGACAGGCATCGGTGATAGGTCATGCAGATTCCGATGCTGCAGGTCAGCCAGTGGAGAACCACGGTCACCACCAGAGCCTGCCAGGTAAAGAAGAAGAAAGCTGCCACGGCACCGACATGCATGGCCAGCATCCACAGGGCAACGACCCAGTCCACATTCTTCAGTTTCAGATTGTCTTTCGAGAAGTAATTGAGCAGCTCTTCACGTTCTTTAGAGGCCTGACTCTTCGGGCGCGGTGCAGCAGAAGCTGGCTTCTGATTGAGCAGGCCTGATTCGCTTTTGTGTTCTTCAACAATCGTCTGTGTGTCACACTCAGCATCCGTGGGGAGCAGAGTGAGTTCATTTTCGTCGAATGTCTCGTCAATAAGTGTCGATGATGACATTGCGGGATCCTCTTGAGGCAGTAGAACTCCGGCTTGATCCGGAATTCCGGGGGGCTAAATGGCAACTGAACCTGACCATGAAACGGGGCTTTCGAAAAACAAAGTCCTGCGACAACCGCCCGATTCAGTTGAGTGTCTTGAAGCCTGCGCTGACAGATTCCCGCGTGACATCCGCAGGCGAACCCGCCTGCCGGCACCAAAGCGTCACACTGTCAATTCAGGTTTGCTGGCACATCTTGTAACACAATGTTCGCCAGATTTATGTCAGGAGGATGGAAAACTTCCGTCAAACTTTTGCAATGTGTGTCAAAGAAATGTCATCACTGAAACACGTTTAACAAGTGGTGATTCTGGAAGAGGTTATGTCGCGACGGTTGCGGACATTGCGACCAGATTCCTACGATGGCGGTCATCAAATCGCCCGATTTTTTCTGTCTGAAAGGTCGTTGTGTCATGAAAACCCTGTTTCTGTTCTGTCTGGGAATGGCTCTCCTGCTGATCTCTGGCCTTCTGGTCAATTCAGGGCGGGCCGACAAAACAAAAACTCCATTGTTGCGCCACGTGGTCCTTTTCAAGTTCAAGGAGGATGCCACTCCCGAGCAGGTGGATGCGATCGTCAAGGCGTTTGGCGAGCTGCCGAAGAAGATCGATGTCATTCACGACTATGAATGGGGGACCGACAACAGCCCGGAAGGACTGGCCAAGGGATTCACTCATTGCTTTCTGGTGACGTTCAAGAGCGAAGCCGACCGCGCCATCTATCTGCCTCATCCGGAACACAAGAAGTTTGTCGAGCAACTCAAGCCCATCCTCGACGATGTCACCGTCGTCGACTACTGGGTGAAGTGACCACAGCGAGTCACTACGACCCAGGGTGTCGTTTGGAAAAGAACCACTCTTTCCGCTGCGGGACCACAGACTCCCCGTTGACCCCAATTTCGTTTCGCCCATACACTTAAGGCATCGAGTGAAGCAAAGTCACTCGTTTGTCTTTGAACGTAGGCGTCCTGGGAAGTGACGCGCGGAGCAGACGTCATGGCCGGGGAATCGATCAAACTGCCTGAAGAGAGCCCGTCGCTGAAATGGCTCCATCGGCGAGCGAACTGGTTTCTGCTGCCGAGTTGGGTCGGCTCATTCCTGTTTCATCTTCTGCTGGCGTTACTGATTCTCACCTTTGCCCCTTACTGGGGAACCCGAGGGGACACCGACGGCGATGGGGGGGATTCGTTTCGGCAGGCAGGGATTCGTCTGCTCCCTCCGGGACCGGCCGGAGGAAGTGAAGGGACGGTCACGACAACTGGAACTCCACAGGAAGAGGACGTCACGACGCCGCTCCCTGCATCCGTGTCGCAGATGCCTCCCAATCCGCAGTTGCAGGATGCAACATCGTCGCTGGAGTCCCTGACATCGTCCCGTTTGAACCTTCCCCAGACGGACGCTCTTCCCCCTGTGATAGGTCCGGGAGTAGGAGCGGCGGGACTGGCATCTGTGAATCTCAATCCGCTCGTGAAGCCGACTGGTGTTTCCGGGGGGAGCTGGGGAACTGGTGCGGGAAGCGGCGGCGGAGAAGGGGATGGCGGTGGGGGAGGAACCTCTTTTATGGGGGTCACCGGAAAAGGGAAAACCTTCGTCTACGTCATTGACCGGTCATTCAGCATGGCGGAAGACAATGCGTTGACTGCTGCCAAACTGGAACTCATGAACAGTCTGAACCGTCTGAACGAGACTCAGCAGTTTCAGGTGATTTTCTATAACAATGAATACACGGTGCTGAGCACCCGAGGGGGGAGATTCGACTTTTTCCGCGGGACCGACGCCCATCGTTTTCTGGTCAGCGAGCAGATTCGTTCCATCACTCCGGCGGCGGGGACCCGGCACCTTCCCCCCTTGCTGGAAGCATTGAATTTCAAGCCCGACGTCATTTTTCTTCTGACGGATGGAGCTGCGGAGAATGCGCTTTCCGCAGCGGATCTGAATACAATCAGACAACGCAATCGACACGGAACCCATATTCACTGCATTGAGTTCGGTCGTCTGGAGAAGTCTCCTATGGCGGATCAGGCAAATTTTCTGAAGACTCTCGCCCGGGAGAACGGAGGTCAGTATGTCTTTCGAAACCTGAAACCTGGGTTTTGAGATTGGCTCCCGTGCGGTAATCTGTCAGGGTTGTTTTCCGTCACTTCGGCTGCAGCTGGAAGACGTCGTCACGGAAGGGGACAGTCAACGGACAACCTCCCATCGCGAACGGTGTTCGGTTCTTTCATCCCGATCAGAAAGGGAGATCCGCTACCGGCCTGAGGGCTGAGCGAGAATGAACCGGGTGATCGGTTTCGGGGGACGGATCACAAAGACACCATCGCCCCGAAACGAATTTGAGAAACCAGAGATCCATGAAGCACCGTTCAACACATCCCTCGTCCAGGGTTTATCGCGCATGGCAGCTGAGTCTGTTAACGCTCATTGCCGTTGTGTTGGACCAGCTGACCAAGCTCTACGCGATTCTGTATCTCAAGAACGAGCCTCCCCGGATTTTCTTTGGAGGGGTGTTTCGAATCGAGTACGCCGAAAACGAAGGGGCTTTTCTGAGTCTGATGTCCAGCTTCCCTGATGAGGTCCGGTTCTGGATCCTCACAGTCCTGAATGGACTGGTGCTGGTTGGACTGGCTGTCTTTCTCATCTGGTCAAAAGAGGTCCAGAAAGCGAGCTTTCTGCCTTTGGCTCTGGTGGTTGCCGGGGGAGTTGGGAATCTGATCGACCGGATTCGCTTTCATTACGTCGTCGATTTCCTGAACCTGGGGATTGGGAATCTGAGAACGGGAATCTTCAACATCGCCGATATGTTTATCACGGCCGGGTTTGTGCTGATGGCGTGGTACATGATCTTCGGTCCGAATGAGACGGAAGAGGTCCCCGCAACAAGCACACCTGTTGCAGGCGTTGCGTCTACATCAGCGACTCCCCCTTCCCCCGAGGCTTCGCGTGATGGGACTTGATGACGCTGCCGATCCCAGACGTTTGACGCACTCGATCAGGCCCGACGACCGATGGAGGCGACGGCTTGAGTTCCGGATTGTGTTTCTTTCAGTCGGGATATTGGCGGGAGGAATTCCGCTCGCGGCTCAGGATCGCGTGACCTACATCCCCGCAGAGGCCGAAAGTCCCGTCATCGCCGTCGGGGAGGTACTCGACTACACCGGCAGGGAATTGATTCTGAGCACGTTAAATGGTCATCAGCATCTCCCCTCGGACAGCGTGACCAGCATTGAAACGACGTATTCCCCATCGCATCTGCAGGGGATCTCCCAGTTCCAGCAGGGACTGACAGATGATGCGATCCTGTCGTTTCAGAAAGCGATGGAACAGGAACGACGTCGCTGGGTCCAGCGGGAAATCCGATCCTGGCTGATGCGGTGTGCCATGCGGAAAGGGGATCTGCGGGGAGCACTCCGGGAATTTCAGGAGATTATTCAAACCGATCCGCAGACCCGATTCTGGGGGATTGCACCTCTTATCTGGTCTCCTATGGCGGTGAGTGAATCGATTCGCGAGGAAGCGAATGGGCAGCTGAAATCCGATCACCCTGGGATTCAACTGATCGCGGCGAGTCTCCTGTTGCTCGATCCTGCCTACGGGGAGGCGGCCGAAACGCAGCTCAACTACCTCAGTCGGAATGCAAACCCGATCATTTCGAACTATGCCCGAGCTCAACTCTGGCGGGTGACTCTGGCCGGTCAGAGTGTCACCGACGACGCCCTGTCGAGCTGGCGGAGTTCGATTGAGCATCTCAAACCGGAATTGCGTTCCGGGCCACAATACCTGCTCGCTCGGGGGCACGACGCTCGGGGAGAACTGCGGCTGGCTGCGGCGGAAGCACTCTGGATTCCTCTGATCTATTCAGACCACGAACTTCTTGCATCCCGGGCCCTGTATGATGCTGCGGAATGGCTGTCCCGATCCGGGGCGATCGAAGAGGCACACCGTCTGAAGCAGGGGCTTCTGGTGAAGTATCCCTGGTCACGTGAAGCCTCGCAGGTGCGTTCGGAACGAAATCAGCCGGGAAATTCCACGCAGCCCCCTCCATAACCTCCGCAGAAACAGGAGGGGTGGTGCAGGATTGGAGACGCATTTGTTCTTGTCCAATCTTGCGGTGTTCAGCGGAAGAAACCAGACTCAACTTCAGACAGAACATGACGGGCGAGTCTGTTCGTCAGTAGAAGCATGGAAGTGATGCATGGAAGGTCCGATGTGCATGGGTGTCTGGCGACGATTCAGGATTGCGGGGCTGGCCCTGCTGATCGGGAGTCAGTGCACGATCGCGCTGGCAGCGGAAAGCGGAATTTTCAAGGATGGGCGTCTCGACCTTGGCGGGTTGGTCCGAGCGGGGGGGCTCATTGGCTATGTCATCATTGCATTGAGCGTGGCCCTCGTCGCCGCTGTGATTGAACACCTGCTGACGATTCGACGCAGCACGATCATGCCTCGGGCCATCGCTGAAGAACTGCATAAACTCATCACCGCCGGTCAGCTTCAGCAGGCAGAAAACCTCTGCAAGCAATATCCTGGGTTCATGACCGACATGGTTCGGGCGGGGCTGCAGGAAGCGGGCTTCGGCTGGGAGGCCATGGAAAAAGCGATGGAAGATATGGCCGTTGAACACTCCGGCCGGTTGCTTCGAAAAATTGAGTATCTGTCGCTGATTGGGGCCTTGGGACCACTTCTGGGGCTGATGGGGACGGTCTGGGGGATGATTCAGGCCTTCGCTGAATTTGCAGAGAAAGCGAATCCCTCACCAGCCGACTTTGCTCCCGCGATCTCGGAAGCACTGGTGACCACCTTCTTCGGGTTGTGTGTTGCGGTCCCGGCACTGGCGGCCTACGCCTGGTTTCGGAACCGGATTGATGAACTGGCATCCGAAACAACTCTGTTGTGTGAACACCTGACCGCATCACTTCGACGGTCGCTGCGAGAGAAACGCCGGGTCGCAACTCCGGTGACTCCGCCGACTCCCGGACGTCAGCAGGGATAGCGATGCGCCGACCAATCCCGTCAAGAAAACGAGGCTTCGAACTGAATCTGACACCACTGATTGATGTGGTGTTCAATCTGGTCATTTTCTTTCTGGTGGCGTCTCACTTTGCCGGG
>Ga0065721_10052567_pt1 | contig 11625 bp, 9 predicted proteins | sample Mesricmetagenome_FD_59108 | JGI IMG/M metagenome (GOLD analysis project Ga0065721, IMG submission 59108) | Mesophilic microbial community from rice straw/compost enrichment Sample: eDNA_1 v2 (version 2) | ecosystem: Engineered > Solid waste > Grass > Composting > Bioreactor | place: USA: Davis...
CCGCGGCGCCGGTGGCGACTCCTGCTCCTACGGCGGCAAAACCAGCAGCAGCAGCGAAACCGGCCACGCCTGTCGCCAAAGAAAAAGCGCCAGCGCCAATGCCGTTCAACAAAGAGGATTTCAAGAACGATCCGTTGATCCAGAAGGCACTGGAAATTTTTAAAGGACAGATCGTGGAAGTGCGGTCGTAGAAATTTAATTCGAATTGATTTTTATCTGAGCCTATTCTGTCGCTATGTCGAGCATTGGAAAATTGATGAAACAGGCTGCGCGGATGCAGCAACAAATGGAACAGGTGCAAGCCGCCTTGACGGCGCGCACAGTCGAAGCCACCAGCGGCGGCGGCGCCGTGAAAGTGACCGCGCGATGCGATGGCTCGCTCGCGGCGGTCAAGATTGATCCGCAAGCGTTGAATCCGAGCGACGCGCAATTGCTGGAAGACATGATTCTGACGGCTGCCAATCAGGCGCTCGGTCAGGCGAAGGAAATTTCCAATGCCGAGATGGCCAAGGTTACGCAAGGCTTCAGTCTGCCCGGTTTCGGGTGAGATCGTGGCCAATGCAAAGTTTAAAAGGAAAGTGAGGAACGCTGTAGTGTCGGCGCATGTCTGGTTTCGATTTTAATTTTGCATTCTTCTCATGCTTCCAGAATCCCTCACTGCGTTGACTGCGGCGCTAAGCAAACTGCCGGGAGTCGGTCCGCGCTCGGCGGAGCGGATTGCTTTGCATCTCGTGCAGACTGATGCGACGACGGTGAAGCAGCTCGCCGCAACCATCGTTGCAGCGCGGGAGCGGATTCAATTTTGCGAAACCTGCGGAGCGTTGACGGAAGTTTCGCCTTGTCTGATTTGCACGGATAACCGGCGCGAAGGAACGCTGGTTTGTGTGGTGGAACGGGCGGTGGATATTCTGAGCATTGAGAAGTCCGGCACGTATCGCGGGAAATATCATGTGCTCGGCGGAAAAATTTCGCCGTTGGACGGTGTTACGCCTGAAGATCTGCGGATTGCTGAATTGGAAAAACGCCTCAGCACTGAAGCGATTCAGGAAATCGTCATCGCGCTGGGGACGGATGTTGAGGGCGATGCAACCAGTCATTATCTCGCCAAGCGATTAGCGCGACCGGGCCTGAAAATTTCACGGATTGCTTACGGTTTGCCTGCCGGCAGCGGGTTGGAATTTGCTGACGAGTTAACGTTGAGTCGCGCTCTCGAAGGACGGCGCGAAATGCACTGACGGTTCTGTCGAAAATTTCGCGCCAGCGAAATGTTTATTTCGTTTTGATCGGCTGCAATGCCTGACCGACCTGAGGACGGGAGTGATTGACGTAGCTGATGACTGCAACGACCCCTCCCACCAGTAACACGCCGAATACGATTGCGATGATCCTCATCCTGGCTCGCAATTCTTTTTCCCGATGAAGCATGGTGGGGAAAAAGATTTTTCCGAGTGTAAATAACATTGGCGCGATAATGAAAAAAACTGAAGCGCGACACAATTCAGGTTTTTCCCTAAGCCACGTCAATGTCGTTGGTAACGCATTCGTTTTCGTTGCTGCGATGTAATCATCGCACTACGATTTTACGGCGGTCGCGCGAGGGTAAATCAATCTTCGCGTTGTTCCAGCAATGCTGATGTTATCAATCAGGAAAAAATTTCATCGCGTGTTGACCACTCTTCTCCTTGCTTACGGATTACTGTTGCTGTGCGGCTGCATGTTTCAGCGAAAACTGTTGTACTTTCCCGCGCGCCTCAGTTCCGCTGAAGCGGAAGAGTACGCGCGACAAGCCGGATTCAGCGCCTGGAAAAATGCTGCGGGCGAGACGATTGGTTGGAAAATGCCTGCGGCTCAGTCGGCCACCGGTAGCGTGCTCGTCGTTCATGGAAACGGCGGAAGCGCGACGCATCGCAGTTATTTTGCGCATCCTATCCATGAGGCCGGAGCATGGGACGTGTTTGTGCTCGAATATCCCGGCTACGGCGTTCGTGGTGGTGCGCCGGGCTTGAAAAGTTGGTTGGCGGCTGCGGAGGAAGCCATTGCACATTTGCCCACGAATCAACCGATTTTTGTCGTCAGCGAATCGCTTGGCACAGGTGTCGCCGCGCATCTTGCCCGAAAGTTTCCCAAACAAATCGCCGGTCTCGTGATGATTGTGCCGTACGACAGTCTGCCATCTCTGGCGCAACATAGAATGCCGTTGCTGTTGCCGTATGTGTTTCTGCGCGATCGTTTCGAGCCTGCGAAATGGCTGCGGGATTATCGCGGTCCGATCAAAGTGGTGATTGCCGGACGCGATGAAATCATTCCACCGAAGTATGGCCAACGTCTGTTTGATTGTTACGCAGGTCCGAAATCGGTGCAGATTTTTCCCGAAGCGGGTCATAACGATGTGGGCGAGCAATCGCCCGAATGGTGGCGTGAAACTTTTGAGACATTGAGTGCCGCTCGTAACGACGGCAAATAAAAAGGCGGCAGGGGATTCCTGCCGCCGGTGAATCAGAATATCGCTCAGGCAAAACTCGGTACGCCGATGTCCGTCATCAACACGAGACCGGGTTGAGCTTTCAAGATGCGCGGCGCAGCGTTGACGAGCGAGGCTACGGTCGCACCGTCACCCGCGACGCCGGTGGTGATGATGTTGTTGATCGAGGGTTCGCCAACGATTTGCACCGCATCGTGCGGATTCGGCGCTTCGAGGTACATCTTGATGTCGAGCGTGATTTTAACCTGACCTTTGATGCGTCCGACGGCGACCTGGTGAATGCCGCAGCATTGACCTTTCTTCACCGTGACATGGGGCGTTTTGATGTCGGACAACGCGACCATCGCTTTGCCGGTTTCGATCAGTTCATCGAGTTTCCAACCGAGACAATGTGCGATAAGCGCGGCGGATTCTTTCAAACCAGCATGACCGGCTTGACCTTTCTTGAAGCGGCTTTCGAATTCAGCCGGCGTCCAACCGCTGCCGATCTTGCGTTGCAACGGACCGCGACGCGTGGTGGCATTGACGACCCGTTGCACGTGAACGGCCTGAACGTTGCGGCAAACGCCAGTGAGGCAGACGGGCAACACGTCCATGACAAAACCGGGATTTACCCCTGTGCCCATGACGCGTGCGCCGCCGGCTTTGCAGGCCGCATCGAGCTGCGCTGCGAGTTTGGGTTCACGCAGCGCAGGGAATAATAACTCTTCGCACGATGAAACCACGCTGATGCCCTGACGGACCATGGGCTCGATTTGCGCGTAGGCGGCAGCGACTTTGGAAACGGCCGTGTGAAAAATCACGTCCGGTCTGGCGACTTTCAGCAATTCGTCGAGCGAACGATAGACTTTGGCGTTGCCGACTTTTTTATCGCCCGTGATTTTGGCGAGCGATTTGCCGATTTTCGCCGGGTCGATGTCAATGCCGCCGACGATTTGTGCCCACGGTTTGGTGGCCGTGAGTTTCAGGGTTTCAATACCAATCGGGCCGAGGCCGAATTGTGCGATTTTGATTTTTTTCATGAGTTAAATACTGCCGCTTCACAAACGCGCGACGAGCAGTTCGCGTTGGAAGATGAGTTCCTTTGGCAGGTGCGCGTAGAGTTTGAAGAACAACTCGTCCTGCATCAATACTTCGCGCCGCCAATCTTCGTAATTGATCGTTTGGGCGGTTTCGAGGCGTTTGGAATCAAAGTCGTCCATGCCCGAGAGGTCGAAGCTCTGCACGCCGGGCACCCAGCCGAGTGGTGTTTCGGTGGCGTCCGCGCCGCCGCGGCAACGATCGATGATCCATTTCAGCACGCGCATATTTTCGCCGTAACCGGGCCAGAGGAATTTGCCGTCTTTGTCGCGGCGGAACCAGTTCACGTGGAAAATGCGTGGCGGATATTTCAGTTCCTTGCGGATTTGAATCCAGTGCCGGAAATACTCGCCCATGTTGTAACCGCAGAACGGCAACATGGCCATCGGATCGCGACGAACCTGGCCCAGGCTTCCCGCTGCAGCGGCCGTCATTTCCGAGCCCATCGTTGCGCCAATGTAAACGCCGTGAATCCAATTGAACGCCTGATAGACGAGCGGCATGGTGTCGGCGCGGCGACCGCCAAAGATGATCGCGCTGATGGGCACGCCGTTGGGATCGTTCACCTCAGGCGCGAGCATCGGATTGTTCGTCATCGGCGCGGCGAAACGACTGTTCGGATGCGCCGCTTTTTCCTTTGAATCCGGCGTCCATTTGTTTCCACGCCAATCGAGACATTCGGCCGGTGGTGGACCATCTTTGCCTTCCCACCAGACATCGCCGTCCGGCGTGAGCGCGACATTGGTGAAAATCGTGTCGCGCTCCATGCAGCGCATCGCATTGGGATTGGATTTGTAATTCGTGCCGGGAACGACGCCGAAATAACCGGCTTCGGGATTGATGGCGTAAAGCCGGCCATCAGGACCGGGTTTCATCCACGCGATGTCATCACCGATAGTCCAGATTTTCCAACCCTTGAGATGCGGTGGCGGCACGAGCATCGCAAAATTGGTTTTGCCGCACGCACTGGGAAACGCGGCTGCGACGTAGGTTTTTTCGCCGGTCGGCGATTCCACGCCGAGAATGAGCATGTGTTCGGCGAGCCAACCTTGTTTGCGACCGAGATACGAACCGATCCGCAGCGCGAGACATTTTTTGCCAAGCAACACGTTTCCGCCGTAATTCGAACCGAGCGAGATAATCGTGTTGTCCTGCGGAAAATGCGCGATGTAACGATTTGCCGGATTGAGATCGAGCGTGCAATGGAGACCGCGATTGAATTCGTTGCTGTCACCGAGGTGTTCCCACGCCACCGTGCCCATGCGCGTCATGATGCGCATGCTCAGAACGACGTAGATGGAATCCGTCAGTTCCACGCCAACCTTGCTCAACGGCGAACCGGGCGGGCCCATGAGGTAAGGCACGACGTACATCGTGCGACCTTTCATGCTGCCGCGGGCGAGGCCGTAAAGTTTTTCGTACATGGCCGCGGGTGCGGCCCAATTATTCGTCGGTCCAGCTTCGTCTTCGGTTTCGGTGCAGATGAACGTGCATTGTTCGACGCGGGCGACGTCGTTGGGATCGGAGCGATGATAATAGCATCCCGGGCGTTTTTCCTGATTGAGCGGGATGAGAATGCCGGCTTTGACGGCGGCGGCAGTGAGGGTTTCTTTCTCTGCGTCGGAGCCGTCACACCAGACGATTTGATCGGGCTGACAGAGTTCCGCCATGTCGCGCACCCAGGTTGAGACAAAGCGGTTCGACGGAGGAATTTGATGGTGAGCTTTCATGGTACAAATACATCAAATGCGAAGCTTGCGGCAGCAACCCATATTTTGCTGAAGGTTTATCATCGTCAGCCGACGTGCCCAGTCTGTGACGTCGGGCGCGACCGAAACAAGGTGAAAAACTGATTTACGGCACACATAAATGTTATATGACGAGGCCTTCTTGCGCATGGCAACCGAGCCGATAGAATCCCACCGTGAGTTCTTGTAAAGCCAGGTGGGGTCTGCTCGGCCTGTTATGGATGCTGCTGACTGGCGCGTTCTTTTCCGCTCCTGCCTCTTCCGCCTGGTTTGCGAAAGTCTGGCAAACCGAACACGGCACTCCCAGCGACAGCGTGTCCGGCGTCGCCCAAACCCGTAATGGTTTGTTATGGATTGGAACTCAGGCGGGGTTGGCGCATTTCGACGGTAAAAAATTTCAACGGATTCCCATGCCCAGCGGGCGGACGCATCGCATCATTCGTGACATGTTGTTGGATCGCGATGAACAGCTTTGGTTGGCGGAAGAAACCGGCGTGCTGGTGCGGTACACAACGACTTCGGGGGCGGTGCGGGAATTTGCCGAAAACATTCCGCGCGCTCAACCGACTGATCTTGCACAAACGCCTGACCATGCGGTGTGGGTTGCGTATGCCGATGGCTCGATTTGTCGCGTTCACGAGAATCGGGTGCAGCGTTTTACGGAAACCAACGGTCTTCCGGCGACAGGCGGTGCGTCGTTGACGGTTGATATCACCGGAAGATTGTGGGCATTGCAAAATGGCCGGCTCGGATTTTTTTCCGGCGAGCGATTCGTTACTCGCACCAGTGTGGTGGATCGGACTTCGACGATTTTAGCGGCGCGCGCGGGAGGCGTTTTCGTTTGTGTCGGGGAACAGCTATATCGCTATGACCCGGAAGGGCGACTTCGAGAAGTGACGCGATTGCCGGCGCGGGAGACGTCGATTCGTCCGACGCGGATGTTAGAGGATGAAACCGGTGCGCTTTGGATCGGAACGATGAGTCACGGGTTGTTTCGCTATGACGGCACGAATGTGACGGAAGTGGAAACCTCGCACGGCCGGATTAAAACGATTGCGACTGATCGTGAAGGCAGCGTGTGGGTGGGTACGGATGGCGGTGGATTGAATCGCTTGCGCGTGCGCGTGGTGGAACTGCGCGGCAAAGAGGAAGGATTGCCGTTCGATACGGTGCGCTCGGTTTGCGAAGACGCTGACGGTCTGGCGTGGGTTGTGACACAAAACGGAAACGTGGCGCGATTGGTGGAAGATCGCTGGCGGGTTTTTACGGTGTCCGACGGCTGGCAGGGAATGAACGCAACATGTATCGCCGCAGACGAAAATGGTGTCATTCACATCGGTACGTTCAATCGCGGCATTCATCGTTGGCGAAATGGGCGATTCATCGAGCCGTTGACGCGTGGTGACGGTCTGGCGCGATTGGGGATTCGCGGTTTGTTTCCGGACAGTCGCGGGAATCTGTGGATTGCGTTTTCGAGTGGTGACGTGTTGCAACGATATCGCAACGGAGCATTTCAGAATTACAGATTGCCAGCGGGCAGCCGCGCTGTGCGCACAATGACTGAAGACGCGTACGGAAGAATCTGGATGGCGAATCTGGATGCGCAATTGTTGCGAGTGGAAGGCGACCAGATCGTGGATGAAACCGGAAGCACTTCTGATCCGAATCGTACGATTCGATGTCTGGCCGGAACGCCTGATGGCAGTCTGTGGATCGGTTATTCGGTGGCAGGATTGGGGCGTTTGAAGGACGGAAAGTTTTCCCGCCTCACGACGGAACTCGGGTTGCGCGATGATGGGATTTGTTCGCTGATGCCGGATCAACGCGGCTGGATGTGGTTCGGTTCGGACCATGGAATTTTTCGCGCTCGAGTCGCGGACTTGCACGCGGTGATGGATGGCGAGTCCGAGATGTTGAAGTGTTTTAAGTACGGCGAGTTTGACGGTCTGCCGAGTCTTCAGGCGTATTACGGTTATTTTCCGGGCGCGGCGCGAACGCGCGACGGACGGATTCTCATTCCGACGCATTCGGGGTTGGCGATTGTGCGAACGGACCGAGTGCGGACGGAAACCGGCGATCCCAATAATCCGGAAACGCGTTCGCAACAGATGATTCCGCCGCCCGTCATCATTGAAGCGATTTCAATGGATGGACGGGAGCTGATGAATCGCACAAGCCCGATTACGTTGTCTCCGGGTCATCGGCGTCTGGAGTTTCGTTACACGGCGCCGAGTTTTGTCGCGCCGGATAATTTGCAATTTCGCGTCAAACTCGTGGGCTGGGATGAGGATTGGGTTCATCGCGGCACAGAACGCGTGGCGAGTTACAGTCGGTTGCCGGCGGGTGATTACGAATTTCAGGTTGTGGCGGAATACACTGCGGGAGAGCAGACGGATAATGTCGCCACGGTAAAATTTTCAGTGACGCCGTTTTTGTGGCAACGCTGGTGGTTCATTCTTGCGGCGGTTGTGGCTTTTACAGCAACGGTATTTTCCGTAGCGCGCTATGTGTCGGTGCGACGATGGCGGCGCAAGGTGAAAGCGTTGGAACAGGAAAATGCGTTGCAACAGGAGCGGGCACGAATTGCACGGGACATTCACGATGACATCGGCGCGCGCATGACGCAGATCTCGTTATTGGCGGCATTGACGCAGCAGGCGTTGGCGCGCCCCAAACAGGTCGAGGAGAACGTTTCACAAATGGCGATGATCACGCGGCAGGGATTGAAAGCGCTGGATGAGATCGTCTGGGCGGTGAATCCGCGTAATGACACGTTGCAGGATTTGCTGGATTTCGGTGGGCAATATGCGGTGGACTTTTTGCGCGCCGCAGGCGTGACGTGTCGGGTGGATTTTCCGACAACACCTCAGTCCGAAAGTTTGCCGGCGGGTTTGCGTCACGCGTTGTTGATGGTGTTGAAAGAGGCGTTGAACAATGTGGTGAAGCACGCGCGCGCCACGGAGGTTTGGTTGCACGCCGAAGTGACAAATGGTGTAATTATTTTGCAGGTGGCGGATAACGGTCGGGGGTTCGCCACGCCGCCGACGGATGCGTTTGCCGATGGATTGCGCAATATGCGCCAGCGTCTCGCGGAGTTTGGCGGAAATTGCGTGGTGGAGAGCGCACCGGGCGAGGGGGTAAGAATCACTTTTTCTGTGCCGGTGTCTGCGGCGCGGAAGCAACCGGCATTGAAGGCATGAGTAACAAACCGATCACTGTTTCCCTCGTAGAGGACGATCAAGGCACACGCGAAAATTTGTTGGCGCTGCTGGCCAACGCGCCGACGTTGCGCGCGTTGCAAGCTTACAGCTCGGGAGAAGAAGCATTGCAGAAGATGGCCGCAGCGGTACCGGATGTGGTGTTGATGGATATCAATCTGCCCGGCATGAGCGGGATTGAATGCGTCGGCCAGTTGAAATCGAAATTTCCGCAGGTGCAGATTCTCATGCTGACCACCTACGAAGACAGTAAGCTGATCTTCGATTCTTTGCGCACGGGAGCGTCGGGTTATTTGCTCAAGAACATGCCGCCGGCGGAAGTGATTCAGGCGATTGAACAGGTCAGCGCAGGCGGCGCGCCGATGTCCATGACGATTGCGCGGAAGGTCGTGAATTATTTTCAACAGATCAAACAGGCGCCGGCGGAAATTGATCTCTTGTCCAAGCGCGAACAGGAAATCCTCGCGTTGCTTGCCAAAGGTTATCTCTACAAGGAAATCGCAGATCAACTCGGTATCACGCCGGGCACGGTGCGGGTGCATCTGCACACGGTTTACGAAAAACTGCATGTGTCCTCGCGCACGGAAGCCGTGATCAAGTTTCTCGGGAACAAATAAGCGCAAGCTCAGCAGTCGTACGGACATTTTCACTGACGAATTCGGGTACTACCGCGAAAAACTGCGGGCGCTATAACGTTTGTTATATTCCCAACTTTTCGAACCTCGCTATAACACGTTCTCAGCAGAAGGTCGGTCGTTGGAATTCATAAGAAACCGTCACCAAACCCGCGGTTTCTCGAACACCAAAACCCTGTTGCGAAGTTGTACTATGATTCAAAAACATTACCTCACCGCCGCCATTGCCGCGTTGGCTTTGGCTTCGATTCCCGCCGCAGCGCAAATTTCAATTACTCCCGGACTCGGATTGACGTATGAGCAGGATTTCGACTCGCTCTTGCGAACGACAGGGGCCGAGCTTTGGGTCAATGACTCGGATGCGGTTTCCGCGAATGATGCGCCGCGGTTGATCGGTTTGACGGGGTGGTACCTTGGCAGTTATGGCGCTACTGCGACTGCGCCGAACATTCGCGCGGGAACAGGATCGAGTGCGACGGGTTCATTCTACAGCTTTGGCGCGTCCGGTTCGGAAGATCGCGCGCTTGGCACGATGCCGACTGACAGTACGGCGTCGGGTTCGATGCGCATCGGCGTGCGTTTCGTCAATGATACGGACGAGATTATCGATGGTTTTTTCTTCAGCTACGACGGAGAGCAATGGCGTAAGGCGGCGGTCGCCAGCGCGCAGAATAATCAATACGTCGTCGCGTACGCTATATTTGGTGCCGGTGAGGGCTCGCTCGATTCCTCGTATTCGGCCGCGCTGAGTGGTTCGACGTTCAACACGCCAGTGGATGGTGGCGATAATTCCGGCGCGGCATTGGATGGAAATGATCCGGCAAATCGCGTCGCCGGTCTGGGCACGACGGTCTCCGATCTGGTGGTTATGCCCGGTGAAGAAATCTGGTTGCGCTGGTTCGACTCGAATTCATCAGGGGCGGACCATGGCATCGCCATTGATAATTTCAGCATTACGTTCACGACCACCGCAGTGCCAGAACCTTCGACCGCGACGATGTTGGGACTGGGCGTGACCGCGTTGTTGTTGCGCGCGCGGCGGCGCTAAGCGTTTTTTAAGGCGAAACGATCCCAGCGTTTTCGATCGCCCGGAATCTTTGTGATTCCGGGCGTTTTCTTTTGGAACACAATTCAGTCGAAACGATTGCCAACAGAAATTTTCTGAAAGACTCCGCACTCAATGGTGTTTGCGTCTGGAAAGGTTCGTCGGTGGTGTAATTAAAAACGGGATTGTTCTGGACACCTTCGGGGGACGCGGGAAAAGTTCCCGGGCTGCGATCGACGTATGCGCCAGGAAAGTTCTCAGTCCGCTTCCACTGCGCCGGCAGGAAACACCTTTCCTCCGGGCATGCACCACGCGTTTTCGTTCAGCGCGTTCAATGCGCTTTCTTTTCAGATCGTTCTCGGCAGCCCGATGATTCTTTACGCGCGGTCGTTGGAAGCGAGTGCGACGGTGCTGGGCATCATTGCGGGAATGATGCCGCTGCTGGTGATCTTTCAAATTCCGGCGGCCAATCATATCAATCGTGTCGGCTATCGCCGCTTCGTACTGGCGGGGTGGAGCACGCGGGTGCTGTTCATTTTTGGAATGGCGTTGGTGCCATTAACCGGCGCTTTTTTAGATGCGACCAATCGTCTCGGTCTGCTGCTGGCATTGTTATTTTGTTTCAACCTGTCACGCGGGATTTCCAGTTGTGCGTGGTTGCCGTGGATTACGCTGCTTGTTCCGGGCGAAATGCGGGGTCGTTATCTCGCGCGAGATGCGGCGGTGCAAAATCTCGCGAGCTTTGTGGCATTTCTCGTTGCGGCGGCCACGCTCACGAGTGCGACAAAAGCATGGCAATTTGCTGTGTTGTTTGCGTTCAGCGCATGCATGGGCGCGGTGAGTTTGTTTTTTCTGAAACGCATTCCGGATGTGCCGATTCCGGAAACAGTGCGAACGTCGCGCGAACCGGTGCCGTGGGGCGCGATGATTCGTTACGAACCGTTCAAGAAATTGCTTCGCACGGCGACCGCGTGGTCGGTGGCGTACGGTGGAATGAATGCGTTCACCGTAGCTTTTCTCAAAGCGCGCAGTGGTTTGTCCGAGGGCCAGATTCTGTTGATCAGTTCTGCGGCCTTTCTCGGCGGCGTGAGCAGTTTGTGGTTGCTGGGATCGCGATTTGATCGCGTCGGAAGCAAGCCGGTTCTCGGCGCGGCGTGTGTCGGTTGGTTGTTGGTGCTCGCCGGCTGGGGCGCGTGGGCAGGTGGCGCAATTGCTACGTCGCTGCCGTTCGTAATCGGATTGCAATTCGTCATGGGACTGTTGGCGGCGGCGGTCAACATGGCGAACAACAAGCTTGCGATGAGCATTGTGCCGGCGATGGGGCGGAATCACTTTTTCGCGATTTTTTCGGTGGTCTCAAATGTGAGTCTCGGGTTGGCGCCGATTGCGTGGGGCTTGTTGATTGATGCGGTGGGGC
>Ga0065721_10052573_pt1 | contig 11621 bp, 10 predicted proteins | sample Mesricmetagenome_FD_59108 | JGI IMG/M metagenome (GOLD analysis project Ga0065721, IMG submission 59108) | Mesophilic microbial community from rice straw/compost enrichment Sample: eDNA_1 v2 (version 2) | ecosystem: Engineered > Solid waste > Grass > Composting > Bioreactor | place: USA: Davis...
CCCGCGCGTGCCGCCGGCGGCCGCTGCGGCGGGCCTCGAGGCGCCTTCCGTACCGCCTTCCCTGCCACCTTCGGGGCCTTCCGACGGCGCCTGATCCCGCGTTTACCGATCTTCTTTTCACTCCCTTTCACCCCCGCCCGCCGGGCGTTTGCGGCGCAAGTACTTTTTACGTGCGATGCACTTTGTGCAACGCTCGGTGCTGTCGTATGCGCCGCTTGCGCGCACGTCCCGCCATCTCGCCTTCTGGCCCGTCGCTTGCATCTGTTTCGCTATTCCAATCGAGCAGGAGCCGATGATGCAGAAGGCCAAGACCGCGACCCCCTCCGCCCATGGAACCGCCGCCAAGTCTGCTTCCGCCAGCGCGGCGAAGCCGAGCAAGCAGAAGAGCGCCGCGCAGCAGGACGACGAAAAGCAGAGCAGCGCGTGCACCTATCAGCAGGCCGTCGACGAATCGGTGGAGATGACCTTCCCGGCCAGCGATCCGATTTCGCCGAGCGCCGCCATGCATGCAGAGAAGGAGACCAGCACCGACGTGGACGACACCGACTGGGAGATCGAACCGGGCAGCGCGCATCAGCCGGAGGGCGCACGTCCCGCGGCGGAGCGCAAGGGCGCAGCGGGCAAGGAAGGCGCGAAGGCTTCGGGCGACAAGGACGAAAAAAGCGAAAAGGCCGACAAGGGCGCGAGCGGTAAAGCCGCTGGAACGAAGACCGGCGCCACCGCCAGGTCCAAGGGCAAGTCCTGATGCCAGCCGGGCTGGCGTCGCGACCGTCGAACGCCATGCCGAATCCGATTGCCGATCCATCGCTCGCCAGGCGGGTGTCTGCCAACCGATTCGAAGGAGCCACCATGTCCCTGATCATCGCCGGACGATTTGATACGTTCGCCCAGGCCGAGGCGGCGGCGGGCCAGTTGTTTGCCCGCGGTTTCGCCGAGGACGACGTGACCCTGTTCTTCGTCAATCCCCCGGGACAACATGGACGTTTCCCGCTCGGCGGCGACGTGGCGGTCGACGCGGGTACCCGCAAGGCGGGGACCGGCGCGGGCCGCGGCATCGTGTTCGGCGCCATCGCCGGTGCCGTGATCGGCGCGGTGGCGCTGGCGCTGATGCAGGCCTCCGTGCTGGTGCTGGCGCTGGCCACGGGCCTGGGCGCCTATCTGGGTTCGCTGGTCGGCGCGCTGTCGATGACGCGCGATCCCGACCGGGTATCGAACGCGCCCGATCCCGATCGCCAGGTCAAGACCGAGCGCGATGCCGGCGTGCTGCTGGCCGTGCACGTCAATCCCGATACGCGCGAGACGGCCGCCGAGGTATTGCGCCAGGCCGGCGCCAAGGACGTCGAACGCGCCTACGGGCGCTGGAGCGAAGGCCGCTGGGTCGATTTCGACCCGCTCGCGCCGCCGGTGCCCGCCAGTCGTCCGTAACGTGTGTCATGCCGTGTGCCATGCCGATCCATGCCGCTGCCGCACGATCATGACGATCCGGCCGCGACGATGAAGGGGCGCGAGGGCGCCATTGTGTCAACCGACAACCGAAGCAGGAGTCGCCAATGAACCCACTGGACAGAGACCCGCGCGATCCGCGAGACATCCGGGACCCTCGCGATCCCCGCGATCCGCGTGACCTGCGCGATCCGACGGCGGCGCGCGCGCCCGCGGGCGCGACCATCGTCGGCGATGTCGACACCAATGCGAGCGGGCCCGGCCCCTTCGTGATGGCGGCCGATACGCTCGAAGGCAACAGCGTGATCGGGCCCGCCGGCGAGGATCTCGGCACCATCGACCACATCATGCTGGACGTGCAGGGCGGCCGCGTCGCCTATGCGGTGCTGTCGTTCGGCGGCTTCCTCGGCATCGGCGAGAAGCTGTTCGCGGTGCCATGGTCGGCGCTGACGCTCGATACCCGGCGCAAGTGTTTCGTGCTGGGCGTCGACAAGGACAAGCTGAAAGCCGCGCCCGGCTTCGACAAGGACCACTGGCCGGCGATGGCGGACCCGCAATGGGCCACCAGCATTCACCAGTACTACGGGACCTCGCCGTACTGGAAGGAGGACTCGTACGATCCGTGGGCGTGATGGCGTTGTAGTGCTATGCCCGCTTGCGCTGCGGGCTGCTGCGTGATCCGCTGTCGGTGCTGGCCGTACTGGCCCGCCTGGCGGCGGATTTCTTCGTTGAAGCCGGCGCCTTGCCGGACTTGGCCGCGCTCTTGCGGCTGCTTGCCGGCTTGGCTTCCTGCCTGGATCCTTTGCCGTCCTTGGCCTCGGCTCGAGCGCGGGAGGTGGATTTGCGGGCGGTCTTGCGCGCGCCCGTGGCGCGCTTGCGCGGGGCCTCGTGCGGCGCGTCGACGGCTTCCCGCTGGTCCGCTTCCTCGCCTTGCGTGCCCTCGCCCGCTTCCGCGCGCGTACCGCCGCGGCCGCCACGGCGTTTGATGCTTTCCTTGAGCAGCGCCATCATGTCGATCACCTCGGCCGACTTGCGCGGCTCCCCGCTGTCCGGCTCGGCCGGCGTCAGCAGGTGCGTCTTGCCTTCGGCGATCTTCCCTTCGATGCGCTCCATCAGGTCGTCGCGATAGGTATCGCGATAGGCCTCGGGGTTCCAGTCCTCCTGCATGTCCTCGACCAGCCGGGTCGCCATCTCGATCTCGCGCGGGCTGACGCCCTGCTGCTTGCCACTGCTCTTGGGCAGCTTCAGCTCGTCCATCGGCAGGACCTCCTCGGCCCAGCGCATGGTGTTGAGCACCAGCGCATCGCCCAGCACCAGCACCGCCGCCAGATGCTGGCGGTTGTGGATCACCACCAGGGCCAGCGCCGCGCGTCCGGTGCGGCGCAGGGTCTCGCGCAGCAACGCGTAGCCCTTCTCGCCGCGCCGGTCCGGCTCGAGATAGTAGGGCGTCTCGAAGTAGTACGGCGGGATTTGGTCGGCCTGCACGAAGCTGACGATATCGACGGTCTGCGTCGCCTCGACGTTGGCCTGGCGGAAGTCCTCCGGCGACAGCAGCACGTATTCACCTTTCTCGTACTGGTAGCCCTTGACGATATGGTCCTTGTCGACCGGCTTGCCGGTCTTCTTGTTGATGCGCTGATAGCCGACCGGCGCCATGTCGCGCTCGTCGAGCCAGTCGAAGTCGAGCGCGTTGTCGCGCGCGGCCGCCTTCAGCACGACCGGGATGTTGACCAGGCCAAAGGAAATGGCGCCTTTCCAGATGATGCGGGGCACAGGGAAACTCCGGATCTTGGTTCTTCGACCGCAGGCGAGGGCGGACGCGTGCCCTCAGGCGCGCTGGGGCGGGGGCGGCGGCACGTCGCCGGGGGGCGGGTCGATGACCGGCTCATGCGGATCGATCGGCGGCACCTCGGGTTCGGGCGTGGTCGGCGGCTGGTCCGGGGTTTGATCCGGTTCTGGCGTGGTATGCATGCGTTTCTCCATCGAAGAGGTCGGCCCGGAGGAGGCCGGACCGGTCCCCGTGCTGCCGTCGGCCGGATGCCCCAATGGCGAATGCAGGGGCGGCGGCGTGCCGGCGGCGGTATTGGCCACGGTACGCGCATCGGTACGCCCCTCGCTGCGGCCATCCGTGCGGCCGTCCGTCCGGCCATCGGAGCGGCATTCGTCGAGCAGGCGCGACAGCACCTCCAGATCGACCGGCTTGGTCAGGTGGTCGTCGAAGCCGGCCGCCTGCGTGCGCAGCTTGTCGCCGGGCTGGCCGTAGCCAGTCAGCGCCACCACCTTCATCGCCTGCAGCTCCGGTATCGCACGCAGCCGCTGCGCGATCTCGAAGCCGTCCATGCCCGGCATGCCCAGATCCAGCAGCACCAGCTCGGGCTTGTACTTGACCGCGCGCACGATCGCGGCGGCGCCGTCGAGCGCAGTGATCACGGTATGGCCCAGCGCTTCCAGCGTCATCGCCATCGCCTCGAGGGCGTCGACGTTGTCGTCCACCACCATCACGGTGCGCGGCTTGCCGGCCGGCGCCTGCCGTCCGCCCAGCGTCGGCTGCCAGCTGCGCCACGGCTGCATCGGCAGCTGCACGATGAAGCTGCTGCCATGACCGGGCCCGTTGCTCTGCACCGACAGCTGGCCGCCATGCATGCTGACCAGCCGATGGACCAGCGACAGGCCGATGCCGGGGCCATTGCCGCCGGCCACGGCGATATTGCCGTTGGCGCCGTCGCGCTCGAAGGTCTCGCGCAGGCCCTGCAGCCGCTCGGGCGACAGCCCGGTGCCGTTGTCGGTGATCCGGATGGTGACCATGCCCTGATCCGCCTGCGCCTCGATCGACAGCAGGCCATCGGGCGGCGTGTACTTGGCCGCGTTGTTCAGCAGGTTGCCGAAGATCTGGGTCAGGCGCACCAGGTCGCCGCGCACCGGCATCGGCCCCTCGGGCACCGACAGGCGCAGCTGATGGTTGCGCGACTCGATCAGCGGCCGGACTGTCTCGACCGCGGTGTTCAGCGCGGAACGCAGCTCGACCAGGTCGTCGCGCAGCGTGATGGTGCCGCGCGTGAAGCGCGAGATGTCGAGCAGATCGTCGACCAGCCGGGTCAGGTGATAGAGCTGGCGGGCGATGATGTCGCGCGCCTTGAAGCTGTCCTCGCGAGACGGCGCGCAGTGCATCAGCAGATCGGCGGCGCTGCGCATCGGCGCGAGCGGGTTGCGCAGCTCGTGCACCAGCATCGCGAGGAAATCGTCCTTGCGGCGTTCTTCCTCGCGCAGCATCTTCTCGGCACGCTTCTGCTGCGTGATGTCCTCGCACACGCCGACCACGCGGTAGAACTCGCCGCTGGCGTTGTTGACCGGGAAGGCGCGCGCGCGGACGTCGCGCGTCTGGCCGTCGGCATGGATCAGCGCGAATTCCAGATCCATATGGCCGTCGCGCAGCATCGCCTCACAGGCCGCCTGCACGCGTTCCCGGTCGGACTCCGCGACCCAGCCGAAGCAGGCGTTGCCGTGCTGATGCAGGTCTTCCACCGGACGGCCGGTCAGCGTGACGAAGGCCGGGCCGACGAACAGGAACTTGCGCTCCTGCGGATCGAAGATCCACAGCACATCGGACAGGTTGTCGGCCAGCTGGCGGAACAGGAATTCGTTGTCGCGCAGCGCCTGCGAGGTACGGTGGTAGGCCTCCTCCGCCCGCCGCAGCCGCAGCAGCGCCTTGACGCTGGACACCAGTTCCTCCGGCTCGACCGGCTCCACCAGATAGCTGTCGGCGCCATGGTCCAGCGCCTCGACGCGGTAGCGCGGATCGCTGGCCGAACCGGACGTATGCAGGATCAGCGTGCGGCAGCTTTGCGGATCGTCCTTGATGATGCGGCAGACGTCCAGGCCGTCGATGTCCGGCAGCTTCATGTCCAGCAGCACCAGGTCCGGCGCATAGCGGCGCACCAGCGACAGCGCCGACTCGCCGGTCGAGGCTTCGAGCACCGCGTAGTCCGCGCGGCGCAGGATGCGGCTCTTGATGTAGCGCGAGCCCTCGTTGTCGTCGACCACCAGCACCAGCGGCCGCTTGTCGCGGGAATCGGACGACGTTCTGGTTTCGATCGGACTCATGCTGTCCTCGCCATGGGCAGGCATGCGGGGTGGCAAGGGGGCGGCAGGTCGGTTTTTGCGTTCGGCGCGACCCCGCGGCCGACGTGGTTTGTAATAATTACCAATCTAGCTCTCCAACACTTGTAGTTGATGCAAAGCCACTTTTGGCCCGGAAAAGGCCAGATAAAGTGACTTTAACGGCGCTGCACTTCGCCGGAGTGGGCCTCCGCGCTCGGCGCGGTGCCACCGTGCGGGCCGCTGGGCCGGACCTCGGCGGCCTTCTGCGAGACGTCGCCGGGCTGCGTGGTGCCGGACGGCTGCGCGCCCTTGCCGAAGCGGGCGGCAATCTGGTCCTGCACGCGCGTCAGCGCTTCGGCCTGTTGTTTGGCCGCTTCGGCCTCCTTGGCCTTGCGTTCGTCGGCGGCGCGCTGCTGTTCGGCGCTGGGGGCCGGCAGGCGGGCCTGCGCGGGCGCCCAGGCGAGCGCCGTCATCAGCGCCAGGGCGGCATAGTGGGCAATGCGGATCGTGGTCCGAGGGGTTGTCATGGTGGCTCCCGGTTCGTGCTTGCGTCGTCGTTCCGTCACGCGCCCGCCGCGGCAATGCGCGGACGCATGTGTCCGAAGTGGCAAGAACCATGCCCTCCTTTGTCCGACACGGAGTGGCCGCATGATGCACTGCGGGGGGCAGCACGGCGGCGGGCGGGCCGGTCCGCCGCGTTCAGCCGTTGCCCAGGCGCCGGATTGCCGCGGTCAGCGTCTGCCGCGTGCTGCCGTAGTCCGCCCAGGGATCGGCGTGCTCGGTCTCCTCGATGCGCGCCAGGGCGTTGGCGATGGTCCACTGGGCGCCGGAGCGCAGCGAGGGCAGTTCGTCCCAGCTGCACGGGATCGACACGCCCAGGCCGGGCCGGGCGCGCGCCGAAAAGGCGGCGACCGTGGTGGCGCCGCGCCCGTTGCGCAGGTAGTCAATGAAAATCTTGCCGACGCGGTTGCGCGGCCCGCTCTTGGAGACGAAGCGCTGCGGGATGGTCCTTGCCATATGCACGACCAGCTGCTGGGCAAAGTCCTTGACCTCGTCCCAGCCGAGCCGCCGGGCGATCGGCACCACCACGTGCAGGCCCTTGCCGCCGCTGGTCTTCAGGAAGGCTGTCAGCTCAAGTTCGTCGAGCATGCCCTTGGTCAGCGCGGCGGCCTCGACCACATGCTTCCACGGCACGCCCTCGCCGGGGTCGAGGTCGAAGATCACGCGATCGGGCTTCTCGATCTGGCGCTTGTCGGCGTTCCAGGTGTGGAACTCGATCACGTTGAGCTGCGCCGCGGCGACGATGCCGGTCTCGCTGGCGATCTCGATCATCGGCGGGTGGCCCGGCCATAGCGACGGATCGAGCCGGTTGACGCCGGCGATATTGAAGGTATCGGCATGCTTCTGGAAGAACAGCTCGCCGCCGACCCCCGACGGGCCGCGCAGCACCGCCAGCGGGCGGCCGCGCAATTCCGGCAGCATGCGCGGCGCCACCGCTTCGTAGTAGCGCACCAGATCGCCCTTGGTCGCGCCGGTCGACGGATCGATGACGCGGTCGGCATGGCTGACGCGAACGTTGCCGATCTGTTCGCGGCCGGAGGAGGCCTTCGTCCGGGCGGGTTTGGCCGGTGGCGTGGCATCCGCTGTCTCGGCCTGGGCGGCCTTGGCAGCCTTTCCTCTGGCCTTCGCCGGCTTGTCTTCGGCCTTGCGTTCGGCCCTGTCCTCCGCCTTGCCCCTCGACCCCGCCGATTTCGCCCGGCCCTCGCTTTTGTCCACTGTCTTGCCCGGTGCGGGCATCGCCTTCTCCTTGCCGATCGCGCTGGCGCTCTTGTCGGATCGCAGGCCATGGAACACCGCATGGCGGATCAGGCCATCGCGCGTCCACGAGCCGAACGACACCTCGGCGACCGCCTTGGGCCGAACCCAGATGCCCTTCACCCCCTTGGCGATCGCAGGCATCCTGTCGAACGGCGAGGCATCGGTGCGCAGGGCGTCGAGCTTGGCCCGGATCGTATCGAGCGTCCGCACATCGAAGCCGGTGCCGACCTTGCCGGCATAGACCAGCCGTCCCGCCTCGTCGTGAATGCCCAGCAGCAGGGCGCCCAGGCCATTGCGGGTGCCCTTGGGCTCGGTAAAGCCGCCGATCACGAACTCCTGCCGCTCGCTGCATTTGAGCTTGATCCAGTTCGGCGAGCGCGCCGAGACATAGGGCGCATCGACGCGCTTGCCGATCAGCCCCTCGAGCCGCAGCCGGCAGGCCGCGCTGAGGATTTCCTCGGGGCCGGCCTCGAAGCTCTCGCTGAAGCGCAGATGTGCCGAGACGTTGTGCTCCTCGAACACCCGCCGCAACAGGTCGCGGCGCTCGGCCAGCGCCACCTGCCGCAGATCGTGGCCGGCATAGTAGGGGACGTCGAACACGAAGAACTGGATGGCGTCGGTGCGGTCGCTGTCGAAGGCGTTCTGCAGCGCCTGGAAGTCGGTGCTGCCGTCCTTGTCGACGATGACGATCTCGCCGTCGAGCCAGGCCGACGGCAGATTGAGCGTGCCGAGCTCGCGCGCCAGTGTCTTGAGCTTCGACGTCCAGTCGTGGCCGTTGCGCGTGAACAGCTTGACGTCGGCGCCGTCGATGCGGGCCAGCACGCGATAGCCATCGAACTTGACCTCGTAGACCCAGTTCTGCGCATCGGCGGGCGGCCCTTGCACCAGCGTCGCCAGTTGCGGCGCGAGCGTCAGCGGCAGCGCGGCGCGGCGCGCGCCCGGTGGAAGCTGGCTGGCGCCGGTCGCGGACCGCTTGCTGCCGGCGGTCTTGCTGTCGGCCGCCGATTTGCCCGAGGCTGTTTTCTTCGCGGCTTTCGTCGATGCGCCGGCGGCGGATTTCGTCGCCGTCCTGGTTGCCGTCCTGGTTGCGGTCTTCGTCGCGGTCTTCGACGCCGCCTTTGTCGACGCCTCGCGCGCGATCTTGCCGTCCGGCTCCAGCGCGCCGCCGCCCAGCACACTGTCCGGCATCGCCTCGGTGATATCGAACTCCGCGGCCGGCCGCGCCGCGTCGTCGCGCTCCTTGATCAGCAGCCACGGTTCCTGCCGCTCGTCCCGGCCGCGCATGCGCACCAGCGTCCAGGCCCCATGCAGCTTCTCGCCCTGCAGCTCGAACTTGAGCTTGCCGTCGCGATAGCCCTGATGCGGATCGCCGATCGGTATCCAGGTGCCGCGGTCCCAGACGATCACGGTGCCGGCGCCGTACTGCTTTTCGGGGATCACGCCCTCGAAGTTCGCATATTCGAGCGGGTGGTCCTCGACATGGACGCTCATCCGTTTGTCGGCCGGATCCAGGCTCGGACCCTTGGGAATGGCCCAGCTCTTGAGCGTGCCGTCGAGCTCCAGACGGAAGTCGTAGTGCAGGCGGCGCGCCGCGTGCTTCTGCACGACGAAGGACAGTCCCTCGCTCGCTTTTGGCGCGGCGCGCCTGGCCAGCGCACGGCCGGCCGGTTCCGCCGTCGTGCCGAAGTCGCGCATGGTGCGATAGCGCTGCAGCGGGTCGGGGCTTGCGCCACGCGCGGCGCGCGGCGCGCTGGGACGCGTCGCGGCGCGTGGGGCCGACCGCGTGGACGAGCGCGCGGTCGAGCCTGTCGCCGCGGCCGTCGCGTTGTCCTTGCCCGTCTGCTTCGTTGCCGCCTTGGCCGGCTGCTTCGCTGCTGCTCGCTTGGTTGCCATTGCGGCCGCTCCTCGATCGGGACACGCGAAATTGCGTGGCCTTCGGTCCTGCGCGCGAAGCGCGGCGCCGTCGTTGGCTGTCGCTTCGCTCGCTGTTACTGCGCGCTGTGATTTCGCTCGGCGCTTCGCGTTGTCACCTCGCGCTGTCACTTTGCGCTGTCACTTCGCTCTGTCACCTTGCTCTGTCACTTCGCTTATAGGCAATCGGAATGCGGCGATCCATCGGCCACCGTCCTACATCGGACAGCGGTGCGAAGCGGTCCGCAAGAATCTACGACATGCCGCGATGGGAATGGCGATCCGGTTCACATCCGACGATGGCGGCAGGCTTGCCGCGTTATGCGCGGTGCCGCACAGACGGCGCCGTGCACATCCGGCATGGCCGAGTAAAAAGTACGAGCGAGACGCATGGCGCGGCGGCGCTTCACGGTGTAGCCGGGTCCGGCAGCAGGGCTGTGGCGGGCCGATGCCGCCGGCCCTTGTGCCGCCGTGGCGCGCCGGCGGACCTGCCCGCAAGCCGCGCAAGCCCCGGGCTTTCTGGCATGCGTTTCGCGTGATTGGCGGCGTAGGCCGGGTCCTGGCAGGGCATCGTCGTGCCGGCGCTTGTCGAGCGCCGCGATGCGATGCGCAGCAGGGCCTGTTCACGAACCCGCCTGGCGTCGCCGCCGGCGCCCCGCCCATCGCGGGCGCCATCGCGGCATGCATGGGCCAGTCTCAGGAGTGAATAACATGACGAAACACCACCTCGTACGTACCGCCCTCGCCGCGCTGGCGATGACCGGTTCCTGCGTGGCACTGGCGCAGGTGCCGGGCGACCGCGGCGCTGCCACGGGCACTTCGCCGGGTATGGCGCCAGCAGGCCAATACGATCCGGCCAACCCCGCCGCGACGGGCACGCGCGATCCGTACAGCAGCGGCGCGCGCGTCGGCGACAAGTTCGATCCGTACACGCAGGGCACCAATCAGCCCACGCAGCAGTACCTGGCGCCGGCGGGCACGCAGCCGATGCCGATGAGCGGCAGCTACGACGGCCGCATGGAGAACCACGACACGCATTATCACGACCTGTCGACGCTGGGATCGCGCGTCGGCAAGCGCAGCCAGTTCCTTGACGGAAACTGATCGAAGGCTGCATTGAGTACGTACCGGGGACAGCAAGGAGCGCGGCGGGCAGGCCCGTCGCGCTCCTGTCGTTTTCAGTTTTCAATCAGGACCCCGCGGGTCCCGCAGGGCGCCGCTTCGGCGTCTTCGCTAATGCAGCGGCGGAAACACGTACCACGAGCCGTCGCGATGACGGAAGAACACGATCGACAGCCGTTTTCCCGCGCGCTCGAAGCCGATGCACGCATAGGGCACGCGGCGGCTGCCGGTATGTCCGAAACGCGTGACCCGGCAGGGATGGCTGGCCGACAGTGGCAGCCATTTCTGCGCGGCCTCGCGCAGGGATGTCGTCTTGCCTTGCATCGCATGCTCCCCTGAAGTTGGAACGCGATGCCGGGCTTGTGGCGTGCGGCGAGGCGCCCGATCGCGCGTTCCTGCGTTCTTGATTCGTTCCTGCTTACCAGCGTAGAAGCGACGGCGGCGCCCACGCGTCGGCTTGGCGCGCAGCGCGGCCTCGGCGTTCGACGGATTGCGTTGTCAGCGAATGACGACAGCGACGACGTGGCGATTTTTCACGCGTCGTAAGAAGGGGAGGGAAGGCAAGCGACAAAAGACGGCAAAAAAGTGGAGGGCAAAAAAAAGGGGCGCCCATGCGCCCCTTGGTCAGCAGAGCCGGTCGTCCCCGCGTCTGCAGACCCAGCGGCGTTCAAACGACGCTGGATTCCCGCGTTCGCGGAATGACCGGCGTGTCAGCCGATGTTCGGCATTTACCGCTCGCGATTTTGGCCCGACTGGCCCGACTGGCCGCCCTGCGACGACTGCTGGCCAGGCTGGCCGCTGGTGCCGGACTGCTGTTGCTGCTGACCGCCGCTCTGGCCGCCCATGCCGCCGCTCTGCTGGCCGCTCTGCCTGCCGCCTTGCTGCTGCTGGCCACCTTGACCAGCCTGGCCGGCTTGGCCGCCCTGCTGGCCGCTCTGACCGCCGCTTTGCTGCGACTGGCCGCCCATGCCACCCATGCCGCCTTCGCTCTGGCCCATGCCGCCTTGCTGACCGCTCTGGCGACCGCCTTGCTGTTGCTGACCGCCCTGGCCGCTTTGGTTGCCCATGCCGCCCTGCTGGCCGGTCTGGCTGCCGCTCTGCTGATGCTGCTGAGACGATTGGCCACCCTGGCCCATGCCACCCTTTTCGGTGCCGCCTTGCTGCGCCTGCGGTTGCTGTTGCTGTTTCATTGCTGGTCTCCATCAGCGGCGAAATGCCGCGCCTTGGTG
>Ga0065721_10052575_pt1 | contig 11620 bp, 8 predicted proteins | sample Mesricmetagenome_FD_59108 | JGI IMG/M metagenome (GOLD analysis project Ga0065721, IMG submission 59108) | Mesophilic microbial community from rice straw/compost enrichment Sample: eDNA_1 v2 (version 2) | ecosystem: Engineered > Solid waste > Grass > Composting > Bioreactor | place: USA: Davis...
GCCGGCCGCGATCTCGTTCGCGAGTTCCTGGAAGCGTTCCGCGCCGAGGGGCTGAAGGTCGGGTTGTATTACTCGATCATCGACTGGCATCACCACGATTACCCGGCCTACGGGGACAAAATTCACCCGATGAGGGATAACGAGGCGTTCAAGCGCGACCCGGCCGCGTTCGGCAACTATTTGGAATACATGCACGGTCAGGTGAGGGAGCTGTTGACCGACTACGGCAAGCTCGACATCATGTGGTTCGATTTCTCCTACGACGAGATGAAGGGCGAGAAATGGCGCGCCACCGAATTGATGACGATGATTCGAGAGCTGCAGCCGCACATCGTCGTGGACAACCGGCTGGAGGCGAGCGGCGAAGAAGGCGGATCGATCTATACGAGCGAGCCGAGCTTGTATTCCGGAGACTTCGCGTCCCCGGAGCAGATCATACCGCCGAACGGCGTCGTCAACGAAAACGGCGAACCGATCCCTTGGGAAGCCTGCATCACGCTCAACAACAACTGGGGCTACGCCGCCGCGGACAAGACGTACAAGTCGCCGACGACCGTCATCCGCAAACTGGTCGAATGCGTCAGCAAGAACGGCAACCTGCTGCTGAACGTCGGGCCGGACGCGAAAGGGGAAATCCCCGAAGAGTCCCTGGCCATATTGGAAGAGGTCGGCCGGTGGATGAAGCGCAACGGCGAGAGCATCTACGGCTGCGGCCAAGCGGACCTGCCGAAGCCGGAATGGGGACGCTACACGAAAAAAGGAACCAAGCTTTACGCGCACGTGTACGAAGAAAGCGTGGGCCCGATCAACCTTGCCGGGCTTGCCGGCAAGATCAAATCGGCGAGACTGCTCGCCGACGGATCGGAGGTGTTCGTGTCCCGGCCTTGGAACGCCGCCATGTATCCCGACGACGCGTTCTTCAATTTCGCCCGGCCGGAGCACTTCTCGTATCCGCTCCCGGATAAGCGGGATACGGTCGTCGAGCTCGAACTGATCGAAGAATAAGGAACAGCGTCCGTTGCCGGCAGGCTTCTGCCGGAGCGGACGTTTTTTTTGCCTGCGGGCGCCGCGCATCGCCGGGGAAGGATAGGCACCTCCCGGGCTTCCGGCTAATAGGCTAGAGGAAGAGACTTCGAAAAGAGGCGGTAGCCCATGGGCGGATACGATAATCGGACAGCCGTTTTCCTGGCGGCCGTATGCAGTCAGACGTACGCGCAATACAACGATCCGGACGGCCGGTACGTCGTTCCTTCCCCGTTCGTCCCGGTCGGCGAAATCCGCGCGAGAGCGCCGGCCGGCGCGCCCGAGAGGTTCGGATTCGTGCTCGAATCCGATACGCACGCGATCGTCGCGTTCCGGGGCACGAGCTCGACGAACGAATGGGTCGCGGACGCGATGGCGAGCCAGGTGCGCTATCCGTTCGTCAAAAACGCGGGATCGACGCATCGGGGCTTCACGAACATGTACGATTCGGCGAGAAAAGGCATTTTCGGCTTGATGGACGGCGTGCCGAAGGACAAGACGATATACGTCACCGGACATAGCTTGGGCGGAGCCCTGGCCGCGCTGTGCGCGCTCGATCTGGCGGCCAACGCCGGATTCCGGAACCCGGTCGTCTACACGTTCGGCTCTCCCCGGGCCGGCGATCCGGCCTTCCGCAAAGCCTTCGGAAACAAAGTCGGCGAAAGCTACCGCGTCAACAACCGCTTCGACGTCGTTACCCATCTGCCGCCGACGACATACAAGCTTCCGAAGCGAGACAAAACCTTCTATTACGAGCATGTCCGCAAAGCGGAAACGCTTGCCTTCCATAACGGCTCCGTGCCCGGGAATCACGTCATCGGCAGCTACTATGCCGCTTTGGCCGTCAAGGATCCGCTGTTCGCGGAGCAATTGAGCCTGAGGAATCCCGGATTTTGTCCTCTTCCGGACAGGGACTTCCTGTTTGTATAAACGATCGGGAAGGGCGTAACGAAGGGGAACAGGCGCCGATTGCCATTGTCAGTCCCGACTCCTTGGCTTAATATTAGGCTACAGGAGGGGGTTCCATGTACAAAATCATGCTCGTAGACGACGAAGCGGAAGTCAGGGAGGGCATACGGGAACGAATCGCCTGGCATGAGCATGGCTACGAATGCGTAAGCGTTTGCGAGAACGGAATGGACGCGCTGGAAGCGGCGGAAAATCTGAAGCCCGACGTGGTGCTGACCGATATCAACATGCCGTTCATGGACGGGCTGGAACTGACGAGGCATCTCTCCGAGCGGCTGCCCCGCGCGAAGGTGGTCATCGTCACCGGCTACGACGATTTCGACTACGCCCAGCAAGCCGTCAAGCTTCGCGTGAACGACTTTATATTGAAACCGATTACAGCGGCGGAGCTGATAGAGGTTCTGGATAAAATCAAAAAGGAGCTGGACGAGGAGAAGGACCGCCGCGAGAATTTCGTCCGGCTGGAACGCCAGCTGCGCGAAAGCATGCCGCTCTTGAAAGAAAGGTTCCTGGAGCGGATGGCGAGCACTTCGATCGGCCCGGGCGAGACGAAGGAAAGAATGGAATACTTCGGTCTGCCCTTGCCCGGACCGGACTATGTCGTGTTCGCCGCGGAAGCGGATCATTTCGGGGAAGGCGGCCCGGATGCCGACCGGGAGCTGCTCCGGTTCGCCGTTTATAATATCGCGCAGGAGATCGCCTCCCGCGAAGAGCATTCGGCCGTGTTCCGAAGCCGGGAAGAGAAGGTCGTGTGCATCTTGTCCGGCGGCGCGGAAGACCGGCTGTTCGACAAGGCGCAGACGATGGCGGAAGAAATCCGCCATTCGGTGGAAACCTATTTGCGGTTTACGGTCACGGTCGGCATCGGGCTGCCCGCGTCCGGGTTGGGCAACATCCGCCAATCGTACCGGTCGGCCGTTGCCGCCCTGGACTATCGCTTCCTGCTCGGAACGAACCGCGTCATCAGCATCTCCGACCTGGAAGGCCGCCGCAAACCGTCGTCCGAATCGGCGGGCGATTGGGAGAAGGCGCTCGCCGTCGCCGTCAAGACGGGCGTCCGCGAGGAAGCGGAACGAATCGTCGCGGCTATCGTCCGCCATCTCAAGCAGGCCGTCCCTTCCATCGAACAAGCCTATATCCGCATTCAGAAGCTGATCGTGTCGCTGCTGAACGCCCTGGAGGAATGGAGCGGGGAAGAGGAGCTGTTCGGCGAAGGCGTCAATCCGATTACGGAGGTATACCGCTTCAAGACGTTGGACGAGATCGAGGTGTGGCTAGGGAGCGTCTGCGGGCACACGATCCGGCTGCTGGACGAGAAGCGAAGCGACATGGCCCAGCACCAGATGGTCAAGGCGGAAAATTACATCAAGGAAAACTTCGGCGATCCGAACTTGAACTTGAAATCGGTCTGCGAGGTCGTTCATATGAGCAACAGCTATTTCAGCGCCATGTTCAAAGCCCGCACGGGCAAAACGTTCATCGAGTACTTGACCGCGCAGCGGGTCGATAAAGCGAAAGAGCTTCTGATGACGAGCGATCTGAAGAGCTACGAGATCGCGGCGGAGGTCGGGTACGCCGATCCGCACTACTTCAGCGTGCTCTTCAAGAAAGCGACCGGCGATACGCCGACCGAATATCGCCAGAAGACGGCTGCGGAACGGGCGCGGTAGAAGATGAACCTCTTTCGGTTTCGAACGATTCAGTCCAACATCGCCGCGGCGCTGGCCTTTTTGATCGTCATCATGGCGGTCGTCATGGGCTTCATCGCTTATCGCTTGTCCACGTCGGCGGTCCAGCGGACCGCGCAGGAATTCACGGCGGAGCTCATCAAGCAGGTCAACGCCAATATCCAATCTTACGTAAACAACATGGAAAACACTTCGCTCCTCGTCTTGAACAACCGGGGAGTCAGAAATTACTTGTCCGGGGAAAGCGACGACGACGCTTCCGTGACGGATTTCCTGAAGACGATCATGCTGTCGAGAAAAGATATCGCTTCCATCGGCGTATTCGGCTACAACGGCCGATTCGTCTCCGACGGAGGCATCGGGAACATGAATCCGAACGTCAGCGTCCCGGACCAAAGCTGGTATCGGCAGGCGCGGGAAGGGCAAGGCAAAGTCGTAATCTCTCCTTCGCACGTGCAGCCCGTGTTCGACGACTACCGTTGGGTCGTGTCGCTGAGCCGGGAGGTTCGCAACGCGGACAACTCCCGCGGGCTCGGCATTTTGCTGGTCGATCTCAATTTTAGCGTCATCAACGATATTTTAAGCGGAATCGAGCTCGGCAAGAGGGGCTACGTGTTTATCGTCGACCAGGGAGGGCGCATCGTCTACCATCCGCAGCAGCAGCTGCTGTACAGCAACCTCAAGCAGGAGAAGATCGACGAGGCCCTCGCGCTCGGAAGCGGCAGCTTTATCTCGGACGAAGGCGGGCAGAGCCGCATCTACACGGTGCAGGATTCCGGCTTCGGCTGGAAAATCGTCGGAGTCTCGTACGTGAACGAGCTGGTCAACAACAAAGGGCAAATGCAGACCTCCTTCGTGACGCTCGGGGGAATCAGTCTGGTCGTGGCGCTTCTGCTCTCTTTCCTGCTGTCGAGAAATCTGTCCCGTCCGATCCACCAAATGCAGAAGCATATGAGCGAAGTGGAGAAAGGCAACTTCGACATCCAGGTGCCGGTCGATTCGACGCGGGAGATCGGCATGCTGGCGCGCGCGTTTAACTTGATGGTCGTGCGGATTCGCGAGCTGATGGCTCAGGTGGTCAAGGAGCAGGAATTCAAGCGCAAGAGCGAGTTGAACGCGCTGCAAGCCCAGATCAACCCGCATTTCCTGTACAACACGCTCGACTCGATCGTCTGGATGGCGGAAAACAACAAGTCGGCGGAGGTCGTGCGCATGACTTCCGCGCTTGCCCGGCTGTTCCGCGCTTCGATCAGCAAAGGCTCGGAGCTCGTTCCCATCCGCAACGAGATCGAGCATATCAGCAACTACTTGACGATCCAGAAGATGCGGTACCGCGACAAGCTCGATTTCCATATCGACGCGGACGACGGTATCAAGCATTTTCTGACGTTAAAGGTGCTGCTGCAGCCGCTCGTGGAGAACGCGATCTACCATGGCATCAAAAACAAATACGGCACGGGCGTCATCCGGATCTCCGGCGAACGGGAGGGAGAGACGATCGTGCTGCGCGTATGCGACAACGGCGTAGGGATGGACGAGGAGAAGAGAAAAACGCTGCTGACGCCCGGAGCCAGCCCGGCGGAAGGCCGGGGCGTCGGCCTGATCAACGTCCACGAACGCATTCAGCTGTATTTCGGCGCTGCGTACGGGCTCTCGATCGTCAGCGCGCCGGACGAAGGGACGACGGTCGTCGTGAAGCTTCCGGCGGTGGATAAATCCGGGAAGGAGGGGGAATCGTAGTGGCCGGAAGAAGCGAAACGAAAAAGCTGCTGGCCATCGTTCTCGCGGTCGTCGCCATCACGCTGGCGGGGGGCTACGGCATGGCCGCGCTGCGCGGGGATCATCCCGGCCGGCCGCCCGAAGTGACGGTCGTCATCAAGTCCAAGTCGCAGAGCATGGAGTTCTGGCAGGTGCTGACCGAAGGCGTCTACGTCGCGGCGAAGGAGTTCGGGGTCAACGCGAAAGTCGTCGGGCCGCAGAGGGAGACGGACGTCGACGTTCAGATCGACATCTTGAAGCAGGTCATTCGGGAAAAGCCCGATGCCATCCTGTTGGCCGCGACGGACTACAACCGAATCGTGCCGCTTGCCGAAGAGATCGACGAGGCCGGCATTCCGCTGATGACGGTCGATTCCGGAGTGAACAGCGACATCCCGCGCAGCTTCATCGCCACGGACAACGTCGAAGCCGGGAAGAAGGCGGGGAGCAAGCTGGCCGAGCTGGTCGAAGGTCCCGCCAAGGTCGCCGTGATCAGCTACGTCAAGGAAACGGCCACCCAGATCGAGCGGGAACGCGGCGTCAGGGAAATTCTGGAGGCGGACGAGCGCTTCGATATCGTCGGAACCTATTACAGCGACGGCGACGAGAACATCGCCTACGAGACGACGAAGGAGCTGCTCCGCAAACATCCCGACCTGGCCGGCGTGGTCGGCTTGAACGAGCCTTCCTCCGTAGGAGCGGGCAGGGCGATCAAAGATATGGGACGGAGAGGGGAAGTCAAGCTCGTCGGCTTCGACAGCTCCATCGACGAAGTCCGCCTGCTCGAAGAAGGCATCATTCAGGCCACCGTCGTCCAGCGGCCCTTCAACATGGGCTATCTCAGCATCAAGACGGCGGTCGACCTGATGGCGGGCAAGAAGGTTCCCGCCGTGATCGACACCGGCTCGCTGGTCGTGACGAAATCGAACATGTACGAGGACGAGAACCAGCAGCTGCTGTTTCCGTTTAACTGAACGAATGCGAAGGGGGCGGCGATCAGCCGCCTCTTTTTGATTTTAAAACCCGGAATAAGCCTGCAAGCCAACGCCCCCCTTTTTCAAAAGATCAGAGATTTTTCGACTATGCCAAGAGATTATTCCATTCAGCCTGAAAGCGTTTCAAATTACAATCCCATATAGACGATAAAGTCGCCGCAAGGCAATCAAAAGGGGTGAGACAATGGGCGATTTATTGATCCGCATGGAAGGAATCGACAAGGCGTTTCCCGGCGTGCAGGCGCTTAAGCAAGCCAGGTTCGAGCTGGCGGCCGGCGAGGTGCACGCGCTGATGGGGGAGAACGGCGCCGGAAAATCGACGCTGATGAAAGTGCTGACGGGCGTCTACCGGAAAGACGCGGGAACGGTTCATTATTTGGGCCGGGAAGCGGAATTCCCGAATACGAAGTCGGCGCAGGACGCCGGGATCAGCATCATCCACCAGGAATTGAATTTGGCGCCCGATCTGACCGTGGCCCAGAATATTTATATCGGCCGTGAGCCGAGAATCAAAGGCTTGCCGCTTTTCATCGACGAGAAGAAGCTGAACGAGCAAGTCCGGACGCTGTTCCGAAAGATGAATTTGTTTCTGGAACCGGAGACCCAGGTGTCGGAGCTGACCGTGGCCAAGCAGCAAATGGTGGAAATCGCGAAAGCGCTCTCGTTCAACGCGAAGGTGCTCATCATGGACGAACCGACGGCGGCGCTCAGCGACAGCGAGATCGCCGACCTGTTCCGCATCATCGGCGAACTGAAGCAAAGCGGCGTCGGCATCGTGTACATCTCCCACCGGATGGACGAGATCAAGCGGATTACCGACCGCGTGACGGTCATGCGCGACGGGGCGTATATCGATACGGTCCTGACGGACGAAGTGACGATCGACCGCATCATCTCGATGATGGTCGGGCGAACCGTCTATCACGAGTCCCATGCCAAGGCGACGGCGCTCGGCGAGACGGCGCTCGAGGTCAAGGGGCTGAACCGCGGCAAAGCGCTCAAGGATATTCACTTTACGCTCCGCAAGGGAGAAATTCTCGGCTTCGCCGGTTTGATCGGGGCGGGGCGGACGGAAACCGCTCGGGCGATCTTCGGAGCGGATCCGATCGATTCCGGGGAGGTGTACGTCCACGGCCGCAAGGTCAGCATCAAAAGCCCGTACGACGCGGTCCGGAACGGAATCGGTTATCTCTCCGAAGACCGCAAGCGGTTCGGCCTGCTGGTCGACATGGACGTGAAGGCGAACGTCGCCGTCGCGAGCTTGCGTAATTTTTCGCGGTTCGGGAGCTGGATGAAAGACGCAGCGATCGGCGAAGTCGCCGAATCCGTCGTGGAGAAGCTTAAGGTCAAGACGCCGAGCGTCGACCAGGAGGTTAAATTCCTGTCCGGCGGCAACCAACAGAAGGTCGTCATCGGCAAGTGGCTGACCCGCGACTGCGACATCCTGATCTTCGACGAACCGACGAGAGGAATCGACGTCGGCGCCAAGAGCGAAATCTACAAGCTCCTCGAAGAGCTGGCCGAGCAAGGGAAGTCGATCATCATGATCTCTTCCGAGCTTCCGGAGGTGCTGCGGATGAGCCATCGCATCGTCGTCATGTGCGAAGGGCGCATCACCGGGGAACTCAGCCGGGAGGAAGCGACGCAAGAGAAAATCATGAGCTTGGCCACCGCCAGGATGGCTTAGAAAAGGGAGTTCGAAAAGTCCAATTTTGATCGCGAAGCCATTCAAGAAGCAGTATCGGCATCGAATCTTGAATTCAGCCGGATCTTCCGGTACTTACGTAGGTTCGACTACGTTTTGCGATCGCTTCCTCATCACCGGTCTTCATCCAACCTTCCAGGACGCATGGGCGAGCAGTTCGCTGTCGGGTGAACGACCAGCCTCGGCGCTGAGAATCGGACTTCTTGAACACGAATTAGAAGAGGAAAGCAATCGAAAGGGGGAGCGCTCCATGAATCCCGCGGAGACGCAAGCGAAAAAACCGCTCAAGCTGGGCTCGGGCGTATTGCAGCAGTTACTGGCTTTTACGAGTCTGATCGTTCTTATTCTGGTGTTCTCGTTCGCATCGGAAAACTTCTTCCAATTTTCCAATATCGTCGGCATCCTGCTCTCTACGGCGGTCATCGGCGTGCTGGCGCTCGGTTCGACCTTCGTCATTATCACCGGGGGCATCGACTTGTCCGTCGGCACGGTCATGACGCTCAGCGCCGTGATGACCGGCGTGTTCATTACCTTCTGGGACTTGCCCGTGCCGATCGGCGTCTTGGGCGGCGTATTGACCGGAGCGCTGTGCGGATTCCTGTCCGGGACGCTCGTGGCGAAGCTGAAAATCATGCCGTTCATCGCTACGCTGGCGGTCATGATGATCGCCAAGGGGCTCGCTCTCGTCATCTCCGGAACGAAGCCGATTTACTTCAACGACGATCCGGCGTTCCGCAATATCGCGCAGGCTTCGCTGCTGGGCGACCTCATTCCGGGCTTCAAAATTCCGAACGCGGTGCTCATCTTTTTCGCGGCCGCGATCGTCGCCGGCATCATCCTGTCCCGAACGATCATCGGGCGGTACAATTTCGCGCTGGGAAGCAACGAGGAAGCGACGCGGCTGTCCGGCGTCAACGTGAACTTCTGGAAAATCGTCATCTACACGATCACGGGCTTGTTCACCGGCCTCGCCGGCGTCCTGATCGCGTCGCGGCTGAATTCCGCCCAGCCGGCGCTCGGAAGCGGGTACGAGCTGGAAGCGATCGCGGCGGTCGTCATCGGCGGAACTTCGCTGAGCGGCGGCAAGGGGACGATCGTCGGCACCGTGATCGGCGCGCTGATCATGAGCGTGCTCACGAACGGCTTGCGGATCCTGTCGGTGCCGCAGGAATGGCAGACCGTGGTGGTCGGGTTGGTCATTCTGCTGGCGGTGTATACGGATATGATGAGACGCCGCAAAAAGTAAACCGGCGCTCATCGATTGTCATCGGTAGGTTCTCCAAGGCTTCGGCCCGGAGTTTCCATACAACCATTTCATGAGGATAAAGGGGAGAATTTCGATGATGAAGAAATGGACCATGCTTCTCGCATCGATGATGCTTGTCGCCATGGCGCTCAGCGCCTGCGGCGGGAACGACAAGGAAAACGGCGCGAACGCGGGAAGCAGCGCGCCTGCCAGCGCAAGCAACGGCGCGGCGGGAGGAGACAAAATCTATATTCCGATCGTCTCCAAGGGCTTCCAGCATCAATTCTGGCAAGCGGTAAAGTCGGGAGCCGAGAAAGCGGCGACCGAGCTGGGCGTCGAAATCACGTTCGAAGGTCCGGAGACGGAAGCTCAAGTCGACAAGCAGATCGAAATGCTGCAGGCCGCATTGGACAAAAAACCGTCGGCTATCGGATTCGCGGCGCTGGACAGCCAAGCGGCGATTCCTTACCTGGAGCAAGCGCAGTCCGCCGGCATTCCGGTCGTCGCCTTCGACTCCGGCGTAGAGAGCCAGATTCCGGTAACGACGGCTTCCACGAACAACATCGCGGCGTCCGCGCTGGCGGCTAACAAGATGGCCGAGCTGATCGGCGGCCAAGGCGAGATCGCCATGATCGTCCACGACCAGACCAGCCGCACCGGCGTCGACCGCCGCGACGGCTTCAAGAACGAGATCGAGTCGAAATATCCGGACATCAAGATCGTCGATATCCAATACGGCGGCGGCGACCATCTGAAGTCGACCGACCTCGCGAAAGCGATTATCCAGGCCCACCCGAACCTGAAAGGCATCTTCGGCTCGAACGAAGGCTCCGCCATCGGCGTGATCAACGCGGTATCGGAACTCGGGCTGGACGGCAAAATCACCGTGATCGGCTTCGACTCCGGCAAGCAGCAGATCGACGCGATCAAGTCCGGCAAAATGGCGGGCGCGATTACCCAGAACCCGGTCGGCATCGGTTACGAGACGGTCAAGGCGGCCGTGGCCGCGGTGAAGGGCGAGAAGGTAGAGCCGATCATCGACACCGGTTTCTTCTGGTACGACAATACGAACATCGACAGCGACGAAATCAAGGCCGCGATCTACGAATAACCCGCGCCAGAGAGCCCGCGGATCATAACGAAGGCATGGCGACAGTCCGGGCGCTCCGCGCACGGACTGTCGCCGCATCCCGGTACGATTCGCATCGCGAGGAGGAGAAGAAATGAAAGCACTCGTCTACAAGAACCCGGGCGACGTCAGGGTCGAAGAACGTCCGATTCCCGTCCCGAAGCCGGGGGAGGCGCTACTGCGGGTTGCCGCGGCGGGACTGTGCGGCACGGACCGGCATATCGCGGACGGCAGCTACAACGGAGCGTCCGGCATCGTGCTCGGCCACGAGTTGGCCGGCGTCATCGCCGACGTCGGACCGGGCGCGGGCGGCTTTGCCGTCGGCACGGCGGTCGGCGTCGATCCGAATCTGGCTTGCCGCTCCTGCGACCGCTGCCGCGCGGGCATGCCGCATCAGTGCAAGAACGCCCAAGCGGTCGGCGTGACCCGCGACGGCGGGCTCGCCCCGTACGTGTGCGTGCCTGCGGAGCTGCTGTCCCCGCTGCCCGAAGGACTGTCTCCCGTTCATGCGATTCTGGGAGAGCCGCTGTCGTGCGTCGTCCACGCATTGGACCGCGCGGAGGCGAAGCTGGGCGGATCGGCCGCCGTATGGGGGCTCGGCACGGCCGGCATCATGATGATCCAAATCTTAAAGGCGATGGGCCAGAAGCGGATCGTCGGCGTCAGCCATCATGAGGACCACCGCAAGCTGGCGCTTCTGGCCGGCGCGACGGAGGTCATGACGCAGGAGGAAGCGAGGAACGGACTGGAAGCGGATCTGGCCGTTGAAGCGTCCGGCTCTCCCTCGGCGTTCGGACCGGCCTTCGACGCATTGGCTCCGGGCGGCACGCTGCTGCTCTACGGCGTCATGAACCCGGAGGATACGGTGCCGCTCAAGCCCGAAGCGATGTTCCGAAAGGAGCTAAAGATCGTGGCCAGCTACGTAGGGCCGTCGACGCTGGATCGGGCGCTCTCGCTGCTGAGGTCCGGCGCGGTCGACGCGGAGCTGCTGCTGGGCGACCGGCTGTCGCTGGACGAAGCGAGAGATTGGGTGCTCAAGCAAGGACCGAGGAAAAAAGCGAAGGCCCATGTCATTTTCGATCAGGAGGGGGTTACGGGATGAAAGCG
>Ga0065721_10052574_pt1 | contig 11618 bp, 3 predicted proteins | sample Mesricmetagenome_FD_59108 | JGI IMG/M metagenome (GOLD analysis project Ga0065721, IMG submission 59108) | Mesophilic microbial community from rice straw/compost enrichment Sample: eDNA_1 v2 (version 2) | ecosystem: Engineered > Solid waste > Grass > Composting > Bioreactor | place: USA: Davis...
AGGCGAGCAAGGTGCTTCGCATCGGCATGACCGGCGACTACGCGCCGTTCACGCTGGAGCGCGGCGGCGAGCTTTCCGGCGCCGATGTGCAGATGGGCGAGGCGTTGGCGAAATCGCTCGACGCGCAGGCGCAGTTCGTGAGCACGACCTGGAGCACGCTGATGCGGGACCATCAGGCCGGGCGCTTCGACGTGGCGCTCGGCGGCGTCAGCATCACGCCCGAACGTACCAGGGTCGCGGCGTTCTCCGTTCCCTATCATCGGGGCGGCAAGACGCCCATCGTCCGCTGTGGCACCGAGTCGCGCTTCGACACGGTCGCCGAGATCGACCGGCCTGACGTGCGGGTCGTGGTCAATCCGGGCGGGACCAATCAACAGTTCGTGCGCGAGCGGCTGAGTCACGCCCACGTCACCGTGCATCCGGATAATCGCACGATCTTTGCCGAGATCGCGGCCGGCCGGGCCGATGTGATGGTGACGGATGACGTCGAAGTCGATCTGCAGACGCGTCGTGACAAACGCCTGTGTCGCGCGACTTCAGCTACGTTCACGCGCGGTGACAAAGCGATCCTGCTACCGCAAGACGAGGCGTTGCGCGGCCGGGTCGATCGATGGCTGCGAGGTCAGATCGCAAGCGGCGCGGTCCAGGCCTGGCTGGAAAGCGCGCTCGCGGCCGAGGCCCGCCTGCAAGCTGTGAACTGAGTCACTTACCGGTGCCGGCGAACGCCGCTTGCCGGTGCCCGACGGCCGTTGGCCGGCGATGCGGCCGTGAGCCGGGCACATTCGGTATGCTTTGATGCGGCATTCGCCGTGGAGGTCGTCAGATGGGCTGGATCGTTTTCATCGTCATCGTGCTGATCGCGATTTTCTTCGTTTCCATCTACAACCGGCTGGTCGGCGGCCGGAACGCGTACAAGAACGCGTTCGCGCAGATCGACGTGCAGCTCACGCGCCGTCACGACCTGATTCCGAACCTGGTGGAAACGGCGAAGGGTTACATGAAGCACGAGCGCGAAACGCTCGAAGCAGTCATCACCGCTCGGAATGCCGCGGTTACGGGCTTGAAGAACGCCGCCGCCAATCCGACCGATCCCAATGCTGTCCAGCAACTGTCCGGCGCCGAGAACGCGCTGAGCGGCGCGCTCGGCCGGCTGTTCGCGCTGGCCGAGGCGTATCCGGATCTCAAAGCCAATCAGAACATGATGCAGTTGTCGGAAGAGCTCACCTCGACCGAAAACAAGGTCGCGTTCGCGCGCCAGGCGTTCAACGATGCCGTCATGACGTACAACAACAGCCGTGAAATGTTCCCGAACAGCATCGTTGCGAACATGTTCTCGTTCCTGCCGGCGCAGCTGCTGGAGATCGAGTCGCCCGAGAAGCGCGCCGTCCCCGTGGTGAAGTTCTAACAGGCACCGGCCCGGCGCAGGTCAGGCGCATGAACTTCTTCGAGCGACAGGAGCAGTCGCGACGCACGTCGCGCTTGCTGGTCGTGCTGTTCGCGCTCGCGGTCATCAGTGTGGTCGTGGCCGTGAATCTGGTCGTCATCGTCGTGCTCATGCAGGCCGAACAGAACTTTTACGGGCAGGCGCCGTCGCTGATGGACTGGATCGGTGCGCACCCGCGCGCGGTCGTGGTGACGACGGCGGTCGTTGCAGCCATCATCGGGTTTGCGAGCATGTACAAATCCGCGGTGCTCGGTGGTGGCGGTGGCGTGGTCGCGCGCTCGCTGGGTGGCGTGCGAGTCTCACCGGATACCACCGATCCGCAGCAGCGACGGCTGCTGAACGTGGTCGAAGAAATGGCCATTGCCTCCGGCGTGCCCATGCCTGAGGTTTATCTGCTGGAGCAGGAGCGCGGCATCAACGCATTCGCCGCCGGTCACAATCCTGCCAACGCGGCGATCGGTGTCACCCGCGGCACGCTCGAGTCGTTGAATCGCGCCGAGTTGCAAGGCGTGATCGCGCACGAGTTCAGTCACATCTTGAACGGCGACATGCGGCTGAACATTCGGCTCATGGGGCTGCTGTTCGGCTTGCTGGTGATCGCGCTGATCGGGCGGACCGTATTGCGCCATAGCGGCGGCGGTCGCGATTCGAAGAAAACGACGCCGGTGATCCTCGTGGCTCTGGCGGTATTGACGATCGGCTACATCGGGCTGTTCTTCGGGCGCTTGATCCAGGCCGCCGTTGCGCGCCGTCGCGAGGAGTTGGCGGACGCGTCGGCTGTGCAGTTCACGCGCGACCCGACCGGCTTGCGTGGCGCCCTGGTGAAAATCGGCGCGGTCTCGGGCGGTTCGAAAATCGGCAATCCGGAAGTGGAAGAAGTGGCGCATATGCTGTTCGCACCCGGCATGAGCCGGTTCTTCGCCACGCATCCGCCGTTGGAAGAGCGGCTCAAGGCCATCGATCCGCGCTTCGATCCGAAGGAGTTCGAGCGTGCTCGGGCGGAGATGGCGCGAATCGCCGAACAGAAAAAAGCCGACCTGGCCGAGAAACAAACATCCGTGGAGCGCTTGGAATCGTTGCTCAATGTGCCCGGTGTGGCGGCGTCGACGAGCGTCGCCCGCTTGGTTGGCAATCCGGGGACGATCCACATGCAGGTGGCGCGGGATATTCGCAAATCGCTCCCCGACGCCGTCGTCGCGGCGAGCCACCATGCGTATTCGGCGCGCGCACTGCTACTGGCGCTGGCGCTTGATTCGAACGCCGAGGCGCGAGAGCGGCAGCGGCAATTCATCAGTCGGCAGCTGGGCTCCCAAGTGGCGGACGCCATTGCCGAGTTGTTGACTGGCGTGGATTCGCTCGAGCCGGAGCAGCGCATGCCCGCGCTGTTGGGCGCAATTCCAGCCCTTCGTCAGCTGACCCGCGATGAGCGCATGCAGCTGATGTCCACTCTGAACGGCATGCTGCAACGGGAAGGACGCGTCTCGTTGCAGAGCTATGTGCTGCGTAAGCTGGCGCAAGTCCACCTCAATGATGACCTGAACCCGGTGCTTCGCACGCGGCAGCTGCCGCTGCGCGCCGTGGAACAGGACATTCAGGTGTTGTTCTCCGTCATCGCCCAGCACGGTCACAGCGATGCGACAGCGGCGCGTCGGGCCTACGAGGCAGGGGTCCATCATCTTTTGCCCCGGCAGCGGCCGTCGTTCGTCACTCTGGCGCATTGGTCCCATCCGCTGGATCTGGCGCTGAGCCGGCTCGATCAGCTGGCGCCCATCATGAAGGAACAGCTGGTGGAGGCGCTGGTCAAGACGGTAACCCACGACCAGCAGCTGACCCTGGGCGAAGCCGAGCTGCTGCGGGCCGTCTGTGCGACGGTCCACTGTCCATTGCCGCCGCTGGTGGCGGCCGGCGATTCTAACTAGACAAGGATTGACAGCTTTCGGCGATTCAATGCGCGGCCGGGTGAGCGCGCCGTTGAAGCTGTGCTTACAATCCGCATCTACTCCTCCCGGGCTCCCGGTTCCGTTTTTCCTACAATGTTCATGGCCTCCGGCCATTGGTGAGCATGTCCCAGTCCATCGTCATCCGCGGCGCGCGCCAGAACAATCTCAAGAACCTGCACCTCGAATTGCCCACCGGGGAGCTGATCGTGGTGACCGGCGTGTCCGGTTCGGGCAAGTCCTCGCTGGTCTTCGACACGTTGTACGCCGAAGGGCAGCGCCGCTATGTCGAGACCTTCTCGCCGTACGCGCGGCAGTTCCTCGATCGCATGGATCGTCCGCAAGTCGAGCGCATCGACGGCATCCCGCCGGCCATCGCCATCGACCAGACCAATCCGGTGCGCACCTCGCGCTCCACGGTCGGCACGATGACCGAGCTCAACGATCACTTGAAGCTGCTGTTCTCGCGCGCCGCGCAGGTGTATTGCCGTCAATGCGCGGCGCCGGTGAAGCGCGATTCCGCGCAGAGCATTTATGAAGAGCTTGGCGCGCGGTTGAAAGCGCTCGGTCGTACCGATGCGCGCATCGTCGTCACTTTCCCCGTGCCGGTGCCGGCGAATTTCGAAGAGTCCGAAGTGTTGAGTCTGCTGGAGAAGCAGGGTTATACGCGTCTGTTTCAGCGCATCGCGCCTCGTGTCGCCGAGAACGAGTCCGCGAAAGGCAAGGGCGCCAGAAAGAAGGCGGCAAAGAAGAAAGTTGCCGAGGGTGCCGAGCAAGAGCAGGCGAGCCTCATCCTGGAGATGACTCAGGACCGCTTCCGTTTCGACAGCACCGATCGCGAGCGGGTTATCGAAGCTCTCGAATCGGCGTTGCGCGTCGGGCGCGACCGCGTCGCTGTGCATGTTCTGGAGGCGTCCAGTGGCAGTGCGCGGGCGAGCGAGAACGAGACTGCGCCGCCGGCAACGGCTGCAACGTGGCGATTCTCATCGGACCTGCACTGCGCCGACTGTGACATTCACTATCGTGAGCCCACGCCCAGCCTGTTCTCGTTCAACTCTCCGCTGGGCGCGTGCGATTCATGCCGCGGCTTCGGGCGCATCATCGGCATCGACTTCGGCCTGATCGTTCCGGATGAAAGCAAGACGCTGAAGGGCGGCGCGATCCGTCCGTGGCAGACCGAGTCGTATCGCGAATGCCAGGACGATCTCATCAAGTACGCGCGTAAAAGAAACATTCCCATCGACGTGCCCTGGCGCGAGCTGACCGAGGAACAGCGTCAATGGGTGCTCGAAGGCGAGGGCAGCTGGGAAGACAAGCTGTGGTACGGCGTGCGGCGCTTCTTCGCCTGGCTCGAAACCAAGTCCTACAAGATGCACATTCGCGTCTTGCTGTCGAAGTACCGTGCGTATACGCCTTGCACGGCGTGCGACGGCGCGCGATTGAAGACTGATGCCTTGCTGTGGCGTCTGGGAACGCGCGCGGACGCGAAGGCGGTGCTACCCGACAATCTGCGGTTCAAGCCGAAGGGCGTGCAATGGACCGATGCGCAGCTGGCGGAATTGCCGGGCATTGGCATTCACGAGTTGATGCTGCTGCCCATCGACCGATGCAAACAATTCTTCGACCGCCTGGCGCTGCCTGCTCCGCTGGACGAAGCGAGCGATCTGGTTCTGCGCGAGATCCGCGGACGCTTCGGTTATCTGCTCGATGTGGGGCTCGGCTATCTCACGCTCGATCGGCAGTCGCGCACGCTGTCCGGTGGCGAAGTGCAGCGGATCAACTTGACGACGGCGCTGGGCACGTCGCTGGTCAATACTTTGTTCGTGCTGGATGAGCCCTCCATCGGCCTGCATCCTCGCGACATGGGGCGTGTGATCGATGTGATGCGTCGACTCAAGGCCGCGGGCAACTCGCTGGTGGTGGTCGAGCACGACCCGCAGGTGATGCAGGCCGCCGATCGGCTGATCGACGTGGGTCCCGGTCCCGGCGAGAAAGGCGGCGAGATCGTATTCTTTGGCGAGCCCTCGGAGCTGAAACATGCGGAGCGTTCGCTCACCGCCGATTATCTGCTCGGGCGCAAGCAGGTCAGCGAGATATCGCCGGCGGCCACACTGGGGGCACCCAGTGCCACCCTGACCGTGCAGGGCGCGCGCCAGCACAATCTGAAGGGCATCGACGTTTCCATTCCGTTGCAACGCCTGGTTTGCGTGACCGGCGTCTCCGGGTCGGGCAAATCGACCTTGATTCAAGACGTGTTGTATCCGGCGCTGCTCAAGCACTTCGGCAAGCCGACCGAAGCGCCGGGCGAGCACGACAGCGTCAAAGGCGCGGAGAGCCTCAGTGCGGTCGTGATGGTCGATCAGACATCGATCGGTCGCACCACGCGTTCCAACCCCGCCAGCTATGTCGGCGCGTTCGACGCCATCCGCAAGCTGTTCGCGCACGAGCCGCTCGCCAAGGAGCGCGGCTATACCATCGGCACCTTCAGCTTCAACTCCGGCAATGGCCGTTGCCCGACCTGCGGCGGCAATGGTTTCGAGCACGTCGAAATGCAATTCCTGTCGGATGTGTACCTGCGTTGTGCGGATTGCAACGGCCGGCGCTACCGCGGCGAGATCCTCGAAGTCACATTGAATCGCGGACCCGGTCCGGGCCGCAGCATCGCCGACGTGCTCGACATGACGGTGTCCGAAGCGGTTGAGTTCTTCGCTGGCGAGCGCGAAGTGCTGGCGACATTGCGGCCGCTCGCGGAAGTGGGCCTGGACTATCTGCGGCTCGGCCAGCCCGTGCCGACGCTCTCCGGCGGCGAAGCGCAGCGTTTGAAGCTGGCGGGTCATCTGGCCGAAAGCGCGACCGCGAGACCCGACGACGCCACCCCCGGAAAATTGTTTCTATTCGACGAACCCACGACGGGCCTGCACTTCGACGATATCGCGAAGCTGTTGCGTGCGTTCCGGCGCCTGATCGCGGCCGGGCATTCGTTGCTGGTCATCGAGCACAATCTGGATGTCATTGCCGCCTCCGACTGGCTGATCGATCTGGGGCCCGAAGGCGGTGAAGCGGGCGGCGAGATTGTGGCGGTCGGCACGCCGGCGGAAGTCATGAAGGTGCCGGGATCTCACACCGGCAAGGCGCTGCGCGAAATTCAGAGCGGCTGGAAGATTGCCGATCGACACAGCGTCGTACCGCTCGCCGCGTCCGCTCATCGTCCGCGGGCGAATGCCATCAGCATTCATGGCGCTCGCGAGCACAATCTGAAGAACGTCGACGTCGAACTGCCGCGCGACAAGTTCACCGTCGTCACCGGTGTGTCCGGTTCCGGCAAGTCGACGCTGGCCTTCGACATCGTGTTTGGTGAAGGGCAGCGTCGCTATCTCGAATCGCTCAACGCCTATGCGCGCCAGTTCGTGCAGCCGTCGTCGCGCCCGGACGTCGATGCCATCTTCGGCATTCCGCCGACAGTGGCCATAGAGCAGCGCACCAGCCGCGGCGGTCGCAAGAGCACCGTGGCGACGCTGACCGAGATCTATCATTTTCTGCGTCTGCTGTACGTCAAGCTGGGTACGCAGTACTGCCCGGACTGCGACGTGCCGATCGAGCCGCAGAGTTTCGAGTCCATCTTCGCTCGCATCAGCCGGGACTATCGTGGCAAGAGCGTGAGCTTGCTGGCGCCACTGGTGGTGGCGCGCAAAGGTTTCTACACCGACCTCGCGGCATGGGCGGCGAAGAAAGGTTACGAGCAGCTGCGCGTCGATGGCGAGTTGCTGCCCACCCAGAGCTGGCCGCGCCTGTCGCGTTTCCAGGAGCACACGATCGAGTTGCCGGTTGCGACCGTGCAGGTTTCGGCTCGCAACGAGCGAGAGTTGCGTGAAGCGCTGACGACGGCGCTCGACTTCGGCAAGGGCGTCGTGCACTTGCTGGATGAAAGCGTCAAAGCAAAGAGGGCGCCGGTGGCGAAGAAGGCTGGCAAGGCCGGCAACGCAGTGGCTGCGAACGCGGGACTCTCGATCTTCTCCACCCGGCGCGCCTGCCCGTCGTGCGCGAAGAGCTTCGCTGAGCTCGATCCGCGTCTGTTCTCGTTCAATTCCAAGCACGGCTGGTGCGAAGAATGTTACGGCACCGGCTTGCAGATCCGGGGCTTCGATGAGGAGCAGAGCGGCGAGGAGATCTGGTGGAACGAGTGGTTCGAGCAGGAAGCCGAAGTCTGCGAGAGCTGCGAGGGCGAGCGGCTCAATCCGATCGCCCGCAACGTGCGCTTCCGCGATCAGTCCATTGCGGCGGTGACGGGGCAGTCGGTCTCGGCCATGCGCAAGCAGTTCAATACGCTGAAGCTGAAAGGCCGCGACAGCGAGATTGCGCGTGACGTACTGACCGAGATCAACTCGCGTCTGGCATTCCTCGAAGATGTCGGGCTGGGTTATCTCGCGCTGGATCGTTCGGCGCCGACCCTGTCTGGAGGCGAAGCGCAGCGCATTCGGTTGGCGGCACAGCTGGGCTCGAACCTGCAGGGCGTTTGTTACATCCTGGACGAGCCGACGATCGGCCTGCATCCGCGCGACAACCGCATTCTGCTGGACACGCTCGACAAGCTCGCCGCCAAGGGCAATTCCTTGCTGGTGGTCGAGCATGACGAAGAAACCATTCGTCGCGCCGATTATGTGCTCGATCTCGGTCCCGGAGCGGGCACGCGAGGCGGCCGTGTCGTTGCGGCGGGTACGGCGAGTGAGCTGGAGCGCTCGCCCGAATCCGTCACCGGTCGGTTGCTGGCGCAGCCATTACAGCATCCGATCGGCGAGCGGCGCGCAGTGACTGCCAGGTCGCCGGCGCTGGTCGTGAAGGAAGCGACGCTGCACAACCTGCGCAAACAAACCTGCAAAGTGCCGCTCGATCGACTGGTCGTCGTTACCGGTGTGTCCGGTTCCGGCAAGTCGACCATGGCGCGCGATGTACTCCATGACAACCTGCGCGCGGCGCTCGGCCGTCGCAGGGGCGCGAAGCTCGAGTGGCGGGGCTGCAAGGAGATCGTCGGTTGGGAACAGATCGAGCGCATTCTCGAAGTGGATCAGACGCCGATCGGCAAGACGCCGCGCTCCTGCCCGGCGACGTACATCGGCTTCTGGGATGCGATTCGCAAGGTGTTCGCCGAAACGCCGGAAGCGCGCATGCGCGGGTACACGCCATCGCGGTTCTCGTTCAACACTGCCGGCGGCCGCTGCGAAGCGTGCGAAGGGCAGGGCATGCGCAAGATCGAGATGAGCTTCCTCCCGGACGTGCGCGTGATCTGCGACAGCTGCGGCGGTCGTCGCTTCAATCACGACACGCTCACGGTGCAATACAAAGGCCGCAGCATCGGCGATGTTCTGATGATGAGCATCGATGAAGCGGTGGATTTCTTCAGTGCGCATCCGCGCATTCATCATTGTCTGCGGCTGCTTCAGGACGTGGGCCTGGGGTATCTCACATTGGGACAACAGAGCCCGACGCTCTCGGGCGGCGAGGCGCAGCGCATCAAGCTGGTGACCGAGCTGTCGAAGGTTCGGGAGTCCAGAATGTTACGCACTCCGGAGCCGGGCGAGACGGTCGAGAAGCTGCCCGGAACGTTGTATGTGCTCGACGAACCCACGGTCGGCCTGCACATGGCCGATGTCGAGAAGCTGATCCGCGTCCTGCATCGATTGGTCGATGCCGGCAATACGGTGGTGGTGATCGAGCACGATCTGGATGTCATTGCCGAAGCCGATTGGATCATCGACCTCGGTCCGGAGGGCGGGACCGATGGCGGCCGCGTGGTGGCGCAAGGTTCCCCGGAGGAGATTCTGCGCGCGGCCCGCGAATCGCACACGGCTCGCATTCTCAAGGAATTCCTGCGCGACAGGCTTGGTGCAACGAGTGCCAGAGTTGCACCACAAACGCGCTCGGCTTGATTGTGAGTCCGCCTGATATTCCCAACGACATTGCTGGCGGGCCGTACAAGGTCCGCCGGCGCCCCTGCGTCGGTTCAGACTACTAACCAAAGTTAGTAGCAGAAGAAAACAAACGTATCGACGCACCCTTGCTCGCGGTTGCCCGTGCGCAACAATGGATCATCGGCCATTCGTGCGGTGGCGAACAGGACACGCACGGCTCGTTATAAATCGGTATAGCTGCGCCCGCTTCGGCGCGGATGACGCTTGTATACCACGACAATCTCTTTAAATGACCGAAATGCGGTTGTATGCTCCATGCCACGTTTGGGTCCGGTTCGGTTTTATGGGGAGCGCCAAGAAGGGAGGCACCGCAGTCTGCAACCTGTGGTGGGCTTACAAGGGTGTCGGCTCGACACCTACGCCTTGGTCCCGACGACGAGAATTGCTGGCCCAGGACGGGAGCTTTCGATCCATATCAAATGCAAAACCTCTCGCAGGAGGAAACGTAATGAGCCCAACGACGACGATTGCACTCAAGCGGGCCATCCGCTGTGCGCTGTATGCGGGCGCGGCCACGATGGCCATTCCAGTGCACGCAGCAGACGATCCCGGCAATGCCAACATTCAGGAAATCATTGTCACGGGATCGTTCATCCCAATGAACGCCGAGGCACCCGGCGTGCCGGTCACCATCATGACCGCGGAAGACATCAAAACATCGAGCACGCCCACCGATCTGTTGGACATCCTGAAGAAGACCCAGCCGGGCGTCTTCGGCGGTCTGAACATCGGCTCGGAGAACGGCAACACTTCATCCAATTCCACCAATGGTGGATCGATGATATCGCTGCGCAATCGCCCGACGCTGGTTCTCATCAACGGCCGTCGCGCCGCGACGTCGCCGGTCGCGGCATCGGGAGGGTTCGCCTTCACCGACGTGAGCATGATTCCGGTGTCGGCAATCGAGCGTGTCGAAATCCTGGCGGACGGTGCGTCTGCGACGTACGGCGCCGATGCCGTCGGCGGCGTCGTCAACGTCATCCTGAAGTCGAAGTTCGAGGGTGCCGAGTTCGGCGGCCGCTACGGAGCGGACAAGGATGGCGACTTCACTCAGCAAAGCTATTACGCCACGCTGGGCACGGGTAACGACACGACCAATGTCACCTTCTCCGCGAGCTGGCAGAAGAGCGACCCCTTGCTGCAGTCCGATCGTCCCTGGTCGTGCTGTTTGTTCCGCACGGCCTCTTATGCGGGCATCGTGAACATCGGCAATGACTTTTACTATCTGAATCCCGACCTCAATGCGCCGCCGACGGGGCAGCACCTGAGCCCTGCCGATCTCGTCGCTCAGGGGATTTACGCCGGACCCATGGAACAGGGCCCTGCGCAACAGTTCTTCGACCTGTCCGAGATCCCGACGATGCTGATCGGCAAGGAGACCAGGAGCGCCGTCCTGTCGGTCGAGCACGCGCTGAGCGAGAAACACACGCTGTTCAGCGAAGTGCTGGTGACGAATTCACAGACCCACTCGCAGCTCAATGCGCAGCCGGTCACCGGAAGGGTCGAGGCCGACAATCCGAACAATCCTTTCAACGTGGCTGTCACCGCCCGCAATCGCTTCGTCGCCTTCCCGCGCGTGTACGACAACGACACGACGGCATGGCGCGGCGTGGTGGGCGCGAAAGGCGACCTCGTGGGCTCCTGGAAGTACGAAATTGCGACTGGCTGGAACCGCTCGGAGAGCGCATTCCGCAACGGCGGACTGATCGACGCGATCACGTACAACGCAGCGGTCGCCGATGGTTCGTACAATCCGTTCGCGCGTGACCAGGCGCCAGGCGTTATCGAGAGTTTCCAAGGCCGATCCGCCGAGGACTACGTGAGCACGCTGAGGACCTGGGATGCGCACGTCTACGGCAATATCTTCGATTTGCCGGCAGGCCCCGTGCAGCTGGCAGCGGGCGTGCAGTTCATGAAAGATTCGTTGAGTTACTCCCCGGACCGCAACACGGCCACTGGCGGCTGGCTGCAAGCGACGCCGACCCAGGCGTTCGACGCAAGTCGTACGAACGAGGGGTACTACGCCGAAGTTCGTGTTCCGGTGTTTTCCGACCTCAACGCGCTCCCGGGCTTGTATGCCCTCGAGCTCTCGGCTGCGGCGCGCAAGGTGCATTACGAGCGCTCGCGCGAGAATCCGACCGTGCCGAAGTTCACGCTGCGTTGGCAGCCCTTCGACGATACCTTCGCGGTCCGCGCCAGCTACTCCGAGTCGTTCACTGCTCCGACGCTGTACGAGCTCTTCGGGCCGACGGGTGCAGGGTTCACCAGCAG
>Ga0065721_10008074_pt1 | contig 11617 bp, 10 predicted proteins | sample Mesricmetagenome_FD_59108 | JGI IMG/M metagenome (GOLD analysis project Ga0065721, IMG submission 59108) | Mesophilic microbial community from rice straw/compost enrichment Sample: eDNA_1 v2 (version 2) | ecosystem: Engineered > Solid waste > Grass > Composting > Bioreactor | place: USA: Davis...
ACCGGGCGGCCAAGGGTGGAGACGCCAATGTTCCCGAAGATCCGAACCATCCGAATGGCCCTTGCGGTCGCAGGCGCCATTCTTGCCTTACATGCCATGCCGTCGTCCGCGGCGGCCGAGATTGTCGTCAAGCACAGCAAGGGCGAGACGACGCTGCCGTCCACTCCCGAGACGGTGCTCGTCTTCGATATGGCCAGCCTCGATACCCTCGATACCCTGGGCGTCGAGGTCGACGGCGTGCCCGGCGGCGCGAAGCCGGATTACCTGTCGAAATATACCGGAAGCGATGTCCTGAACATCGGCTCGCTGTTCGAGCCCGACTATGAGGCTGTCAGCGCGGCCAAGCCCGACCTGATCATCGTGGGCGGCCGGTCTTCGGCCAAGTACGAGGATCTCGCGAAGATCGCACCGACGATCGACATGACGACCGATCCAGCGCACTTCATCGAGAGCGCCCGGAAGAACGTGCAAACGCTTGCGGAGATCTTCGGCAAGCAGGCGGAGGCGGATGCCGCCCTGCAGGCGCTCGATACGTCGATCTCCGACCTCAAGGACAAGGCGGCACCGGCCGGCAAGGGACTGCTCGTCCTGACGACCGGCGGCAAGATGAGCACCTACGGCGCCGGTTCCCGCTTCGGCGTGCTCTTCTCCGATTACGGCGTGCAGCAGGCGGACGAGAACATCAAGGTCGGCACGCACGGCCAGCCCGTCTCGTTCGAATACATCCTCGAAAAGAACCCGGACTGGCTCTTCGTCATCGACCGGGACGCGGCAATCGGCCGCGAAGGGCAGTCGGCTCAGAAGTTCCTCGACAACGAGGTCGTCGCGCAGACCACGGCCTGGAAGAAGGGACAGGTCGTCTATCTCGACGCAGCCGCGTGGTATCTCATCGGTGGCGGCCTCACGGCCATGCAGAACACGGTGAACCAGCTGAGCCAGGCGTTCGACGCCAAGTAACCGACGAAAAGCATGGCGAGGCGGCAGCAACCGGCCCATCGGTCGCTGCCGTCGCGCATTGGACGGTGACCTCGTGAAGCTCTTCATCCTTGCCCTGCTCGCCACCGCCGCGGTCGCGGCGGCAAGCCTGTTCGTCGGCGTCAGCGAGATGACCTTCTCCACTCTGCTTTCCGGCCAAGGCGGCCAAAGGGCGTGGATGGTCCTCGGGGCGAGCCGCGTTCCACGCACCCTGGCTCTCATACTGGCGGGCGCCGGAATGGCCGTCGCCGGCACCATCATGCAGATGCTTTCGAGGAACCGGTTCGTGGANCCGTCGACGGCCGGCACGGTGGAATCGGCGAGCCTCGGCATGCTCGCCGTCCTGCTCCTCGCCCCCGATCTTCCCGTCATCATGAAGATGCTGGTCGCNGCAGCCTTCGCGCTCGCCGGCACCGCCGTCTTCCTGTCCATCCTGCGGCGGGTGCCTCTCCNCTCNCCCGTGCTGGTGCCGCTGATCGGCCTGATGCTGGGCGGCGTNATCAACGCCTGCACGACGTTCTTCGCCTACCGCTACGATCTCCTCCAGGCGATGGGAGCCTGGACCAGCGGCGACTTCTCAGCCGTCCTGAGAGGGCGCTACGAGGTCCTGTGGGTCGCGCTTGCATTGACCGTTGCGGCATACATCGCCGCCGACCGATTCACGGTGGCCGGCATGGGCGAAGACTTCTCGACGAACCTCGGCCTCGATTACCGGAAGGTGGTAGGGCTCGGGCTCGTCATCGTCTCCATGGTGACGGCATCGGTCGTCGTCACCGCCGGCATCCTGCCCTTCATCGGGCTGATCGTTCCGAACCTCGTCAGCATGGTCATGGGCGACCGGCTGCGGCACACGCTGCCGTGGATCGCGCTGAGCGGCGCGGCCCTCGTGCTCGTGTGCGACATGATCGGCCGGCTCGTCAACGCGCCTTACGAGATACCCGTGGGCTCCGTCCTCGGAGTGGTGGGCAGCCTCTTCTTCCTGAACCTGCTGTTGCGGAGACGCCTGCGTGCAGCCTGAGCCCCTCCGTCCGGCAGGCAGGACGCTGCTTCTCATCGGCATTGTCGCGATCGCCGCCGTCGTCGCATTCATGACCGTCGGCGCGCGCGGAAACTGGAGCTTCGTCCTGCCGTTCCGGGGGACGAAAGTCCTGGCTCTCGTCCTGGTGGCCTATTCGATCGCCGTCTCGACGGTGCTGTTCCAGACGATCACCAACAACCGCATCCTGACCCCGGCGATCATGGGGTTCGACTGGCTGTACATGCTGCTGCAGACCGTCCTGGTCTTCCTGCTCGGCGCCGCCGCGACCTCGTCCATCGATCCGCGCCTGATGTTCCTTGTCGAGATCGGCACGATGACGGGCTTTTCGCTTGTCCTGTACCGCTTTCTGTTCACCGGCAACGCCCGCGACCTCCACCTGCTGATCCTGATCGGCGTCGTGTTCGGCACCCTGTTCCGGAGCCTCTCCGGTTTCCTGCAGCGCCTGATCGATCCGAACGACTTCGTGGTTCTGCAGGACAGGATGTTCGCAAGCTTCAATACCGTCGATTCGAACCTGCTCGTGATCTCGACGGTAATGGTGGCAATCGTCAGCATCACCGCCCTGCGGATCTTCCACACCTTCGACGTGATGGCGCTCGGGCGCGAGACGGCGATCTCGCTGGGCGTCGATCATCGCCGCATCACGATGATCGTGCTCATCCTGGTGACCGTTCTCGTGTCGGTCTCCGCCGCGCTCGTCGGTCCGGTGACGTTCTTCGGCCTGCTGGTCGCCAACCTCGCCTATGTCGTGATGCCGACGGCAAAGCACCGCTACGTCCTGCCGGCCGCGGTCCTGATCGCAATCATCTGCCTCGTCGGCGGCCAGACCGTCCTGGAGCGGCTGTTCGCCTTCGATACCGCACTTTCNATCGTCGTCGAGTTCGCCGGCGGCCTCTTCTTCATCNTCTATCTCCTCAGGGGGCATCCCCGATGATCGACATCGACAACATCACGAAGGCCTATGGCGAAGCGACGGTCGTCGACGGGGTGACGACCCGGNTGCCCAAGGGCGGTATCACCACCATCATCGGGCCGAACGGAGCCGGAAAATCCACCCTGCTCTCGATGATCGCCCGGCTGATCCCGAGCGACANGGGAAAGGTGCTGGTGGACGGGCTGGATGTCGCGCGGACCTCCGGCGACACGCTGGCCCGGCGGCTCTCGATCCTCCGCCAGGACAACCACATGACGGCCCGGCTCACCGTCCGCGACCTCGTGGCCTTCGGGCGCTATCCCTACAGCAAGGGACGCACCACGACCGAAGACCGGGAGCATATCGGACGGGCGCTCGGCTATCTCGGGCTGGAGGATTTGGGCGACCGCTTCCTGGACGAGCTGTCAGGCGGACAGAGGCAGCGTGCCTTCGTCGCCATGATCCTCTGCCAGGACACCGACTACATGCTGTTCGACGAGCCATTGAACAACCTCGACATCCGTCACGCCGTCGCCATGATGAAGCTGCTGCGCGATGCGGCGCGCGACTTCGGCAAGACGGTCGTGGTGGTGCTTCACGACGTCAACTTCGCCTCCTGCTACTCCGANCATATCGTCGTGATGCGCGACGGCANGCTGTTCATGCAGGGAACGCCCCGCGAGATCATACGGCCAGACGTTCTGGAGCAGACATACGGCTGCCCGTTCGAGGTGCACGAGCTCGGCGGGGACCGCATCGCCGTCTACTACGCCTGATCGGCGATCACGACNCNGACCNATCGAGCGCAACAGGAAAGAGAACAGCATGAGCGAGCAAGNCCCNACCGCCAGAAGCCGCGCCGACATCGTGACGGAGCATGCCAGCAAGTACCTGCAGCAGCTCTGCAAGCATTTCGCGCACAAGCGTCCCGCGAGCTTCGACGAGCGGCGCGGCCAGATCAGCCTGATGGCAGGGGAGTGTCATCTTGACGCCGAAGGCGACCGTCTGGTCATCACCGTGGAGGCCGAGGACGCCGCACAGCTGCCACAGCTCGAGGACGTGATCGCGCGGCACCTTGTCCGCTTCGCCTTCCGCGAAGACCTGCAGATCGACTGGCAACGGGCTTAGCCGCGGCGACATACCGGCCGTTTTTGCAAAGCGGCGTTCCACGGTCGCCCGCGGTCCTCCCTGCATCGCTCCATACGGTGCCGGCGACAATCCGCCGCGGGCGACCCGCCTCGGCTTCATTCAAGCCTGAAGCCTGCGCCCGCGAGTTGCAAGGTCAAGCATCGACTGCTCCCTGATATCCGCCCGATCACGCGGCAATGCGGGGTATAGCTGCATCGTATACTACCCAAGGAAAACCCTATTGGGACATCTGCCGATTTACCCGTAGTGGTGGTCGCAGCAGAGATTTCGATGACGAGGAGAATTGGCAGGCGATGCGGTTGGATCCTTCGATGCAGCGGTCGCTTGTGGAATTGGCCGAGGTCGACCTCGTGGTGCTTGGTTCCGGGGCTGGCGGACTGACGGCCGCGTTGACCGCGACCCTGGAAGGCCTGACGGTGGCCGTTCTGGAGATATCGCCCCTATTCGGCGGCACTACGGCCCGCTCCTCGGGAACGGTCTGGATCCCGAACAACCAACTGATGCGGGCGGCAGGATTCGCGCCGGATGCGGATGCTGCCAAAACCTATCTTTCGGGCCTCGTCGCCGAGCACGCCCCCTCCGAGGGATGGCTCGCATTCCTTGAGCAGGCCCCGCAGATGCAGGCGGATCTCGAAACCCGGGCCGGAATCGCCTTCCGGCCCTACCTTGCCGCCCCCGACTATCACAGCGCACTGGAAGGCGCCGCTCCGGGAGGGCGCGCCGTCGAGCCGGCAGCATTCGACGGCCGGTCGCTCGGCGGCTGGTTCGAAAAGCTCGCCGAGCCCATGCGCGAACTCACGGTGCTCGGCGGGATGATGCTGACCCGGGCCGAGGCGCAGCGACTCATCTGGGCAGAACGTTCTCCGGTCGCCATGCTGGAAGGGCTCAGACTTCTCGCGCGCCATGTTCGGGATCGGGGCACGAGATACAGGCGGGGCACCCGGCTCGTCATGGGGAATGCGCTGGCGGCGCGGCTTCTGCACGGCGTGCTGACCCGCGGCGGCCTTGCCTTCACCCATGTCCACGTCCATCAGATACGGATGGATGCCGGGCGGGCGGCAGGCGTCAGCGGTGTTCACGGGGGGCGCCCCTTCAGCCTGCGGGCACGCGCAGGCGTCGTGCTGGCGGGAGGCGGCTTTCCGGCAGATCCGGAGATGCGGTCGCGATACCTGCCTCCAATGACGCCGCCCCACACGCCCGCTGGCCCCTTCTCGCGCGGCTCCACCATCCGCCTGGGCGTGGCGGCAGGGGGTTGCATCGGACCCGATGCCGGCTCGAACGCGTTCTGGTTTCCCTCCTCGCTGTGGGTCAGGCCCGGCGGGGGGATCGCCGTCTATCCTCACATCGCACTCGACCGTGCCAAGCCCGGTTCGATCATCGTCGATCAGAACGGCGAGCGGTTCGCCAACGAAGCCTTGAGCTACCACGACTTCTGCTCCGCCATGTTCCGGCACGGGGCGACGGCCTGCCCCGCCTGGATGATCGCGGGAGGGGACTTCATCCGGCGCTACGGCCTGGGCGTCATCCGCCCGCGGACGCCATCGCTTGGGGCCTATCTTCGGTCGGGCTACCTGAAAACGGCCGAAGGCCCGGATGCCCTTGCGCAGGCGCTCGGCATGCCGCCCGGCTCTCTCGGCCGCAGCATCGCCCAATTCAACGATGCCGCACGGCAGGGCCGCGATGCGGATTTCNGGCGGGGAGAAACCGCNTACGAGGTTTCNAACGGCGATGCCAGTCGCAGTCCNGACAATCCCTGCCTGGGCGAGGTGGCAACGGGCAGGCTTTATGCCGTGGCACTGTGGCCGACTCCACTGGCTACGGCACGCGGGCTCCTCTGCGGGGGAGCGGGAGAGGTGCTGGACCGCTCGGGCCGGCCCATTCCGGGCCTTTATGCGGCAGGCAACGACATGCAATCCGTCTTCGGGGGCCAGTATCCCGGCGCCGGAGCACAGATCGGTCCGGCGATGACGTTCGGATGGGCGGCCGCCCGCCACGCGGCCCGGCACATGCAGGACATTGATGGGAGAGTGACATGAGCAAGCAAAAGGGCGGAACCTACATCGCCGAGGCATTGGTTCGGGAGAAGATCCCCTACGTGTTCGGCGTCTGTGGCCACGGAACGGTAGGGCTCATCGATTGCCTTCATGGGGTGAAGGACGAGATCCCGATGATCTCGCCACGCCACGAGCAGACAGCCGTCCACATGGCCGACGGATTCTTCCGCGTCTCTCACAAGGTGGCGGCGACGCTGACATCGACCGGTCCGGGTTCCTGCAACCAGATCATGGGGCTGGCGGTCGCCCAGACCGACAGTTCGGCGATCCTCGCCATAACGGCAAACGTCCCGACGCAGCAGTTCAACCGGGCTCCCTTCCAGGAGCTGAACATGCATGGACAGGCGGACTTCAACCAGGTCATCAAGCCGGTCGTCAAGCGCAGCTTCCAGCCTTCGCGGGTGGAGCAGCTGCCCCTGATGATCCGGCAGGCCACCGCCACGATGACCACCGGACGGCCTGGTCCCGTCAACCTGGACATCCCCTACAACCTGTTCCAGGAGGAGGCAGACCTCCAGCCGGAACCGGTCGGCTCCGCCTTCGGCCTGCGTCGCCCCGGCGCCTCGCCGGACGATATCCGGCAGACGGTCGACTGGCTGCTTTCGGCCGAGCGGCCGGTGATCTTCGTCGGACACGGAATGGCGCTTTCGGAGGGCAGTGCGGAGCTGACGGCGCTTGCACACCGGCTGCAGATCCCGGTCATCTCCTCACCCAACGGCATGGGCACCATCGACATGGAGGATCCTCTGTCGCTCGGCTTCATCGGCCGCAACGGCGCCTACCAGGCCAACCAGGCCGGTCGGCACGCAGACCTGGTTCTTGCGGTCGGTGCGCGTTTCGACGACCGCTCCGCCTCCAGCTGGCGCCCCGGCTATTCCTGGAACTTCCCGCATACGAGGCTGGTGCATGTCGACGTCGATCACGCCGAGCTGACGCGCAACTATACGCCCGATCTGGCGATCCTGGCGGACGCACGCACGTTCCTCTCGCAGGTTCTCGGCGAACTCGATGCGCGGGCCGTCGCCTCAGACGGCGATCGCCTAGCCGCATGGCGGGCGGACATCGACGGGTGGCGGCAGGAATGGGAGGCCTTCGTGGCTCCCAACTTCACCCTGCACCAGACGCCCATCCGTCCCGAACGCATCGTGGCGGATTGCCAGAAGGTGCTGCCGAAGGACGTGATCCTGTCCTTCGACGCGGGAATCCACCATAACTGGTTCATGCAGTTCTGGAAGGCGCGCGGGCCGCAGAATATGCTGAACTCCTGGGGCTATTCAGGCATGGGCTTCGGCCCCTCCTCCATTCTCGGCGCGAAGCTTGCCGCACCCGACCGCGTCTGCGTCTCCGTTTGCGGCGACGGAGGCTTCACGATGGTTCCGCATGTCCTGTGCACCGCAGTCGAATACGACATCCCGGTGATATGGGTAGTCTGGAACAACTTTGCCTGGGGCGCGATCCGGGACCTGCAATACGGCTATTTCGAAGGCCGCGAGTACGGGACCGCTTTCTACCAGGGCGCAAACGCCGCACCCTACAATCCCGATTTCGCGGCCTGGGCAAGGGCGGCCGGCGTCACCGGCTACACGGTGACCCGCTCGGAGGACTTCGCGGCCACTCTGGAGGAGGCNATCCGCCTCAATCGCCCGGTGCTNATCGACGTTCACGTCGATGCCGATATCCGTCCGCCGGCCACCGGCTCCTGGGCACTCCCTCCGCTGCAGCCGAAGGAACCGGCCTTCGGTGCCGCCTGGCAGCCCGTCTGATCCCGACCGTCTCGATCTAGGAACGCACCATGACCGACCGCAANAGCATCATCCGCAACATCGCCGAAGAGCCGTGGCAGCAATTTCCCGCCCACTTCGGNGGCGCCCTGTCCAAGGCGCTCGTCGCCCCGGCAACCACNGGCTCGCAACTGATAGACTACCGCATCTCGACCTATGCCCCGATGGCCTATGTCGAACGCCACGTGCACAAGGTTCAGGAGCAGGTCTACCACATCCTCGAAGGGGAAGGCCTCATGGAGATCGATGGGGAAAAGCGCGTCGTCGGCAAGCACGACGTGATCTTCATCGCGCCGGGAAGCTGGCATTCGATCACCAATTCCGGACTCGGCCAGCTGACATTCATCGTGGTCACAACGCCCGTCACGGACGCGTAAGGTCTCTCATCATTCAGGGGTCGCTGCTCCACCTGCGTCTCGCGCAGCACAGCAGTGCTCGAAGGCAACTATCTGGGAAAGGACGTCGGATGCGACTTCCATTTGATCTCACCGTCCCGACGGCAGAACTCTCCCGCGTGGCNATGCTGCTCGAGGGCAACTGGCAGGTNGGAGAAGGCGGGGCACAGGCAATTCTCGACAAGTACCGCCTTGAACCCTTCGCCGANTTGCCGNCAAGTTCTGCCCGGCAGATCCGGCGNATGATCGATGCGGCGCAGGCGGCTTTCGACAAGGACCGCCTCACGCCCCACGAGCGCGGCCGCATCCTCGACCGCGTTGCCGAACTTCTGGAGGCGAGACGGTCCGAGGTGCTGAGGGTCATGCAGATCGAGACCGGTTTCACCGATCTGGACTGCCATGGCGAGATCAACCGCACGATCGATACACTACGCCTCTCCGCGGAAGAGGCGCGCCGCCTTTCCGGCGAGATCGTGCCGGTGGCGGGAGCGGCCGGACAGGGCGATCGAATGGCCTTCACCCTGCGGGTCCCTCTCGGGGTGGTGCTGGCGGTGACACCGTTCAACGCTCCCCTCAATACCGTGACGCACAAGATCGCACCCGCGCTCGGTTCGGGAAACGTCGTGATCCTCAAGCCTGCAGGGCAGACGCCCCGGACGGCCTGTTTCCTCGCCATGCTTTTCCTCGAGGCGGGCCTGCCGTTCAGTCACCTGCAGATCTTTCACGGTGGCGGCGAGGCGGTGCGCCTTGCCATGGAAGACGAAAGGGTACGCTACATCGCCTTCACGGGATCCACCGAGGTGGGGCGGATCATCCAGTCCCAGGCGGGCCTCAGGCGTACCCAGATGGAGCTGGGCTCCATCGCCTTCACGATTCTCGCCGAAGACGCCGATCTCGATGACGCCCTGCCGAAGGTGGTGGGGGCAGGCTACCGGAAGGCCGGGCAGGTCTGCACGTCGGTTCAGGTTCTCCTGGTGCATGAGTCCATCGCCGGGCACGCCGAGACGCGCATGGCGAAGATGGTGAGCGACCTCGTCCACGGCGATCCCACCGCACCGGACTGCAATACCGGGCCCCTGATCTCGCTGCGCGATGCCGTGCGGGTGGAGGCCTGGGTGGCGGAGGCCTGCGAGAGGGGCGCCCGGCTCCTCGCAGGAGGTCGACGGGAAGGGGCGGTCGTCGCACCAACACTGCTTGCCGACGTGACCGCCGACATGAATGTAGGCTGCAAGGAGATCTTCGGACCGGTCGTCTGCATCGAACGCTACACGGACCTGAATGCGGCGATCCGGCGCGTCAACGGGACGCCCTTCGGCCTGGCCAGCGGCATCTTCACCAACAGCCTGGACAAGGCGTTCAAGGCGTTCCGAGAACTGCAGGTGGGGGGCGTGCACATCAACCAGACGTCTTCGTCGCGGGTCGACATGATGCCCTATGGCGGTTCGAAGGACAGCGGCTTCGGCCGCGAAGGACCACGCTACGCCATGCACGAGATGACCGAGGAACGGCTGATCAGCTTCACCGTCTGAGGCGGCGGGCGCGGAAGGCGTCGCAATCCCTGAGTCCCTTGCGCGGTGGCGAGGGTCTCAGGAACCGCCGCCACAGCTTCGGACCCACGACCACGCACGGTTCCGTCTTCAGGCTGCCCGTTGCGGCCCTGTCCACGCAACTCCTCGCCATCGCCGTGACGATACCTCCTCGCTCGCAATATTGAGCAGTTCCTCGTGTACCACGCTGACTGCCGGAGCGACCGTCTCCGGAGGCGGCGCATAGAGGTAGTTCAACCGCGTCATCGACATGCCGCGAAAGGGCAGGCAGCGCCATTGCGAGGCCTGCGCCGGACCGTGGACGTTGACGGCCGCCATGGGCTTCACGGTGGCTCCCATACCGCGCTGCAGACACTGCATCAGGATCGACAGGCTGTCGATTTCCGCAACGGGGTTGCAGGTGAGGTTCAGTCGTTCGAATTCCAGATCGACACGGCGACGCAGGCCGTGCTGAGGGCTCGGCAGGATGAGCGGCACGTCGAGAAGATCGCGCACCGTCACGGATGTCGTCTCGTCCGGCAGGAGCTTGCGGTCCCAGGGATAGACGAGGAAGAGCTCCTCGCGAAGAAACTCGGTTTCCTGCCAGTTGGGCACGGCGGAAGGAGTAAACAGCACAGCCAGGTCCAGATCNCCGGCGACCGCGAGGTTTCGCAGATTTCCGCTCAGCCCCTCGATGAGNTTGACGATGATTCCNGGATAGCGGCGGTTCAGGCGCTCCACGAGAGACACNCCGATCTGAGCGGACGTGGTCGGAGGCAGCCCGAGCGTCACACGGCCGGAAACCTGCGTTTCCGCCTCGCGGGTCATCGCAATCGCCTGCTCGATCTGGCGAAGAATGAACTTCGCCTGGCGATGCAGGGTGATGCCCTTGGCGGTGGGGGTGACACCGCGGCTCGATCGGACGAAAAGCGGCGCACCCACCTCGTATTCCAGCCGGGCGATCTGCTGGCTCAAGGCCGGCTGGGCGATGTTCAGTTCGCGCGAAGCCTGGGAAAAGCCGCCGCAATCGACGATCGCGACGAAATACCTGAGTTGCTTGACGTCCATCTTACCCCATCAACTCCCCCGGATACCCCGCACATCACGGCGAACCGGCAGACCATGCATGCTATGCGACAAAGAAGGCCCCTTCCCCCGGCGCATCATGCGAACGCACGGCCGGTCAAAGCCACAGTATCTGCTTTCTGTACGCCATGTCCGTCAGAAGCGGCGCCGCCGGACCGGTATGAAATACCTTTCCGTTCTCCAACGCAAACACGCGGTCCGCAAGCGCCAGCACGAGATCGAGGTTGTGCTCGACGATGATGATCGGCACCTCCTGGCGCAGCCGGTCGAACACCCGGAAGAGGTCTTCGACAACGGCCGGGGCGAGGCCTTCGAAGGGCTCGTCGAGCAACAACAGGTTGACGTTGCCCGACAGCGCCCGCGCCACCGCGAGCATTTGCTGCTCGCCGCCGGACAGGTAGTCCGCATGGCTGTTCAGGCGCTCTCTGAGGCGGGGGAAGTAGTCGAAGATCTTGTCCTCGTTCCAAACCGTTCCCGTCGATCCGTCGGTCGGCCGCGCCAGCCGNCCAAGGGCCAGATTGTCGCGAACNGTCATGCCGGCGAAGACACCCCGGCCCTGCGGCACATAGCCAACNCCTGCCCTCGCCATCTGCCACGGCGCCAAGTGCGTGACCTCCTGCCCGCGCAGCAGAAGCTGGCCCTCCGCCGGCTTGACGATCCCCGCGATGGTCTTGAGGAAGGTCGACTTGCCCGCACCGT
>Ga0065721_10052578_pt1 | contig 11617 bp, 8 predicted proteins | sample Mesricmetagenome_FD_59108 | JGI IMG/M metagenome (GOLD analysis project Ga0065721, IMG submission 59108) | Mesophilic microbial community from rice straw/compost enrichment Sample: eDNA_1 v2 (version 2) | ecosystem: Engineered > Solid waste > Grass > Composting > Bioreactor | place: USA: Davis...
AAACCAGGTGCTCTACCAAGCTGAGCTACATCCCGTGGAGCGGAAGACGGGAATCGAACCCGCGACCCTCGCCTTGGCAAGGCGATGCTCTACCGCTGAGCCACTTCCGCGTATGGTGCGGTCAAGAGGACTCGAACCTCCACGTCATTGCTGACACTAGAACCTGAATCTAGCGCGTCTGCCAATTCCGCCATGACCGCATTTTTGCAACGTAAAAAATATTATATCCCAACATTCTCAGTTATGCAACAGTTATTTTCTATGGACTTAGCTGCTCTCTTCAACGGTAAAAGGCCCCCGCTAACAGCCGTATATTCTGCCAGCGGAGCATCCTTTTACGCCTTGCTATCTGTCCATGGTTACTTATAGATCGTAATGATCAAATCACGATTGCCGCTGTTCTCGGTTGTCCAGGTAGCGCCTCCGTTCGTCGACAGCCGCTCGATGCCGCCAGCATACGGATTGCTGTCGCTGTAAGCAAATCCGTACTTGTTGTTTGTCGAATTATCGTCAAGCGTCTGCGGAGAACGTAAGATTAGCCCGTATTTCTTCGTCGTATCCAGCCCCGTCAGGCGAGGATATACGGCGTATGGCGTCGCTGCCCCCGGAATATTGTTCGGATTAAGCGAAGCGCTGAACAGCTTTTGCACCGGATTGTTGTTGGCATCGAGCTGAACAATATCCAGGTAGTAGTTATCTTCCGGCACCTTGTTCACATAGCTTTCATACAAGTAGACATCCAGCCTTGGCAGGCTCGATTGGGTTAACGTGAACGTCTGCATCCTTTGAATGCCTGCACGAATGTCCGAGTAAGTGGAGTACGAAGCATTGCTGTTATCCTGATCGATAACATAACCTGTATTGCCGCTCACATTATAAGCTTCAATCTCGTTGATCGATGGGATAAACCTTGCTTTATTGATATAAAGTCGGATTTTGGACGTATTTACGGTCGGGAAGTCAAATATTCGCCGGTCGCCAATCGTAAAGCCCTTCGTCAGGTCCACATAGCTCGAGCCGTTCCAATATTGCAGAGTATACGTATCGATCTGGAAGTTCTGGCTGCCGTAAGCGTACTCGTTCACAACGACCCGGTTAACGCTTGTGCTGGAACCAAAATCAACTTCGACCCACTGGTTGTTGGTCGTGCCGTTCTCCCCGCTCCACCTTGTTGCTTGGCTGCCGTCCGTCACCTTGGACGCCTCATAGCCGGCTTGCGCGGACCAGGTCGACGATGCGGTTGCAGCCTTGCCGGAAGCGAGATTCGCAGGAGCCGTCGGCCATGTGCTCGATTGCGTGGAGACGCGCATGATAATTGATTCGCCCGGCTTCAGCGTGCGGCTGTAGCTGCCAGAGTAAGTGCCAAGCTTCGTCTTGCTGTAAAGCTCGGTCAGTGTATAGGTCGTGCTCGAGCTAAGACCGAGATCACTGAACGCTACGGATGTGGACTGCGGATTGTTCATGTCCCAGTTGGACAACCCGACGTATTTGTCGCCGTTCGCCGCAGTCAAATAGACCGCCGTAGGAGGATGTTCGAGTTTATGATAGAAATTCGTCATCGATACCGGCCGGGCCGCCTTGCCGGCCTTCACCAGATTGAGCAAATCGGAGTTAAACAGCGTCTTCATCCGATCCTCTGATATAAAAGGTACGTTATCCCCGATAAGAAGATGGCCGCCTCCCATAATAATGGCCGTGGACAGCAGAGTTCCTTCATTCAGCGTCATCTTATTGAAGCCGTCGATTACGCTTTCAGGGAACAGCATGTCGGGGTCATTGTACGAATACAACGTGCCGTTCGTCCACCAGGAAGCCGCCGTATTAAGCGCCTGACGCTCGATGCCAGGATACGACTCCAGTCCGATTGTTGTATCGACACCCGTTCTGCGTCCATGCGCATAACCCGATGGCAGCAGCGGTGCTATCGATTCGTTGATATAGATGTCCTGCGGTGCGGCAAGCAAGGTATCGCGCATGACCTGCATGCCGATCCGGTAGGCTTCCATTCCGTTCTTCGCGGAATCGTAGAAGCTGCCTTCATACATGCCGAGGTCGATAAAATCGAGCTTCACGTAATCAAAGCCCGGGTCGATATGCTGCGTCTGCATAATCCACTGCAAATAAGCTTGACCGCCTGGATGCGTCGCATCAACGATGTACGTATTGATGTACGACTTGATTGGATTGCCGGAAGCATCCTTAAGCGCAATGTCGCCAAACGTATACGAAGTCGTTGGCACCGTATCCGTCAGAGGATCAAAGATAGCAAACGGAGCGGAGTAGGTGCCGGCCTTCATCCCTTTGCTATGCACGTAATCGGCGAAGTCCTTCAGATTCTGCACCGGCGTCTTGCTAGGCACGCCCTTATAGCAGCAGTCGAGATTCATATAGTTGTAGCCAAGCGACTTCAGATGGGTATAGAAGTAATCCGTTGTCGGAAGCATCGCATCCGCCGTGCCGTAAGCGTAATACGCGTACCATGTGTTGAAGCCGATCGGCACATCGCCGGTCCAATTCAGCTTTGGCTCGCCAACGGCGTAAGCTTGGCCAAACGTCTCCAGTCCGTCGCGGTAGTCCGTGAAATAACCGAGGAAAAACTTATCGCTCGCCACGGACGTACCGCTCTTTTTCCCGCCGGCGTTGTATACCGAAAATCCGGTGAGCGGACCGTTTACCGCGCTGGCCGGGGCCAGGTATTGCATGCTCTTCCACGTCTTTGTCGTAGCCGCGCCGGCGACGACTCCCTTCTTGCTCGCATTGTCGAACATGGCTGCAACCCAGTAGCTCTTGCCGTTAAATGCCGACCATGTTTCGCCCGCACCGTACGGACGGTCGTCACCGTTCTGGCTGTTGCCGAAATCATTAATCGGTGCTACGCCAAAATCATAGTTGTTCGTATAAGGAGTTGTATAAATGCGCTTATCGCTGCCGGAGCCGATGTCGAGATTGTTCGCCGCGATTGGCTCAAGGAAGTCGATGGTCTGCGAGGTCCCTTTGCTGACTGTCATATCCGAGAGGATATAGGAACGGTTCTCGTACATGGTGATACGCAGCGTAATCGTAGATCCCGACGCCAGTGCGTTCGTAATTGTGAGCAGCTTGCCGTTCGTGCCATAACCGTCGGTACCGGTTGTCGTCCAGCTTGCGGTCCGGGTCGCCGAATCGGTCGATTTATACCTGGTTGAGCTTCCGCTAATCGCATAGTCCGAGTAAAAGTCGCTGATGAGTGTTGTGCTGCCCTCCTCGAACATGCCTTTGCCTGTCGACAGGTCGTACGTAACGGTAATTGTCCCGTTGGTAGCGGTTACAACATTGCCCGTCTGAGAGATCGACACGGCTGCCGCATATGTCGTACGGGTGCCGGCAGGCAGCAGCACCGACAAGAGCAGCGACAGAAGCAGCACAACCTTCATGCCATTCTTTCTCATTATTTTCCCTCCCAATGAGTGATGATGAGCAGACAAGCCTGCTCTCGCCACCCATTGTACGACAGACCTCCGGCCAAAATAATCCAATTATTTGTGTGATCGATGTCCGCTTTTTTGCTTAGCCGATATTCGGTTACGATTGCGCGTCAGCCTTTGATCGCTCCGGCCGCAATCCCTTTAATAATGAAACGCTGCATGAACAGGAAGAAGACAATAATCGGGATAAGCCCCATCACCGCGTACGCGAACGCAAGGTTCAAATCGCTGCTGTACTGGCCGAAGAAGAAATACTGCTGCAGCGGTATCGTCCGGAAGTCTTTGTTCTGCAAATATAATAATGGCAGCAAAAAGTCATTCCAGATATAGAGCGCGTTAAGGACAAGCACCGTCGCGGTCACGGGCTTCAGCAGCGGCATAACGATACGGATAAAAATCCCCGGCGTAGAGCAGCCGTCAATGCGGGCCGCCTCTTCTATCTCGCGGGAAATGCCCCGTACGAAGCCAGTAAAGAACAGAACCCCGGACTGGACGCCAAATCCGCCATAAATCACGACAATTCCCCAATAATTGTTCAGCATATCAAGTGACTTGCCAAGCTGGTAGAGCGGCAGCATCGTGACTTGGAAGGGCACCATCATGCCGGACAGAAACAACAGGAAAAAGAAGTTGTACAGCGGCTTGTTGCCGCGCGCAATCGCGTACCCGCTCAAGGCGGAGATGATCAGAATAAGCAGCACCGAAAGGGCAGTGATGATTACGCTGTTCAGGAATGCGGTCGGGTACTTTGACGTATCCCAGGCATGAATGAAGTTGGCCAGATCCAGGGACGGCGGCAGCGCGTAAAAAGAATCAAAGGTCTGCTTCGCTGATTTGAGCGCCATAAGCACGGCAACGTAGAGCGGAAACAGAAACACCGCAGCAACTGCCGCAACAGCAATAAACATAAGCAATCGCGTGCTTCTCATTACATCTCCACCTCCCGCTTTCTGAATATCGTCACTTGCACGACCGTTACGATGACCAGAATGACAAAGAAGATCATCGATAACGCCATGCCGTAACCTGCCTTAAACGAGGAGAACGCGTTTTTATAAATAAACGTCGAGATCACCTCGGTAGCAAAGCCCGGTCCGCCGTTTGTCGTCACAAGCACAAGATCGAATACCTTCAGCGAACCGGTCAGGACGAGCAGCATGTTGATCGTCACCGACGGCGCAAGCAGCGGCAGCGTAACGTTGCGGAATACGCGGAGCGGTCCTGCTCCATCGATACGCGCGCTTTCCGACAGCTCGGCCGGAATGCCCTGCAGGCCGGCAATATAGATAATCATCGGCGCGCCAATGCCCTGCCAGACGGCGATGATGATGAGACCATACAGCGCTTGATCGGGATTGCCCAGCGGACTGGTTACGTCCATCCCCAGATGGGCGAGCAGCCTCGGAAACCCTTGGCTGTAGTTATAGCTCCAGATGAAGCCGGCGAGTATAACCGAAATGACGCTTGGCAAAAAGAAAATCGTGCGGAACAAATTCCGCAGCGGCAGATAGCTGTCGAGCAGCAGCGCGAACAGAAGCGCAACAAGATTGACAAGCAGCGTAAGAATGATCGCATATTTGAACGTGTTGCCAAGGACCGTCCACAGATCGGCGTCTTGGAGCGCATTCACGTAATTGTCCCAGCCAATATAAGTCAACTTGCGGGAAATGCCATCCCAGTTCGTGAACGAATAACGTATCCCCGTTACAAAAGGTACGATAACGGCAAACGTAAATAACAGAACGCCCGGAACGAGGAACAGAACGTACCACATCTCGCGTCGAATCGTCTTTTTCAGGCCTTTCATCAGCTTTCTCTCCTTTCCGAAAGGAACGGCATAGGCAGTGCCTATACCGTTCGCGTCGCCAGTCCTCTATTATTTATGGTTTTTGGCAACCCAATCGTCGAGACTCTTAATGATGTCATCTGCCGTCGCCTTGTTGAAAAATACCTTTTGTACATACTGGGAGAACTGCGTCGTCCAGTCAATCGTTGTTGTAATAAACACTTGCGAGTTGTACAACTGACCGTTGTCGAAGTAAGGCTTCAAATCCGAGACGGCAGGAGCAATATCCGCCGAAGCTCCTTTGACGTAAGTCAATGTCTTGACATTTTCTACCCATGTATTTGCCGCAGGGACGCTAGCCAAGTAAGCAAGGAACTTCATCGCAGCTTCCTTATGCTCGGACTTGCTGTTCACCGCTACAGAAGCGTCCGGGTTGAACTCCAGCTTGTTAAGCGCCGGATCATTGCTGAACGGATACGGGAAGTAACCCATACCGGTTGCGAACAGCTCCGGATTTTTCTTCTCGATATCCGGCAGCGGCCAAGTGCCCATATACATCATGGCAGCTTCTTCGCGGGCAAACATGTCGACTGCGCCGTTATAATCAACGCCCAGCTGGTCCTTGTTGCCGTATTTGAACATATCCAGCGCGTGTTGAATCGTCGTCTTCGTTGCCGGATTGTCGGCGAATTTCGCTTCGCCCTTCTCCAGCTTGTCGAAGAAGTCGGTCTGCTTATCAATGAGCACCGTGTTGCTCGGGAAGTCGCGGCTCAGCCACATGCCAAGCGGCCAGCCGTCTTTCCAACCAAGCGCGAACGGCGTTTTGCCCGAGTCTTTGATTTTTTGCGCCGCCGCGATAAGCGCATCGTATGTCGTTGGAATCTCGATACCGAGATCGGCGAAAATTTTCTTGTTATAGAATACGGCGATTGGTCCTGCGTTCAGCGGCATAATGTAGTTGCGGCCGTCTGTTGCTTGCTCAGCAAGCACGCCCGGATCAAAGGTCTTCATAAATTCCTGGTCGGTTAAGTCTTCCAGGTAACCGCCATCCTTGTACAGCTTGGTCGTGCTGCCGGCGTTTAAGGTGAATACGTCAACGATATCGCCGCTGGCGAGCTTTGTCTTCAGCAGTGTAGGATAGTCGTCGAACTTGACCGGCTGTACATCAATCTTGATATTTGGATTCTCCGCTTCGAACTGTTCAACAATTTTGTTAATGCCGTCCGTTGCGTCACTTTTGAAGTGCATGAACGAGATGGTGACCGGTTCGCTATCTTCTGTTGCCGGCGCGCTCGCGGATTCCGTCGCCGTATTGGCAGGTGCCGAAGCCGTATTGGCCGGACCGGCGGCATTGTTGCCATTATTTCCGCCACAAGCGCTCAGCAGCGCGGTCACCATGGCAATGCTGAGACCAAGGCCGAGTTTCTTGTTCATATCCATATCCCCTTTGTCTGATGTTCTCGGATCGAGCGTTCTCGTCCTGATGTTCAGTTTACTGATTGCCGGCGGCCGCAGGAATAAAATAAATTGGAGATGCGATGTTCAATTTTTTGCAGGTGAAGATACAGGCTACGGCGATTCCCGGAATTCCGACGGAGTCTGTCCGGTAAATTTCTTGAATACCTGGCTGAAATACCGCTGGTTCTCGTAACCGACCAGTTCGGCAATATCGCTTACTTTGTGATCGGATTCGCGAAGCAGCTCGCATGCCTTCTCCATTCGCTTGCGCGTTACATATTCGATAAAATTTTCCCCGGTTGCGGCTTTGAATTGCCGGCTCAAGTAACTTGGGTCCATATGATAGCGGGTCGCAATGTCAATCAGGCCGATATCTTCAAAATAATGCCCGTCCAGATACGCCACAATCTCGCTCATGGGATTGGCCGCATCCGACGTCGCCCTTGCATGAATATGCGCTTCTATAGCCGCTGACAGCGCTGCTACGTAGGCGTGTAGCGCGGAGAGGGTCATCACGCTATCAATCGCGCGTTGATCGGACAGCAGCGGGCTTGCGGCGGCAATAGCCGGCCATTCGCTTCCGGCCGCAGCGCCAAGCTTGCGCAGCTCCTTCTGGGCACTCCGGATGGTCAGCGATTCCGACATCTCCGCTTTGCGCGCAAATTCGCCAAGCATTCTGCGAACGGAGGATACCTGTCCGCTGACGATCGCTTGTTGCAGCAGCTTCGCGTCGAATTCACCGAGCATCTCGCTGCGCTCCCGCATCTCCTGCGGCATATCGGCTACCCTTACCGCGAACTCGTTGCCACGCAGCAGACTGTCATACAGGCGCTCGCTCGCTTCGTCAAACGACTCCGGCAATTGGTCCAGACGATCTCGCGGATCGCTAAGTCCAATGACGGCATATAGCTGGAGCATTCGGCTCGCTGTTTCATGGAAAGGCAGCAGCAGCTCTCTTACGGCTCCGCCGTCCATAGCCGGCTCTGACAGCAGCAGGCAAAGCCGCTGACGGTCATCCGATTTGAATACGTATAGCGGTGCCCCATTCGTTAATTCGTTCATCATATTCTCGATACTGAACATCAGCAGATCTGCGTTGCCGTTAAACTTTGTTTCCGCCAGCTCGCGGAATCGGCGCAGCATGCAGACGGCAAGCCGATAGCGGCCTACCGGCGGACTGGTGAGAAGCTCCGCTGACTGGAAGACAATATCGGCGCTATTAGCGATGCGCCGGCCTGTCACGTTTTGCAAGAACGTCTCGGTACGCAGCTTGCGCATTTCACTTGCAAATTGTTGACGCTGCTCAACGCTCATATGACAGCGACTGGCCTGTATGGCCTTAACCATGGCATCCTTCAGGTCTACGAGCGACACTGGCTTTAGCACGTATTCACATGCCTGGTAGGCGACAGCCGCCTTCATATACTCAAATTGTGAATGACCGCTGATCACGACAACCTTAATATGGTTGTACCGGTGATACAATTGTTCGAGGAACTGCTGGCCGTTCATGACCGGCATATTCATGTCCGTTACGATGATATGGGGCTTGCTGACCGGAATGAGCTCCAGCGCTTCTGCACCGTTTCGGGCTTCCGCGACAACTTCGACATCCAGTTGCAGCTCATCAATCATTTTGCCAACCGATTTGCGTCCCCACGGCTCGTCATCAACGACCATTACCTTAAACATAAGATTCTCCCCTCTTTCTGCATGGAATTCGGATACGAATAATCGTCCCTGCTCCCAGCCTGCTGTCTATATCGAGACCATACGAATCGCCGTATGCAAGCCGTATACGCTCGTGAACGTTTTTCAACCCAATCGATACTCCTGAGAAGACCTCCATCGATTTCTTGTCCATGTTGCTGCGCAGCTCCGCCAGCTTGGCTGGTGCTATCCCCGGACCATTGTCGCTGACCGATAATACGATCATCCCGTCGTCGGTTTCTGCCCGCACTCGGATCAGCAGCTGCCCGTCATCCGGCCCGCCAAGCGCATGTATGACCGCATTCTCTATAATTGGCTGCATTACGAAGCGAATCGTCGATGCTTCCATTAGTGACTCCGGCACGTCAAATTCCATACGCAGCGACTCCTCGAATCGAAACTGCTGAATATACAAATAGTTGCCGACATGCGCCAGCTCCTGACGGATCGTGGACTCCGTATTCCCTTCATAGAAGCTGTAACGGAACAGGTCGCCAAGAGAGCGGCACATCTCCGGAATTTCATAGTCCCCAATCAGCACAGCCTTACCCCCGATCGTTTGCAGCGTATTGTACAAAAAATGAGGGTTAATCTGCATTTGCAGAGCAAGCAGCTGCGCCTCTTTGTTCCGAAGCTGCATCTGGTAACGCTGCTCGATCAGCTCCCGTATTTTTTCCGTCATAAAATTGAAGCTTCGGGTCAGCTCGGACATATCATCCCGATAACGGTACGGCTGTGACAGCGTGACATGGAAGTTGCCGTTACGCACCTTCTTCATCGCTTGGCCAAGCCGCTTGATCGGCCTGGTCAAATATTGCTGGGCAAAGAGCGACAGCAGCGAAATACACACGACTGCAAATACCAATGCCCCAATTGCGATCAGAAGCGTATTGTTGCGATGGCGAGCCAGCTCTTCGTTCGGATAGATGATGGTCAGCGTCGAATTGCCGTTATCCAGATAAGACGTGCTGACAAGCAGATCCTGGCGCTGCTCGAAGCGGATTTCCTTCGGTTTGTTTTTCAACCGTATAGCCGGCGCTTCAAACGTAGATACAATACCATCGTACTTGTCGTTTGTATGATAGAAGGTCTCACCCCTGGAGTTGCGAAGCACGATTACATTCGGAGAGTGATTATTCGCCTCGATGACCTTGGTGAGCTCCTTCATCTGAATGTAGAAAACAAGCGTTCCAATTTTACTATGGTAGAACGGATCATAAATCGTAATGGCAAATACAAAGAAATCCTGATTAAACGAAGCGTCCTTGTATGAAAAGGAGAGCGAGTGCTGGAACGGCAAATCGAGCATGTCCTCGTAATGGGGGATGCTCTCGTTAAAAGGAATCGAATCATAACTCGCCGCTCTCGACCAAAAGTCCTTCAGCTTGTTGTCCTTGCCAAAGATCATGATTTTAATGATAGTATCCTTGTTCTTATTGGAGACAAGCGTATAGTAGTTCTTGAGCGACTCGGTAAGGGCGAAAAAATCCTCATCATTCACATTGCGGCCATGCTCCATCAAATTCATGACACGGGTGAAACCATACACCTGCAGAGCCGAAGAAGACAGGTCACGGAAATACTGGTTCAAATAGCCGGCGACATACTGCGCATTCTGGCTGGTGCTGCGGTACATCGTACGCTCCAGCGATCTCGTGCTTGATTCGTAAAAAAGATAAGACAGCACAAGCATCGGAACGAGCGACGTGATCACGCTGCTCCAGACAATCTTTGTCCGAATACTCCGGTTGACGAATAACCACTTCATCAGCTTCATGGCTGCGGCCCTTCCTGTTTCCCCTCCACCGGGGAGGCGGAATCATCTAATACTGCAAATATCCGGATCCTATCTCCTATCCGTAATTCTTGGCCTACTTGTGTAGAACTCGTCTGACCGATCATGCTACCCCTCGCTTTTTAAAATGAAATCGATGCCATATGGTGATGATGCATTATACCGTCTGGGCAGAATACCTGCAATTCAATTTATCGTTAATTCCATGTTCAATTTTTTGACTGATACCGTTGTTCGAATTTCATTCCCCTTTAAAATAAAGCGCTTACAATTTGTGATGAAAGAAATACCTTGATCACGGCTGCAGAAGCTTGCTTCCAATTAAAAATTCAGCAGATCAGAACAACAAAAAAGAAGCCTTGCTGAGCAAGACTCCGTAAATTTCAAATCATATGGTGCGGTTGATGGGACTTGAACCCATACGCCCGGTGGGCACTACCCCCTCAAGATAGCGTGTCTGCCGTTCCACCACAACCGCGAAAAGCAAGGTAAAGTGAGCCATGAAGGACTCGAACCTTCGACACCCTGATTAAAAGTCAGGTGCTCTACCAACTGAGCTAATGGCTCATAAAATAATGGTGGAGGGCGATGGATTCGAACCACCGAACCCGAAGGAGCAGATTTACAGTCTGCCGTGTTTAGCCACTTCACTAGCCCTCCAAAAGCTATGGTGCCGGCGATAGGAGTCGAACCCACGACCTACTGATTACAAGTCAGTTGCTCTACCAACTGAGCTACACCGGCATATTAAGATTTCCACCATCCAACATGGTGGCTCGGGACGGAATCGAACCGCCGACACGAGGATTTTCAGTCCTCTGCTCTACCAACTGAGCTACCGAGCCTGATGTTTGATTAAATGGCGGAGCTGACGGGATTCGAACCCGCGGTCTCCTGCGTGACAGGCAGGCATGTTAGGCCTCTACACCACAGCTCCACATCGCGTTCTCGGCAAAAACCGAAGATAAAGTTTTGGTTGCGGGGGCAGGATTTGAACCTGCGGCCTTCGGGTTATGAGCCCGACGAGCTACCGGGCTGCTCCACCCCGCGTCATTATAAAACATATATGGTGGAGGCTGAGGGGATCGAACCCCCGACCCTCTGCTTGTAAGGCAGATGCTCTCCCAGCTGAGCTAAGCCTCCATACTGTGATACTTCACTTTTGGAGTGAAGATTTGTTGGTGACCCGTAGGGGATTCGAACCCCTGTTACCTCCGTGAAAGGGAGGTGTCTTAACCCCTTGACCAACGGGCCTTGTTATTGAAAAAAAGTTAAATGGCAGAGAGGAAGGGATTCGAACCCTCGAGACCCGGTTAGAGCCTACACGATTTCCAATCGTGCTCCTTCGACCACTCGGACACCTCTCTATATGGCTCCCCGAACAGGACTCGAACCTGTGACAAC
>Ga0065721_10006306_pt1 | contig 11613 bp, 12 predicted proteins | sample Mesricmetagenome_FD_59108 | JGI IMG/M metagenome (GOLD analysis project Ga0065721, IMG submission 59108) | Mesophilic microbial community from rice straw/compost enrichment Sample: eDNA_1 v2 (version 2) | ecosystem: Engineered > Solid waste > Grass > Composting > Bioreactor | place: USA: Davis...
GCGGAGCGTGTATTCGCCAGACCTCGGTTTCAGTTCAATGAGTCCCTGTTCAGGATCGATGCCGTGAAACTTCAGCTGTGATTCGAAAGCATATTGATCGGAACTGAATGCGCCGGCCTCGGCAATGATTTTAAAACGTTCCTTCGATGGGCGGTAAAAGGACACCATCATCAGGTGGAGGTTTACCGTAAGCTGGTTCATGGCGACAACTTCGCTTTCATCCGCCCCGACGATTTCAGCAAGGTATTTTTTGCTCAGCTTGTGATACGTTACCCATGGCCGTCGCGCGTGAACGTGTCCCTCACCCGCAAGCGCGGCCCAGTCATCAAGCTCTTCCAGGATAATTTCTTTCGTTCTTTTCGGTTGAAGTCCAAGGGAATTTCCAATCAGATAGATGGCGTCTTTGCCTTCAATCTTTGGAAAATGAAANTCATTNCTAAACTCCCTCAAAGNATCTTTTTCATCCAGGCGTTGAGCAAATGAAAGNTTGTTTTCAAAGGGAGTTTGAGTGTGCATGAATCGATGGTTAAAAAAGTGANAGTTGTTTCATCAGGGAGCCTTCGTGAAACAAGAGCCATTGTTTGTTGTCCAGTCCACCCGCATAACCGGTAAGTTCACCGTTCTTTCCGATGACGCGGTGGCAGGGAATGATGATGGCGATGGGGTTTACACTGTTTGCAACTGCGGCAGCGCGGATAGCTTTGATGTCGCCAAGGCGCACCGCGAGTTCTTCATAGGAAATGGTTTTGCCAAATGGTATAGTCAGCAATTCGGTCCAAACCCGTTGCTGAAATTCAGTGCCTTCCGCCTTNAATTCGACGGTGAAGAACTTACGGCCTTTTTTNAAGTACTCGTCNAGTTCCTGGATGCATTGCTCAATGACGGCGGTGCGTACCTCTTCCTTGCGTTCATCCTTGTTGAACAGCACGTGCGTGACGGCGTCGTCGACAGAAAGCACCATCAGTTCTCCAACAGGAGAAGTATAATAACCGCGGCCTCTCATGGCATTCAGACAAATCGGGGGTCCACTTCCATGACGGTGCCACACTTCTTGCAGGTGCGCAGATCTTCAGAACCGTAGAACTCGCGGAACCGGGGAAGGAAATCCTTCTCAATATTTTCAAGGTGGAATTTATACTCGTGCAGTTTGTTGTTGCAGTTGTCGCAGAACCACATCAGGCCATCTTCGATGTGTTGTTCCGGACGTTTCGTTTCAATGACGAGTCCGATGGTATTCGCCGGGCGTTCCGGGCGATGAGGCACTTTTCCCGGAAGCAGGAACATTTCGCCTTCGCGGATAGGGATATCGACGGGCTTTCCGTCCTCCTGAATGCGAACATTGATATCGCCTTCAAGCTGATAGAACAATTCCTCCGTTTCGTTGTAATGGAAATCCTTGCGTGCATTGGGGCCGCCCACGATCATAACGATGTAATCACCGGCATCCGCGTAGAGGTTTTTGTTTCCAACAGGCGGTTTAAGGATGTCGCGGTTTTCGTCAATCCAGCGTTTGAGATTAAAAGGTCTGCGAATTGGCATTAGTTTCGGGTTAATCGGTGCGTAAAAACAGATCGTCAAAACTAATAAGAATGCGCCTATATTTACATACCAATGATGTAAGGCTATGGATTTGAATCTCACCGGAAAGAATGCGCTGGTTTGCGGAAGCACACAGGGAATAGGGAAAGCTTCGGCTCTCGAGCTGGCCCGCATGGGGGCGCGCGTAACGTTGATGGCCCGCGACGAAACGCGGCTGAAGCTGACGCTGGAAGAAATCGGCGGAGCCGCTGCCGGCCATGCGTACCTGGTTGCCGACTTCACCAGGCCTGATGACGTACGCCAGCGGATTCAGGACTACTCCGCGAAGCAGGCGGTCCACATTCTCATAAATAATACCGGCGGGCCGCCTCCCGGACCCGCCATCGACGCCTCAGAAGAGGAGTTCCTGGCCGCGTTCTCGCAGCACCTTCTATGCAATCAGATCCTCACCCGCGCTGTCGTGCCGGCGATGAAGGAAGCTGGCTTCGGCCGCATCGTCAACATCATCTCTACGTCTGTAAAAATCCCCATCCGCGGGCTTGGCGTTTCCAACACTGTGCGGGGCGCTGTCGCCAACTGGGCTAAAACATTAAGCGTGGAGCTGGGGCCATTCGGCATTACCGTTAATAATGTTTTACCTGGCGCAACCATGACAGGACGGCTGAAGCAAATTATTGAACGAAATGCAGAAAAGCGCGGGATAACATTTGAGGAAGCGCAAAAGGAGATGGAACGCGAAATTCCGGTAGGGAGAATTTCAGCGCCACATGAAGTAGCAGCTGCTGTTGCATTTCTCGCATCCCCCGCAGCAGCGTACATCAACGGGATAAACATCCCAGTCGACGGCGGACGTACAGGATCTTTGTGACATGAAGAAAATCTTAAACTATATCGGTGGTGGGTTGCGTCAACCTGTATCAGGCGAATTTTTCGATAACATCAATCCCGCTGAGGGTAAAGCGTATTCATTGGTGCCGGACTCCGATGAACGCGATGTTTCAAATGCAGTTGCCGCGGCTGTGGATGCATTTCCTGCATGGAGCGCGATGCCGGCAGCGGAGCGATCAAATTATCTGCTGGCCATCGCCGACGCGATTGACCGTAAACTCGATGACCTCGCACTGGCGGAGTCCATCGACAACGGCAAGCCTGTGTCACTCGCGCGGCGGATGGATATTCCCCGCGCCTCGGCAAACATGCGTTTCTTTGCAACTGCAGCACTGCACTTTTCAGGCGACGCTCACCTCACCGGAAGTGAAGCTATAAACTACACGAGTCATTCACCCGTAGGTGTCGCAGGATGTATATCTCCCTGGAACCTGCCGCTCTATTTGTTCACCTGGAAGATTGCACCTGCGCTGGCAGCAGGATGCACAGTCGTGGCAAAGCCTTCTGAGCTCACACCGATGACGGCGTATCTGCTGAGTGAAATTTGCAGAGACGTTAACCTTCCCGCAGGCGTGCTGAATATTGTTCACGGGACCGGACCAAAGGCAGGGCAGGCTATTGTAGAACACCCGGAAGTAAAAGCGATTTCATTTACAGGGGGTACGGTTACAGGCAAAAAGATTGCGTCCGTGGCTGCCCCGATGTTCAAGAAGCTCTCACTGGAACTCGGTGGGAAAAATCCGAACATTGTGTTCTCTGACTGCGATTTTGAATTGGCATTGACGACGTCGGTGAAGTCTGCATTCACCAATCAGGGCGAAATTTGTCTTTGTGGTTCGCGGATATTTGTTGAACGCTCGCTGTACGACAAGTTCGTACAGGCATTCGTGGAACGAACCCGCGCACTGGTAGTGGGCGATCCGCTGGAAACAACGACCGATATCGGTGCCCTGGTCTCGAACGGTCATATGCAAAAGGTGTTGGGGTACATCGACCTGGCCAAACAGGAAGGCGGTACTGTCTTAACGGGCGGGGTACGTGTTACTCCCGAGGGGCGATGCCATGACGGTTACTTCGTTTCCCCGGCAGTGATCACCGGGCTCAATGAAACGTGTCGTACAAATCAGGAGGAGATCTTTGGGCCAGTGGTTACCATCATGCCTTTTGATACAGAAGAGCAGGCCGTAGCCTTTGCAAACAGTACGCCCTATGGTCTTTCAGCTACGCTATGGACGCAAAATTTGACGCGTGCCCATCGCGTGGCTGCCGAAATCAGGAGTGGCATCGTGTGGGTTAACTGCTGGCTTTTCCGCGACCTGAGAACGCCTTTCGGTGGAATGAAACAATCCGGTGTGGGGCGCGAGGGAGGATGGGATGCGCTCAGGTTTTTCTCCGACATCAAGAATATCTGCATCCGCCTCTAGGCCTAGTTTCTTATTTCGCGATAGTGATTTAGTACGGTAACCAATCCATCTTTCTCTTTCAGGCTTAGCTGATGCCTTTCTGCATAGCTGATAAGTTGTGAATAATGTGCTGACGTGAACTTCCTGAGCAAGTCGGGATTGATGATTTTATTTTTCACGATAGATCGATCAGCGAACATTCCGTCGATTTCCTTTTCCTGAATTTCCAGAAATGGCTTCAGTTTTCCGTCCTTGTCGAGGAAGAATAATGTTTCCGTATGTGATATGGTCGAAGGGTAGCCGTAATAGCGCCCTGCGCTGAATCCGCCAGTCGCAGGGTTGAACATTGCGGGTGTGGCGTACTCGCGCTTGTCGATGCGAATGGGCGCTATCTTGGATAGTAAGGCGAAGTCGTTCAGGTCGACGAGTACTTCAAAAAACAGTGGACGTTTAACCTTATAAACGCGATCTTCTGTTTCAACGGAGTAGAAGATGCGTTGCTTCTGTGCGATCTCATCAAAGAATTCAAATCCTTTGACGTGGCGTGCTGTGAATGATTTGGAGATTCGCGCATTTTCTACGGAAACGATATCGGTTTTGTCGTTGTATTTGATCAGGCCTTTAATTTCGTGTCCGTTGTTAAGGAGCAGACTTCCGTCGAACCATTCCGGGCCTGCGAGAAGGTGTTGGTAAGATTGTGACAACGCCGGAATGCATAGCACTACCAGCAGGATAGCTGTGATCAGGGGTCTCATAGAAGAAGGTTTAAACCAAATCTACAAAAATGCCAGTACCCCTGGCGTTGTGTGTAATGTTATGGGGAATTTTTCTTTATTCTGAAAATCAGGCAACTATGAGAGATTTTTTGATGGTAGTGTCTAGCGGAAAAATGCGGCGTCTTTTTGTGTTGTCAGATGTTGGGAATTTTCACAAATCACTGGTAACTTACGGTCGTCTGTTTAGCGGTAATTTGTTATGCGCAAAATTCTTATTCTGTGGCTCCTGCCATTTGTCCTCTGCATTGACCTGTATGGTCAATTTAAGGAGGGTTATCTAGTTAAGTCCGATGGTGATTCCATCAGTGGTTTCGTGTCATTCAACGAGTATCGCAATCCGCGTGAGGTCGAGTTTAAGTCCGGAAAAGGCAGCAAGAAGGTGGTCTATACACCCGACCAGGTGAAAGTGTTCGGATTGTCTTATTCCACGCGTGTAGCATCATTAGTCGTTCCAGTTGCCGACGGTGCAACGCAGCATCTTTTCGTTCGTCAGCTCGTTGGCGGCAGAATGGATTTGTTTGTCAGTAAGGATCGGTTCTTCATTCGTGAAAATGGTGAAGTATATGAGCTGCTCAGCTCCCGGAATAAATCATCGGCCGGAGAAAAATATCGCGGATATTATAAGGATGTGCTGGAGAAATTCTTCGAGGGATGTATTTCCGCTGAAAATGCGTCGTATGAGGAGACAAGTCTTCGGAATCTAATCAACAACTATAACCGGTGTCATCGTGTTCAGCCATTGGTTTATCGCGATTTGTCACGCGGTAGTACACTGGCATTATCTGTTATCGTGGGTGCTGATAAATCAGACATGAAAGTGAACGATAAGGTGCCGATGCCTACGACGTTTCATCCGTCGATTGGAATCGGGACAATATTGAATACTCAGGGACTTCAAAATCGGTTATTCCTGGATTTACAGATGCACTTTAGTTCACGCAAGGGTGAGATATTCATGCGGGAACCCATCAATCGCGAGCGGAATGTTTATTCGACGTACGAGTTGGAATTTAACATGATTCGCGTACCGTTCGGGGTAGGCTATTACATTACCGAACCGGCGCGAACACCTGTGTACGTGAAGGCGGGAGTGAGCAAGGCCTTTATCCTTTCGTCGACCTTCAGTTATGTGCGGGAAAACGAAGGATACACATTGGTAACCACAGAGTCTGCAACGCATCGGAATGTTATTGGCACTAAGGTGGGCCTTTGGGCTAGTGTCGGAGTAAGAGCACGTGTATTCAAGGATCAGAAGGCATTTCTTGAGATCCGTGGTGAAAGAATCTCGCCGGTGGTCGATGTGCCGATGCGCGCTATTTCTTTGAAAATGACAAACGTTGGTATATATGCAGGTTTTGTTTTCTAGGGTAAGAATTTCTACCTGGTTTGTTTTTCTTGGTATCCTGCTGGTGACTTGTACCGAGGAAGAAGAGAAGGTGCGTGCTTTTCCTCAGGTTCGCACACTTGATGTTGAATCGATAACAGCGGAAGGTACACTTTTCAGAGGTGAGATTCGCGACAATTCGCATCCGATAACAGAAAGAGGGTTCATGTGGTCTGTTAATGAAAGTTATTATAGTACACACACCGTAATCAATCTCGGGCCGGCACCGGCGGAGGGGCCCTTTGAAGCCGTGCTTTCCGATGACCTGGTGCCGGGTAAATTGTATTATGTCTGGGCCTATGCAAAAACTGGTACCCATACCGTATACGGAGAGATCAAGAGTTTTCGAAGCCAGCTGAAGTAATTTCGCGAACGGCAGGTGTTATCAAATGCAAGGTTTCAGAGGGAGTTTTATCGGGGGCCGTAAGCCTTAAAATGAAATCGGCAGAGCAATTCGTTGAACCTGATCAAAAAATCGCCCGCTACTGGCGACGTTCGGTGAGCCGGTCACGGTAACGCTTAAAGATCTTACGCCACGTCGTGACGACAACCTTGGGGCGTTATCTTAGATTCGTGTCACGAATGCAGGCAACGTCATGGTTTTTAAAGATCATTTCGAGCGTGTACCGCCGGGGATTGTATCGTTCGACGCCGTTGTTCATCGCGCTGGTGATTCGTTTATGTTACGGGGGAAGAATTTTCATCCCTACGGGAATAATACTTCGGGGCAGAAGTTCTTTCGCTATTCCTATCGGCCATATGATTGATTAACCCCGTCCCGCCTTGTGCCCCTTTAATGCAAAGAAGAGGATGTACAGGTAGCAGGGAATCATCACCAGGAACGCCGTCTGACGATCCCATGCATCCGCCAGCGCGCCGTACACCAAAGGCAGCAATGCCCCCCCGACGATACCCATGATAAGTAAGGCTGACGCTATCTTGGTAAAACGCCCGAGGCTGTGAAGCGAAAGCGGCCAGATCGCCGGCCACATGAATGCATGTGCAAAGCTTAATATGATGATGAATCCGATTGACACCCAGCCTTCGGTCAGAAGTGCAAGGACCACAAAGAGCAATCCCAGACATGCGCTCATTGCCAGGGCGGTCTTTTGCGACATAATCCTGGGCATGGTGGCAACGCCCACGAAGTAGCCGACTATCAGTGCACCCAGACTAAAGATTCCGAACTTGCCTGACGTGGCAAGGTCAAATCCTTGAGATACTCCATACAACGCTAATGAGTCGATAGCAAGCACTTCAACGCCCACATATACGAAGATGCAGAGCACGCCCAGCACGAGGTGAGGAAACTGGAATACAGAGGTCTTCGCGATCGAGGTTGCAGAATCCGCTGTTTGTTCGTCTTCTTCCGGATTGATTTCGGGTAGGTGGGCCTTCAGGACCAGCAAGGCAAGGCCCGTTAGTACCGTGGTAATGATAATATAGGGAACGATAACCCGTTGCGCAAGGAGGTCGAGTTCCGTTTCCAGTTCTGCTCCGCTGAGTGTCGCAATTTTTGCCGAGAGTTCTTTCGTATCACTAAAGAGCGTCTCGACCAGAATCACGATCCCCAACATGCCGGCAACTTTATTACAGACACCCATGATGCTGATGCGTTTCGCAGCGCTTTCAATAGGGCCAAGTACCGTGACGTACGGATTCGAGGCCGTCTGAAGTAACGTCAAGCCGCTGCCTTGAGCGAAAAGGCCTACGAGAAACAGGATGTATGATCTCGTCATGGCCGCCGGAATGAAGATAAGGGAGCCGATAGCCATGATTCCCAGGCCTATTGACATACCCTTCGTGAAGCCGGTCCTGTTAAGAATACCTGACGCCGGTATCGCCATCACGAAATAGGAGATGTAGAATGCAAAAGTGACGAGATACGCCTGAAAGTCGTTAAGCTCACAGGCTTGTTGAAGGAAGGGAATCAATACGCTGTTCAGCCACGTAACGAATCCAAAAATGAAAAAGAGACTTCCAATGATGATCATTGGAAATACATAGCTGTTCCGTTGCTGAGAAATTGTATTGGTATTCGTTGGCATAAAGGCTTAGCTTTTTTTGTTCAGCTTTACTGTTAAAAACCTATTTTTGGCCGCAAATCCGTTAAAAGCCCCGTTGCGCATTGAGCTGTCTGTTCGATGAATAAACGCGTTTTCTAGCGGATGTTGGCGCACACAATAGGTTTAAATATAGCGTAAATAAATGAATTGCAAATGAACGCAGCACAAAAGTCCCCAAAAAAACTGGCCCTCGTCGTCCTCGCCGCCGGCATGGGTAGCCGCTATGGCGGTATCAAACAAATCGACGGCTTCGGCCCCAATGGCGAAACGATCATGGATTACTCCCTCTTCGACGCCATCCGGGCAGGATTCTCCAAAGTCGTATTCATCGTTCGCGAGGAAATCAAAGATATCGTTAAGGAAAAGTTCGGATCACGCCTCGACGGAAAGGTCGAAGTAGAATATGTCATCCAGTCTCTCGATAAGATCGTTCCCGCTGAATATCAAAACGCCGAACGCACCAAACCGTGGGGTACAATGCATGCGGTGCTTTGCGCAAAAAATGTGATCAATGAACCCTATGCCGTCATCAATGCCGATGACTTCTACGGTAGAAATGCATTTCAATCCATCTCGGATTTCTTCAGTTCCGATACCAAGGGCGCACACGCAATGGTGGGCTTCACGCTTAGCAGGGTTTTGTCCGACCACGGTAGTGTGTCGCGCGGTGTGGGCGAAGTCGATGACCAGGGTTATCTCAAATCTGTCGTGGAGCGCACTACCATTGTAAAAGACGGCGACAAGATTATCGCAAAAGAAAAAGATGGCGATCTCCAACTCTCACCCAATGCGCCAACTTCAATGAACTTCTGGGGGTTCCAGCCGGACATGTTTGCCATGGCAGAGGATATGTTCATGGATTTCCTGAAAGAAAATCATCAGAACATCAAGTCCGAATTCTTTATTCCGCTCTTCGTTAACCGAATGATTCAGGAAGGCAAGGGGAAAGTCAAAGTTCTTGGCGGCGGAGACATCTGGTTTGGCGTGACCTATAAGGAAGATAAGGATGAAGTAAGCCGTCGGATAAAAGAGCTTATCGATCGGGGCGATTATCCTCATCAACTCTGGTAATGCATCAAAGGCGGCTTGTCCGCCTTAATTTTCGCCCGCTGTCCAAAAGGAATTTTCCAGTATCTTGAATGTAAACGGTATACTACTATGAAGACAATAATTCTTGTTTCCTTCTTTCTGGCATGTACTGGGTTTATGCTGCATTCAAATCAGGCGGAAAACCTCGCCGGTGCCTGGGAGGTCCGCGAAGGACAAATAACTACTACTGCGATATTCACTCCGGGTCATTATGCGGTGACGCGTTACGACCTGGAGGGAAAGAAGTTTATCGATACGCGTGGAGGTTCATGGCGCGTTGACGGAAAGAACGTCGTTTTGACTGAGGAGTTTAACACTGCCGACAAAGAACAGGTGGGCAAGGAATCGAAAAATCCTTTCACGCTCAAAGGTTCGAAGTTAACAGTGTCGCTTTTCCACAATGATACGAAACCTAAAGAGTGGGCCCGCCTCGACGCGGGTGAACCTGGTAAACTTGCCGGCGCGTGGCTCATCACTGGTCGCATGACAGGTGATGGAATGCAGAAGATGACACCCGGTGCACGTCGTACCATGAAGATTCTCTCTGGTACGCGTTTCCAGTGGATCGCCTACAATGTGGAAACAAAAGAATTTTCAGGCACCGGAGGTGGAACGTATACAACTGAAAATGGAAAGTATACGGAGCACATCCAGTTCTTTTCACGCGATAACAGCCGCGTGGGCCAGTCGCTGGAATTTGATTTCTCGCTCGAAGACGGCAACTGGCGACACAAGGGCCTGAGCAGCAAAGGCGATCCTATCGACGAAGTGTGGACCAAACGCGAGCGCCTGGGAATATGAAACTATTTCAGGCGTTTTACCTTTAGTGTTTCAGGACTTCGCGGTCCGGATATCATGCACCAGTCAATCCGTTCACAAATTATCAAGCGCATAGCCGCTGAGTTAGGTTTTCNGTTCTGTGGAATTTCCAAGGCGCGTTTCCTGGAAGAGGAGGCGCCACGNCTCACTGAATGGCTGAAGCGCGGTTATCAGGGACGGATGAGCTATCTCGAAAATCATTTTGATAAGCGATTAGATCCAACCCTTTTAGTGCCGGGCGCCAAGTCGGTGGTGTCGCTGATGTATAATTACTTTCCGTCAAAAGATCTCGCGAAAGACGACAGTTTCAAGGTGGCGAAGTACGCTTACGGTCAGGATTACCATTTTGTGATCAAAGACAAGCTGTTTGAATTCATGAAGCGAATTCATGCTGAGATTGGTGAAGTAGGCGGGCGCGTCTTTGTGGATTCGGCTCCGGTAATGGAGCGCGCGTGGGCTCGTGAAAGTGGTCTCGGCTGGATAGGCAAGAACAGTCTCCTATTGAATAAACAACGCGGCAGTTTTTTCTTCATGGCGGAGTTGATTCTCGACGTCGACCTCGAACCCGATGGCCCGGTTAAGGATTACTGCGGAACCTGCACTGCCTGTATGGATGCATGTCCGACCGAGGCGATACCAGAGCCTTACGTGGTGGATGGCAGCAAGTGTATTTCTTATTTTACTATTGAACTGAAAGAAGAACTTCCATCGGAAGTAAAGGGAAAGTTTGAGAACTGGATATTCGGATGTGATATCTGCCAGGATGTTTGTCCGTGGAACCGGTTTTCCCAGCCACATAACGAACCATCATTTCAACCACATCCTGCACTGGAAGGTTTTTCGAAGGCAGAATGGATTGAAATGACGGAGCAGGTTTTTCGCCAGGTGTTTAAGCATTCTGCCGTAAAACGGACAGGCTATTCGGGATTGGTGCGAAATATCAAATTCGTAAATGAAGGTCAGGGTTGAACGAGCAAAGACACTTCGCGTGCGACCTTAATGTTGTAATCATAAGCAAGCTTCTGATAGTTTACCAGGTCGACGATAGTACCGATCCAGCACAGGCCGATTGTGAAGAAGTAGAGAATGCCCATTCCAATCTGATCGGTAAGCATGCGGTGCACACCAGCGAAGCCAACGAATCCGAGAAGGGTAAGGACGAGAATGAGTGTTGGGTCTCTCCTGCGGCTGCGATATACGGAAGCGAAGGTGCGCGCCTTTTCATCGTCAAATTCTTTTATGATCTGTTGGACAAACAGCATTTCTTCTCCGCTTAATTCGGGGAGCACATCAATGATTCTTGCCATGGTAAGTCAGGGTTGTTTTGGTGAGTGAATAAATTCGATGGATAAGTACGGCAACAGCAAAGAAGCCCAGCGGATGAGCTTGGAACGACGCAGCCGGCATTCCGTGGAAGAGCAGTGTTATTGATCTGCCGAGGCCACATCCGGGACAAAAATCCCAGCCCATATTGGCCAGTGGACATACTGTGAAATGCTGGGCCGCATGCGGGTCCTGGAGCGCAAGGAAAAGGAGTCCAAGAACCCAGACCCCTGCTTCTGCAGGAAAGCGACTGATTTGCAGTCTGTTCATGGTTTCTTTAACGTGATTGGGGGGAGGGGGTTTAAAAAATAAAGCCCCCGCCTGGG
>Ga0065721_10005896_pt1 | contig 11609 bp, 19 predicted proteins | sample Mesricmetagenome_FD_59108 | JGI IMG/M metagenome (GOLD analysis project Ga0065721, IMG submission 59108) | Mesophilic microbial community from rice straw/compost enrichment Sample: eDNA_1 v2 (version 2) | ecosystem: Engineered > Solid waste > Grass > Composting > Bioreactor | place: USA: Davis...
CAAATGTTAGCACCGCACAAGTCCAGATTGTGACAAGGATGCTGAAAATAAGCCTCCAAGATAGAGTCATCGCTATCTCTGCTAGGCGATATCTTTGCTGGTGTTGGGCGAGGTGGGGAGAGTGAGAGGGCGTTTGTCCGGAGCTGGAAAGCCACACCAAGCAAGGCTGAGATCGGTCTGAGCCATCGTGGAATCAAGGCCAACGATCATTGAGAAAATATGTAATCTTTCGTATGGGGTTATATATCAAAATTTCTTCTCTCTGAATTTGCAGCTTGTGTCCACACTTTGCCGAATGTCCCCAAGCAAAGGGTGAGGAGAGGAGACGGGCGTATTTGAGCCCGCTGATCATGACCTCATCCGAGAGGCATGCCCTGCTGCACAAGGAAAATGTCAAAAAATGTGCGTGAGCATTCAGATCTGAATCCATTGTTGATGGACAGCAACGTAATGTGTCAAGCTCTGGANTTCAACCTTCGACTTGGTAGGAAAGCTACAGCGTAAATTGCCGGCGTCTAGACGGCGAGCGGGAGATGTGAGCTTCACTGACGTCGTTCTCGGTAAATTACCGCATCCGGCAGGGCGTGTGCCTTGTGGCCTGTCCGAGATGAGGCCTAAAAATGAACCCAATGATTCAATCCTAACTCTTTCTTTCCACCAACCACCGTCTTACGACTCGCGACCACAGGGCTTTTCATCGACTGCGGCTTTCCCGCTCGGCTTCAACATGCCCGCCGACAGTGCAAACAACAAGCGTCGAACAACCAGAAGCGCAGTCAGCGACGAGGATTTGGGGTTGAGGAGAGTTAGAGGTGAAGTAAGTGGATTCTCTGCTTGTTTCGTGCCTCTCTCATACCCAATAGATTTCATGTGCAGAGTGCCGCCGGTATGTCTTGTCTGGTCATGATATTCCCGTCAGCGCAATGGGATCCTGACTTCTCGCAGGTTGAAGCTCAAGTGCGACAAGAAGATTCCATGTAATTCTTGCAGTAGGTTTATCAAGGGCCACCGCTTCATCATGAGCTTACAACACATCTCAGCAAGACGGGGCTGCCCCTCCATATGCCCAAACGGTAGCCTTTCAACTGGTCAGGGTACACGGTGCGCGAAGGTCGATGCCACCAGGCCGTGCAACATACTGAACATTTGTCACCAGGTTTGTCCTTGCCGACACCGCTCAGCTCCACGCCAAGATTGCAGAAATGGGCCACAGGATACGAGAACTGGAAGATGCCCTCTCAATATTCCAGTCCAGTGTCTCTAATGAGCCACATCCCCTACTTCGCGATGACCTTCTTGCAATCAAGTTCGGGCCAGAGCGACGAGAAAACCAGGAGCCAGACAAGCCAATATCACAGCCTACCATGGATTCGACCATCAGTGCGCTTGGGACCTTGACCATTGGGGACCGTGGTGAAGCAAAGTACTTTGGACCTTCTGCTGGTTCCGAGGTAATATTTTCAGTTTCGATGTTGAGCTAGGATAACAACTGACGACGTCCCTGCCGGCAGACTCTCTTCTTGGTATGAATCAGTGTGGAGTCGTGTGCCAAAGTGATGCTTAGCTCCTCTTTTAGGCCGGGGCCGATCTCGATGAGAGCGAAATCGATGATGACTTCTCTGGTTCAGAATCCATCCCATATGAGCTCGCTCGAATATTGGCTTCATTCCCATTTGAAGCCCGTGGAAATCTGGAGAACGTGATCAACATGCTCTTCGATCGCCTACCTCCCCAGACCCGCGCATCATCGTTGTGCGAAACATATCTCGAACATAATTCATGGGCCTTCCGACCCCTCAAACGCGACGAAATCATGGAGGAAATCATCAGCCCGGTGTACAAGGCGCTGCGGGATCGACAAGCAACTGGAGAGCCAATCTCCTCGTTTTCGCCACACAAACTCTCCGTCATCTACTTGATCTTCGCACTGGGAGCCTTGGTTGACTTAACACTCGAACCATGTGCGTCGAGTCATTCTGTCGAGACGGACACCAACTCACCACTGCTTGCAGACAACAAAGAAGCAGAAAGCTACTACAACCTTAGCAGAGCGAGCTTGTCTCTTCGTTCAGTTTTCGATTCTCCGGAAATCAGCACAGTGCAAGCAATCTTGCTAATGGCCAGTTATCACAGCATGGCAGGCCGCAGGTACACCATAGATAGCGCTGTGAGTGTTACATTCTGCCACTGTCCGGCACAAGTCTAACTCGGTTCCCAGTGGTCACTGATGTCTCTTGGTGCTAAATTGGCCCAAAGCGTACGTTCGCCTTGCATTCAGAGTCATTTGGCCAAACTGACCCATGGTTTTTATGCGGGTAGTTGGGTCTTCGTCTGTATCGCCGTATTTTGCACATCACCTTCATTTTGACTGATTCTCATATAGACCGTGACTGCTCTCGTTGGAACTTCGACTCTAAAACTGTGGACAGACGACGTGCTCTGTTTTGGGAGCTCTTCTCTGGGGAACAATTCTACGTAAGCTCGCCATACCCTTCCTCTTTCCACACCTTTGACAATCGAACCACACAGAGCTTGGCCCTAGGAAGACCTCCATCTATTCGCCTGTCTTACATTGACTGTGAATTCCCAGAGGACGATGAAGCCACCCTCGACGAGAATGGGAACACCCTGGTTGGCTGTCAGTCATCCATTCATGATTGAAGGGGAAGAGCTAAGGCTGACGCCTGTTAGATTATCGATGGAAGTATGAATTCGCGAGGGACATATTCTCTATCGTCATCGAGCAAACACTTTCAGCTCAAGCACCTAAATACGAGACCATCTTAGACCTCGACAGGAAGGTCCGGGAGAAGACTCTCCCACCTCACCTGAACGTCTTCATGAACGTCGAAGATGAGAATTGCACTCCATCCGTTTACATGAGAAGATGTCTCCTCGGCCAGTACCGATCCGTCAGTACGTACCACTCAATCCGAATGTGGCCGCTCTTCGTCTAAAGCTCTTCCTAGCATTGCTTTATATACATCGAAGTTTCTTCGCCCAAGCGATGCTTGATCATCCTGCAAACCCCCTTCGCAGCCCTTTCGCCCCATCCTTTTTAGCGGCGTATCGTTGTGCGTCGGGCGTGATCAAGTCCTCGCTGAATCACTATGCTAGATTCCCAGAACTATCTGCACGATGGTGGGGAGTTTGGACGCATCGTGAGCCTCAATCACTCATTTCAAACTACTAGACTCAATCTTCGACAGTCTTCTCTGCCACTATCATTGTGGGTTCTATCGTAACTCGCTCGCCCGCCTCCAGCATGGCCCCGAGTGCTTATATTGAGCTGGGGCTTGCTTGTGATCTCTTCGAGAAAGGGGCGAGATATTCCCGCAGAGCCCGTAGTGGAATGGTGCGCTCGCTCTTTCACCTGATTGCACCGCGAGTGACATTCGGTCGTTAGGCAATACTTTACAAATTGCGCCAGAAAGCATTGCAGGTTCATGCCCAGTTCAGACGGGGCGGGGTGCCGATTCCTGGGGTCCTCTCAACAGGAAAGCCAGACTATGGTGAAGACGAACTTGCCCTCTTTGGTGGTCAGACTCGTGTGCTGGTTTCTCGATTGCTGTCTCAGTCCAACCGGGCCAGGAAATACCCATCCACCAGCACTTCATCCTCGACAACGACATCAGTTGCATCAAGCCCACACCATGAGGGAGAGCAGAAGCTTGGGGTATCCAGTGAACAGAGTGACGTCCACCCCTCCCTCGTTGAATACCTCGCCATGTTTCCCCCTTCAAACAGTTCACCGCCGTCAACCTATGATGAAAAGAGCACGTTCCAGCTTCCTCAATCTCAATCGCCTCAACCAATGAGCCCTCCCTCGAACTCGATGGCCAAGCGAGATCCAGCACAGCTCTCGCCCCCTCTATCGCAGGCGGCCCCGAACGCCTGGTCGAACCATGCACATCCAGCGTACGGCGTATCAGATTTCGCCCCAGGAATTCCGAACGGATACCAGATGTCGCCAATGGAGTTTAATAGCTTCAGCCAACCTCAAAATCACCCTTCGCAGGGGAACGCGCCTTTCGACGCCAGTGTCCCAACCAATTCCCATGTGGATCAAATGCAAGGCGACACAAACCTTCAGGCGAACCTTGTAGACCTCATGATGCTCACAGGGGAGTCGGGCATTGATGAGCAGTGGATGTCGTTCATGCGCGACTCTGGCATTTTGGATCCAGCAGCGTCTATACCTCAAGGGAGCCATGTCGCGAATATCGGAATTCCTGGTCCTGTGATGAGTGCATTCTCATGACGACCTTGTGCTGTCCCTTCAAGTTTTGCTGTCCCACGTTGTTTCCTGCACATAACCACATTCTTCTGTAGCCTTATCAACCTTGCTTTCACTTATTCTACTGTACCAAATCTGATGTCACGTCCCTTTCCTGTCCCATATGGTGGTGATTGAAGATGATGGTCAAACGCTGGGCTCTTGCACCAACCTGCCACAGAATCGCGTGCACATTGCTGGGCGCTTGTGTGATCAGGCCCTCGGGCCGACAAGAAGGTTCCCACGAAAGAGGTTTCCCCAAGCCGGTCGTTCTCCCTGAGCTTCACATTCTCCACCAACATGACATCCAAACCGAAACTCAACGGCACTGATCTCATTCATGGAGATGCAAGTGTTGCCACTCACAACAAGCTTGAGGTCGCTCCGTCCATCTCGGTGACAACCAGTGCGTGATCTCAAAATATGGAGGCTGGAATTCGTCTTCTGACTCACAAATCAGCCTTCCGTGCCCCCAGGCCCGGGGAGCATGCAGCTGCCGAGAAGGAACTTGAGCTTTACAACCCTTCTCGACATGTCTACTCGAGGTATACTCAGGATGTGAGTACTCGGGCAGAACATATTCTTGGCAAAGTGAACGTACGTCCTCGGATCGAGCCATACCTCGTAGTCCGGCACTCACCTATCCCTCTCTGCTACAGGGCGGATATGCTGTCACATATAGCTCTGGTCTATCTGCTGCTTACGCGGTATGTTACGAGAACAACTGCCCTGCGCTGCAAAGTCACTTAGAACCGACCAGGCCTTGGTCTTCTTCAAACCCAAGCGGATCGCAATTCGAGGAGGCTATCACGGATGCCATGAGACCATCGCAGTATACAAGAAGAGCCGAGGGGAAGATATTCCGCTCATTGATTTGGATGATGAATATCAAGCAGGGGACCTGTGCTGGCTGGAAACGCCAGTGAATCCTCTTGGAGAATCAAGGTGCGCCTGGCCAGTTCGTTCACTCTAGCCGGTAAAGAGGCTCACTGGTCGATTTGCAGGAACATTCAATTCTACGCGGACAAGGTAGAACACGTTGATGTATCACATATGCAGCGTCACTCACGCATCTGTTGCAGATACACAAGGTGGGAGGTAAGCTCTTTGTGGACTCGACCTTTGGCCCTCCTCCCTTGCAATATCCATTTAAGTTTGGTGCCGACATGTGAGTTCACACTCTTCGTCAACTACCTCTGATGGAATTTCTCATTTAATACGTCTTGTGCGTGACCAGTGTTCACCACTCTGGTAAGACTAAATCGTTTTCATGGCATTATCCCCTCTGGTAATCTCGATAACGCACAAGGCACGAAGTACTTTGGTGGACATTCCGATCTCCTTTGTGGCATTCTGGTCACCAGGAATAAAAAGGACCTGGATACGGTTGGTAGAGCTCCGTCTACCCTTCGCTAATGTTGAGCGCTGACACTTGGTGTTTGAAGTTGCTGCACGACAGGACATACCTCGGATCGATGATGGGTTCCCTTGAATCATGGCTGCTCCTTCGCTCACTGAAGACACTCCACCTTCGAGTGCCAAGGCAATCAGAATCGGCTACCGCTCTCGCCCAGTGGCTCTACAACATCTCAGTCACTCCTGTTGGGCGTGAGTACGACGGCGTTCCCGGAGGAATTATCACAAAAGTCTGGCACTCGTCTTTGCAGAAGGCGGATGAGAGGGGTTGGTTGCCCAAGCATCAGATGGAGGGCGGCTATAATGCGACCTTTTCGTTTTTGGTAGGGTTTCTTCTTGATATGGTTCGGCCAAGATTTGATTGGATGATTATTGTTGTAGACGGCGACGCCCACCCAGGCTTTGCACCTCCCTCACCTTCTCCATTATTTTGTGGTACGTCCGACCTGTATCTATGAGAGGCGCAGGCGCTGAAGTGCCTTCCTACCAGGCCGCCACAAGTCTAGGAGGCGTTGAATCGTTGATAGAGCGCCGCTTGGACAGTGATCCTGGTGCTGACCCTACACTGATCCGTGTGAGCGTTGGGGTGGAAGAGTTGGAGGTAAGCTCTGAATATCGCAATTCAGGGCAGCAGTGAGCTAATTTTCTGCCTTAGGATCTTAAGAGCGACCTGCGAACGGCGCTGCAGCGTTTGAAGTCGGTAAGGTCAATCCAATTGATCCAGGGGCAAACAGCTCACGCTGATTTTGCTAGGCGGATTACAAGCTTTGAAGATGAGAGGATAGCTGGTAGATGCTGAAGATCTATGTGCATCTCAAGGATAGCTTGAACTCTAAATAGGCGACCTGTTAACTGTGTCAAACCAAGCAATACTACTTCCCATTACAGATTTTTGTGATTGACGTATGAGCTCCGCTTCAATGCGCTTCACTTAAATCTTTTGGTCCTGGTCATCTTCTCTTCAAAACGCCTCTCGTTACCACCTCCAATGGCCTGCATCGTCCCAGCAAAACGATTGTATCTTCGAGGTCTGTGTTCCATCAGTTCGCATCGCCTCCAGTATGCTGACCGCTTTCCGCAGGACTTGGGAAAGATGTGTCAGTCGAGGATCTCTCGAAGGTGAGCAGAATCACGCACACTGTACGCTTAGCCTAATTTATGCTAACCTGTCCTCGGACAGTATCTCTCGCGTTACGGGGAGATCATAGAGGTGAAGATCGTCCACAGTGAGTGATCTTCAACATCGACGTGTCTTTTATGACCCAGCATCGATCCTTCCAGATTATGCGTTTGTCGAGTTTGTATCGGCCAAGGTACCTTCCCCCCATTTTCCTTGCAGTCTGTCATGCCGTTGATCGGGCGCGCGTCATCAGGACGCGGAGCTGGTGTACAATCTCTATCAACATGAGTTCCTTTTCGGCAAACGTAAGAGTGTCTTGCTGTCCCTCCATAATATCCGTTGACCCTCGCCCTTGTCCAGGCATCGTCATCCAGTATGCGAGGCCTATGCGCAAGGATGTTGCCGCTGCTAGAAGCCGGGAAATGGCTGAAAATCGATCCCCTCATTCAGGCAGGTACTGCACTTCCCTGGATCAAAGCTTCCTCAGCGTGTTGATGTCGATCATGTTGCTGAATGACAGACCCTCTCGCGAAGGATCCCGCCACCCTGTGGTTGTGCAAGGTCTTTCGTCCAAAGTTCGGTGGCCGGTTCGTCGTTCTTCCCCCGTTCCATCCTTGCGCTGATCACTGACGTGCATGGCTATCCAGGAGTTGAAAGACTTCGGTCGCTCGACAGGATGTTTAGTGGCATTCTGCGATATCGATCGCAGTGACCCAGAAAAAGGGTGGGACTGGCCCAAAACTTGTCCTGGTTCCCGTGCCTAATTAAACCATGACCAATGCTCTCCTGGTCTGCTTGTTTCTTTCTAGCTTCCTGGAATACTTCACCAGGGAAGACGCCGAGCATGCAGTGCGCACCCTTGATGGCAAGCGACTTGGGGGGACCACCGTCCGGGTGTTCAGCTACAATGACGTGAGCGCTTCACCTACCCTGTGTCTGTCTATGGGGATGATTGGCTAAAGTATGTGTCATTCCCATTTCACAGTATAGCATGGCGCGGAACATGAAGCACCAAATGCACAGTCGTGCACGCTCTCCATGCCGTCCACTCTACTCAAACAACAGGGCAACGGAAGGCAATTCCTCCAACTGGAGACAGCCTCAATACACTGCGTGGGGCCCTGGTTCTGGTCAATCCTTTGAGGGAAGTCAACGAACCTCTTCGTCGTCTTCTTCAGTCGAGCATCAAGCGCTCAATGAAGCGACGCCGTTGGGGCCTCACCTTGCTACAACAGCCCACAACCCCAGCTCCATGGCCAATTTGTGCTCCGACTCAGGCTTCTACTACCCGGGTGGTATCATGGCACGCATGTCTGCGGTCAGGCAGCCTTTGATGTCTAAGAGAAGTCACCCAGGCAGCATCTACTTTGATGACGACGCTGGGTCCTACTCTCAAACCCAACTTCTTCAGCAGGACAAGGGAACCGCGCAACAGTACAGTCCAACCGACGGCCTCTTCTACAGGCAAGCTTGTTCAGATCTAGAGCCTGATGTGCGCCAGCACAGTGGGTCAGGAGGGACGGGGTTATACTTAGATGCGATGTATAGGTATTGAATTGGGTTACAGCATTACGCTCAAGGCAAGTGTGCTTCCACCACTCATTGTTAGGCAAACCGCGTTGTTCGCTGACATCTGCCCGGTCATTTGAACCTTGCAGGAACCCCAAACTACTCTGGCACTATCGACCCGACATCGGGTACTAAGTTGTGTATTCGATTACTTCTTTGTACTAATCATCGCTCCCGCTTCTCTTTCGCTCCCACATTCGTGTTGTCACATTTCCGGTTTCATGACCCCAGCACCGATTCCAAGCGCCAAACCATCATGATTTCCAGCATCATCGCATTAATTCTCTCGATTCTGTCCTAATGTCCCATGGCATACATACAAATACGCATCTGCTTCATCTCCGTGTCATCCCGCGTCCCTCAATCGCGTTTTCACCAATATCCTCATCGGGTTTTGGCCCAATAAAACTCCAGGAGCCCGGCTTTGTCCTCCCAGCCCATTCCCGTCTGCTTGAGCTTACCGATCTGAGCAATCAAGCTTGCGCAGCTTTCTGCTAGCTGATCCTCATCGGGTTTTCCAGAGATGTATTCACTGGCCATGAACAACTGGGAGCTGGGCGAATCTGAAAGCGCCAGGAGGCGGATAGAGATAGACAATGGTGCAGGGGAGGTAGCGAGAGAGAAGAGGTGTGGAATAGGGTTGAGCATTCCAGACGGAATGGAAGCAGCCAGAGAGGGAGTAAAGTTCGTCGGTGGATCATATCTAATGGCATTTGAGTTCAGTCAGGCGGCGTTCAACTCAAACGCGTGTGGGGGACACGAGATATGACTCACCGAACACACATGACGAAGACGTTGTAGTCCTTCACAGGGACATTGGTATTAAATACCCTCGCAAAGCGGAGCAAGCCCCGTCCATTGCTGGTAGTGCATTCAGGGAAGACGACGAGTGGGCGACTCGAGGTTCTTCTAATCTGTTCAAGGGACTTGACTTGATCGGAAGGCACCGTAGATGACGGTGCATAACCCGTGAACGCGACGATTTGGAGAAGGGAGACTTCCCGGAAGCCTATGATTGGAATGCGCTGTGTGCTCGATCGCGTGGCTTGCTGTATGTTGGCAGAGCCCGTGCCAGTCCTGCGTCCCGGGTTGTAGGAAATGGGGGAGGCACCAGAGGGTTCATCCGGGGTAATGTCGACATCTGAACCGGGCACGGGCAAGACGAATATGGGATTGAAGCTGTCATGGTTCAGGGAGTCAACGCCTCAGTCCTAAGTGAACAAGGCGTCAGAGATTGCAAGGCGCGACGCACCGAATAGCGAGCCAAACAACTTCGATCCATGACACCCAATTGGATACAATAATATCCCCACTCTTTGGGTTCCAGGGAGAGTCTGCTTTGGAGATGTATTTCCTGGAGGCGAGCAGAGGGTTAGATCAGGGTCGGTTGGTGGAACCTGTTCACATGACATTACCTTTTCTTCGTGGTGTTATCCACAGGAATCCAGAACAACCCGATAAGGAAGAGTAAGGAACGTCCAAAGATCGCGGTGAATAAATGGCAGAGACTGTCATAGAGTGGCGTAATGGGGTACTAGTGGTATTGAGTGCAAGGAGTCAGCGGGGGAATGAAGGAACGCGTACGAGAGTAAGCAATGCAATGCGCACGACCAGAACATAGGCAAGGACCAAGATGAGTGCTAAGGCGGTGCGGACGGTGCCAAGTGCATAACGAACGGGGAGAGTAAGTTGCCAGACGAGGTCGTTGGTAGCAGAGGGCACGGGCGTCAAGAAAGGCTGCCAGCTCGGTCAACTGACCGCCAGCTAACGGCAGAAGGTAAGACAGACCTGGATACCGGTACCCGCATCCTGAAGAGAGTCAGCATTTGTGAACACGCGCGTTTACTTGACTCACTCTATATCTACTGAACTTTTCCATGACTTCAAACAAGAGAAAAGTGAATCATCAGGACGAGAGGCGCTAATATTACTGGCTCACCACGTGACGAGCCATGACGTTGAGACGCGGTGGTATTAGGAATTGGGACTGGGGCCTGAACACGACCGTCATGTCTGCAGGCCCAGTTAGTGGCCTCTACACGCTTCTAGTCAATGTCACCGGCGCAGCAAAGCAAAGGTACCACCGCCTACACCTCTTTGGAAAGGCCAGTGTTTCGCCCACCCGGTCCGATCATTCAGTCAGCTCATCTCCCCTCAGCTCTTCATTTGGCTGGTTCTCCTGTTCTATGTCTGCTTTGGTGAGCAGAAAGAATAATTGATAGCTCCATCGTTGACCTGGTATCGGCGCCATCAGGTGTATTCGTCTACCTCGTCACACCGGCACGCATCTTTCAATTCCTCTATGACCAGGCCAAGCTCCTGGCTTCAACACGTTTAGGGTGGTTGGGGATCATTGCTGCAATGGGTACTTGCGTCCCCTTTCATGGAATGAGCCGCCTTTAACCCTCTTTGTCCGCAGTTTGCATATCCTTTCCTCCACTTATTGGGCATACGACCCTCGTTACCCTCTGTGGCTTTGCCTACGGTATGCAGGGATTCTACATCGCCCTTGCTGGCTCAGTGCTTGGCTCTGCGGTGGCATTCTCTGTTTTACGCCTCCTCTTCCGCCAACGGATCCGAGAATGGTCCTCGCAAAACGAGAAATGGCAGGCGCTTGAATCAGTAGTGGCAAGTCGCTTGCCCCATCTCCCTATCGCAGGCGAAATAACCGAATATCCTTTCTTCCATGCTCCCATCCCCGGCCCCTCGTCATCGTGAAATGACTCACGTCTACAGCAAGCAAAAGGCCTTCCGTTAATCATTCTGATACGCATCTCTCCATTTCCTCCTTGGGTGTACGCCAACTCCTTATTCGCTGTTCGTATTCTTCGCTGCCTTTCTTCTCGCACCCTCGATTGTGACAATCAAAAAACCGACAGTCGATCGAACCCGTCCGGTTGTGGCAATTCGTCGTCGCCACACTTTTCATTTCGCCAAAGCTTGTGCTCCATGTCTTCATAGGGTCCAAAATGGCGTCTCTCTCCGATGGGGACCAGCGAGGCAGAATGGACACCCGTGAGTTTTAGTCTTCCTCTTGGATCTGCGCCCGCTTCTTTGCGGCAACGTGGGTGGCACGTTGTATGCCCAAGGTCGCCAGATCGCATTCTGATACCGACAGAACTCAAACCGTGCCCCTCTTTCCCCTTGTTAGGAGACAAAGTCATTAACGGCCTCCTTATTGGAGGAGGGCTTGTGATTGCTGTTTTTACCAGCTGGTTGGTGCACTAT
>Ga0065721_10052580_pt1 | contig 11609 bp, 11 predicted proteins | sample Mesricmetagenome_FD_59108 | JGI IMG/M metagenome (GOLD analysis project Ga0065721, IMG submission 59108) | Mesophilic microbial community from rice straw/compost enrichment Sample: eDNA_1 v2 (version 2) | ecosystem: Engineered > Solid waste > Grass > Composting > Bioreactor | place: USA: Davis...
GTGTTCGATTCCCCCGTGTGGCTCCACGCCGCAGCGAGGTCCTTCGCCGTCGCGCTCGTCACGGCCACTGTGGCGATGTTGATCGCCTTACCTTGCACCTTCGCGCTGTCGCGGAACAACTTCGCGGGGAAGTCAGCTCTTTTCGGATTGGTCGTCGCCCCGATGATCGTACCGAACATCTTCATCGCCGTCGGCCTGTTCTTTCTGTTTTCCCGACTCGGCATCGCGGGAACGACGTTTGGGGTGATCCTCGGGCACACGGTCATCGTCATCCCCTATGTCATCGTGACCGTGCTCGCGATCCTCAAGGGCTATGATCGGAATCTCGACCATGCCGCCGCCACGATGGGCGCGAGTGGAGTGGAAACCTTCCGCCGCGTGACATTCCCACTGATCCGCTCCGGTGTCACGGCGTCATTCATGTTCGCTTTCATCATTTCCTTCGACGAACTGACCATCGCGCTTTTCGTCACTGGTGGCCGCATCACGACACTGCCGAAGCTCATGTACGAGGACGCCTTGCTTTCGGTAAGTCCGCGGTTGGCCGCGGTCGCCAGCCTGCTCCTCGTCCTCATGAGCATCCTCATCCTGATCTCCGAGCTGACGCGCCGAAAAGGAGGAACCCGTCTTGGCAAATGACCAAACCTTTGGGCCTCATCGCGCACGCGATGTCGAACCCATCAAGACGCGCGATGAGTTCGCCGCCCGTTTGAGGGCGACGCCGATCGAGACACCCTTCGATTATGACGAGGACGGCAAGCAGGAGGGGTTCCTGCGTCTCTATCATTCACGCGAAACCAACGGCTACGGCTACGTCCCGATTCCCGTCATCTCGGTGAAGAACGGGAAGGGTCCCACTGCGCTCCTGGTCGGCGGAAATCACGGCAACGAATACGAGGGGATCGTTGCGCTGATGAATCTCGCGCGGGACCTGGATCAAGCGTCCGTCCAAGGTCGGGTGATAATCCTGCCGTCGTTGAACTTCCCCGCGGTGATGGCCGGAACGCGATCGTCTCCGCTCGATGGGTCGAATCTCAATCGCTGCTTTCCGGGCGACGCGATGGGCAGCCCGACGCAGGTGATCGCGCACTATGTCAGCTCGGTTCTTCTGCTCCTGGCCGACCTGGTTATCGACCTGCATGCGGGCGGGCGTTCCTCGGAATTCATCCCATGTGCCCTGGTCCGGGAGGGCTGCGATGAGCACGAAACCGCGGAATTGGCTCGATTGGCCGATTGGTTCGGCGCGCCCATCAGCTTCGTGAGTAAGGGCAAGGGTGGAGGAGGAAGCCTCACGCTTGCCGGTGAATGCGCAAGGCAAGGTATCCCCTGCCTCACGGCGGAGCTTGGCGGCGGGGAGACGTTGTCCCAGAGGGGGTTAAAACTTGCCACTGATGGCGTGAGGAGGATCCTCAGCCAATGGGGTATACTTGCGTCCACGGACCCGCGGGCCATGACGGCCACACGCTGGGTAAAGAAGGGGCCAGAGAACCGTCTGCATGCTCATGTCGCAGGGATATTCGAACCGCGCATCGAACTGGGAGAATATGTCTCCCCCGGGCGGGTAGCGGGCCTCATCCACTTCCCCGACCTGCCAATGCGTAGCCCGGAGGAAGTCCGATTCGAATCCTCCGGCTACGTCCTGTCCCGGCATATTCCCGCCCTGGTCCAGAGAGGTGATGAGTTGTGTACCTTCGTGACCGATGCGATCCGCTAGCAAGATGATGGCAGGCGACAGGACCACACCCGGATCCAGCAAACCAAATCCATTTCTTTCAGGCATGCGGTGCATCAAGTGCCGAAGGCTCTGGCCGACCAGCGACTACTTCCTCGGTTGCCCCAATTGCGCCAGGGCCGGCGCTCCTGCCAGCGTTGCTCCCGATTTCGACCGTTTGCCAAGCTTGAGCGGGCCGGCCGACCTCTCCGGTTGGCTGGCCTACCCCGGCGCTCCGATACTGGGCGAAGGCAATACGCCCCTCATCGACCTGCCCCCTCTCGCGGAAAAGACAAATGTCAAGCGGCTGAGGATCAAGAACGAGGGCTCAAATCCCACGGGCTCTCACAAGGACCGAATGAGCGCGGCGCTGGTCCGACGGGCTCGCGACGTTGGCGCGAGCAAGCTCGCCGTCGCCTCCAGCGGCAATGCCGGTGTGTCCCTGGCGGCGTTCGCGAGCAATGCCGGTCTCGAATGCGTCCTGGTAACGACCGCGGATATCGGGCAGGGTTGGCGTAGGGCGATCGAACTGCATGGCGCCGAGATCGTGATGGCGCCGAGCTCGATGGCGCGATGGGATATCGTCTCGGCCCGGGCCATGAGGGGGGAGTGGTATCCGGCGACGAATTTCGCGATGCCCGCCGTTGGCGGCAATCCTTTCGCGGTGGATGGCTTAAGAACGATCGCGCTTGAGCTTCATCTTGATGTCAATGAGGATCCGCCGACCGACATCATCGTACCCGTCTCCCGCGCGGATCTACTCTGGGGCCTGGCGAAGGGATATGATGACCTGGCGTCCCAGGGTCTTATCAAGAAGCCACCGCGGATCCACGCCGCCGAGCCCTTCCCTCGGATCTCAAGGGTCCTGGCGGGCGAAAGCTATTTCGGACACTTCGACGGCCGATCCCCGCTGAGCTCGTTGGGAGGAACCACCGTCACGTATCAGGCGATCGATGCCCTCTCGCGCTCAACGGGACGTGTTATCACGCCGAGCACGGATGATACGCTTCGCGCCCAGAGCGAGTTGGCGAGAGTGGGCCTGTTCGTGGAGAAGTCCAGCGCGATAACATTGTCGGCACTTCACATCCTCCGGCGGCAGTCGATCATCGACGAGAACGCGTCTGTCATCCTCATCGTGACATCGCATGGCTATAAGGATCAGCCTTGACAGAGGGTTTGCGGAAAAGTCGCGCCAGCTTTAGATAGGGACACCGACGTCGCGCATTGTTCGCGAAAGCTTCGAGGCTGTCGAACTTCATTCGTGCTAAAGTACGGCCGACGATAGGTCTTGATCACTCCGAGAGGGAAAGACATGGCGACTCGCGGTCTCGAGAGGGGCGATCTGGCGGGCGTTCTGGCGCTCATGCGGCAGCATGCCGAGTTCGAAGGTTACGCCGCCACTTTTTTCCTCGATGAGAATGCGTTGGGGCGGCTGGGCTTCGACCGTCCCACCCCGGCCTACCATATGTTGGTCAGCGAGGACGCCGAGAGAAAAATCCAAGGCGTTGCCCTCTTTTTCCTTCAGGAATTCACATTCAGGAACAGGCCGATGCTGTATCTGAATGACCTCGTCATCGATGCGGCCTGCCGGCGGCAGGGTGTTGCCAGCGAGTTGATCGCCGCGCTCCGCGAGAAAGCGCGAGAACTGGGTTGCTTCCGCATCAAATGGAGCGTCTCGGCCGCCAATGCGGCCGCGATCGCGTTTTACGACAGCATAGGAGCGGCGCGGGAGAAGAACCGATTTTACTATATCCTGGATGAGGTGGCGTTGCCGGCTGCGTCTAGCTGAATGCTGGGCGGCAATGTCCTCGCCTCCGAGTACTCGCTCGCCTCCGCATATTCTGCGTCGAGCTTGTCGTATTCGGCGCGGGTGGCGTCATAGCGTGCCAGTTCGTCATCAGCCATTTCGGCCTGCTCGCCGTAGAAGCGGCGCAGGCCGGACGTGTGGCCGTAGGGAAAATCGAAGGCCGCTTCGACCCATTTCCAGCCTTCAGTCGTCTGGATTTCTTCGGCGTCAGCCTTGAGCTTTTCCATCACAAGCTGCTCAAGCAGCGCCGGATCCTGCAGCCAGCCACCGTGATCCTGGTCGAACAGGTCGCGCATGGTTACACCGCCCGCGGCTTCGTAAGCTTCGATGCCGACATAGACGGCACGCCGATCGCTGGCGCGGATTGCGGTTTCGGTCAGCAGCCGGCGGATGTAATAGGGCTCACGGCTATGCGAGCGCGAGATCGTGTCCCAGACTTGCTCCTGGCGAACATGGTCGTTGGTGATCGAAAACGCGATGATCTGTTCGAGCGTCATCTCGTCCTCGGCATAAAGATCGAGGAGCCGTGGCGAGACCGATGCCAGGCGAAGGCGCTGCTTGACGGTAGCAACCGAGACGAAGAAACGCGCCGCAATCTCCTCCTCGCCGAGCCCCTGCTCGCGCAAGGTCTGGAAGGCGCGGAACTGATCGAGCGGATGTAAGGATGCGCGCTGGACGTTTTCGGCAAGCGAGTCCTCGACCTCGAGCGTCTCGCCTTTGCTGACGATACAGGGAACGCCCGCAGTCTTGGCGAGCCGCTTCTGCGCGACCAGCCGTTCGAGGGCGCGATAGCGACGACCGCCAGCCGGGATGCGGTAAATGCCGGTCTCGTTGCCATCGTCGTCGAGTTCGGGGCGCACGTTGAGGCTGGTCAGCAGACCGCGATGGGCGATGTCTTCCGCCAGGTCCTCGATCGACACGCCCGCCTTGATCTTGCGGACGTTTTGCTGGCTGAGCACCAGCTTGTTGAACGGGATATCCCGGGTGGCACTGAGGGTGATTTTCGATGTGGCCTGAGCCATGTCGGTTCTCCATGACGGACCGGCCGGAGCCTTTCTCCAACCCTCTCAATCCGTCATGAAATCTCCCCTCCCTCCTCTCCCTCTCCCCACCCGCCACCACCTCGAACTGTTTCCGAAGGCCGCTCCCACCTCGATACGCCTCGGAAGGCCTTTTTTCCCACGGTGCGGCACAAAAGGCCCACCTGCCAGTTCTCCTTTCGAAGGGAGAACGCCATGTCCAAGATCACCAATGGCCTGAACGACCGCCCCAGGGATGAAACGGTTGCCCAATCCGGCGAGGGTCTGCCGGACGATAGCGGCAAGCCAATCGACGCTCGAGCGTGATTCCGGCGACAACAGGCGGTAATTTTCGGTGTGGGTGTAGTAGAAATAGGAGAATTGGCGCATGCTGAAAGGATTCGGAGATCTACACCACTCGGACGCTCCGTAGCGCTTGCGGGGCGGCGCTTAACAAAACGTAGATGACCGACTTTGAGCGCAAGCTGCCATCACGCCACGATCGGTTGCCGCTCTGAAGTGGCCAATAGCTGTCGTAGAGACTCGTAGATAAGGTTGGCCTAGCGCGAGCTTGGTTGCGGGAGCTCCCGACACCCGAGTCCTGCGATTGATTGAACGCGGAACACGAAAATTGGCAGTGTAATCAGCTATCGGTGTTGAGCCGAAGCGAACTCTAACTACAAACGTACAAAAGTGCGCTAATGGAGAGAGTAACTCATCATCCGGTAGGGATGTACGGCATTGAACTGTGAGATCATGGCCGTCGCCTGCTGCAATACGCGCTCGGCATTTTGAGGATTATCTCTGGCAAGTTCATCAGCGTTGACGCGGATTACCTGCGCCATATTGCTGGAAAGCGCCGCAAAGTGCCTGTCCCCTTCGATGAAGGCCTCACGTGCTGTATTTTCGAGGGCGCGGGCGATATCGGAGAGGACCTCCTCGCGCTCCTCAATGTCGAGGTCTTTGATGAATTTGATCTTCTCTTCCATATCAGTCTCACTCTGAACAGACGTGGGATATTGACCGAACTCATCAAGCCTCGGTCGCCGAAGAGCTAGGAAGGGAAAATTTCCGTTTCAAGTCTCAGTGCAGCTTGAACTCACCCTCGACGCGGCGCCACTCATTTGGGCCGATCAGGCGTTGGTGCGTATAGCGGACGGAATGCAGCGGGCCGTCTAGGTGGGACTGCCAGAAATCGAGGAACTTGTGCATCTCGGGAAAATCGGGAGCCAGGTCGTAGTCCTGCCAGACATATGTCTGCAGCACGGATTCGAAATCGGGAATGCGGTAGAGGATGTGGGCAGTGGTGAGGCCGTAACCATTGAGCTGACGTTCCAGATCTGATGAAAATTGCATGCTTCATCTCCGTTTTATTGACACTTCGAAGATGGCGCCAAATTTTGCGGCCTATCAACGGTTTTTTCCAAACGTTATGGCCCTGTTTATTGTTCCTTTCCAGTGCGTTAGCAGCCGTTCTGTCGGAGTGCTAATTTTTTCATCTTGCCCTCTTGAAATCGAAAAATCTCAAAACCAGATCTTTTCGCGCAAAACGCTCGATCGAGGTTTTGTACCCGCCCGGACTGGTCATCCGGTCCGGTCAGGGGGAACAACGTCATCATTGTTTGTCCATCGGAGGAAAACATGTCGTTCCGACCGCTTCATGATCGCATTCTCGTCCGCCGGGTCGAATCCGAAGAAAAGACCAAGGGCGGCATCATCATTCCTGATACCGCCAAGGAAAAGCCGCAGGAAGGCGAGGTCATCACCGTCGGTCCCGGCGCACGCAACGAGGCCGGCCAGATCCAGGCGCTCGACGTCAAGGCCGGCGATCGTATCCTGTTTGGCAAATGGTCCGGCACCGAGATCAAGATCGACGGCGAGGACCTGCTGATCATGAAGGAAAGCGATGTCATGGGCATCATCGAGGCCCAAGCCGAGCAGAAAAAAGCTGCCTGAGCTCTCCACCCCGAAACCATCAGTCAGATAGCTGCCTATTGAGGAGTTAAGGAAATGGCTGCGAAAGAAGTCAAGTTTCACACCGATGCCCGTGAACGCATGTTGCGTGGGGTCGATGTGCTCGCAAACGCCGTGAAGGTGACGCTTGGCCCCAAAGGCCGCAACGTCGTCATCGACAAGTCCTTCGGCGCTCCGCGCATCACCAAGGACGGTGTGTCCGTCGCCAAGGAAATCGAACTGGAAGACAAGTTCGAGAACATGGGTGCCCAGATGCTGCGCGAAGTGGCGTCGAAGACGAATGACCTCGCTGGCGACGGCACCACCACCGCAACCGTGCTCGCCCAGGCCATTGTCAAGGAAGGCGCCAAGGCCGTTGCCTCGGGCATGAACCCGATGGACTTGAAGCGCGGCATCGATCTCGCCGTCGATGCCGTCGTCAAGGAACTGAAGACGAACGCCCGCAAGATCACCAGCAATTCCGAGATCGCTCAGGTCGGCACCATCTCCGCCAACGGCGATTCCGAGATCGGTCGCTATCTCGCCGAGGCGATGGAGAAGGTCGGCAACGAGGGCGTGATCACCGTCGAGGAGGCCAAGACCGCCGAAACGGAGCTCGAGGTCGTCGAGGGCATGCAGTTCGACCGCGGCTACCTGTCGCCCTACTTCGTGACGAACGCAGAGAAGATGCGGGTCGAGTTCGACGATCCCTACATTTTGATCCACGAGAAGAAGTTGTCCAATCTGCAGTCCATGCTTCCGGTCCTTGAAGCTGTGGTGCAGTCGGGCAAGCCGCTTGTCATCATCGCCGAGGACGTCGAAGGCGAAGCACTTGCCACCCTTGTCGTCAACAAGCTGCGCGGCGGCCTCAAGATCGCCGCCGTCAAGGCTCCGGGCTTCGGTGACCGCCGCAAGGCCATGCTGGAAGACATCGCCATCCTGACGGGGGGCACGGTCATCTCCGAAGACCTCGGCATCAAGCTGGAAAACGTCACGCTGAACATGCTCGGCCGGGCGAAGAAGGTGGCGATCGAAAAGGAAAACACGACCATCATCGATGGCGTCGGCTCGAAATCGGAAATCGACGGTCGCGTCGCTCAGATCCGCGCGCAGATCGAGGAAACCACCTCCGACTACGACCGTGAGAAGCTGCAGGAGCGCCTTGCCAAGCTCGCCGGCGGCGTCGCAGTGATCCGCGTCGGCGGCTCGACGGAAGTCGAAGTGAAGGAAAAGAAGGACCGCGTTGACGATGCGCTGCATGCGACCCGCGCGGCGGTGGAGGAAGGCATCCTGCCGGGTGGCGGTGTCGCCCTGCTGCGTGCCGTCAAGGCACTTGACGCTCTGCAGACCGCCAACGACGACCAGCGTGTCGGCGTCGACATCGTACGTCGTGCGATCGAGGCCCCGGTGCGCCAGATCGCCGAGAACGCTGGAGCAGAAGGCTCGATCATCGTCGGCAAGCTGCGCGAGAAGGGCGACTTCTCTTATGGCTGGAACGCTCAGACCGGTGAATATGGCGATCTCTATGCTCAAGGCGTCATCGACCCGGTCAAGGTCGTGCGTACCGCGCTCCAGGATGCGGCCTCCGTCGCAGGTCTCCTGGTGACGACGGAAGCCATGATCGCTGAGAAGCCCAAGAAGGAAGCCGCTCCGGCCATGCCCACCGGCGCCGGCATGGACTTCTAACGCGATCGACACAGGCCTGCCCTGCCCTCGAGGGCGGGCCTACCCTCCAAGCCGTCGACAAATTCCATCGGTCAAGCTCAATGGAGCCAGCTCATGAGAAAGGAGAACACCAGCAAATCGAAACAGGAAGAAGCCACGGCAGCGATCGGCGCCGCGCATCTGCTTCATCCGGCCAAACATTTCAATCACCCGCGTGACGTGCTTGCCGCCGTTGACATCGGCAATGACGAGAAGCGGGCCATTCTCGCGTCGTGGGCATCCGATATCTTTGCCATCGAGTCCATCCCGGCCCTTCGCCTTCATCCCGGCGCGGATAAAGCCGTTCCCTATGACGAGATCATTGAAGCGCTGAAGACGTTGGACAAGGACGATGAGCAATGCAAGGAGCAAGGCTCGTCTCCTCCCTTCAATGTCCACAGGCCCCATCGCCGGAGACCGAAAGTGCGCCGGTTTGGCAGCCTTGGTCTGTGCAGCTACCGGAAAGGAGAGCGTCGCCGACAACCATTCGAAATCTAGCTGTTCCATCTGACTTGCCGCGTGCCTTCCGAGGGCGCGGGCATGATTTTTACCGACGATTCTTTGCTCACTAGAGGAGGTCTTGCCGATGAAGATCGCTCAGATCGCGCCGCTTGCCGAAAGTGTTCCACCCAAGCTCTATGGAGGAACCGAACGCATCGTTTCTTATCTCACCGAAGAACTCGTCACCCTTGGCCATGACGTGACGCTCTTTGCCAGCGGCGATTCCGTCACCCACGCCAAGCTGGTGGCCTGCTCGGACGTCGCGCTGCGGCTCAACCCGGCCGTCCGGGATCACCTGCCGCATCAGATCGTGATGCTGGAGGAGATCCGGCGACGGGCGCACGAATTCGACGTACTGCACTTCCACATCGATCTATCGCATTTTCCGCTGATCCGGGATTTTGCCGACCGCACGGTCACAACGCTGCATGGCCGGCTCGACCTGCCGGACCTGCTCCCCTTTTACCGGACCTTTCCAGACATTCCTCTGGTTTCGATCTCCAACGATCAGCGCAGACCAATGCCACCGGTCAACTGGTCCGGAACCGTCTATCACGGCCTGCCGGTCGATCTCCTTCCCTTCACGGCAAAGCCTAAAGACAATTACCTCGCCTTTCTTGGACGCATCTCGCCTGAGAAGCGTCCGGATCGGGCGATCGAGATCGCCGCGAAGGCCGGCCTGCCGCTGAAGATTGCCGCCAAGATCGACAAAGCAGACAAAGCCTATTGGGAAACGGTGATCGAGCCTATGGTGAAGAGCCATCCGAATGTCGATTTTATCGGCGAAATCAATGAACATCAGAAGGCGGCTTTCCTGGGCAATGCCGGCGCGCTGCTCTTCCCGATCGACTGGCCCGAGCCGTTCGGGCTGGTCATGATCGAAGCGATGGCTTGCGGCACGCCGGTCATCGCCTTCCGCTGCGGCTCCGTGCCGGAGGTGATCGACAACGGCGTTTCCGGCATTCTGGTCGACACCGTGACGGAGGCTGCAGAAAATGTCGAATGGGCACTGCGGCTTGACCGGCGGAAGGTACGCGCCACTTTCGAGAAGCGTTTCACCGCTGAACGGATGGCGCAGGACTATCTCGACATCTATCGGCAATTGCCCGGCACCCGGACAAAGGCCGCGCAACTTCGCCGCGCCAACGGCCGCGCCCTCGATCTTCAAATCGTGGCATAGAAACCGGAGGCCATCATGCCGATCGCTTCTGCAGGCAGCAATTCAGTCCCCGAACCGGCAGGCCAGGGAACGCCGATAGCGCAGTTCTTCATTCCAGCTTCCGCGTCGCTGCAGGAGCGACGGCCGCGCACCCTGAAGCATGGCGATACCTTCGCCGTCTTCGATCACAACGGTGACGCGCTTTCCGGACCTGGGAGTCCGGAGGGTCTTTTCCACCGCGATACGCGCTACCTTTCGCATCTTTATCTGACGATCAACAACAAGCGGCCTATGCTGTTGTCCTCGACGCTACGCGACGACAATGCCACACTGACTTGCGATCTCACCAATCCCGATCTCTTCGATGAAAAGGGAAAGCTCGTTCTGGAGCATGACCTGATCCACCTGCGCAGATCCCGCTTCCTCTGGAATGCACGATGTTACGAGCGATTGAGCGTGAGGAACTATGACGACCAGCCGCGGCACGTGTGCATCGGGATCGAATTCGCGTCAGATTTCGCAGATCTTTTCGAAGTGCGGGGAACCGCGAGAGCCAGGAGGGGGCGGCACCTCCCCGCCGTGATGGAGCAGGATGCGATCTTACTCTCCTATGTCGGCCTGGATGATCGGAAGCGAACCACCCGGCTTTCCTTCGATCCACAGCCGAACGAACTCGGGAGTGGCCATGTCATTTATGATCTCCATCTGGCGCCGCACGAAGCCCGATCGCTGTTTATCGAAATAGGTTGTGATCAGACCGCTGCACAGCGGCCGGGCCACCGCTCGCTTTTTCTTGCTCTGCGGGATGCCCGCCGCGCCTTGCGCGCCTCGTCCTCGCGCGCGGCTGCAATCGCGACATCGAACGAGATCTTTAACGAGATGGCGCGACGCAGCGTTTCCGACCTTTACATGCTGATGACCGACAAGCCGGAAGGGCCTTACCCCTATGCCGGCATTCCGTGGTTCAGCACGGTCTTCGGCCGGGACGCCCTTATCACCGCGTTGGAAACACTCTGGCTCGATCCGGAGATCGCGCGCGGTGTTCTTGGGCATCTGGCCGCGAACCAGGCCACCGAAGTGGACCCCGCCTCGGACGCCGAGCCCGGAAAGATCCTGCATGAGGTACGCGCCGGAGAAATGGCCGAGCTCGGCGAGGTTCCTTTCCGGCGCTACTACGGTAGCATCGATTCAACGCCTTTGTTCGTGATGCTGGCCGGTCAATATCTCAAACGGACAGGCGATCTTGCGACCATCGACCGTCTTCTGCCGCACATCGAGGCGGCGCTGACATGGATAGACGAACACGGCGACCGCGACGGCGACGGTTTCGTCGAATATGGACGGCTAACGGAAGAAGGATTGATCAACCAGGCCTGGAAAGACAGCCACGATTCCGTCTTCCATGCGGACGGAACGCTCGCCAGGGGGCCGATCGCCATCGCCGAGGTTCAGGCCTATGTCCATGGCGCTTGGCAGGCGGCGGCGGAAATCTTCCGCGTACTCGACCGGCCAGAACAGGCCGTACGCTTTCTCGCACGGGCCGAAGGCCTGCGCCGCGCCTTCGACACGAGCTTCTTCGACGAGGAACTCGGCACTTACGTGCTTGCTTTGGACGGAGATAAACGCCCCTGCCGGGTCCGATCATCGAATGCCGGCCACGCGCTCTTCACCGGCATCGCCTATCCCGAGCGTGCCAGACAAGTTGTCCGTACGCTGATGAGCGCTTCGTCCTTCTGCGGCTGGGGCATCCGTACG
>Ga0065721_10052581_pt1 | contig 11606 bp, 12 predicted proteins | sample Mesricmetagenome_FD_59108 | JGI IMG/M metagenome (GOLD analysis project Ga0065721, IMG submission 59108) | Mesophilic microbial community from rice straw/compost enrichment Sample: eDNA_1 v2 (version 2) | ecosystem: Engineered > Solid waste > Grass > Composting > Bioreactor | place: USA: Davis...
GGGCAGGTGCCCGCCGAGATTGTGCCGCAGCCATTCGATGGCATCGAGCCCCGAGGTCTGCTCGAGATGGTAGTCCATCAGCACCAGGTCCGGATACCAGCCTTCCAGCAGCCTTTCGCGGTCGATCTGCCTGAGCGAGAGGGCGGTGCGCACGTCGCACCCCCAATGGGTCAGGAGTCCCTCCATCGCCTCGAGGATGGCGCGCTCATTGTCCACGCACAGCACCTTGAGATCCATGGCGCCCACGGCGGCCTCGCCCGGCAGCGGCGGCGCCTCCCCGGCCGGGCGGGCCGCCTTGGCCACGGGCAGGTAGAGCGAGAAGCGCGAGCCGTGGCCCTCGCGGCTGTCGAGCTCCAGCGTCAGGTTGAGCGCCGCGACCAGGCGCTGCACGATGGACAGCCCCAGCCCCAGCCCCTGGGCCATGCGCGCCCCGCGGTCGAGCCGCGAGAACTCGGCGAAGACCAGCCGGTGCTGGTCGCGGTTGAAGCCGATGCCGGTATCGACCACGTCCAGCCGCAGCCGGTTGCCGCGCCGCCGCACCCCCACCAGCACCTTGCCGCCGACCGGCGTATACTTGATGGCGTTGGAGACCAGGTTCTGCACGATGCGGCCCACCAGCGTGCGGTCGGCCAGCACCGTGGCCCCGGTCGGCACGATGCGCAGCGAGATCGAGCGCTCCCGCGCCATGGGGGCGAACTCCACCTCGATCTTCTTGAGCAGGTCCTGCGCGGCGACCGGCGCCGGGGCGGGCCTGAGCGCGCCGCTGTCGATGCGCGAGATGTCGAGCAGGGCGGACATGATGTCCTCCACCGCCGTCAGCGACGCCTCGATGGAATTGGCCAGTTCGGCGAAGGCGGTGGACTTGGCCTGCTCGATCAGCGTCGAGGTGTAGAGCCGCGCCGCGTTGAGCGGCTGCAGCAGGTCGTGGCTGGCCGCGGCCAGGAACCGCGTCTTGTCGTGATTGGCCGCGTCGGCCTTGGCGCGGGCCACCTCCAGCTCGGCATTGACGCGGGTGAGGGCGGCGGTGCGCTCCTCCACCCGCCCCTCCAGCGTCTGGTTGACGCGCTCCAGCTCGCGCTCGGCCCGCACCCGCGCCGTCACGTCGGAGAAGCTGATGACCAGCCCGCCATCGGGCAGGCGGCTCGAATGGAACTCCAGCGTCTGGCCGGCATTGCCCAGCCGCTGCGTCACCGTGGTGGGCTCGGAGGTCAGCACCGTGATCCGCTCGATGGCCAGCCGCGCCGGATCGCCCGGCCCCAGATCGCCGCGGTCGCCCAGGAACAGGGCGATGTCGAACAGCGCCGTGCCCAGCCGCGTCAGATCGGGCGGCAGCGCCAGCAGGTCGTTGTAGCGCCGGTTGGACAGCACCAGCCGCAGCCCGGCATCGAACACCGCGATGCCTTGCGGAATGTGGTCGATGGCCAGCCTCAGGCTGGCATGGGGGTCGGTCGGCTGCGCCGCCATGGCGAACGGTCCCGGCTGAACGGCTTGCTGACGTCCTTATCCGCCTGCCGCCGGGGCGGCGCAAGCACGACAGAGGAACCATTGCTTTTGCCCGGCAAGTCAGAGATTGTTAACCACCGCCCGCGTGGCGGTCGCCCCGGGTCGGGCGAAAGGGTTCAGAAGAGGGTTACCATGAGTGGTCTGCTAAAAGAATTCCGGGACTTCGCCATCAAGGGCAACATGATCGATCTGGCCATCGGCGTGATCATCGGCGCCGCCTTCGGGGCCATCGTCTCCTCCATCGTCGACGACATCTTCATGCCGATCATCGGCATCATCATCGGCGGCATCGACTTCTCCGGCATCGCCATCACCGTCGGCGAGGCCTCGATCAATGTCGGCCTGTTCATCAACGCCGTGGTGAAGTTCGCCATCATCGCCCTGGTGCTGTTCATGGTGGTCAAGGCCATCAACTCGCTGAAGCGCGAGGCGGCCAAGGAGCCGGTCGAGAGCACCCCGGCCCCCACCAAGGAAGAAGTGCTGCTCACCGAGATCCGCGACCTGCTCAAGGCCAATCCGCGCTGATCCTTCGGCATCCGGGCCGGGTTCCGCCCGGCCTGTTTTGCAGGACAAGATTAGGAATATTGTCCGTTGACGGCCATTTGATAGGCAAGTATACCTAGGTCATAGGTAGTCGATCCTACGGATTGTTCGTATCGGACGGCAGGAACACTTAAAGCAAACTACATGTGCGAGACGCCCGGGCAGGGCGCGTCGGCAGCCTTCCTCGGGCGGCTCCGCGAGCCTTCGCATACCTGGCGGTCTCTATTTTAGCGAACCTTGCCAAGGGGGTTAGGCACGATGAGCGACGAGACTTACTATCATTCCTTTCTCAACCGCGACCGGCTGATTCATATCGTCGATGCCGATCCGGGCACCTGCGAGGCGCTGAGCGTGCTGTTCCGCCTCGAAGGCTTCCAGACCACCTTCTCGCTGGAGCCGGCGCATTTCATCGCCAGCCTCGAGCGGCGCAAGCCCGACGTGGCGGTCATCAACCTGGTGCTGGGCGAGGAGAGCGGGCTCGGCCTGCTGCGCCGCGTCAAGGCCCTGCGCACCGGCGCGCCGGTGGTGATGCTGGCCAACGCGCCCCAGCTCGAGGCGGCCGTCACCGCCATGAAGCTGGGCGCCACCGATGTCATCGGCAAGCCCATCGACAGCGAGCACCTCCTGAGCGTCATCCGCGACGCCCTGCGCCGCGACGTGCATCTGGGCGCCATGCAGGGCGGCCGCCGGCCCGTCGAGGTGCGCGGCTTCGCCCAGCTCACCCCGCGCGAGCGCGAGGTGCTCCAGCTCATCACCAACGGCCAGTCCAACAAGGAAGCCGGCCGCCAGCTCGGCATCTCCCCCCGCACCATCGAGGTGCACCGGGCGCGGGTGATGGAAAAGCTCGGCGCCAAGAACACGGCGGACCTGATGCGGATCGTGCTGACGAGCTGAGAGGGCTCGGAGGGGGATGCCGCGCCGTTGATGGTCCGACACCCCCAGCCCCGGCCGGCCATTCGAGCGCAGCGCTCATGGCCTTCTCGCCTCAAGGCGGGAGCGCGCCCCGCCTATCCCTGGTCGGCCGGGGGTTCGGGGCCGTCCTCGTCGTTGCGGATCACCTCGATCCTCACCTTGGCGGCCAGCCCCGCCAGGGCGCCGATGGCGGCGAGCCAGGGGGCGGTCAGCACCACCACCCCGCCCGCCAGGGCGCCGGCGGTGAGCGGAATCTCGAGGAACACCTGGCCGCTTTCCGCCCTGATGCGCAGGGTCCGCACATTGCCCTCGGCGAGCAGCTCCTTGATCCGCTCGATCAGCTGGTGCCCGGCGATCTCGATCTCCTCGCCGAAGCGGCGGTCCTTGGGGTCCTGGGTGGTCATGCTCATTCTCCTTGCGTTGCCGGCTGCACCAGGCTGCGCGCCCAGGCTCCGGCCCGTTCGATCTCGCCGTCCTTGAGCGGGCCTTCCTGGCCCGTCACCACGAAGCCGGTCGGCGGGCTCGCCATGGTGCAGCCATGCGCCGCCAGCGTCTGGTAGAGCCTGTCGGCGGCATAGCCGCCCGCCGCGACCACCCAGCGCAGCGGCGCCGGCTGGATGCCTTCGGGGTCGAGGCGGGTGTCGAAGGCCGCCGCCCTGCCGGAAATGTCGGGCCGCGCCACGAATTCCTGCATGTTCGGGGTGGGGCGGAAGCCGCGCGTCGGCGAGCCGGCGATCAACAGCTCCACCCCGCGCAGGTCGAGGTCCGCCGCCTCCTGCACGCTGGCCAGCTTCACCGCGTGGCTCGGCGCCAGCGCATCCGCCATGGCCCTGGCGATGGCGGCCGTGTTGCCGAAGACGCTGTCATAGACGATCAGGATGGACATGGCACGCTCCCGCTGTTGCGGCAGCATACTGCACCCGCTCCGCCGCGCCGTCCTTGATGTCGATCAACCGCCCAGATTGGGCAGGGTCAGGTCGCCCGAGGTGAGCTTGCGCGCGGTGATGGCCGAATCGACGCTCTCGCGCGGCAGCTCCAGCGCGGTCCACACGCTCACCAGCGCATGGCGCAGCTCGAAGATCATCTCGTCGGTGTGCAGCGGCGTCGGGGTGATGCGCAGCCGCTCGGTGCCCTTGGGCACGGTGGGGTAGTTGATCGGCTGGATATAGATGTTGTGCTTGTCGAGCAGCATGTCGCTGGCGGCCTTGACGGCGCGGGCATCGCCCACGATCAGCGGCACGATATGGGTGGTGGTCTCCATCACCGGCAGGCCGGCATCGGCCAGGATCGCCTTGGTCAGCCGCGCCTGGCGCTGGTGCATCATGCGCTCGTGCCCGTTGCCCTTGAGGTGCTCGATCGAGGCGCGGGCGGCGGCGCACAGGGCCGGGGGCAGGGCGGTGGTGAAGATGAACTCGGGCGCATAGGAGCGCACCGCGTCGACGATGGCCTTGTTGGCGGCGATGTAGCCGCCCATCACCCCGAAGCCCTTGGCCAGCGTGCCCTCGATGATGTCGATGCGCTCCATCAGCCCTTCGCGCTCGGCGATGCCGCCGCCGCGCGGGCCGTACATGCCCACGGCATGGACCTCGTCGATATAGGTCAGCGCGCCGAATTCCTCGGCCAGCTCGCAAATCTCCCTGATGGGGGCGATGTCGCCATCCATCGAATAGACCGATTCGAACGCGATCAGCTTGGGCCGCTTGCGGTCCACCTGGCTCAGCAGCTCGCGCAGATGCCCCACGTCGTTGTGGCGGAAGATCTTCTTCTCCATGCCCGACTGGCGCACGCCCTGGATCATCGAGGCGTGGTTGAGCTGATCGGAGAAGATCACGCAGTCCGGCAGCAGCCGGGCGATGGTGGAGATGGCCGCCTCGTTGGAGACGAAGCCAGAGGTGAAGACCAGCGCGGCCTCCTTGCGGTGCAGGTCCGCCAGGGACCGCTCCAATTCCACCAGCGGCCGGTTGGTGCCCGAGATGTTGCGCGTGCCCCCGGCGCCGGCGCCCATGGCCCCGGCGGTCTCCTGCATGGCGGCCACCACCTTGTCGTGCTGGCCCATGCCCAGATAGTCGTTGGAGCACCAGATGGTGATCTCGCGCGCATTGTCGCTGTCGTCGCGGTAGATGGCCCGGGGAAAGCGCCCGGCGATACGCTCGAGATCCGCGAAGACGCGATAGCGCTTTTCCGCCCGCAGCGCGTCCACTGCATCCTCGAATATGCCGCGATAGTCCATGAAAGCCGTTCCTTTGCGCCTGCCTCAGGGCCCGGCGATGCACCCGGTCCTGGCTGCGGTGAACCCTATTGCAGTGTTCCGGCATCGCAATGACATAGGTCAAACCGCAATGACATAGGTCAATTCGACGCGCGCCGTTCCGCCGACCCCCAAGGTGGAGATCGCAGGCGCGGGACCGCATAGATCAGAGCCATTCTAAAGTGTGTCGGCCGGCCTGCCAACCGGGCAGCGTCCCGGATGGGGCCAATGCCACCCTTATGCGCCCGGCTCGGGACTTATGCGGCAAGGCCGGTTAACTGGCCCCGGCGCATTATGTTGATACGGTGGCGGTTCTGCGCTTAGATCATGGCAAAGCCCGGGAGGCTTTGGAGGGGTTCGTTCAGTGAAGAGTTTTTCGTCTTCCAGTTTCGCCGGCCAGCACACCGATGCGCTGGCCCTGGCCCAGGCCGCAGTCCGGCACAATCCGCAGGCGCTGTTCACCGATTTCCAGTGGTTCCTCTACCAGGGGCGCGACACGGTGTTCTTCACCGCCTTCTCCACCCAGGCCTACGACAAGGAGGGGCTGGGCAACATGGTGGCCGAGATGGTGGCGCTCGCCCCCCAGCTCACCCACGGCTTCGTCGGCGCCCAGCCGGGCCAGCCCTTTCCCAAGCACCTGCTCGACGCCATCACCTCGGTGGAGATGGTGGACGAGTTCGACGGCTATCCCGACAAGTGGCTGGGCAAGTCCGAGGACATCTTCGCGCGCGACGACCTGCCCCTGTTCCGGGTGATGGCGGCGGTGCGCCGCGGCGGCCCGGACGCCCAGGGCCGCGCCTCGGTCATCCAGGTGCGCTCCAGCCACGCCCTGCTCGAAGGCTCCGATTCGGCGCTGCTGACCCGCTCCCAGCTCGCCGGCCACGGCGTGCAGTCCGACAAGTCCAACCGGCTGCCCTGGAAGGACCGCTTCCGCAGCGCCCTGCGCGGCGGGCTCACCGCCTGCATCTACATCGTCATCGCCAATATCCTGGCCCCGCGCGAGAAGCCCTGGGGCTTCCGGACCCTCGCCATCGAGCGCCACCGCCTGCGCCTTCTGGCCAACAAGCTCGGCGTGCGCCAGCGCTCGCTGATGTTCGCGCTCGTCACCCACGCCCTCAACGGCGAGGGCGCCGAGAAATACATGAGCAAGAAGGTGATCGGCGCCGCCTACACCATGCTCGACACCAAGCGGAACAGCGCCGACGACGATTTCTTCCGCGTCCGCGCCCTCGAGGCCAAGTTCACCGTCAAGGAGGACTTCGTGGACTATGTCCGCGCCGTGGACGACACGGTGGCCGGCATCGAGCAGAAGGACATCACCTCCTTCCAGGTGGTGATCAACTCCATGTTCAAGGCCCTGCGCGCGGTCAACCGCGTGCTGCCCTTCCTGCCCGGCAAGCGCTTCTGGCGCTTCAACGGCGGCATGCACATCGTGCTGACCCTGGTGCCGCCGCACCGCACCTACGGCCCCATGACCCACGGCCTGGTCGAGCCGCTCTATTGCGGCGCCTGGCACACCGCGGTCAATATCTGCACCTTCTGCCCGGGCCGCGACTACGTGACGCTCAACTTCTCGATGGAGCAGCGCCACCTCGCCAATGTCGACAAGATCATGCGCCTGCTCGAGGAGGTGGAGACGCGCGAGGTCACCCCGCACACCATGACCCCCTCGGTCGAACGCCTGCGCTGATCCCGGATCGCGGCCTCCGCCGGCCCGGCGGAGGCGATGAGGAGCCGCCATGTCCTTCGCGCTCTATCCCAGCCTCAGGGACCGCCCCGTGGTCATCTCCGGCGGCGCCTCCGGCATCGGCGAGGCCATGGTGCGCGCCTTCGCCGCCCAGGGCGCGCGGGTGGGCTTCGTCGACATCGCCGCCGGGGCGGGCGAGGCGCTGGCCGCCGAATTGGCGGGCGCCGGCCAAGCCGTGCGCTTCGCCGCCTGCGACGTCACCGACCTCGACGCCTACCGGGCGGCGATCGCCGGCTTCGCCGCGGCCCATGGCGACGCGCTGGTGCTGGTCAACAACGCCGCGCACGACCAGCGCCACGACTGGGCCGAGGTGACCCCCGCCGAGTGGGACGAGCGCATGGCGGTCAATCTCCGCCACGCCTTCTTCGCCATCCAGGCGGTGGCCCCGGGCATGATCCGGGCGGGCGGCGGCTCCATCATCAATTACGGCTCGATCAGCTGGATGATCCTGACGCCGGCCCTGCCGCTCTACGAGACGGCCAAGGCCGCGCTGCACGGGCTGACCCGGGCCATGGCGCGCGAATTGGGCGGCTCCGGCATCCGCGTCAACACCCTGACCCCGGGCGCGGTGATGACCGAGCGCCAGCGCCGGCTGTGGATCGACGACGCGGCCCTGACCGAAATCCTGCGCAGCCAGGCGCTGCCCCAGGCGCTGACCCCCGAGGACTGCGCCCGCATGGCCCTGTTCCTCGCCGCCGACGACAGCGCCCGCATCACCGGCCAGCAATTCCTGGTCGATGCCGGCTGGGCGAATAGCTAGGGCGGGGCGGGGCCACGTCGCCGGATTGTGCCGTTCATCGCCCGTTCAGGCCCTTTCCCTCATCACGCTCCTGCCTTAATCAAGGACAACACAGGGCCACTCCAACACCATCCTTCCGGGGGAAACAGATGAAGTCGAAGGTTCTCGTCGCTCTCGCCGCGACCCTGGCGCTCAGCGCCTGCACCACCACCAATCCCTATACGGGCCAGTCGCAGCTCTCCAATACGGCGGGCGGCACCCTCTTGGGCGCGGGCGGCGGGGCCGTGGCCGGCGCCATCGTCGGCGCGGCCGTGGGCGGGGACCCGAGGGTGGGCGCGCTGATCGGCGCGGGCGTCGGCGGGCTGACCGGCGCGGCCATCGGCTCCTACATGGACCAGCAGGAAGCCGAGCTGCGCGCGCAGCTGCAGGGCACCGGCGTGTCGGTGACCCGCGTGGGCGACCAGATCATCCTCAACATGCCCTCCAACATCACCTTCGCCACCGACTCGGCCACCGTGCAGCCGCGCTTCAACGAGACGCTGGTTTCGGTCGCGCTGGTGCTCAAGAAGTTCGACAAGACCATCGTCGACGTCTACGGCCATACCGACAGCCAGGGCGACGACAGCTACAACCTGTCGCTCAGCCAGCGCCGCGCCGTGGCGGTCGCCACCATCCTCGCCAACCAGGGCATCGACCAGCGCCGCTTCTACATCGAGGGCAAGGGCGAGACGAGCCCCATCGCCTCCAACGCCACCGAGGCCGGCCGCGCCCAGAACCGGCGCGTCGAAATCCAGCTTTCGCCCATCCGCGGCTGATCCGCGGCTGATCCGCGGCGGCACGGCAATGACGGCGCGGCCCCTCGGGGCCGCGTCTGCGTTCAGGAGGCGGGCGTTTCCACCACCGGCTCGGCGGTGGGGGTGCCCGGCTGCACGTCGGTGCCGGGCGCCCCCGTGAGCATCTGCATCACCAGGAGCACGGCGATGACGATGCCCAGGCCCACGAGGCCGTAGAGCCACCAGTTGGTGGGGCCGGTGGCGCCAACCGTGGCCTCGTGCTCGCCGGCCACCTTGAGCGTCGAGGCATCGGGCACGTCGACGCGCGCGCCCTGCTCGTCCACCAGGAAATCCACCTCCGCCACCTTGGGCGCCTGCTTGTCCTCGGTCGTGGCCATCAGTAGTCGCCTCCCACCACCGTCTGGGTGCCCACCCCGTCCGCCACGCCGCGGCGCACATGGGCGATGGCCTCGTCCACCTCCTCGGCGGTGAAGCCCAGCCCCTCGTCATTGTCCTGGGCGCCGGTCACCGTGGCCTTGAGGTCCTGAAGCAGCTCCAGCTTCTCGCGGGCGGTGAACAGGCTGTTGCGGGCGATCTGCATGGGATGGAGCTGATCCCTGCCGCCCATGCGATCCTTGAGACTGTCGAGAACCATGGGTCGTCCTTTCCTCTGCCGGCCCCGAAGGGGCCTTCCTGAGGTTCAATGCGGCGGCGGCGGCCGGGGTTCCCGCAGCGGCGGCGCGGCCGGGGCCGATCACATTTGTTTTGGTCCTGAAACCCGGAGTCCTTCCTCGCGTTAGCTCACCACCAGTCCAACAAAGGAGGACCACAATGGCCTATGACGACGCCCGCAAGGGCACCGCCGACATCAAGGAGACCCACGACCTGATCGCCTCCGACAAGGTCGAAGGCACCAAGGTCTACGATCCGCATGGCGAGCATATCGGCTCCATTGAGCGCATCCTGGTCGAGAAGCGCTCGGGCAAGGTGTCCTATGCCGTGCTGAGCTTCGGCGGCTTCTTCGGCATCGGCGACGAGCACTATCCGCTGCCCTGGTCCAAGCTCAACTACGACGAGAGCCTGGGCGGCTACCGCATCGACGTCACCAAGGAGCAGCTCGAAGGCGCGCCGCGCTACGACCGCAGCGACGAGGACTACTGGACGGCCGAGAACGGCCGCCGCGTCTACGACTACTACGGCGTCACCCCCTACTGGATCTGACGCCGCCTGGCTCTTTCATCACCTGACGATACTGGCCGGCCGGCAACCCCCGGGTTGCCGGCCTTTTGCCGCGCCGGTCACGGCAGCTGCGCGCCCCGCGCATTGACGTAGAGCGCGTAGACCGACTGCGTGGCGGTGATGAACAGCCGGTTCCTGCGCGGCCCGCCGAAGGTGAGGTTGGACACCGTCTGCGGTATCCGGATCCGCCCCGTCGGCGTTCCCTCGGGCGCAAAGACGTGCACCGCCGGGCCGCCCGAGCTCCACACCCAGCCGTCGGTGTCCACCCGCAGCCCGTCCGGCACGCCGCTCTCGAGCGTAGCGAACACCCGGCCGTTGGCGAGGCGCCGGCCGTCGATCACGTCGAACACGCGGATGTGCCGCGGCCGCGTGCCGTCGTGGCTGGCGCCGGAATCGGCGATGTAGAGCCGGCTTTCGTCGGGGGAGAAGGCCAGCCCGTTGGGCTGATGGAAATCGTCGGCCACGAGCGTCACCGCCCCGGTCTGCCCGTCGATGCGGTAGACCCCGTGCACCGGCTGCTCGGGCTCGGCCGCATAGCCCTCATAGTCCGACAGGATGCCGTAGGTGGGGTCGGTGAACCACACCGAGCCGTCCGAATGCACCACCAGGTCGTTGGGCGAATTGAGCCGCTTGCCCTCGAAGCCGTCGGCCAGCACGGTGATCGCGCCGTCCGGCTCGGTGCGGGTCACCCGCCGCGTGCCGTGCTCGCAGCTCACCAGCCGCCCCTGCCGGTCCCGGCTGTGCCCGTTGGCGAAATTGGAGGGCGCCCGGAACACGCTCACCGAGCCGTCGGCGGGCAGGTAGCGCAGCATGCGCTGGTTGGGGATGTCGGAGAACAACAGGCAATCGAGGTCGCCGAACCACACCGGCCCCTCGGTCCAGCGGCAGCCGCCGGCGATCTCCTCCAGCGCCGCGCTGCCGTGCAGCCTGGCGTTGAACCGCTCGTCCATGACCTCGTAGAGCTCTTCGGCGCGCATCGCCATCCTCCCCTTCTGCCGCTCCAGCCATAGGCCGGCTCGGCCCCGCACTCAAGCGCCCCCTTGCTCCGGCGCCGCGCTTTGCCTACCACTGCGCCGACACCCGCGGACCTTTGCATGATCACCTGCTTCGATATTGGCGGCTCCACCATCAAGGGCGCAACCGCCACCGCGCCCCAGGCGCTGGCGCCGCTCGGGCGGGTGCCGACGCCGCTGCGGGACTTTGCCGCCTTCGCCGCCGCCATCGCCGCCATGGTCGAGGCCGGCGGCGCCCCTGCCGGCAGCCCGGTCGCCATCTCGGTCACCGGCGTGGTCGATCCGCAGACCGGCCGCGTCACCTGCGCCAACATTCCCTGCATCGACGGGCTGGCGCTCGCCGCGGAGCTGGGCGCGCGCCTCTCCCGCCCGGTGCTCGTCGCCAACGATGCCGACTGCTTCGTGCTGGCCGAGGCGGTCGCCGGGGCCGGGCGCGGCCACCGCGTCGTCTTCGGCGCCATTCTGGGCACCGGCGTCGGCGGCGGCATCGTGGTCGATGGCCGCATCCATGCCGGGGCCGGGGGGCTGGCGGGCGAATGGGGCCACGGCCCGGTCGCCGCCACCTCGGCCGGCACCCCGCCCGTCGACATTCCGCGCCTGCCCTGCGGCTGCGGCCAGACCGGCTGCGTCGACACGGTGGGCGGCGCCCGCGGCCTCGAACGGCTCTACCGCCACCTCACCGGCCGCGAGGCCGCCAGCACCGACATCATCGCCGCCTGGCAGGCCGGCGAGGCCGGCGCGGCGCGGGCCGTCGAGTGCCAGATCGACCTGCTCGCCGGTCCGCTGGCGCTCACCGTCAACATCGTCGGGCCCGACATCGTGCCGGTGGGCGGCGGGCTCGGCTCCGTGGCGCCGCTGATCGGGCGGTTGGACGCGGCGGTGCGCCGCC
>Ga0065721_10052582_pt1 | contig 11603 bp, 10 predicted proteins | sample Mesricmetagenome_FD_59108 | JGI IMG/M metagenome (GOLD analysis project Ga0065721, IMG submission 59108) | Mesophilic microbial community from rice straw/compost enrichment Sample: eDNA_1 v2 (version 2) | ecosystem: Engineered > Solid waste > Grass > Composting > Bioreactor | place: USA: Davis...
AGAGATACCCAGTCGCAAGCTTCGTTCTGGAGAAGTTAGCCCCGACCGGGAATCATTTTATTTTTCCAGCAGACCTTCATTTTTCCATTGAACAAAAACCTGAATGGTGGAGTCGGAGAGTTTATCGCGCTTGAATGGCATAAACCCTTTTTCACCCGGATTTTTCTGAATGCGGGTGATGATTTCATCAATATGCTCTTTAGCAGCAGCATAGTTGTTTAAATGTTCTCTCTTCCCATTCGGTACATGGCAGGGCGCACAATGTGTGGTGACCAGCGGTAACACGTCCGCTTCGAATGTGGTTTTCGGAGCTTCCTGTTGCACTTTTTTTGTGGACGAACAGAACTGCAGCGACAACCCGGTAAAAATGAGGAAGGAAATGGTGATCAGTTTTTTCATTTCAGAATGTTTGAATCAATTGGCAAGAAAGATAACAATTTTGATGTTTATCCATTGATTGATCTTTCTAAAAACGAAAGGGGTCATCACAAGGTGGCCTTATTTTTTCTACGATATCAAAAAACTTTATGGATAAGGAAAAAGAAAGAGTAGAAAAACAGGAACAGGATCAGCAGGTTCGTGAAGAACAATCGCAGCAGCGATCCGGTGCGTTCAACGAGCAAAGCACGCGTGATATCAAAAGCACTACCAATATTGAAGACATAGCGGCTGGTGAGCAGGATCGAAAAGATGCGATGACGGAAAGAGATTAACGGTAGATCATGCCGCAGCCGTTGTAGGTCGTATTTCTGAACAGCACCTGAACCTGCTGTCGATACAGGTAGTCGCTCATACCATCGGAACAAAATCTGGGCAGGATGGTGATTTGAAGTGAGTCGCCGGAAGTGAAGATGAGACTATCGCCGCGGTTTGCAGCTGCGGTGAGAAAGCGTAAAGGTTCTTTCCAGTCGGCCAAGCTGAAGGTAGCCGAGTCATTTTTGTTTACTTCTACACTCCAGAAAGGTTCGTTGCCGATTCCGAAAAAGAGGACTCCTTCTTTCTTTTTGTCGATCCACACTTTGTTTTGCGAGATGTCCATCATTGGATTTAAAGGAAATCCTTTTTGTTCGCCGGGATTATAATATTCGAGTTGATTTCCTTTCCAGCGGTAGCGGGCGCGCACCACCTGGTCTTTGTAAGCCCAGATAAAATTATCTGAGGGTGCCCATGTGCCGCGAACTTTTTCAACGCTATCGTTTTTATAACGCTCCTGCAGTTCGTAGGTATGATTGGAATAAAAGATGATGATATGTTCCAGTCCGTCGTTTTGTGGAAGCATGGCGTGGTAAGCGCCCGAGGGTTGTTTCATTGGTTTGGGAGCTGGTCTGGGTGGTGGCGGTGTATCGGGAGTATCAATGGCGGGTTGTGTATCGATGGCGGGAGTGCGGGTGGTTGTATCGGGTTTTGACTCCTGCATCATGAGTTTTTTTGCCTTTTTTTCTGCGGGCAGTTGGCATGCTGCCAGGAAAATGAACGGTATAAATAGGTATTTGCGCACCTGGTAAATGTTGAAAAACCTGTGCCAGCACAAAAAAACCCTCCTGCGTTGGCGGGAGGGTTGGAATATGTTTGAGAAATGTATCAATCGAGAACTTTTACGCCTTTAGCAGCAAATTGTACATCGGTTTCGGGTCCTTTGATTTTTTCGATCTCTTCTTTTGATTTACCCGAGTCTTCTGCGTAGTGTCTTCTTTGCGCTTCAGAAACTTCTTTTACTACGGCACTGCCTTCGATCAGCACAGTTTTACCGACGATGTTGGAGGGCATGAGGAAGGCGTGGTCTTTGGCTCTTACCAGCATTGCGGTGCCGTCGGCTCTTTCAATGCGGATCCAGCAGCCTTCTGCCTGGCAGACTTCCACTACTTTTCCTTTTACCTGACCTTCGAATTTATTATCAACGAGTTTATTTTTCAGTTCATCCACAGGCACGACGTTCTTTTCTTCGGACACTTGTCCATACACAACGCCCTTGGCAGCTGGCACTTTTTCTTTTTCGTGTTCTTTTTCAGGATTGTCCTGAGCATAGCCTGCCACGGAAGCGAAAAGGAGGGCGGCGAGCAAGATCTTTTTCATGTAAGTAGATTTATTTGAGTGACAAATATAATCAAGATGGATGAAGACAAGATGGGGTTGCAACGGTTTTAACGCGGAAACAGAAGGAGGGTTTTTCTTTCGCGCTGACGGGATTTCGGTCCTGAAAAATCCCGAATTAATTCAAAGAATTTTTGTCAAAAAAACCTTCACATTTTTTCTTTCGGTTTGCTAAAATCCTTAGTTTCGCATACTAATTAAATTTCGGGGATGGGTGTGCGGATAAGTCTAACTTAGAGCAACCATTCTATTAACTTTTCAACCTACAAATATGTCAAACGCTGAAAAACTCAAGGCACTGAAGCTTACCATGGACAAAATCGACAAGGATTTTGGCAAGGGCAGTGTGATGATGATGAATGAACGTACTCAAGAGGCACAGGAGGTAATTTCGACAGGTTCGATCGGGCTGGATACTGCACTTGGCATCGGTGGTCTTCCCCGGGGCCGCGTGATTGAGATCTATGGTCCGGAAAGCTCAGGTAAGACAACGATCGCGACCCATGTGATCGCGGAAGCGCAGAAGAAGGGCGGCATGTGCGCGATCATCGATGCGGAACATGCTTTTGACAGCAACTATGCACAGAAGCTGGGCGTTGACATCGACAATCTGTTGATCTCTCAACCTGATTATGGCGAACAGGCTCTGGAAATCGCCGACCGCCTTATCCTCTCCGGTGCGCTCGATGTAGTCGTGATTGACTCCGTGGCAGCACTCGTTCCCAAAGGAGAACTGGAGGGAGAAATGGGTGATTCCAAAATGGGTTTGCAGGCCAGGCTCATGTCGCAGGCCCTGCGTAAACTGACGGCCACCATTTCAAAAACCAATACTGTTTGCATTTTCATCAACCAGCTTCGCGAAAAGATCGGTGTGATGTTCGGCAACCCCGAAACCACAACCGGCGGTAACGCATTGAAGTTTTACGCTTCAGTTCGTCTTGATATCCGCCGCATGAGCCAGATTAAAGATGGTGATGAAGCAATCGGTAACCGCGTTAAGGTGAAAGTGGTGAAAAACAAAGTAGCACCTCCCTTCCGTACCGCGGAATTTGATATTGTATTCGGAGAAGGTATTTCCAAAGTGGGTGAGATCATTGACATGGGTGTGGAAATGGGTATCATCCAGAAAAGTGGAAGCTGGTTCAGTTACAATGGCGACAAACTGGGTCAGGGAAGAGAAGCTGTGAAATCATTGCTTCAGGATAATCCGCAACTCGCAGATGAACTTGAAGGAAAAATCAGAGAAAAGATCAAAGAATTACAGGCAGCCTGATCTCCAGGCCTGCTTATCATTTTTGAATCCCGCACCGGCGGGATTCCTTTTGTCTGTACCATTCAAGCCACAAAAAAGCCCCGCAAACACGGGGCCCGGAAATACGGTAATCAATAGGTTTAAATTTTGAAATCTCTTTGAGATTGGATCTCGTACACGAGGCAAGGGTGAGGCGAGATCATAGGTCAGCAGTTATTTAATGTCAAACATTCTGCCACATATGTAAAACGCTGATAACAAGTTGGATGTGTAAGTTTATCGTTTCTTTTCACCCTTCATTTTTTTGATCCGCACCTTTTTTGCAGTCCGTGCTTTCTAACTTTACAGACCATGCCATTCAAATTAGTTGCTCCATATCAGCCCGCCGGCGACCAGCCCTCTGCCATTGCCCAACTTACTGAAGGTATCCTCGAGGGAGAAAAACATCAGGTATTATTGGGAGTTACCGGATCCGGTAAAACATTCACGGTTGCCAATGTGATCCAAAACGTTCAGCGGCCAACGCTGGTGCTGACGCACAACAAAACTCTGGTAGCGCAACTCTATGGCGAATTCAAACAGTTTTTCCCGGAAAACGCGGTAGAATATTTTGTTTCTTACTACGACTACTATCAACCCGAAGCTTATCTGCCAACTACCGACACTTACATCGAAAAAGATCTCAACATCAATGAAGAGCTCGACAAACTGAGACTGAGAGCAACAACCAGTCTCTTGTCTGGTCGTCGGGATATAATTGTAGTAGCAAGTGTGAGTTGTATTTATGGTATGGGTAATCCTACGGATTACGAAAGTGGAATCATCCGAATATCAAGAGGACAACAGTTTTCGAGACAGGGGTTTTTACATGCGCTGGTCAATTCCCTTTACAATCGAACTTCCATTGATTTCAACCGCGGCACATTTAGAGTAAAGGGCGATACCGTAGATATCAACCTTCCCTATGTTGACTACGGTTATCGCATCACATTTTTTGGCGATGAGATAGAAGAAATAGAAAGTATTGATGTGCAAAACGGAAAGCGCATCGGTAAGCTGGAAGATGCCGCCATTTTCCCCGCCAATCTTTACGTGGCGCCGAAAGACCAGATCCAGAATGTCATCTATGAGATTCAGGATGAAATGAACGCGCAGGTGGAATATTTCAAAAGCACAGGTAAATTCATCGAAGCACAACGATTGAAAGAACGCGTGGAATATGATCTGGAAATGATCCGCGAACTGGGGTATTGTAACGGTATCGAAAACTATTCAAGATTTTTTGACAGAAGACAACCCGGCACCAGACCATTCTGTCTGCTTGATTACTTCCCAAAAGATTTTTTATGTGTGATTGATGAAAGTCATCAGACCATTCCGCAGGTGAGTGGCATGTATGGCGGCGACAGAAGTCGTAAACTCATTCTTGTGGATTACGGATTTCGACTGCCTTCGGCATTGGACAACCGTCCGCTGAACTTTCATGAATTTCAGGGATTGATGAATCAGGTGATTTATGTAAGTGCAACGCCCGGTGATTATGAGCTGGAACAAACCGGAGGTGTTGTGGTTGAACAAGTGGTGCGTCCTACAGGTTTGCTGGAACCACCCATCGAAGTGCGTCCGAGTGTAAATCAGATTGATGATCTGCTGGATGAAATAGATAAACGTGTGAAGAAAGGCGATCGCGTTTTGGTAACAACGCTGACCAAACGCATGGCCGAGGAGATGGATAAATATCTCAAACGAATTGATATCAAATCCAGATACATTCACAGTGATATTGATGCGCTCGAGCGTGTTGAAATTTTAAGGGATTTGCGTTTAGGCAAGATTGATGTATTGGTGGGCGTGAACCTTTTGCGTGAAGGACTCGATCTTCCCGAAGTATCGCTCGTTGCCATTCTCGATGCCGACAAGGAAGGTTTTTTGCGTAATGAACGTTCCTTGACACAAACAGCTGGACGCGCAGCCCGAAATGCCGACGGACTCGTGATCTTTTATGCGGATTCCATCACCGAAAGCATGCAACGTACGATTGATGAGACCAATCGTCGTCGTGAAAAACAGGTAGCGTACAATATTGCAAACAACATTACACCCCGCACGGTAAAAAAATCCATTGAGCAGGTGATGGCTCAGACCTCAGTACTCGATATCAAAGGGTATGATCCCGATTCTCCCTATGCGGTAGATGAGATTGTAACACGGGCTGCCGAACCCGAAGTGGAATACAATACGATTCCACAGCTGGAGAAAGTGATCACCAAAACAAAAAAGGAAATGGAAAAAGCTGCGCGCGACCTCGATTTTATGGAAGCCGCACGGTTGAGAGATGAAATGTTTCTGTTGCAGAAGAAGCTGGAGGAGATGAAGAGGTAGGGTTTTTGAGTTTGGGTGCGGGGTGTGAAGTAGTTCAGAATTCAAATCTTCAGCTTTTTGACTTTTGATCTTTGACGTTTGACGTATGCAAGAACTTCCTCATCTCTAAACAATCTCTGCCTCCTTTTTACCGTTAATTCAAACGCTGTTTTTGTTAAGTCAAAAGCCATTTTCATGCGGCGATGTCCATTTTCTGGAATAAGTTTCACAGCTTTAGGAATAAGATCCGTCTTGAAGATTTATTCGTCATACCATTTAAGAGGAATTTTGATGTGTTGCGCGCTCGCAGCCCTGTCAGCCGTTACCCGGGCACAATTTGACTTGCCGCCGACCGATAGTTGGGCTTCGGCCAAACAAAAAGGGAAGGCGGACATTTCCCTGCTTTGGTATGACATCGAACCATTCATCTACCGAAATGCAAACGGCGAAGTAATCGGAGTGGAGTACGAGTTGATGGAAGGCTTCAAAGAGTTTGTCAAAAAAAAGTATGGAATTACAGTTACCACTCACTGGGTAGACGCCGGCGCATTTGAAAATATCTATCCGTACATCAAACAATCTCAGGAAAAAGGATTGTTCGGTCTGTCATTTTATTCCATCACTGAAGAAAGAAAACAGCATGTGAAATTTTCACCTCCGTACATGCCCGACATGAACATCCTGGCGACAAACAACAATCTTCCATCATACGAATCAGATGGTGATTTCATCCGCGACCTTCCAAAAATGAAAGGCTTTACCATGAGCCAGACAACAATGGAAGAAGACATGATGAAGTTGCGCACTTTCTACGATCGTCTTCCCGTATACAACGAGGAGCATGACTATGAAGTATTAAAAAGGATTGCCGCGCAACCAAATTCTTTTGGATATGTGCCACTTAGTGTTTACGTGGTTGCATTGCAAAGAGGAATTCGAATTAAAAGGCAAAGAGTTCTTGCCACACAAAGAGAAGGTTTTGCAGCGATTTACACAAAGAGTAGTGATTGGGATGAACCTATAAATGCTTATTTCCAAAGTGAAGACTGTAAAAAACTGGTGGAAGGATTAGTCAGAAAGTATTTAGGAACCGAAGTAGCCGATATCATTCTCGATGTTTCAGGAAAAAAAGCAACCGGTGATAAGCCTGCCGATATTGAACTGCTTACAAAAGAAAGAGAAATCGTTACACAACGTTTGATTGATACAGCACTGGAAGCAGAACGCACCAAAACGCAAAGAAACATTACGATTGTTGCAGGTGTGGTTTTAATGCTTTTTGCCGGAATTCTCTTTTCAAGATTTCGAACAAAGAATAAAATGAACCTGTTGCTCCGGCAGAGAAACCAACTGATCGCGGAGCAAAAGGAAAGGATAGAGGAAATGAACCAGCAGTTGAATATCAAAATCCTTCAGTCGCGGATCAATCCTCATTTTTTGTTCAATTCGCTGAATTCAATACAATATCATATCAGCACAAATGATAAAAAAAGCGCGCTTCAGTACATTCACCGGTTTTCCGCGTTTCTCCGTCAGGTATTAAAAAGCACCGATGAAATGTTGATACCGGTATCTGAAGAAGCAAGGATGGCGGAACAATATCTATGGCTCGAGCAAAATCGTTTTCCAGATCGTTTTGGTTATGAGATTCATGTAGACAGAAATGCATCAGATTTGGAAACGCCACCGTTATTGGTACATGCTGTGCTGGAAACTGTTCTTTACCATCATATTTTAAATGAACAACGGCCTGGCCTGTTGCGTGTTGATTTTCATTTGAAGGATAAAATCCTGATCATGAAAGTAAGCGATAATGGTTCAGAAAATGTGCCGCTGCCAGTGGAGAATGTTGAAAAAAGAATTCAATTGATCAATCGTGCAGCTTCACAACCAATTGTGTTGCATCATCGACGCGAGGGGGAAGAAAATGTACTTGAATTAGAAATACCACAACCACTTTTTACCCTTAAACATGATGTATTATGAAATTGAAAGCAGTTATTGTGGAAGATGAAATCAGAAGTCGCGAGTTTCTGAAAAATCTTGTGGGAGAATTTTGCACTTCAGTTGAAATTGCCGGCGATGCTTCCAGCGTTGAAGAAGCTGTAGCGCTCATCAATCGCGTCAAACCAAACCTGGTGTTCCTTGATATTGAAATGCACACAGGAACTGGATTCGATGTGCTGCAACAGGTTACGCATAAAGACTTTCACGTAATCTTCACTACTGCTTATGATCATTATGCAATCAAGGCTATTAAATTCAGCGCAGTTGATTATTTATTAAAACCAATTGACGTGGAAGAATTGGAAGGCGCAGTTCAAAAAGTGGAAGAAAAAATTCAAAACAATACAAGTCAGCAAACACTGAGCATGTTGCTGCAAAATCTCAAAAAGGCGCCGGATCAGGAATATTCAATTACACTGGCAACTTCGGAAGGACTTGAGTTTGTTCCCCTGCATGAAATCATTCGTTTGGAAGCTTCAGGGCCCTACACACATTTCTTTTTGAAGAATGGAAAGAAGATTATCGTCAGTAAAAATCTGAAAGAGTATGAAATGATGTTGGGCGATCATCAGTTCTTCCGTGTTCACAATTCTCATATCATCAACATGAAGGAAGTTCGGAAGATGGTAAAAACTGATGGTGGATATGCTGTGATGAGTGATGATTCAATGATCACCATTTCGCCGAAGAAAAAAGATGAATTCATGATGCAGCTGGGCCAGCGCCTGGTATAGTCTGTGATTGTTTCTCCCTGATAGTTTCTGAATTTATGCTGTTGTTTGCAGGAGCTCTGTCAGTTCTTTGCTTTCAAGTTCTTTAACAGCTTTCGTACACACTTCTTTTATTTTTTCGAAGTGATTTCTGATGCCATCCATGTTTTTTCTTCCGTGTGCCCATTGTTCTGTTTCCAGAAGAAATTGTCCGATCAATGGTGAAAGCCCAACGAGCGAAATGGCATTGCGCAGCATATGTGCAGCTTTGTAGATCTTGCCATAATCTTCATCTCGTATCGCCTGCTCAAGTACAGAAGTTTCTTCAAGCGTCTGATCTTTAAACAAGTTGATCATTTCTTCAATGATCGTGCGATTGTTCCTCGTTTGTTTTACCAGAAAACTCAAATCAATTACACCAATCGTCTTTTTCGTGTTGGCCAGCCATTTTGCAATTTTTTGCACCAGATCAGATTCTGTAAAAGGTTTCGACAGATAATCATTCACGCCAAGATCAAAACATCTTTCTCTTTCTTCGGCGAGTGCGTGCGCAGTGGTAGCAATAATCGGAATGTGAATATTCAGTTGTTCTCTGATGATGCACGTAGCCTGATAGCCATCCATGACAGGCATTTGAAGATCCATCAATATCAGATCTACCTTTTGTTCTTTTAAAATTTGAATGGCTTGTTCACCATTTTCAGCTTCAATGAATTTAATGTCATTGTTTTGAAGCATCAAAGTCGTAAGACGACGGTTAATGAGATTATCTTCAACAACCAGAACCATTTTTGATCTGTCAAAATCAGGAAGTTCCAGTGTGGGTTTATCGATGGTGTGGGTGGTGACTGTTTTTGCAAAAGGCAACTCTACCACGAACACAGTTCCTTTTGGCTTGTTGCGGTGAACCAGTATGCTTCCTTCCATTAATCCAACGAGCTGGCTTGTAATTGCCAGTCCCAGTCCCGTACCTCCATATTTTCTGGTTGTGTCTGTATCGGCCTGGGTAAAACGTTCGAAGATCGTGGCCATTTTTTCTTCGGGAATGCCAATGCCCGTGTCTCTGATGGCAAAACGGATCCAGATGTTTTTTTCGTCTTCCTGCTGCACATTGATTTCAATATTCACTTCACCTTCTTCTGTGAATTTGATCGCGTTTCCGGTGAGATTAACGAGTACCTGCGTAAGTCGCATGGGATCGCCACAAAACGTATCGTTTACAGGAGCGGCGTCAACGCGGAACACAAGTCCTTTTTCAGCAGCCTTTGGAGCAAACATTGTTCGTATGTCCTGAACAATATCGCGCAGGTTGAATGGAATTTGTTCGGCTACAAGTTTACCTGCATCCAGTTTGGAAAGATCAAGAATATCATTAATGATGGATAAAAGATTACTTCCCGAACGACGAACTGCCTGCAGATATTCTTTTTGAACCGCATTTAAATCTGTTTTACTCAACAAGTCTGTAAATCCAAGGATAGCAGTAAGAGGTGTGCGCAGCTCGTGACTCATGTTGGCAACAAAATCGGATTTCATTTTTGCCGATTCTTCTGCGAGTTGCCTGGATCGCTGCATTTCTTCTTCTACTCTTTTTCTGTCGAAGAAAGTAGGAATATCATATTGCTTTCGGCCAAGATTTTGTCCACGTGAAGTAAATTTTTCAACATGCTGTTTGATCTTGTCGGGTGTCGACATGATGAACGTGCATTTATCATCGCCCCTTGCGGTGCAACTTATTTCGACAGCAGTTAATGGTATACCGAAACTTTCCTCACACCATCCGGAAGAATATCCGGCGTTCATGATGCAGACAGGGCTGTCTGACAATTTTCCGGAACGTTTCCATGAATCAGCTTCAAATGAATATGGATGGTGGTAAGCGAGATAGAAATTTTCATCTGGTGTGGGATTACTTTCTGCTAGTATTTCTACAAAGGCCCATCCCGAATAGGCAAAATGAAGTGGACCGGCTGAAAGTTTTGAGATGGGATCTACCAGATTCATTCGTTGGTGAAACTCCCTCGCATCATTCATCCCGATTACATGTGCGATGTCGAAAAGGAAGTTTTTTCCAATTGCCATCGCTTCCGCTTCGCCACGGTCAGCATACAGGTTTTTGATGGTGTCAAGAAAATCTTTGGAAAGCGCGGATGCGCGAACCAGCACATATCTCTGATCATTGATCTCAATTGTTCCTTTGGCAGGATCCATTTTGAGATTGGTGAAATATTCACTTACAGTTTGTTGTGCTTTGTCAAACAGAGGTTTTAGTTCTGATGGAACAGTAACTGATGGCCCGTTGAATACGGAAGAAAAATCGCGACGCAAAAGAGCGTTTTCTTTTTCAAGTTCTTCAATCCTTTGTTTCAGACTGGCAAGGGTGCCATTGTTTTCCATAATGTTCGCTTGACAGGTTAAGTTAAGGCAAAGATGCGAAACTCATTAATGCTAATTGCTGAACCGTTAACTGAATCACGCTATTTGTTAAGCGGCTGTTGAAAGGGCCTTTTAGTCGATACATCTTTGTCCTGTCAACACTAACAACAACTAAAAACACAGATCATGAAAACACTAAAATCAATCTTAGCCCTGCTCCTGGTGAGTGCATTCACATTTACTTCATGTAAAAAAGACAAAAATGAAGTAGTAGTTGGTCCTGAATCTGAACTTGAAGGCGTGTGGATTGGAAAATATGGAAGCGGAAACAGTGATCCTGTTTTCTACTACCGAATGGAACTCAATGAAAACGGAACCATGAGAGTTACCAACGATCCGAACAACATTATTAAAGGAAGCGGCAAATGGAAGCTCAAGGACGATGTGTTCACTGGCACTTACACTTATGTAGAGAACAACATCGTGTATGAATATAATGTTTCAGCCAAGTACCTGAGTGAGAAGAAGCAACTTGTAGGAAGCTGGGGTTCAGGATTTGAGAATCCGGACGATGGAGATTTTTACCTGGAAAAACAGTAAGGAGCCCGTGCCCAATCTTAGAATGCTTTCGCGAGAAAGCATTTTTTTTTGATGCTACCCTGCGTGTAAATGCCTTTCGTTAATTCAAACCCACCTTTCGTTAATTGGGCCTTCCTTTTAGAATTTCCATTTTACAATTTCGTGCTATAAACATCAAAACCATGAGAAAGATCATCCTCGCCATTTTTTCCATCGGATTTCTCGCA
>Ga0065721_10052583_pt1 | contig 11601 bp, 9 predicted proteins | sample Mesricmetagenome_FD_59108 | JGI IMG/M metagenome (GOLD analysis project Ga0065721, IMG submission 59108) | Mesophilic microbial community from rice straw/compost enrichment Sample: eDNA_1 v2 (version 2) | ecosystem: Engineered > Solid waste > Grass > Composting > Bioreactor | place: USA: Davis...
ACCGCCATGCGTTTACGCTGGAGGCCGTGGCGGCCAATAGGTGCATCTACCGTCCCGCCGCTGATCAATGTGCCCCATACGATCGCCTGGTATTCTCTTAGCAGCGTACGTTTTTTGAGCTGATGTGACAAATCTTTTAACGCTGCAGGCGTTTTAGCGATTACCAGTAGACCTGATGTATCCTTGTCCAGACGATGCAAAATACCCGCGCGCGGCAAGGCCTGTAAGGCAGGGGCATGATGCAGTAGCGCATTTAAGAGCGTACGATCTGCGTTCCCCGCGCCGGGATGAACGACGAGTCCGGCAGGTTTGTTAATCACAATGAGTGCTTCATCTTCATAAACAATGGAGAGTGGGATTGCCTGAGCTTCCCATACGGGTTGTGGCTTGATCACCACTTCTACCGATATCATTTCACCGCCTTTCACGCGTGTTTTGGCTTTGACAGGCTGGCCATTCATCAGGATGGTCCCTGCCTCAATCCATTCTTTTATTTGTGTGCGCGAAAAATCAGGCAGCAACTTGGCTAAAGTCTGATCGAGTCTCTCATCTTTATGTGTTTCTGGAATAATAAGGGTCTGTTTCATAACTTCGTGAATGATGACAGAATTTAGTTTACAATGCACCTCTTTAAGGAGACAGTGGCCGATATACCGTGGTCATAAGATACCAGAATAAAAAATTTTAGTGTCGTAGGTGCTTTATTCATGAAAAGAATTCTCAGTTTGCTATGCTTGACAGGCGTAACAGTGGCCTTGCTTGCTTCGTGCTCGACGGCGACCGATCCTTCCGAAGCTTATAAAGACGAAACCCCGCAGCAAATTTTTCAATATGGCAAATCCGCTTTGCAAAATAAAAGCTATGGCGAAGCAATCAAGCGTTTTGAAGCGCTGGATGTGCAGTATCCTTTTGGCCCGCAAACAGAACAGGCGCAGCTTTATCTTATCTATGCCTATTACATGAAAGAAGAATATGCGCTAGCACAAGCGGAGGCGGATCGCTTTATACGCATACATCCTGCCAATCCGAATGTTGATTATGCTTACTACATGAGAGGACTCTCAAGTTATTATCAGAACATGGGTTTTCTTGAGCGCTTTTTCTCTGTTGATCTTGCGACACGCGATTTGACCCAAATTCAGAAATCATATAATGATTTTAATGAACTGGTCACGCGATTCCCCAATAGCAGATACACACCCGCTGCCTATCAATATCTAATTTATCTGCGCAATGTGATGGCGAATCATGAGCTGCAGATTGCGCAATATTATTATAGCCGTAAGGCTTATGTGGCTGCAGTCAATCGCGCAAGCAGTGTGGTTGCCCACTATCAGGGCGCGCCTGCCGTAGTAGATGCGCTTATCGTGATGGCGAAAGCCTATAACAAACTGGGGATGACTAAACTCGAGCAAGATACGCTGACTGTGCTGCGGTATAATTACCCGAATGTTACGGTAGACATGGGTTCATAACGTAAGAAGATCAAAAAAAAACAGTTATCAATCGTTAAGCGGTTTTAAATCGTTTCCTCAAGCCGTCGTCCCGCTGCTAGTCAGCGGGAGCGATGCTTACAATAAGTCAGCATATTGGCTGAATGGTTATCACGTTATTCTCAGAATGATGGATGGTTGGCGCAGTGAGTTTGCTTACATAATCATATGCGTTTTTAAACATAGCCTCATTTAATAATTTTTTACAATTTTCAAAGCGTCTTTGCTCATATTGCCGCAAATTTTCAAGGCTATCCTGCATATTGTTGTTGGCAATCTGTACCCATGTCCACAAGGCGGCCCAAAGTTCAACGACTGGTTTGTAGAGTAGGAAACGTTGATAAGCTTCATTTGCCCAGGTACCAAAATAGTAGAGAAATAACTGGTGATCCTGAGATTCAGTAAACTCGCCTTCACATGAAGTATTGGCAAGGTCCCACACGGGATCGTTATTGCCGGAATATTCCCAGTCAATCAACTTCATTTCACCGTTAGATTTGATAAAATTACCCGGTGTGGTGTCATTATGACAGGGAACTTTCTTGATATTCAGTGCACAAAAAAGTCTTTCCAGTTTGTTCATGGTCTCCATGACTATTTCGTATGCCGGGGGAAGGGCAACTTGTTTTTCTTTGAGCAGCGCGAGCATTTTTCTGTTTCTCGCAAAGACGTCGATATCATTGCTGAATTGCTTACTGCACCCGTGAACGATCTTAAGGACATGCGCTGCTTTTTGGAGATTTTTGGCATCCTTGAATAACTCAGGCGTCATGGGTTTAGGATTGGGAAGGTAGTGCGTAATCTGATTACCTTTTTTACCTGCATAGGCGACTGGCGCTGCAATGCCTAAGCGTACAGCGATGGCAACATTATATGCTTCAGCCTCGCGATCAATAAAACGATCAGAATGGATGCCTGGCCGTCTCCCGACGAAAGCCTTTCCTGCTGTTGCAAAAAAAATGGAGGTATTCGTCAGGCCACCACCGAGTTTTTTAATTTCCATGATTTGATTGGGCGCTTTATTAGCAAAATCACTCGCCTGGCTTAGTACACTGAACAGCGTTTTTTTGATTGGGTCTTGATTGATAACTCTGTTCCAGTCTTTATTCACAGCGGGCGCGACTGTGATGAATGTCTTGATATCAATATAGCTGAATAATTTAACAGCAAGATCATCAGGAAAATCAGGATTTAGTTTGCCAAAGAAATTAGCCATGCTAGTTCAACCTTTAAAGCCACTTGTTATTGGATAGCGCCAGTCTTTACCAAATGATTTATGATTAATGCGGGGTCCGATGGCGGCTTGTCGTCGTTTATATTCATTTTTATGAATCAGGTTAACTACCTTTTTTACCGTTCCGGGGTTGAAGCCCTGACCTATGATTTCGTCAATGCTCTGTCCCTGATTGAGATAACATTCGAGTATTTTGTCTAAAAGCGGATAGGGCGGAAGGCTGTCCTCATCTTTCTGATTGGGTGCCAATTCGGCTGTGGGCGCTCGCACAATGGTACGTTCAGGAATCACCGGATGAAGCGTATTGCGGTATTTCGCCAGATCATACACGCGGGTTTTGGGAATGTCTTTTAGCACTGCAAAGCCGCCTGCCATATCACCATAGAGCGTGCAGTAACCAACCGCGATTTCACTGCGGTTGCCAGTGGTAAGGACCATGTGACCGTATTTATTGGAAAGCGCCATAAGAATAATGGCACGGCAGCGCGCCTGAATATTTTCTTCTGTCACATCTGGGTTCCGTCCTGTAAATGCAGGGGCAAGCGATGTCAAAAAACTTTTATAAACAGGCTCGATGGAAATGGTTTCAAGCTTAACGCCTAAATGTTGTGCCACATTTTCTGCATCTTCCCGGCTGATGTCGGCAGAAAAACGGGACGGCATAAAAATGGCTCGGACCCGATCTTTGCCCAATGCGTCTACTGCAATTGCTAATGTAAGCGCTGAATCAATACCACCGGAGACGCCTACCAGCACGCCGGGAAAATAATTTTTTTCAATATAATCGCGTAATCCCAGCACGAGTGCCTGATAAATTTTTTCATTCTGCTCCGAAAGAGTGATGGCTGCGGAAGCCATGCGCGATTGGTCACTTGTAAAATCAATATCGACAGGTAAAAGCGTTTCATTGAAAAAGCCTGCAAATTGGCATAGCTTGCCTTCCTGATCTATTGTCATGGAGCCGCCGTCAAATATGAGTTCATCCTGTCCGCCCGTATTATTAACATAAATAATCGGTATCCTGTTTTCTTTAGCGCGTCCGGATAAAACAGCCATGCGCTGTTCGTGTTTATTGACTTCAAAGGGTGATGCGTTGGGAGAAAGAATCAGTCGGGCACCTTTTGCGGCGGCGAGCTGTACAGGTTCCGGGAACCAGATGTCTTCGCAAATAACCAAGCCGGTTGGAATACCTTTTATGGGTACCACGCAAGGTGTATCACCAGGCGTAAAATAACGGTACTCGTCAAATACGCCATAATTGGGAAGGTGTCTTTTTGCATAGGTTCCTAATATTTCGCCATTATAAATTAACGTGCAAGCATTATATAAACCTCGGGCAGTGGATTGCGGATGACTAACAAGACAATAGATGCCGCGGATTTCTGCAATGAAAGTTTGCAGGGCTGTCTCGGCTTGTTGAATAAATGCTTTTCGTAGCAACAAATCTTCGGGTGGATAACCCGTGATACTTAATTCAGGAAAGACGATGATGTCGGCCGACAGTGCATCGCGTGCAGTTACTGCTGCTTTGATATGTTTTTGCAGGTTTCCCTCTATATCGCCGACCTTCAAATTAAGCTGAGCAAGCACAATACGTAATTTAGCCATTTTATTCTCGCTTTTTTAGTCTTGTATTACAAAATAATGGTGATGATTATGATCCAGAAAAAGATGATTATTTTTGGCATTGGATTCATCTGTCACAATCAAGACACTGCAATGATTATAGTCCTTTAGGCAACTATCAACGATTATGCCACAAGGTTTTATGTCATTCTGGTGCTGGTAATAAATAGTTGCGCCGGGTTTGGGTGGATCCTGGCTGATCAGCTCGGCATGGTAAAGATGATTCTTGAGCTTTCCTTTGTAGTGCATACGGGCGATGATTTCTTGCCCTGTATAACAGCCCTTTTCAAAGCTGACAGCTTGTAACGCGGGCAGGTTAATTTCGTGCGGAAGCAATTTGGCTGTCGTTTCAGGATAAATCGCAGGAAGATGGTCAGCAATATCAAGACATTTCCAGGCATTGGCTGAGGCAGGTTCCGCTTGGCTGCTTAAAAATGCGAGATGTGTTTTTATCGCTTCAGCCGGGCCAAAGATAATATGTCTTAAAGGTGAAGAAGGCATGTTTATACACATCAGATCGTTGAAAGAAGCAATGGTTTTTATCGAGCCTGCATAACCGTTTATGAGGTAGTTGTCACTCACATCGGCTAACGTGGCTTTGTAAAAAATAGCGTATTTTTTTAATGCTGCAAGTGCGACGGGAACATGATCGTGCGGCATGAGTAGATAATAAGCGTCCTTTGACCGATAGAGCCAAAACAGGCTAATAATCCGGCCCTGGGGGTTACAATGTGCGCCTAGTCTGCTTTGTGTTGGTGATATTTTTTCAACGTCGCAGGTAAGTTGGCCTTGTAATAATCGGGTTACATCGGGACCGCTTGCTTTTAATACACCATAAGTATGCAAGTTAAACAGGCGACTTGGGGCAACGGCTGTGTTCATCGGTCAGTCAATTTCCTCGTCAAAAATGTTATGTGCAAAATGGTCTTATCTGTTTTTTTCTGCCAGCCAAAAAGCTTCTGGCGACAGCTTTTAATTCCAATATCAGTATCGCTTAAGGAAATACAACACTGTCATCCTGAGATCCTTCGCTCAGGATGACAAATTATGAACATCCCTGAAAAATGGCCAAAGTCCAATTAAAAAAGAGCGCCATTGAATTCCAATATGATAAATAAAATAGCATCATTCTTCTACGAAGTTGTTGCCATCTCTCATCAACCCCTATAAATTCCCTCTTAAACTTGCCGCTTGCTATAGTTATAAAAGGAGGTGGAGATAAGATGGCGAAGAAAAAAGCATTAATTATGGTTGACTTACAAAATGACTTTTGTGAGGGCGGTCATTTGGCTGTTCCAGGGGGAGATGAAGTGATTCCCCTCGCTAATCAGCTGCAGGATTATTTTGACTTGGTAGTGGCGACGCAGGATTGGCATCCCCAGGATCATATGAGCTTTGCAAGCAACCATCCCGCTTATGGTATTGGTGATGTCATCGTTGTGGATGAGATTCCTCAAGTGCTCTGGCCTGATCATTGTGTGCAGCATAGCAAGGGTGCGGAATTCCATCCTGATCTCAACACGCAAAAAATTGAGAAGATTTTTCATAAAGGAACAGATAAAAAAATTGATAGCTACAGTGCGTTTTTTGACAATGCGCATCGCCGCTCCACAGGGCTCGGCGAATACTTGCGAAGCAAGGAAATTGAGGATGTATACATCATGGGGCTGGCGACAGATTATTGCGTCAAATATTCATCACTTGATGCAGCTCATCTTGGTTTTAATGTGTATGTCATTGAAGATGCATGTCGGGGCGTTGAACTGAATCCGGGCGATGTTGCCCGTTCATGGGAAGAAATGCGCGAGTCAGGTGCCCATGTTGTTCACTCAAGTGATATTCTCAAGGCCGACGAAGGCCCCCCCGCCTCTAAAGCCATTTAATAATCTCAGCAGGTTGATGAATATACCCATCAGCCTGCCACTCAAATGGATTCTCCTTTTCACCAATGTAACCATACAAAGCCACCAGTGAGCGGGTACCCGCTGCCTTACTGGCAATCATGTCATTCATGGCATCGCCTATGTATATGCATTCTTGAGGATCTTGATTTAGCAGCTCGCAAGCGTAACGGATGGGTGCCGGATCCGGTTTGGCAGCTGGCAAGGAATCACCGCAAATGACACATTGCGGGCGTTTTTCGAAGTTCAAAGCCTTAAGCAATGCGAAGGTTTGTCTGCTGAGTTTGTTTGTTACGATACCCCAGGAAATCCGGTGTTGATCCAGGTGATTTAATACATGATCAATGTCAGGAAATAACCGTGTTGAGTCTGCCAAGTGGTTCTGGTAAAGCTCAAGAAAACGTTCACGCAAGGCAGGGAAGGCAGGATCGTTTTCTTCAATACCAAGTACCTTCTTCACCATGGCTTTGGAGCCATGGCTAATAATAGGGCGTATTTCTGACAAGGGCATATCTGTAAAACCCTGTTCCTGGCGCAGCCGGTTTAATGCATAAACGAGGTCCGGTGCGGTATCAAGCAGGGTACCATCCAGATCAAATAAAACCGCGCGTGTGGTGATTGTCGTCATAATGATTTTCTGGCGTAAAAAAGATAGTTAACGGAAATATCATCTGTGAGTTTAAATTGCTGCGAGAAAGGTTGATAAGAAATGCCTTTCACTTCTTGCGGCATTAATCCTGCTTCTCTTGTCCATGCAGAGAGCTCAGAAGGGCGAATGAATTTAGCATAATCATGTGTATTTTTTGGCAGCAGTTTCAGAATATATTCTGCTCCTAAGATGGCAAAAAGATAGGCTTTAGGATTGCGGTTCAGTGTAGAAAAAAAGAGGTGGCCGCCAGGTTTTACAAGTGCTGCGCATGCGCGTACGATGGAGGCGGGATCCGGTACATGTTCCAACATTTCAAGGCAGGTCACGGCATCATAATAAGCAGGACGTTCGGTAGCAATGGTTTCTGCTTGGGTATGCAGATATTCTACCCGCATGCCGGATTCCAGTTGGTGCAGCTTTGCCACTTCAATTAACGATTTATTCATGTCAACGCCGGTTACTTGCGCGCCTTTTGCGGCCATGCTTTCCGAAAGGATGCCTCCGCCACAGCCTATATCAATGACAGTTTTTCCATTCAGATCAATTTTTTCCGATATATAACCTAATCTTATAGGGTTTATCTCATGCAATGTCTTAAGATCCCCGGTGGGATCCCACCAGTGTGCTGCCAGCGAAGCAAATTTTGCTAATTCCTGCTGGTCGTAATTTTCATTCATATCATCTATCCTGGCATTAAAAATGGTGCGGTTTTTTTTGAGAAAATGTTGTGTCAAATGCATGCCGTCTTTGTTTATTTTACGCTGGCGGGCTTGCGTTCTATCCATTCGATTTCAAAAAAAATTTAATTTTCTCAAGTATTAATCTTGCCTGTGCAAGGAGTATAAGTTTATCATTTATTGCGCGGGCCAATCAAAGCACTTCAACTGGTAAAGGGAATTTGATATGAAACAGAAATATTTCGCAATAGCCGTTTTGACTGCCTTTCTGCCGTTCGGTGCGAGCGCACAGGACCAACAGGGAACCATGCCATCAGGCCCACCGCCCGGCCAAATGCCCCAAGGTCAAAACCAATCTTCCCCCTCTGAGCAAATTTCCCCTGCTCAGGGCGATACACCCCCGGGCACTCCAATTGAAAGCAAAAGCGCGGGCGGCGAGAGCCAGATGACGATTATTGATGCCTCAGGGAACTTGAAAATAGTCGAAAAACCTAAGCAGGATGGACAGGATGCCCAACCCCAACCGGATCAAGGCCCTTCCTCAGTCTCTACGCCCCCGGATGCATCGGCTACGCCGATTACTCCTTCTTCGCCGCCTTCTGCTCCATCAGACATGTCGCCGTCGGTGCCAGCACAGCCTGCTCAACCCCCGCAGCCGCCTACGCCGCCAGCAGATGAGCTTCCGCCGGGCATGCCTACGCCTCCTGCTGGTGCGCCCCAGCCGAGTCCTCAGCCATTTGGGCCTACTGCGCCTGCTCAATCGCCGATGCCGCAACCTATGCCGGGATCGGGCCCCACAGGAAGTCAGCCAGCAGGATCTTAGTCGTTGAAAGTTTGTGTCGGGCTGTGTAAATGTTATTTTTCAGAAAACCCTGTTATGGCAGGGTTTTTTTCTTTATCGGGAGAATACGATGTCAGAATCATTAGTCATACAAAAATCCAGACAGGAACCGCAAACCATCTACCTTAAGGATTACCAGGTGCCCCCTTATCTGGTTGATGAAATCAATCTTGATTTTGAACTTCATGAAGATGAAACATTGGTTAAATCAATACTGAAAATACGGCACAACCGTCATAGCCCGGATAAAACAAGAAAATTAATATTGAACGGCGAGGAATTAATACTGGTTTCAGTTTTGTTAAATGGCGAAGCACTTTCAAGCGATCAATATGAAGTAACAGACCAGAACTTGATTATTCCTGATGTGCCCGATAGTTTTGATTTGACGATTACCACGAAAATTTATCCGCGCAAAAATACTGCGCTAAGCGGCCTTTATAGCTCTGCAAACGCATTCTGTACTCAGTGTGAAGCGGAAGGATTCAGGCGCATTACCTATTTTCCGGACCATCCAGATGTGCTGGCGCGTTACACGACAACAATTACAGCTGATGCTGCACGTTATCCTTATCTGCTGTCTAATGGCAATTTAGTGGATTCAGGAAAACGGAGCGATGGCCGTCACTGGGCAAAATGGGAAGATCCGTTTAAAAAACCCAGTTACCTGTTTGCGCTGGTGGCAGGCGATTTTGACCTGATTGAAGATCAATTCACGACACAATCAGGACGCAATATTTTATTACATATTTATGTCGAAAAAGGATACGCAGATCAAGCTCATCATGCCATGTATGCGCTTAAAGAAGCCATGCGCTGGGATGAGAAAGCCTATGGCCGCGAGTACGATCTTGATATTTATATGATCGTAGCCATTAGCGATTTCAACATGGGGGCGATGGAAAATAAAGGTCTGAATATCTTTAATACCAAATATGTTTTAGCCAAACCGGAAACAGCTACCGATGATGATTACATCCATATCATGTCTGTTGTGGGTCATGAGTACTTTCATAACTGGACAGGAAACCGTGTAACTTGTCGTGACTGGTTTCAATTAAGCCTGAAAGAAGGCCTGACTATTTTCCGCGATCAGAGTTTTACAGAAGACGTGCTCTCGCGTGCAGTGATGCGTATACGCGATGTAAACCATTTGCGTGAAATCCAGTTTCCTGAAGATGCAGGTCCCCTGGCGCATCCTGTGCGTCCAGAGTCTTATATTGAGATTAATAATTTTTATACTTCCACCGTGTATAACAAAGGCGCAGAAGTATTGCGCATGTTGCAAACCATTCTAGGTCCTGCTTTGTTTCGCAAAGGCATGGATTTGTATTTTGCCCGTCATGATGGACAGGCTGTCACCATCGAAGATTATGTTAAAACGATGGAAGATGTTTCAGGCATTAACCTTGCACAATTCAGGCTTTGGTACAGTCAGGCAGGTACACCGATCGTCACCGTACAAGGTGATTATGATTTCAAGAAGCAGCAGTATACATTGACACTTCAACAAACCTGTCCGCCGACACCGGACCAGGCTTATAAAAAACCTATGCATATACCAGTCAAAATGGGATTGCTGGATCAAAAAGGTCATGCGATTCCACTGCAATTAAACGACGAGCCGTTTGAGACGGAAAAAGTATTGCATCTGACAACGCCTTCGCAAACTTTTCGATTTAATAATGTGCCTTCGCAACCCATTCCTTCGCTGCTGCGCAATTTTTCCGCGCCAGTCAAGTTGAAGTATGCTTATTCCGATGAGGAATTGTTATTTTTATTCAAGCATGACACGGATGCGTTTAATCGTTGGGAAGCAGGCCAGCAGTATATGCTAAGGCTTATTTTGCAACTGGTTCAGGATTACACGCAGGAAAAAACACTGCATTTACCGCAAGACATGTTGGATATCTTTGCTTTTATTCTTAAGCAGGATACAAATGACAAGCTGATGATTGCAGAAATGCTGGTTTTACCGTCGGAGCGATATATAGGCGAGCAGATGAATGTCATTGATGTCGATTCTATTCATGCAGTGCGTGAATTTATTTTGGCGCAAACAGCTTATCAGCTGCATGCGTTACTGCTCGAGACTTATCATCAGTACCATGATCCGGCGGGAGAATACCGCTTCAACATGGAAGCGGTAGGCAAACGTCAGCTTAAAAACCTCTGTCTTTCTTATTTAATGCATCTGCCTCAATACGATGAGCTAGGTATGCAGCAATTCGAAGCTTCGCTCAAGTCAAACATGACAGACACGCTGGCTGCTTTAACGGCTTTATCTAATATTGATTCGCCACTGCGTACAAAAGCCCTGGATCAATTTTATGCGGTATGGCAGCAGGATGCGCTGGTGGTTGATAAATGGTTTGCGATACAGGCTGCGACCAAGCTGCCGATCGCGTTGCCGCAAGTAAGAAAACTCATGCAGCACGAGGCGTTTGATATTAAAAATCCCAACAAAGTCTATTCCTTGATTGGTACATTTGGACATCGCAATGCCATCCGTTTCCATTCACTGGACGGAGAAGGCTACGCTTATCTACGCGAAGCTGTGCACCAGTTAGACAAGCTGAATCCGCAGGTCGCTGCGCGCATGGTAAAACCTTTGACTACCTGGAAGCGGTATGATAAAGAACGGCAAGAGTTAATGCGGGAACAATTGGAATTGCTCCTGCACGATAAGAAACTATCCACGGATTTATATGAACTGGTTACTAAAAGCCTTGAATAGGGGTGCGTTATGACACTTAAAAATACCCGTCTTGAATCAGATAGTATGGGGACCATTGAAGTTCCTGCAGATAAATATTGGGGCGCTCAAACCCAGCGCTCCATCGAACATTTTGCGATTGGGCGTGATGTCATGCCCAGGGAATTAATTCGCGCATTTGGCATTTTGAAAAAAGCGGCGGCGATAACCAATCATGAGCTGGGATTGATGAAAAAAGAGACGATGGAACTCATCGTCAAGGCTGCAGATGAAGTGATCGCAGGCCGGTTCGATGACCAATTTCCGTTAAAGGTTTGGCAAACGGGAAGTGGCACGCAGACCAACATGAATGTGAACGAAGTGATTAGCAATCGCGCGATTGAAATAGCGACAGGCAAAATAGGGGGCAAAGATCCCGTTCACCCGAATGATCATGTTAATCAATCCCAATCTTCAAATGATAC
>Ga0065721_10052584_pt1 | contig 11601 bp, 12 predicted proteins | sample Mesricmetagenome_FD_59108 | JGI IMG/M metagenome (GOLD analysis project Ga0065721, IMG submission 59108) | Mesophilic microbial community from rice straw/compost enrichment Sample: eDNA_1 v2 (version 2) | ecosystem: Engineered > Solid waste > Grass > Composting > Bioreactor | place: USA: Davis...
GGTCGTGCTCTCCGGCTCGTTCATCCGGCCGGTCGAGGCCCCGGCGGGCTGCCGCATCACTGCGGACTTTGGCGCCCTCGGCCAGGTCGGTTGTTCTTTCGCGTGAGGTCCTTCCATGCCCGCACCCCATAATCGCTTCAAGGCTACCTTGCTGCGCAACGAGCTGCAGATCGGCTGCTGGCTGGCTTTGGCCAATGGCTACACGGCCGAGGCGATGGCCGGGGCCGGCTTCGATTGGCTGGTCATCGATGGCGAGCATGCTCCCAACGACGTGCCGCGCCTTGTTGAACAATTGCAGGCCCTCAAGGGTGGCACCGCCGAACCCGTCATCCGTCTCGCTGTGGGGGAGACCTGGCTCATCAAGCAGGTGCTCGATATCGGCTGCCAGACCATCCTGGTGCCCATGGTCGAAAGCGTCGAACAGGCGAAGGAACTGGTCCGCGCCGTGCGCTACCCGCCCCATGGCGTGCGCGGCGTGGGCTCTGCCCTTGCTCGGGCCTCCGGTTTCGGCGCCATCCCGGATTATCTGCCGACGGCCGATGCACAGGTCTGCCTGCTGCTCCAGGTCGAAAGCCGCAGTGGCCTCGCGGCGATCGACGAGATCGCAGCGGTGGAAGGTGTCGATGGCATCTTCGTTGGCCCATCGGATCTGGCGGCAGATATGGGCCATCTGGGCAAGCCGTCCCATCCCGAGGTCAAGGCAGCGGTCGAAGACGCCATTGCCCGCATCGTGTCGGCTGGCAAGCCAGCCGGCATTCTGAGCTTCGATCGGGTCATGCTGGAAAACTATATCGAGCTTGGGGTCACGTTTGCCGCGGTCGGCGCCGATGTCACGCTGCTGACCCAGGCGGCGCGGGCCCTTGCCGCGAGCTTTAAGGACTAAGCCTCCGCTCGCGGCCGGGCGGGGCGCTCACAGCACCGCGTAATAGGTGAAGACGACATGCTCGGGCTCGGCATGGCGCACGCCTGTCCCCACGATCACAGTACGCGTCAGCCAGTCATGCGGGCCTGCCGGGACGTCGAATACCGGCGTCAGGCGCAGGTAGCGATTGGCGTTGGCGGCAAACCCCTCGGCCGGCACATAGGGGATGGGGTTGCCATCGGCGTCCCGGCTGTAGTTGTAACCGCGATTCTGCACATAGATCGGCGTGCCGTCCGAGGCTTCCATCATGTAGTGCGCATTGACCTCGAACACGTTGTCTGCACGACCCCGGGGCCATTCCGCGCCGGAATAGGGCAGCACCCTGCCCTGCAGCCGCGGCCCGATGATTTCGCCACCCGAGGGTGGCACGTAGAACCGGCCGCCTTGGGGCGTGGTGGGCGAGAAGCGGATGCGCTCGCCCAGGGTCATCTTGACATGAAAGATATATTCCAACTTTACCGGTTCGATATGATCCTGGTCTGCCATGTCAGCGACCTGCGCCGTTCGACTTCATCTTGGCGGCCTGCTCGGCCTCCAGCTCCAACGGACGCATATATGACAGGTCGTTCTTGTCCCACGTGCCGGCGGGGTAGCCGCGGCGGCCCCTGATCCACGGGCCACTGTCGGCCCGGAAGCGCCAGTCCATGATCACGCGGCGCAGCGCGATGCGCCATTCGCCATTGCGCCTTTCCAGCCGATCGAGATAGCGGCCACCGCCCACGCGCACCGGCTCTCCATCGGCCAGGCGCAGCACGACGATCACATAGGTCTCGGCATGGGCGACATCGCCGTCGATCTCGCTCGTGTGGCTGGTCACATTGTGCATGTGGCCTTCGGCGATCTCCGAATGGCCGGTATTCACCCAGTCTATGAACTGTTCGACATTGCCGAGGAAGTCGCCGTGATTGTCGATGGCATCGGGGTGGAACACCGATGCGATCATCTCTTCGTCATGCCGGTCGATGGCACGGGTATACTTGTTGACCAGCTCGAAAATAGCCGCCTTGTCCTTGAGCATGCGCAGTTCGGCAATTTCGGCCTGCAGGGCCGTCACGGCCTTGGCCAGGTCGGCAATCGTCTCTTTGTTGTCCATCGAATTCACCTGGTAGGAACGAGCCGGACCGGCAGAGTGCCGGTCCGGCGGGGGTTTTAGCTTGCGGGTTTGGAAAGCGTGGTCAGGATCGGCGTGATCAGGTCGGCAGGGGGCTGCCACTCAACATTCTTGCGCATGCCATAGATGACATTCGGGCTCATCAGCGGGATCACCAGATGCTGCTCATCGATATATCTGAGCGCGGCATTGATGAGCGCAGGACGCTCTTCCAGGCTCCCCTTGTCGATCGCAGCGAGCAGCTCGTCCAGTTCCGGGATCGAGTAGAAGGACGAGGTGCCGCCGGTACCCAGGATCGGTTGCAGGCGCTGACCCACCGGGTCGTCCGTCCAGGTTGCCCAGGTGAAGAACAGCAGATCGTGGTCGGTATAGACACGTTTCGGGCCCTTGAAGGCCAGGTAGGCGCCGAATTCCATCAGCGTGATCTGGCTTTCCACGCCAATGGCGCGCAGGTCGGCTGCAATGGCTTCGACCAGTTCCTTGGTCTGCGGACGGCCGCCGGGGGCGAGGCCGAACAGGCGGACGGGCTTGCTGGTGTCGAACCCGGATTCCTCGATCAACTGGCGCGCGCGTTCCGGATCATAGGGCGTGCCGGCAATGGTGTCGTCGCAACCCAGTTCACGGCCGCGCAGACACCAGGCATTCATCGGCTCGGCGGTGCCGAAGAACAGCCCGTCCGTCAAGGCCTGGCGGTTGATGGCCAGGTTGAAGGCTTCGCGGACTTTAGGGTCATAGACCGGCGACTGCGGGTTGAAGCCCAGAAAATGTTCCTGCAGGGCGGGGATGACCAGGGTCTTGAGATCGGGATTGGAGTCGATCTGGCTCACCAGCAGCGGGTGCACGTTGGCGACAATATCGGCTTCGCCGGCCATCAGCATGGCCAGGCGGGTATTGTCGTCCGGCACGACCTGCAGGGTGACCTGGCCGACCCTGGGCGCGCCGCCCCAGTAATTCTCGTAGGAGTGCAGGACGATGTTCTGCTGGACTTCGCGCGAGACGAAGCGGAACGGGCCGGTACCTACCGGCGCCTCGAGGAATGCGTCGTCGCCGACTTCCTCGATGTACTTCTTCGGTACGATGGGGAAGAAGGGCTTGAGGTCCTTGTCGAAGGTGGGCGTGCGCTCGTTGAGCGTGATGCGCACCGAATGGTCGCCCGTGGCTTCCACCGAAGCGATCTTGCCCACGGCCCAGCTCACGTAGTTGAACTTGAGATCCGGGTTCATGGCGCGTTTCCAACTGAACACCACGTCTTCGGCGGTGAAGGGATCGCCGTTGTGGAAGGTCACGTTTTCACGCAGTGTGAAGTCGTAGATCAGCCCGTCCTGACTCACCGAATAGTCGGTGGCCAGTTCCGGCGCCAGCAGCCCGTTCTGATCGCGCCCCAGCAGGCTTTCGAACATGTTGGCCAGAACGTTCCAGTCGCCGCCACTGCTGACCCGATCGGGGTCTGTCGTGTTGATGTCGGTGACGACGGCAAAGACCGCGTCGCCGTATTCCTGGGCCTGGACGATGGATGTCAGCGATGCCTGGGCCAGCAGGCCGAAGGCAATTGCGGCTGTGACTGACCGTAATCCGGTCAGCCTTGCAGCCATTTGACGAACGAAGCGCATTTTTCGTTTCCTCCTGATTTCACCGGCCTTGGCCGGTGCGTTGGTCCTCGCACCCTCTTGCATCGCCCGCTTCAGGAGACGGTGCCGTCGAGTTCCTCTGCGCGGTGACACGCGGCGCGGTGATTGGCGCCGTATTCCCTGAGTGGTGGATCGATCTGGCCACAGACGGCGATGGCGACCGGGCAGCGTGTCCTGAACCGGCAGCCGACATGCTTGTCGGTCGGACTCGGGATTTCGCCGCGCACGATCTGCCCGCTGCTTTTGCCGCCGGTTTCGTTGGCACGGGCCAGGGCCAGCATGCCCTTTGTGTAGGGATGTAGCGGCCGGCCGAACAGTGACCGCTTGGGGGCGATCTCGACCAGCCGGCCGAGATACATCACGCCCACCACATCGGCCATGAACTCGACGATTGCCAGGTCATGCGCGATGAACAGATAGGTGAGACCCTTGCTGTCCTGCAGGTCGCGCAACAGGTTCAGCACCTGTGCGCGCACCGACACATCCAGCGCCGAAACCGGCTCGTCCAACACCATGAACCGGGGGTCGACGCTGAGCGCGCGCGCGATCGAAATGCGCTGTCGCTGCCCGCCGCTGAACTCATGCGGAAAAAGCCGCGATGAGCCGGGCGCAATGCCCACTTCCGCCAGCTTCTCCTCCACCATTTCACGGCGTTCCGATCCACTCATGCGGCCCAGCGCCCGCTGCGGCTCATCGACGAACTTGTCCACCCGCTGGCGGGGGTTCATCGAGGCATAAGGGTCCTGCAGCACCACCTGAATCTGGTGGCGCAGCTTCAAATCCTGTTCCGGCGTGAGCTTGGACAGGTCCAGTCCGTCAAATGTCACGCTGCCCCTGGTCGGCGCCTCTAGTCGCAACAGCATCTTGCCGATCGTGCTCTTGCCGCAGCCGGATTCGCCCACCAGGCCGAACGTCTGGCCCGGCTCTATGGCGATGGAAATGTCATCGATCGCGGTCACCACGACGGGTGGTGCAAACAGCGTCTGTTGCGGCTGGCGATACTGCTTGACGATATTGTCGAGTTGAACGAGCGGCTGGTTCATGGCCGGGCTGCCTCCGGAGCATAGAGGTGGCAGAACACTTCGCTGCCGGTTTCGGTGGTGACCCTTGGGGGTAGCCGGGTGCTGCAGACGGCCATGGCGGATGGGCAGCGGCTGACAAAGGGGCAACCGCTCTGTGGCCGCGTCATGTCAGGCAGCTTTCCCTCGATCGTCGGCAGCCTTTCGCGGGTTTCCGAAAGCCGGGGCAGGGTAGCGATCAGGGCCTGGGTATAGGGATGCTTGGGGCTTTTGAACAAAGCCTCCACTTCGGCCAGCTCCACCACATAGCCGGCATACATCACCACCACGCGGTCGCAGAGCCGGCGCACTACGCCAAGGTCATGCGTCACCATCACCACGGCGCAGCCCGTCACATTGCGAATTTCCCGGAACAGCGCCAGGATCTGGTCCTGCACGGTCACGTCAAGCGCAGTCGTGGGCTCGTCGGCCAGCAGCAGTGACGGCGTCGCTGCCGTTGCCATGGCCGTGGCCACGCGCTGGCGCATGCCGCCCGACATCTGGTGCGGGTAATTGTGCACCCGGCGCTCCGGCGCCGGAATCTGCACCCGCCGCAGCAGATCGATGGACTTCTCCTCGCGCTCGGCCTGTGGTGTGTGCGTTACATGCTCCAGCAGTTCCTCGAGCTGGCTGCCGACGGTGAATACCGGGTCGAGCGACATCATCGGGTTCTGCAGGATCATCGTCAGCTTCCGCCCGCGAACATTGCGCATTTCGCGCTCGGACTTCTGCATCAGGTCCTTGCCTTCCAGGCGGATGGCACCATTGGCTCGCGCATTGGTGGGCAGCGAGCGGGCGATCGAAAAGCACAGGGTTGATTTTCCGCAGCCGGATTCGCCCACGATGCCGACGATTTCACCCTTGTTGATAGTAAGGTTGACGCCGGAAAGTGCGCGGACCGTACCGCGGCGCGACATGATTTCGACGTTGAGGTTCTCGACCTCGAGCAAGGTTTCGTTGGAGGTCATCATGCTCATCCCAGCCTCGGATCGAGCCGGTCGCGCAGCCAGTCGCCCAGCATGTTGAAGCTCAAGACGGTCAGCAGCAGCGCTAGGCCGGGCATGACGGTCAGCCACCAGGCAAAGGTGATGAACTGCTTGCCATCGGCCAGCAGCAGCCCCCATGACACTGCGGGGGGCTGTACGCCCAGGCCGAGGAACGAGAGTCCTGATTCCAGCAGCACCACGCGACCGAAGTCGATCGTCGCCATGACGATCACGCCGTTGACCACGTTAGGCAGAATATGCTCGACGGCCACGCGCCATGCCGGCACGCCTGCTACCTTGGCCAGCGCCACATAGTCGGATTCGCGTACCCGCAACGCTTCCGCCCGCACGATGCGCGTGAAGGCCGGCCAGGTGGTGAGCGCCATAACGATAATGATGTTGGTCGTTGACACGCCCAGCGCCGCGACAAAGGCCATGGCCACCAGGAAGAAGGGCAGGGCCAGGAAGGCGTCGACGATGCGCAGGATCAGCGCGCTGAGAAAGCCCCGCGAATAACCGGCGATCACTCCCAGCGCCACGCCGATCGTCCCTGCGCCAGCCACAGAGATGGCTGCCAGCACCAGGGACAATTGCGAGCCGTGCAGCATCCGAGTGAGGATGTCGCGCCCAAGCTGGTCGGTACCAAGCAGGTGGGCCATCGATCCGCCCTCCTGCCAGAAGGGCGGTTTGAGCACCATTGCGAAATCGGTGGCATCCAGGGAGTAGGGTGCGAGCCACGGCCCGAGGATTCCGCAGAGCACGAACAATGTCGCGATAGCGGTTGGCACCAATGGTGGTCGCGACTTTGGCCACAGTCGTCGCAGCAGGCCATCGGGGCGCGCTGCTGGAAAGGTGCTTGCCACTGAATCGGTCATAGGGCCTGCCATATATTTAACACAGCAACTAGTTCCGCCGATGCGGGTTTGAATCCCGCTTCAAGATGGCAGAAGCTGCGTCCTCCACATTTTAGTTAACGTGTTTAGCATCATGTTTTCCGCCCGGCAAGAGTGCGAAATGCCGGGATTGCGAGAGATGTGGCGGTGGAGAGCGGATTCGGGTCGAAGCTAGTTAATATATTAAATAGTTCCCGGTGTGACGCGAGGTGAAAAGGAATGGTCACCGATCGCGCCATAGCTGTACGCCTCCGTGGTGCGAATTTAGCATCAGGGACGCCGTCAGCTTAAGCGGATGCACGGCATGGCGATGAGACCCTCTTGACAGGTCCGGAAGTTCGATCACATGTTAATTAATAAGTTAAGCAATCGGCGTTCGAACCATACAATCAGGGAGGAAAGTATGATCAGGTGCCCGAACAATCTGACGCTCAGCCGAAGGGCCGTGCTTCTTGGCGCCACTTCGGCGCTGCTCGTACCGGCCGGTATCACCATGATGGCGCCGCTCGCCTATGCGCAGGACAAGCCCGTCGTTGTGGCCATCACCACCGATATTTCATCGACCGATCCGCATCGCATCGGCTCGTCCGTCGATCAGGTTTTCGTGGCCAATGTATTCGAGAGCCTCACCGGTCGCGGCCCGGATGGCGACACCGTGCCGATGCTGGCGACCGACTACACCGTCAGCGCGGACGGCCTCACCTACGATTTCACGCTGCGGGAGGGCGTGACGTTCCAGAATGGGGAGGCTTTCGCCGCCGATGACGTCGTCTACAGCTGGCAGCGCGCCGCCGATCCCGAGACCAAGAACCGGTTTGCGCCCTTCTTGGTCAACCGCATCGAAAATATCGAGGTGAAGGACGACTACCATATCTCGATCAGGCTCAAGGCGCTGAGTCCGACCCTGCTTGCCGATATGAGCACCTTCTTCCCCATCGTTCCAAAGGACTATGCGACTGAGCAGGGGATGGACGGATTTGCCGCCGCACCCGTCGGGACGGGCCCTTTCAGGTTCGTGTCGCGCCAGGTGCAGACCAATTTCCAGTTGGCCGCCAACGAAAATTACTGGGGTGAACCGCCGAAAGTCTCGACTGTCGATGTGCGGGTCGTGCCGGACGATACGGCCCGTCTCGCCATGCTCATGGCCGGTGAGGCCGACATTGCCCAGAATATCCCGCCATTCCTGATGTCACAGGTCGATGCCATGCCCGACCTTGAGACGCTCGTCCTGCCGGTAATTCAGGAAAATTTCTTCCTGTTCAATCCGCAGTCGCCGGTCTGGGACAAGCAGGTCCGTCAGGCGATTATCGGCGCGGTCGATGTCAACGCCATTGCTCAGTCCCTGTTCATGGGGACGGCCGAGCCGTTGCCCGGCTTCTGTCTGCCGGGCCGCGAACTGGCCTGCGACGGCTCCATTGCGGCGGCAGCATTCGATCCCGACAAGTCCAAGGCCATGCTCGAAGAAGCCGGCTTCGATTTCAACAGGCCGCTGAAGCTGCTGGGCCTTGCACCGGGCGGTGCGCCCTTTGCCAAGGAACTGGTCGAAGCGACAGCGTCCTATCTCAATGCCATCGGCATCAAGACCGAGGTGATCTTGATGGAGGCCGGCGCCCTGCGCGCCTTCCGCGCCCAGGAGGTCAAGGATTACTCGCAGCATGATCTGATTTTCTATGCCTATGCGGCTCTCAACAGCGACCCCACCCAGCGCCTGAGCTTCATGCGGACCGGTGGTCCCAGTTCCTTCCACTCGATCCCGGAATTCGATGCCAGGCTCGATGCCATCGACGTCGAGCCCGATCCGGTCAAGCGTGAACAGCTCATCGCCGAGGCCCTCCGCTTCATGGATGACGAGGCCTATGTCCTGTCGCTGTGGAATGTGAATGCCGTCTATGGCAAGCGCCGCAACCTCGATTGGGCGCCCCCGCCCGATGTGGTCATGCCGATTTTCTCCAGCCTGGAATGGACCGGCCAATAGCCATGCGCGGGGCCGCGGCCCCGCCTCTCCTTCAATCGTATCTCAGGGTTTAGACAATGACCGACACCAGTGCCCTCAAAGGTGAAATCGACGAACTGCGCCAACAACTGAAGGCCATGACCAGCCATGTGACCCATCTCGAAGATCGCCAGGCGATTCTCGATTGCATCACGCGGTATTGCCGGGGGCTCGATCGGCACGATCGCGAACTGCTCGAAAGCGCCTTTCACGACGATGCCATCGACAATCATGGCGCCCGCGTCGATCGCAAGCCGGATTTCTTCCGCCTGCGCACCGGCGGCCACAAGGACGCCTCGATCGCCCACCTGCACAGCATCACCAATCATACCTGCGAAATCGACGGCAATACGGCCCATACCGAGAGCTACGTGTTGTTCATCACCCGCCACCAGGACGGCGAAAACATCTGGGTTGGCGGCGGCCGCTATATCGACCGGCTGGAAAAGCGCGACGGCAAGTGGGGCATCGTGGTGCGCCGTCTGGTCATCGAGTTCCGCTTCCCGGGCGATGGCCGGAGCTTCACCAATGGCCGCCAGCCGTCGCTCAAAGGACAGTGGGATCGCACCGATGTCTCCTTCGAGCGCCCGCTGCAGATTCCCGCGGACATGATGAAGCTGCTCGACAATCCCCCATCCTGAACCTGAACGGCAAATTTTCGCGGGCGGTGGGCCGACATGCGGCTCGCCCCTTCGCCACGTATATGGAGATATCGCCTTGTCGCAGAATCCGCTGACCCAACCGTTTGAAATGGAGGGTCTGTCTCTCGCCAACCGGGTGGTCATGGCCCCGATGACCCGCAGTTTTTGTCCCGGCGGCGTCCCGGGTCAAGATGTGGCCGACTATTACAGCCGCCGCGCCGAAGGTGGCGTGGGCCTGATCATCACCGAAGGCACCTATACCGGCCATGAAGCTTCCGGGGACAGCACCCATGTGCCGCGCATGCATGGCGATGCCGCCGTAGCGGGCTGGAAGCGCGTGGTCGAGGGTGTGCATGCGGCCGGCGGCAAGATTGCATCTCAGCTCTGGAATATCGGCCTACGCAACCCGGCCCGTCTCAATCTCGATCCGAACGTCAAGCTGATCGGTCCCTCGGGCATTGCCGGAGACGGCACCGTTCTCAGTGAGCCCATGTCCGACGCCACCATCGCTTCGGTCATCGAGCATTACGGCATCGCCGCCGCCAATGCGAAGGCAGCCGGTTTCGATGCCGTCGAACTGCATGCCGGCCATGGCTATCTGATCGACCAGTTTTTCTGGGAGGTCACCAACAAGCGTGAAGACGCGTATGGCGGCGACTATCTTGCCCGCACGCGCTTTGCCAGCGAAGTCATTGCCTCCGTCCGGGAAGGTGTCGGGCCCGGCTTCCCCATTTCCTTCCGCTTTTCGCAGTGGAAGATCGGCAATTACGGCGCCAAGCTGGCCCCCACGCCGCAGGCGCTCGAACGCTTCCTTGAGCCGCTCGTTCTGGCCGGCACCGACATCTTCCATTGCTCGACCCGCCGCTATTGGGAGCCCGAATTCGAGGGCAGCGACATGAACCTGGCCGGCTGGACCAGGAAGCTTTCCGGCAAGCCGACCATCACGGTCGGCTCGGTTGGCCTGTCCACCGAATTCACCGACCGCGAAGGCGTCGGCAATCACACCAGCATCGAGCGCCTCGAGGAAATGCTGGCGCGTGGCGATTTCGATCTCGTGGCCGTCGGCCGTGCGCTGCTTGCCGATCCCAACTGGTTCAGGAAAATCCAGGCCAACGACCTGGAAAACCTCGTGCCCTTCCATATCGACCTCCAGCAAAAGCTCTATTGAGGAGGATAGCTTGGACACTCTCGATACCAAGGTTCAGTATCTGCTGGATCGGCAGGAAATCCTCGATTGCATCAATCGCTATTCGCGTGGTCTTGACCGGCATGACGAGGAGATGATTGCCAGCGCCTATCATGAGGACGCAGTGGACAATCACGGCCCGCGTGTCGCGCCGATTCCCGAATTTGTCCGCTGGGTCAACGACGCCCATGCCGGCGCCTTCCAGGCCCATACCCATCACATCACCTGCCACAACTGCGACATCGAGGGTGATGTGGCGCATGCCGAGAGCTATGTGTTCTTCGTGCAGCACAGCAAGGATGGCGTCCATCTGCAGGGGGGTAGCGGCCGCTATATCGACCGGCTCGAACGCAAGGGGGGAGCCTGGAAGATCGCGCTACGGCGTCTCGTCATTGACTGGCGTTTCAAGGCCGCCAATGTAACCTGGGAAGGGCCGAAGTCCTTCCCGTCCGGAACCTGGGACAAGTCGGACATATCCTATATGCGCCCGCTCGCGGTTGATCGGGAATAGTGCCCGTGCAGGATGATAGCATGCCATCCGCCTTGCCGGCCCCCCGACTTGTCCACGTCTGTGACCTGTCGGTGGAGCTCGGGCCTGTTATGGAAATGGGCAAGGGGCGCGTGGGCGCCCGCCGCATCATTCCGATCATCGGTGGCATGGTGGAAGGCCCCGGCATCTCCGGCAGGGTGCTCAATCTGGGGGCAGACTGGCAGACCGTTTATCCCAGCGGCACTGCCGATCTCAGCACGCGCTATGCCATGGAAACCCATGACGGTGCCATTATCGAGATCATCAATCTTGGCTCCAGGCACGGGCCGGTTGAGGTGCTCACTCGCCTGGCCGCCGGCGAGGATGTGCCGCCGGACCAATATTACATGCGCACCCATGCCCGCCTTGAAACCGGCGACCCGCGCTATGCCTGGGTCAACGACACACTCTTCGTCGGAACCGGCGCCCGTGAGGCCAGCGCGGTAAAGATTTCCCTCTTCCAGCTGGCCTGACGACAGGTGCCGGCGGCATAGATCCAGTCTGGTTAGTCCGGCAATGTGGACGCGGAACGACCATCCTTCAGCGCCATGGCGTCTTTTTTCTGACCTAACGCGGCCCTAACACGGCATGGGCTAGCCAGGCCGATTGGCGGTTGATGCGGGGTGAGCAAGTGCGCGTACTGGTCGTAGAGGA
>Ga0065721_10052585_pt1 | contig 11600 bp, 12 predicted proteins | sample Mesricmetagenome_FD_59108 | JGI IMG/M metagenome (GOLD analysis project Ga0065721, IMG submission 59108) | Mesophilic microbial community from rice straw/compost enrichment Sample: eDNA_1 v2 (version 2) | ecosystem: Engineered > Solid waste > Grass > Composting > Bioreactor | place: USA: Davis...
CCCAGCCCGCCAGCGACACGCGCGCGCCGTAGCGGGCAGCGGCGATCGCCGCCGTGAACCCCGAGCCGCCCACGCGCGGCGGCCTGTTCTCTAGCTCCTCGACGAAGATGCCGCCGCAGACCAGCAGGCTCACAGCGCCGCCGCGGCCGCGGTGGCCGGGCGCAGGTTGCCGCGCTGCCACTCCCACAGGAACAGGTCGAAGACGGCCGGCGCCGCGTCGAGCACCCGGCACCAGTCCAGGAACTTGCGCTCGACCGCCTCGTAGTCGGCCGTCAGGCGCGGCTCGCCGATGACGCCTTCCTCGGCCATCGCCCGCAACACGTGGATGTCGAGGATCGCCAGGTCGTGCGCCCAGCCGGTGTTGCGCAGCACCCACGAGGCCGACTTGGGGCCCAGCCCCGGGCACGACATCAACCACGCCCGCCGATCGTGCTCGTGCGCACACGCCGCCAGCCGGTCGGTCAGCGAGCCCGCGCCCAGCACCCACGCTCGCGCCGCGACGATCAGCGTCGCCTTACGCCGCGGGAACCGGTACCGCCGCGGCGAGCCGTCCTTGCGCGGCGGGTCGAACCGGGGGGCGCTCAGCGCCCCGACTAAGTCCTCCCACAACGCATCGGCGTCGTGACGCTCGGAGAAGACGTCGAGCTCGGCGACGACCGCTGTCGCTGAGCGGTTCATCTCGTAGGTGATGCCGTGGCCGCCGAGCAGGCAGAACAGCAGCTCGTAGCGCAGCCCCGGCTCGCTCGCTGGCGGGCGAGGAGGGACCAGCTCGTCATAGGCCTGTGCGAACGCCGGCCACATGGTCGCCCAGTCGCCGTACACGCCGCCATCTTCCCAGTGCACGAGGCGGACCTTCTCGCTCAACCGCTCCGATCCTCTCCCCGGTACGTGCAGACAGAATCGGGGTTCTCGGCCACGGTGATCGCCGCGAGCCCCGGCAACCCCGCCTCCAGCCGCTCCCATAGCCAGCGCGCGACGTGCTCGCTCGTCGGGTTCTCGAGGCCCTCGACGTCGTTCAAGCTCCGGTGGTCGAGCGCAGCGACGAGCGGCTCGACGGCGCTATCGATCGCGGCGTAGTCCATTACCCATCCGAACCGCTCGTCCAACATGCCCCACACCACCACCTCGACGACGTACGTGTGCCCGTGCAGCCGAGCGCAGCGGTGCTCAGGCGGGACGGCCGGCAACCGGTGCGCGGCCTCGAAGCGGTAGCGGCGCAGCAGCTCGAAGGTCACGGGATCCCCACCAGCTTGTGGGTCTGCAGGCTCAATCGCCATCGTGGGTGCGCGAGGCAGTAGTCCACCGCCGCCCGCGTGTTCGCTGCCAGCTCCGGCCCGTCACACGGCTGCAGGAAGAAATGCCCGAACGCTAGCTCCTCCAGCGCCGCCGGATCTATGCCCGCCTGTGGGAAGACGACTTTGAGCTCGTCGCCGCCTCGCTGGACGAGCGGCGCACCGGCCTTTGGGCTCACGCACACCCAGTCCAGCCCGGTGGGCACGGTCCGCGTCCCGTTGGTCTCGATCCCCGCCATGAACCCGCGCTCGTGCACCGCCGCGAGCACCGCGCCGTCGAGCTGCAGCGTCGGCTCGCCGCCGGTGAAGACGACGTAGCGACCGACGGCCGCGCCCGCCCAGGCCAACGCAATAGCCTCCGCGAGGTCCTCGGCGCTTGCGAAGCGACCCCCGCCCGGGCCGTCGGCGCCGACGAAGTCCGTGTCGCAGAATCCACATACCGCGCCCACGCGATCCGCCTCGCGCCCCGTCCACAGGTTGCACCCGGCAAAGCGGCATAGCACCGCCGGCCGCCCGACCTGCGCGCCCTCGCCCTGCAGGGTGTAGAAGATCTCCTTGACGATGTAGGTCATTCCCACGACCGCCGCGTCTGCCCGCCTGGGCCGTCATGCTCACTGGAGTGCCGGCGCAGTCCGACCTGTATTTCTCCGCTGACGTCGAGGCCGACGGCCCGATCCCTGGGCCCTACTCGATGCTCTCCTTCGGCCTCTCGGTCGCCGGCCGCTACGACGGCCGGCGCTTCGCCGTCGCCGACCCCCGCGCACGCACTTTCTACGCCGAGCTGCGCCCGATCGGCGAGCAGGTCGACCACGAAGCGCTCGCCGTCAGTGGCTTGGACCGCGACGCGCTCATGCGCGAGGGCCGTGACCCGGAGGACGCCATGGGCGAGGCCGCCGCCTGGGTGCGCGAGGAGGCCGGCGACGACCGCCCGGTCCTCGTCGGCTACCCGCTGATCTACGACTGGATGTTCCTGTACTGGTACTTCGAGCGCTTCGTCCGTGACGGCTCCCCGTTCGGCTTCTCCTCGGGCTTGGACATGAAGACGATGTACCAGCAGAAGTCCGGCGCCGTGCTGTCGGCTTCCGGCAAGGACGACCTGCCGGAGCACCTGCGCGGGGAGGCCCCGCACCGCCATCACGCGCTCGACGACGCGATTGAGCAGGCCGGCATCTTCGCGCGGCTGTTCACGTGGGATGGCCGCTGACGCGCTCACGACCTGCCGTCGTCCTCTTTGTTCTTCGTGTCGCTCTTCAGCCCGTCACGGAATAGGTCGACCCGGTGCAGGACGATCCGCCGCTCAGGACGGGCCGACGTGCGCTTGCTGAGCTCGACCTTGCGCAGATGCTTCGCCTTCAGCGCGTTGAACCGCGTATCCGGGATGCGTACTCGCAGCGCGTTGAGCGCGTCCATTGCGTGGTCGTAGGCGTCGAGCAGGTCGGCGTCGCTGCGCATCACGCCGTCCTCCGCCCGTGCCCGCTTGAAAGCCGCCTTGAGATCGGACAGGCGCTGTGCCGCCTCGTCGTGCGCCCACGCCTTGCGGCGCCACTCGACCAGCAGCTCGAGGATCGCCAGAAAGAAGATCAGGCACGTCAGCAGACCGACCCACACCTGCACGCGCGCGGTGAACGGGCCGATCGTCGCCTCCGGCTCGCCGCTGATGAACGCCACTGCGGCGGCCGCAACCGATAGTCCCATGATCAGTAGCGTCAGTCCCTTCGCGCGTCGCTCGTAGCGGTCACGCAGTACCGAGTGCGCCGAGAGCATCATGTCCAGGATCCTCAGGCGGCGCGCGTACTCCTCGAGCGCGAGATCAGCCATCGCCTAAGAGACGCTCCCAGTCGCGCGCGTCCCGCGAGTTCTCCATCGTGTCGGCGACACGCTGCAAACGCCGCGAGAGCGCTTCACGTGCGGCGGAGCGCGCCGCGCCCAGACTCTCGTCGACATGCCGCGACTGCCCCGAGACGTCGTGGATCGGCTGCAGCACGCCACGCGCCGCGGTGGCGAAGAAGTGCGTGAGCATCGCCTTCGGGTTGCGGGAGCCGACGTAATCACGGAACGCCGCGACGGCGAGCGCCTCCACGTGGTAGCCGGAGAGCCGTTCACCTTCGGGCATCTGCGCCGCGATGATCTGCTTGGCCAGCTTGATCGACGGCACCGCGGCGCCGCCCTGGTTCTTGTTGACCTCGGTCAGATCCCTGGCGAAGCTGCGCGGGTGGATGGACTTCCACTCCTTGCCGTCCGTCGAGGAGATCGCGAGCCGCTCGCCGCGCTGCACTGCCGGTAGCAACTGGATCTCGGTGCCGTCGTGGTACTTCACGGTCACGGCCAGCGCGCCAGAGGAGACCTCGGCGACGTCGGCGTGGGTGAGCGCCGCCTTCAGCGCGCGGCAGAACTGCTCGCGCACCTGCTCGGGGCTGGCGTCCTTGAGGTCCGCGCGGTCGAGGACAACGAGCGCGTCGACGTCACTGAGACCTTCGACGTAGGTGTTTTTAGCGACCGAGCCCCCGAACAGCGTGCGCTCCACGCCGCCGACGTCGTCCTTCAGCGCGCCGAGGATGTCGTCGAGGTAGCGACCGATCTTCTCGGCGTCGCGAGCGTTAATCGACGCGAAGCGCTGCGCGAGCCGGTGGTTGACCTCGGCGTCGAATCGAGCCTGCTCGTCGATCTCGCGCGCCCGCCGGCGCAGCGCGTCGAGGTCGACCGATCCATCCGGGACCGATCGCCCACCGCCGCCTCCCCCTCCGCCCATTAGCTCACTCTCCCGTGCTCGTGGTCAGCGCGCGATACGCGCTCTCCAGACGACCGGCGACCCGCTCGTCGAACAGCGTCCAATCCCCGGTGTTTGCGAACTGGCGCATCCGCTCATTCAGCACGCCGAGAGCGCGCGCGTTGTTGACGAGCATCGTCAGATCGCGGTCGTCCTTGCTCCTGGTCAGATCCTGTTCGTCCTCGAGGACGGCCACCTGCTCCTTGTACAGGGACGCCTGCCACGCGTAGCCGAAGCGCAGCCAGCTTAGGCCGTCGAAGATCTCGGCCCCGGCTGCCTGGAAGAGCGGCGCCAGCACGGGGTCCAGGGACCCGAAGACATGGATAGGGGCGTCGACCTGCGCCTCGGTCATCCGCGCGCGCAGCTTACTCAGCGTCCTGAGCTTGTCCAGCAGGCTATCGCCGAGCTCCTTCTCCGTGACGCCGATCACGTCGAAGCCGCGCAGCGCCTTGACGTCGCGCGTCAGGGCGTCCACGTCCAGCGTCCCGCCCCGTCGCTCGGGCTTGAGCAGGAGGTCCGAGCTGAAGTGCTCGTGCTTGGCGAAGAGGCGCTGTGCTGCGGCGATCTGCTCGCCATAGGGCCTGTACGCGTCGTAGCTGACGACGATCGCCTCGCTCGCCGGGTCGAGCGCCCCGACCAAGGCCTCGAACATCTCCGAGTCCCAGTCCAGCCTCTGCCCGTCGTGCGGCGGCGGGCCATGCTCCTTCTCGTAGACGCCGCTGTCAACGAACAGCGTCCGGCTGCCGGAGTAGAGACTGCGGCGGAATTCGCCGCGCAGCTCCTGCGTGTCGGGCAGGTTGTCGTGGTGGATGTCGTAGGCCGAGATCAGCAAGGCTTTGGGCAGGAACGGCGCGAGCACGCTCAGCCACACCGCCGCCTCGGGCTTGGTGGTGCCGTCCTGAAGCTGACGACGCCGGAAGCCCGCACTCGAGACCGACGGCACGAGCAGCGGCGTGCGCAGTTCGCCGCCGGCCCTCAGTGGCACGACGCGCTCACGCTGCCGCATCCAGCGCCTCTCGGTCACGGCAGCTCGCACACCGCCCACACGGCGGCACGCTCCCCGCCTCACAGCTGTACGTCGTTTCGAACGCGACGCCCAGCGACTGGGCGTAGGCGTACACCTCGGCCTTCGACCACTCGACAAACGGCGCGGCGAGCTGAAGCGCGCCATCGCGATGGGCGTCCAGTGAGATCTGCATGGCCTGCACGAAGGCCGGCGTGCAGTCCCGGTAGCCCGTCCCCGCGTGGATGCCCAGCAGCAGAGAGCCCGGCTCGGTGCCCACCATCGACAGCGCTACGTGGACGAGCAGAGCGTTGCGGCCCGAGATTTCGCCGGACGGAATCGGGCCGATGTGAACGCTCGCCTCGCGCAGGGCCGCCCCGTAGGCCTTCGCGGCGGCGCGCGCCGCCGCCCGCTCCTGGGCCGCCGCGGCCTGCCCGTAGTCGATGAACAGAGCGCGGATGTCGTCCGAGTCCTGGCCGGCGCACAGCGCAAGCAGCGTCGTTGAATCAACGCCGCCGCTGAGGAGCACCGTACGCGTAGTGCGCATCGTTCGACTGTTGGGAGTACCGGGCAACGGATCTGCAACCCTAACCGGTCAGTCGCGGGGCGTCAGGTGGCCGAGAGCATGATCGGACCACATGCCATGCGCCGCAACATCCGCGCGGTCCGGCTTCGGCGTTAGGCGGCGGCCACGCCGGAGTACGACGCCTCGGCCGGTCTGGCGAGGTTCGTCAAGGTCTCGTGCGGCGCCCTGAGAGCACGTCCCAAGGTCACCAGGGCCGGCCTGTATCCGCCGTGCCCGGGCGCCCAAGCGACGACTCGCACCTCAACGAGATGAGCCTACAGGCGCCGGGCGAGTCCACCAGCGACTCCGACACCATCAGAGCGCGACAACGTGAGGAGGGGCATCGCCGCACGCGGACTCACCGAGCTCTCACCGAGCGAAGGGCGGTCGCCCTGATGCGTCCCGGGAGAGGAGCCCGGGGACTGGACGTCGGAGGCGTTCGAGTGCTCGAGCATCTTCCGGCTGCGGTAAGCGTGCCTGGCGGGCCTTCAGGACTGCCGATCACGGGCGCGCAGCACGACGAAGGCCGAGTACTCGAAGTGAAGCTCGGTCCAGCCCTGCTCCGGGGCGCGCAGCACGTGGCCCTTCTTAGCCGGGTGCTCGGTCCAGCCGGACTGCATCGCGTTGTACGTGACGTGCAGCTCGTCACCGTCGTGCATGTGCTCGCCGAGCACGAGGGCGAGGCGGTCGACGAGGTGCTGCATCGTAGGTGCCGCGATGTAGAACACGCGGACGCCGCCCTCCTCGGCGAGGACAAGCTCGCTGCCTGGCGGCGCTGCGTCGTCGGACGGCCGTTCTCGATCGTGATCGCTCATGCGGCCTCCTCAGCGGTCCTCTGCTCCGGCGGGACCGACTGTGATGGCGCGGGTGCGACCTGCGCTCGCAGCCGGCGGTCGCGGTACCAGGGGCGCAGGCTGATCCACGCGGGCGCGATGTTGCCGTAAACCAGCAGGGCCGTGTCGCGCTCGGCCTGGCGGACGCGGTCCGGCGCGGCGAGGCGCTTGAAGTCCTTGCTGTAGGTGCGCGAGCCGAGATCGAGCTCGAGACGTTGGCGGTGCGTGGACACCTTCTCGATCTCCTCATCGCCCAGCACAGCACCAAGGTAATCAAGCGTGGCTCGGTCCGCGATTCCGGAACCGAACAGGCGGGCGACGTGGTTGGCCATGACCGTCTCTGCGCGGTCGCGGCCCCAACGCTCGCTGATCTGGCTGAGGTTCTGAAACACCGAGAGCACCTGCACGCCCTGGCCGGCCGCCGTTGACGCGATCTCCCCGAGGTTGGGCAGGGGCGCGACGTTCGCGGCCTCGTCGAGGCACAGCAACAGTGGTGGGTCGATCGGCTTCCCGGTCCGCGAGGAACGAGCGAAGGCCTCCTCGACGACGGCGTTGATGAGCGCCGTGAACAAGCCGCTCAGCCGGTGCTGCTCGTAGGCCGGCGCGGACAGGTAGAGGGTGTTCGACGCGTCCAGCAGCCACGCCGGGCTGATGCCACCGGCGATGCCGGTGGCTCGCGCGACGCTCGGCTCGAGCCACGGGTCCAGCGCGGTTTCGAGCGTGGCGATCACCGAGGAGCGGTAGCGGCTGTCGCGGTCCTGCAGGCCGAGCAGCACGTCGAGCGCGACGTTGGCACCGTCGGCACCGCACGTCGCCAACACCTCGGTGATCTCACTGACCGTGCCGTCGCCCTCCATCCTTGCCAACCACCGAAGCACGTCGCCCATCGGGCGGGAGCTGTGCGCGGCCGCGAGTAGGACTGGGGCCAACAGACGCGCTGCCGCCGGCTTCCAGTGGCGATCGTCGGCCGACGCGTCGAAGGCATCCTTCTCGCGGATGAGCAGGATGCCGGCGGCGGTGCGCCGGGCTGCGCTCCAGCTCGTCGACGCGGCGATCGGCGACCACGCCGCGGTGGGCAGGCCGGTGGAGTTGGTCGGGTCGAACAGCTTCGCCTCGCCGCGATGCGAGCGCGCGGCGAGCGTGTCCTGCACGAGATCAGCCTTGATCGACGTCGCGAGGACCGGGCCATCCCACTCCAAGATCGCTGGGACGACCAGGCTCGTAGTCTTGCCCGACTGCGTTGGAGCGACGACGAGCACCGAGGTACGCGGCTCGCTGGCCACGAGTCGGCGTCGGTAGCGGCCGAGGATTACGCGGCCGCGCTCGGGGGCCTTGACGCGCAGGCGATGAAGATCGCGAGGAGCCGCCCAGCGAGCCGCGTGACGGCGCTTCGAGGTGCCGCCGCGAAAACGTCCCACCAGCCACACCGCGACGACGACCAGCGCGACGAGCAAGCCAAGCGCGACCAGCAATGCGGCCAGCATCGTCGTACGCCCCGGCAACTCGTCCCGCACGGCGGCGGGCCATGCCCCGGCTGGGTCGTCGAGGTGTCGCGGCAGCTCGGCCAGCGTGGTGCTGGCCTGGTTGAGGTTGACGACCACTGGCCCGCCGCCGGCGAGCACGCCGCCGATCGCGCCGGCGATCCAGATGAGCAGCGAGCCGCCACCGACCACGCCGCTGACGATCGCGAGGAATACCCCGGCGCCCGCGCTGCCCTGCGGCGCTCCGGAGCGTGAACGGCCGCTCACGGCGCCGGCTCCTCGCCGTCCAGCGGAGCGCTGGAAAGCGCCGTGTCTTCCGCTCCCGTCACCGGTGGCCCGTCGCCGGCGGCGTGGCGCGCCGCGTAGTGCTCGAACAGCTCGGGTTCCTGCCGTGGGTCGATCTCGAGCATGGCACTGTCGGTGTCGACCAGCCGCTGCTCGAGGTCGGAGAGGACGTGGTAGACGAGGAAGGAGCGGTTGCCGACGCGCCAGAGCGCCTCACCCTGGTGCAGCGACTTGATGAGCTCGCTCTCGGTGGACGACAGGCCCAGCAGCTCGCTGGTGAACGCGGCCTCCTTGGCGTGCTGGTGGTACACGATCGTCGTTGACGCGTCGGCCAGTAGGCCCTCGGCGAGCCGCTGCTGACGCGTGCCCTCGTCGCCGGCGGCGCGCAGGTCGGAGAGGCGGTGCAGCACCAGCCAGTGCTGTACGCCGGTCTGCCGCGCGAGCTTGAACGCCGCTTGGTAGTACTCGCCTAACCCGGCGATCGGCAGCGCCCGCCACGCCTCGTCGTTGGTGCGGATGACCTTGGGAGCGGTCTTCCCGCGCGCCTCCACATCGCGCTTGCGCTGGCCGCGGTTGGCGTCGAGGAACGTGGTCGCGCAGACCATCATGATCCCCAGCGCCAAGTCGCCGCCGGCAATTCCGGCCCGTACCGAGGAGAGATCGAGCGAGACGGCGGGAGCGTCCCAGATGTGCGCTCCGGCGGTCGTCGGCCCGTCGAACATGCCGGCCAGTGGCCCTCGGCACAGCCGCTTGAGCGCCAATGCGCAATCGCGCAGCTGGTCGCGGGCCTCCTCGGTGCCGCCGACCATCAGCTCGTGAGCGAGCTCGCGCGTCGGCTCGCGTAGCCGCTGCAGCACGTCGGGGATGCAGACTTCGGCGTCGCCTGCGAGTCGGTCGGCCTCGGTCAGCGCTCCGGAGAGCCCGACGTGCTCGGCCTGGGTGAGCGGCCGGTCGAGCATCGCGCGCGTGACCGCCTCCAGCAGTCCCTCGCGTAGCTCGCGGCTGCCGATCCGTGTCAGCGGGTTCAGGCGCGTCGCCCCGCCAGGCTCCAGCCGCAGGACGACTCCGCCCATCGCCTCGATCAGCGGACCGTATTCGCCCTTGGGGTCGATGTTCTCGAAGACGCGGCCGAAGATGCGCTGGCGGAACGGATACGCCTTCGAGAGCGAACTCTTGCCCCAACCGAGCTGCCCGATGACGATCACGTTGGCGTCGGTGAGCAGCCCGGCGGTGTAGAGCACCCAGGGGTCGTAGACGAACGAGCCGCCGTGCTGGTCGCGCCCGATGTACACGCCACGAGCGCCCAGGCCGGCTTCGGCGACGGCCGGGTAGGCCGACTGAACGTGTGCCGTCGACGCCTGATGGCCGCGACGCTCGGCGTTGCGGCCCAGCCGCATCAGGTGCGCAGGTGGTGGCTGCGAGCGCTGCCGATCCCGTGCGCGGCCGCGCGCCTCGACCGCAGCTCGTCGCTGAGCGCGGCTCATCGCAGGCCCCGACAGAGCGGGAGCGCGCCGTACGTGAACGCCTCGGCCTGCTGACCCCACATGCGCTCAAGGCGCAGCGGCGCTTGCTTGGCCTGCAGCTCGACGCGCGAGACCGCCGCTTCGAGCTCGTCCACGGCCCCGACGGCCCCCGCGTCGGCCGGAGCGGACACCGTCACGTAGGCGGCGAAGCGGACCTCCGCATGACCTTCGGCCAGCTCGCGCTCGCGTCGGTGGGTGGCGTCCTCCTTGTGGCGCTGACGCTGGCTCGTGCGTTGCCCGATGCGGGCGCGCAAGGAAGCCTCGGTGTCGGCTTCGGTGGCGGCCCGTTCGACCTTGCGGATCGCGGTGCCCGGGCCCACGAGGTCCATCACCATGGCGACGCTCCGGGTGCTGCGCGTCTCCATCAGCAGCGGCTGCAGGAACGTCGCCCGCACGTCGATACGAGGCCATTCGGCGACCCACAGGGTCGTGTGCACGGCACCATCGGTCGCGATGTGCGACCAGTGCTCGTCCCGAGCCATCGGACCCGCGGTGAAGTCCGCGATCCCGCCGTCACCGCCGCGGCCGCGCTGCTGGCGCCCCCACGGGTCGTAGGCGTTGCGGATCGCCGACGCCAGGCCGCGCCGTGTGAGGACGCCGGTGATGGAGATGCCCGCGGCGTCGAGCAGGTCGGCGATCTGGCCGATCTCGCCGGCGAGCACCGCGAGTGCGCCGAGGTCGCCGCCGCCCAGGCGCTTGATCGCGCGGCGCGCAGAGGGGCGTCGAGCGTCGATCTGAGCGCTAAACAGCAGCTCGTGATCCTCCGCTACGTCGGGCGAGCGCCCCAGCAGTTGCATGTAGGAGACGAGCTCGGTCGGCGGCGCGTCCAGCGAGGCGTCGTCGCGCTTGTGCTCGTAGAGGTAGTCGGCCATGGCGTCGCCGTTGGCCGGCAGCGTGCGTTCGATCCACGCCACCCGGCGCAACGGGGTGTCATCGCGCGCGAGCGCGGCCAGCACACCGCCGTAGTCGGCGAGGCGCTGCTCGCGCTCCTCGGCACCCAACAACGCGAACGCCTGACCCTGGCAGCGCAGCGCCGCGGTGAAGGTCTTGGCCTTGCGGTCCACGACAACACCCATGAGCGCGCCCTCGTACCGCGCCAGCTCGCCCTCAAGGAACTCTAGCCCGGCCAGCTCGGCCGGGACGGACTGGGGCTCCTCAGGCCTCTGGGGCTCCAGACCGCCCTCCGGTACCCGCACCACGTGACCCACCTGGGCGAGGTGCGCGCGAAAGCGCGCCTTGCGCGAGAACCGCCCGATGAAGAAGCGGACGGTCAACGGCGCCCACTCCTCGATCGTGTGCCCGCGGATCGGCACCAACAGGATGCCCGCCGCGGCCGCGATCGTCGCCACGGCGAGCAGCAGCCCGAGGAAGTTGGCCCGGTTGAGGAAACCGAGGCCGATCAGACCCGCTACGACGAATCCGACCAGCTGGGGGACCCGCAGGCCGAGCATCACACCGCCGCGCTCGAGCGGGCCGTAGCGGTACGTCGTCTCCTGTGCCATCACACGTCTCTCCTCGCTCACGTTGCTCGGCTGCCGCCACCGGGCGATGCCGGCGGGGGTTTGCCGCCCGGGCGCTGTCCGCTTCGCGTGGTCGGAGGACGCGAACCGCCGCCAGCACGTGGCGCCGCGCCCGTGCGCCCTTCAGGAGCGTGGCCTGCGTCAGCGCCCGACGCGGTGTTTCCAGCGCGCGAGCGCGGCGGTGTCGATCCGTCGCCACTCGCTTGATCAGCTGTTGTTCCCGCGCGTTGGCCCGTCCCTTGAGCCGCCGTGTTCACCATGCCTGCTGCCGCAGCGACGGCGCCCACGGGCCCGGCAACTCCGGCGACAGCTCCGCCGGCGCCACTCCCAG
>Ga0065721_10052586_pt1 | contig 11600 bp, 10 predicted proteins | sample Mesricmetagenome_FD_59108 | JGI IMG/M metagenome (GOLD analysis project Ga0065721, IMG submission 59108) | Mesophilic microbial community from rice straw/compost enrichment Sample: eDNA_1 v2 (version 2) | ecosystem: Engineered > Solid waste > Grass > Composting > Bioreactor | place: USA: Davis...
GGCTCACCGGCTCGGGGCTTGCCGCCTGCCAGCAGGGCTCGCAGCTGCGCTGGATCCTCGAAAATGCGCCCGAAGTGCTCGATGGCGTGGTGACCACCTTCCATTGCAAGGACTGGCTCTATTTCAAGCTCACCGGCAAGCGGGCGACCGACCCGTCGGAAGCCTGCTTCACCTTCGGCGATTTCCGCAAGCGCGCCTATTCCGACACGGTCATCGACTTTCTGGGGCTCAACAAGGTCCGGCACTTCTTCCCCGAGATCGTCGATGGCGCCACGCAACATCACCCGCTGTCGGAAGAGGCGGCGCGGCTTACCGGCCTCAAGGCCGGAACGCCGGTGGTGCTCGGCTATGTCGATGTCGTCTGCACCTCGATCGGCGCCGGGCTCTACGACAAGGGCGCCCAGATCGGCTGCACCATCATCGGCTCCACCGGCATGCACATGCGCTTCGCCGAGAGCGCCGATGACGTGCGCCTCAACGCCGACCATACCGGCTACACGATGTGCCTGCCGATCCCCGGCGCCTATGCGCAGATGCAGTCGAACATGGCGGCGACGCTCAACATCGACTGGATCATCAATGTCGCGATGGGCCTGCTCAAGGGCATGGGGGTCGAGACAACCAAGCAGGAGCTGCTCGGCCATGTCGACCGCTGGCTTGCCGAGGCCGATGGCCAGCCGCTGCTCTTCCATCCCTACATTTCCGAGGCCGGCGAGCGCGGTCCCTTCGTCGACGTCACCGCACGCGCCTCCTTCGTCGGGCTCTCGATGGCCCACGGCTTCGGCGACCTGGTGAGCGCCGTCTTCGAGGGCCTCGCCTATTCGGCGCGCGACTGTTACGCGGTCATGGGGCCGCTGCCCTCGCGCGTGCGGCTGACCGGCGGTGCGGCCCGCAGTGCGGCACTCCGCTCAATCCTCGGCGGCGCGCTCGGCGCCGAAATCCAGACTTCCGAGCGCGAGGAGGCGGGGGCGGCCGGCGCCGCCATGATCGCCGCCGTCTCGCTCGGCATCTATGACTCGATGGAGGCCTGTGTCGCCGACTGGGTTCTGCCCTGCCAGCGCGCGCCCGAAGCTCCCGATCCCGCCATCGTCCGCCGCCTCGAAAAGGCTTTCCCGGCCTATGTGGCGACGCGGACGGCACTCCGCCCCGTCTGGCACCAGATGGCTGCGGGCACCAGTGAAAAGGAATGACGACAAATGAAGAAGATCGCCATCATCGGTGACCGTTTCATGCTGCCGGAGGTCTTCCGCGAGAAGATCGTTGCAGCCTGCGGCGAAGGCCACGACATCAGGACCATGGAGCAGCCGTGGCCGGACGAGCCGATGGAGCACGGCTATGCCGTCGAAGGCATGGCGGGGCTGAAGGAATATATGGGCACGGCCGACGAGATCGTCGATTTCGTCGGCGATGCCGAAATCCTGGTGACCCAGCTGGCACCGCTTTCCGCCGACATGTTCCGCCGCCTGCCGGCTTTGAAGCTGGTCGCCGTCTCCCGCGGCGGTCCCGTCAACATCGACATGAAGGCGGCGCGCGAGGCGGGCGTGCTTGTCGTCAACACGCCCGGCCGCAACTCGACCGCAGTGGCCGAGTTCACCATCGGCGCGATCCTTGCCGAAACCCGGCTCATCCGCGTCGGCCATGAATCGCTGCGTGCCGGCGAATGGCGCGGCGACCTCTACCGCGCCGACCGCACTGGCCGCGAACTCTCTGAAATGACCGTCGGCGTCATTGGCTACGGCAATATCGGCACCAAGGTCGTGCGGCTGTTGCGCGCCTTCGGCTGCAAGGTTCTCGTCAACGACCCTTACGTCCAGCTCTCGGTCGACGATCTCAATGCCGGGGTCGAACAGGTATCGTTCCAGGATCTGCTCGCCCGCTCCGACATCGTGACGCTGCATCCGCGCGTCACCGAGGAGACGAAGAACATGATCAACCCCGAGAGCCTGGCGATGATGAAGCGCGGCGCCATCCTCGTGAACACTGCCCGCGGGCCGCTGTGCGACTATGAGGCGCTCTACGAGGCGCTGACCAGCGGCCAGCTTTCCGCCGCCATGCTCGAGACCTTCGCCGTCGAACCGGTGCCGCCGGACTGGCCGCTGCTCAAGCTGCCGAACGTGACGCTCACCCCGCACATCGCCGGTGCGTCGGTGCGCACCGTCACGCATGCCGCCGAAATGGCCGCCGAGGAGGTGCGCCGCTACATTGCCGGCCTGCCGCCGGTCAATCCATGTTGAGGGACGGGAGCATGCTTGCGTTCACCCGCGCTTACCGGTCTTCTGGCATTCGCCCGGCGCCTCCTGCCGCCCGGCCCGAGCGGCAGGTTTTGTCCCCGTCGGGGAGCCTGCAGGAGGCCCGCGCATGAGCGACGGCAATCCGGTCCATGACCTCTTCGTCATCGGTGGCGGCATCAACGGCGCCGGCATTGCCCGTGATGCGGCGGGCAGGCGCCTGTCCGTCGTGCTCGCCGAGAAGGACGACCTCGCCCAGGGCACGAGCTCGCGCTCCGGCAAGCTGGTCCATGGCGGCCTGCGCTATCTCGAATATTACGAGTTCCGGCTGGTGCGCGAGGCGTTGATCGAGCGCGAGGTGCTGCTCGAAAGCGCCCCCCACATCATCTGGCCGATGCGCTTCGTGCTGCCGCACAATCCGGCCGACCGTCCGGCCTGGCTGGTGCGCACCGGCCTCTTCCTTTACGATCATTTGGGCGGCCGCAAACGCCTGCCTGGCACGCGGGTGCTCGATCTTCGCACCGCGCCCGAAGGCGCGCCGCTAAAGGACGAATACAGAAAGGCTTTCGAATATTCCGACTGCTGGGTGGATGACGCCCGCCTCGTCGTCCTCAATGCGCTGGATGCGCGCGAGAAGGGGGCAACGGTCCTCACCCGCACCGCCTGCACCGGCATCCGTCGCAACGGTGCGGTCTGGGAGATCGAGACTACCCATTCGGTGACCGGCGAAAAGCGGAGCTTCCGCGCGAAGTGTGTCGTCAACACCGCCGGCCCGTGGGTCAATGACGTCATCCGCCGCATCGCCGGTCTCAATTCCAGCCGCAGCGTGCGGCTGGTCAAAGGCAGCCACATCATCGTGCCGAAATTCTGGGAGGGCCGGCAGGCCTATCTGGTGCAGAACCCCGACAAGCGGGTAATCTTCATCAATCCCTACGAGAACGACCTGGCGCTCATCGGCACCACCGACATTCCCTACGAAGGCCGGCCGGAAGACGTGGCGATCGACGACTTCGAGATCGACTATCTCCTCAAGGCGGTGAATCGATACTTCAAGCAGCAGCTCGTGCGCGCTGATATCGTTCACGCTTTTTCGGGTGTCCGGCCGCTCTACGACGACAATGCCGAAAATCCCTCGGCAGTGACGCGCGACTACATCTTCGAGCTCGACGCGCCGTCCGGCCAGGCGCCGCTGCTGTCGGTCTTCGGCGGCAAGATCACCACCTTCCGCAAGCTGTCCGAACACGCGCTCGAACGGCTGAAGCCCTTCTTCCCGGGCATGAAGCCGGCCTGGACGGCCTCCGGCAAGCTGCCGGGCGGCGACATGGACAACGCCGACTTCGAAAGCTTCCTCGGGGAAGCGAAGCTTCGCCATTCGTGGCTGCCGCGGCCGCTTCTCAAGCACTATGCCCGACTCTACGGCAGCCGCATGGAGAAGATCATCGGCGACGCCAGAAGCCTTGCCGATCTCGGCCAGTGCTTCGGCGCCAACTTCTACGAGCGCGAGGCCTGGTATCTCTGCGCCGAGGAATGGGCGGAGACCGCCGGGGACATTCTCGAGCGCCGCACCAAGCACGGCCTGCATCTGACTGAATCCGAACGCAATGCCTTTGCCGCCTGGCTGGAGACCCACCGGCCGCAGGTGGACAATGCCGCAGCCGGCGGCACGGGAGACGCAGCATGACATCGCCGGAATTCGAAGCGCTCGTCGACCTCTCCGCCCGTGTCGGCGCCGATCCGGCGCTCGTTCAGGGGGCGGGCGGCAATACCTCGATCAAGCAGGACGGCATCCTCTGGATCAAGGCGTCCGGCTTCTGGCTGGCGCAGGCGCGCGAGCGAGACATCTTCGTGCCGGTGGCGCTCGATCCGCTGGTGGAAGCGCTGGAGCGCGACGATCCGGCCTGCGAGAAGGCGCAGAGCTTCGTCATCGCCGAAAGGAACCCCGCCGGACTGAGGCCGTCGATCGAAACGACGGTGCATGCGCTGATGCCGCAGAAAATCGTCGTCCATGTCCATTGCGTCGAGACGATCGCCAATGCCGTGCTCGCCGATGCCGAGGCGGTGGTGGCCGAAAAGCTGAACGGACTGCCTTATGCCTTCATCCCCTATGCCCGGCCGGGCCTGCCGCTGGCAAAGGCCATTGCCGCGCGTCTCAGCGAAGGCACGACCGTGCTCATCCTCGGCAATCACGGCCTGGTCGTGGCCGGCGAGACGGTTGCCGAAGCCGAGGCCCTGCTCGACACCGTCTGCGCGCGCCTGCGGCTCGACCCGCGCGCCGCCCCGCCGCCGGATTTGGCCGCACTCTCGCGGCTTGCCGTGGACAGCGACTATCGCCTGCCGGACGATCCGGCGCTGCATGCCGCGGCCACCGACCTCGAAAGCTGCCGCATCGGCGCCGGCGGCAACCTCTACCCCGATCACGTGATCTTCCTCGGCCGGTCGCTGGCGATCGCCGCACCTGACGAGACAGCGGCCGATGTCGCGACAACGTTCCGCGAGCCGCCGCCGCTCGTGCTCTTCCCCGGCAAGGGCGTGCTGGTGCTCAAGGACATTTCCGCGGGGGCTGCCGCCATGGCGCGCTGCTTTGGCGATGTCGCCGCCCGCATCCCTGGCGGCGCGAAGCTGCGCTACCTGACCACGGAAGAGAATGACGAGCTGCTCGGCTGGGACGCCGAAAAATACCGCCAGGCACTCAACCGCGACGGACAGGTGCTGCAATGAGCGATCCCCTCGTCGTCGGCATCGACCTCGGCACGTCCGGCGCCCGCGCGGTGGCAATGAACGCAGCCCGCGAGGTGCTTGCCACTGCCTCGGCGAAGCTTGCGACATTCTCGGCCGATCACCGCGATCCCGTCGGCTGGTGGGCGGCCGTGCGCTCGGCGCTGGCCGGTGTCCTGTCCGGGATCGACCGCACCCGCGTCGTGGCGCTCGCCATCGACGGTACCTCCGGCACCATGCTGCCGGTCGACCGTGACGGCCGGCCGCTCGCCACGCCGAAGATGTACAACGACCCGGTCGAGGACCGCTCGATTCTCGATGCAATATCCAGCCACGCACCGAAGGAGAGTGCCGCGCATGGCGCCACCTCGGGGCTTGCCAGGCTGATCGCCTTCCAGGAGGTCGCGGGTGTGGCCCGCGTCATCCACCAGGCAGACTGGATCGCCGGCCAGTTCACCGGCCGCTTCGATCTCTCCGACGAGAACAATGCGCTCAAGACCGGCTACGATCCGGTGGCGCGGAGTTGGCCGGCCTGGATTGCCGCAACCGGCGCGAAGCCCGAACTCCTGCCGCAGGTGCTGCCGGCCGGCGCACCGATGGCGACCATTTCCGCCCATGCGGCCCAGTCCTTCGGGCTTTCGAGGGCGGTGCTGGCGGTCGCCGGCACCACGGACGGCTGTGCTTCCTTCCTGGCCACCGGGGCGACCGAGCCGGGCGAGGGGGTGACCGCGCTCGGCACGACGCTCACGGTCAAGCTGCTCTCCGACAAGCCACTCTTTGCCCCCGAATACGGCCTCTACAGCCACCGCATCGGTGACAGCTGGCTTGCCGGCGGCGCCTCCAATACCGGCGGCGCGGTGCTCGCCCATTACTTTGACGACGCCAAGATTGCCGAGCTTTCGGCCCGCATCAACCCGAAGACCCCGACCGGGCTCGACTACTATCCGCTGGTGAAGCCCGGCGAGCGTTTTCCCATCGCCGACCCGGCGCTGGCGCCGCGCATGGAGCCGCAGCCGGCGGACGAGGCCGAGTTCCTCAAGGCGATCCTCGAGGGCATCGCGAATGTCGAGAAGCTCGCCTATGACCGGCTGGCCGAACTCGGCGGACCGAAACTCAGTTCGGTTCGCAGCGTCGGCGGGGGGGCGAAGAACCCGGTCTGGTCGGAAATCCGCCGCCTTCGTCTGGCAGTTCCCTTCGAGAGCGTGCTGTCCGAGGAAGCGGCCGCCGGCACCGCGCGGCTTGCGCTCGACGGCGCGGGAAAGGCAGGGCTGACATGAACGCGCCTCTCGAAATCTCCGGTCTTGGCGACATCCTCGACCGCTTCGACGCCTTCCTGATCGACCAGTTCGGCGTGCTTCGCGACGGCCGCGCGCCCTATCCGCAGGCGGCGCCCACACTTTCGGCGCTCAAGACGGCGGGCAAGCGCAACATCATCCTGTCCAATTCCGGCAAGCGCTCGCACGAGAACTCGGTGCGTCTGGCCGCGCTCGGCTTCGATCCGGCAAGCTGGGACTGGTTCCTGACTTCCGGCGAAACCGCCTGGCTGATCATGGCCGAGGAGGCCGAGCACGCCAGGCGCAAGTGCCTGCTGATCAGCCGCGACGGCGACACGTCCCCCATCGACGGGCTCGACATTGAGCGCACCGACGATGCCCATGAAGCCGACATTGTCATGATCGCGGCAAGCGAGGGCGACATCTATCCCATCTCCTATTACGAGACGCTGCTCGCGCCCGCAGCCCGCGTCGGCAGACCGTGCCTCTGCACCAATCCCGACAAGGTCATGCTGACGCGCAACGGCACCACCTTCGGCGCCGGTCGCATCGCCGAACTCTATGAAAAGCTCGGCGGCACGGTGCGCTGGATCGGCAAGCCCTTCCCGGACATCTACGCCCAGGCGCGGAAATTCCTCGAAGGCATCGATCCGGCACGCATCTGCTGCATCGGCGACTCGATCGAAAACGACATCCTCGGGGCACGCAACGCCGGCTTTGCCTCGCTGCTGGTGACCACGGGCATACTCGATCACACGAGCGCTGCCGGCCGCGAGGCGCTCTACGAGAAACACGGCGCGACGCCGGATTTCGTTGCCCCGATGTTCAGGATGTGAGGCGGCTGCGGGGCGTTGCCTGACGGCAGGGCTTCAGGGAGCCGGAGATTACGGAAGACGGAAATGGGTTTCACCCTCTCGCTCAACACCAATCCGCTGGTCAACCGCTTCGCCGAAGCCGACGACCTGATCGGCACGATTGCGGAGAAGATCCGCATCGGCTACGTCCAGCTCACCCACGAATTCGTCAATCCGGGCTGGCCGGCAGCCACCATCGCCAAGCACGAGCGGCTGTTCCGCCGGGCGCTCGAGCGCTCCGGGGTGAAGATCACCTCGGGCATGACCGGGCCCTATGGCCGGCTCAACCATTTCGGCCATCCGGATCCGGACGTCCGCCGCTACTATGTCGACTGGTTCAAGACCTTCGCCGACATATCTGCAGGCCTCGGGGCTTCCGGCATGGGCACGCAGTTTGCGATCTTCACCTATCGCGACTACGACGACCCCGCCCGTCGCGAGGAACTGATCCAGGTCGCCATCGACTGCTGGGCGGAAGTGGCTGAGCACGCGAAGGCGGCGGGACTTTCCTATCTCTTCTGGGAGCCGATGTCGGTGGGCCGCGAATTCGGCCATACGATTGCCGAGTGCCGGGCGCTTGACGCACGGCTGGACAAGGCCGGCTTCGCCATTCCGATGAAGATGATGGTCGACATCGATCACGGCGACGTCAGTTCCCCCAATCCCGACGACACCGATCCATATGCCTGGGCGCGGGCATTTCCCACCCGCTCGCCCATCATCCACGTCAAGCAGTCGTCGATGAACAAGGGCGGGCACTGGCCGTTTACCGCCAAATACAACGCCGACGGCCGCATCCAGCCGGAAAAGCTGCTGGCTGCGGTGCGCGAGGGCGGCGGCACCGACAACGAGATCTGCCTCGAACTTTCCTTCCGCGAACGCGAGCCGGCGGACCGAGAGGTAGTCGAGGCGATCCGTGAGTCCGTCGCCTTCTGGGAACCCTATATCGATACCGGCTTCAACCGCTGAGGAGGAACGGATGGCAGGCAAAACCTTCTGGGTGGGCACGAACTGGAAGATGCACAAGACGCTGGCCGAGGGCCTCGCCTTTGCCGAGGGCCTTCGGGCCAGCGACGCTGCGCGCGACCTGCGCATCCAGCGCTTCATCATCCCGCCCTTCACGCTTGTGCGCGAGATCAAGCGTGCGCTCGAGGGTACCAGCGTCATCGTCGGCGCCCAGAACATGCACTGGGCCGACGAAGGTGCGTGGACCGGCGAGATCTCGCCTGTGCACCTCAAGGACTGCAACCTCGACCTCGTCGAGCTCGGCCACAGCGAACGCCGGGCCCATTTCAACGAGACCGACGAGGCGGTGGGGCTGAAGGTCGAGGCCGCCGTGCGTCACGGCCTCATCCCGCTCGTCTGCATCGGCGAGACGCTGGCCGAGCGCGAGGCGGGCGAGGCCGACAGCGTGCTCGAGCGCCAGGTGAAGGCCGCCCTTGGCAGGCTCGCGGGCGAGGGGAAAGAGAAGACCATCTTGCTCGCCTACGAGCCCGTCTGGGCGATCGGCGAGGGCGGCATTCCGGCCACCGCCGACTATGCCGATCAGCGGCATGCCCGCATCCACGCGGTCGCGCGAAGCGTGCTCGGTCGAGACGTGCCGGTCCTCTACGGCGGTTCGGTCAATCCGCAGAACTGCGAGGAACTCACCCGACAGCCCCACATCGACGGGCTCTTCGTCGGCCGTTCGGCGTGGGACGTCGACGGCTATCTCGACATCATGCGCCGGGTCTCGAAGGTGCTCGGCTGAACGGAAAGTGGAAGGAGAAGGTTCAATGAAGATCGTGATTGGGGCCGATGGCGCCGGCAAGCCGCTGCTCGACGTCATCGAGGCGCACCTGAAGTCTAAGCCGGAGCTGGAGGTGGACAATCTCAGCGACAGCGGTTTCTACGCCGACCTGTCGCACAAGGTCGGCCAGGCCATCATCGACGGAAAGTACGAGCGCGGCATTCTCGTCTGCGGCACCGGCATCGGGGTCTGCATTTCGGCCAACAAGGTGCCGGGCATCCGCGCGGCTCTCACCCACGACACCTATTCGGCCGAGCGTGCGGCGAAGTCCAACAATGCCCAGATCATCACCATGGGCGCACGCGTCATCGGTCCCGAACTCGCCAAGGCGATCGTCGATACCTGGCTGGCTTCCGAATTCGATCCCAACGGTCCGTCGGCCAGGAATGTCGAGGCGATCAACCGGCTCGACGAGGCGAAGATCGGCGCCTGAGCGGCGGGCTCTTCCGCGTGACCGGCACAAAAAAGGCCCCTCGTCCAATGGGCGAGGGGCTCGGTTCCGATTGACGCCGGATCAGCCGAATTTCGGTGCCAGGCTGCCGTCCTTGTAGCGCTTGGCCATCTCGGCAAGCGAGATCGGCTTGATCTTCTCGGCATTGCCGGCGGTGCCGAAGGCCTCGAAGCGCTCGATGCAGAGCTTCTTCATCGCCTGCATCGCCGGGGCAAGATACTTGCGCGGGTCGAATTCCGACGGGTTCTCCGTCAGCACCTTGCGGATCGCACCGGTCATCGCCATGCGGTTGTCGGTGTCGATGTTGATCTTGCGCACGCCGTGCTTGATGCCGCGCTGGATTTCCTCGATCGGCACGCCCCAGGTCGGCTTCATCTGGCCACCATACTTGTTGATGATCTCCTGCAGCTCGACCGGCACCGAGGACGAGCCGTGCATGACCAGATGCGTGTTCGGCAGCTTCTTGTGGATCTCCTCGATCACGTTCATCGCCAGCACTTCGCCGTCCGGCTTGCGCGAGAACTTGTAGGCGCCGTGGCTGGTGCCCATGGCGACGGCCAGCGCATCAACCTGCGTGTCGCGGACGAACTGCACTGCCTGGTCCGGGTCGGTGAGCAGCTGGTCGCGGCTCAGGCCGCCTTCCGCACCGTGGCCGTCTTCCTGCTCGCCGCCGCCGTGTTCGAGCGAGCCGAGCACGCCGATCTCGCCTTCCACCGACACGCCCGCCCAGTGGGCCATGTCGACGACGCGGCGGGTGATGCCGGCATTGTAGTCATAATCGGCCGGCGTCTTGCCGTCCTCCTTGAGCGAGCCGTCCATCATCACCGAGGTGAAGCCGTGCTGGATGGCGGTGGCGCAGGTGGCCTCGTTGTTGCCGTGGTCAAGATGCATGCAGATCGGAATGTCGGGATGCAGTTCGACGAGCGCCTCGATCAGCTTCGCCAGCACGACGTCGTTGGCATAGGCGCGCGCGCCGCGGCTCGCCTGAAGGATCACGGGCGACTTCGTCGCCGCCGCTGCCTCCATGATGGCAAGCCCCTGTTCCATGTTGTTGATGTTGAACGCGGGGACGCCGTAGCCATACTCCGCCGCGTGGTCCAGAAGCTGCCTGAGGGTGATGCGCGCCATGAATGCTCCTCCTGTTTGGGTTGGATTGTGCCCGCCGTACCGGTAAATTCAAGTCCCCCGAAAGCCGGATGGCATTTCAAAGGACTTAAACCGGATTTAAAATTTTGAACCGCTGCTCTGGTGCCGGTACGGGCGCGCCTTGTCAAGACCTCATTTTCGCAAAAACGAAGCAAAATCATATGATTATTGGCAAATGCCCGCTCGATGTGGCGTCTGCTCGCGGTTAAATCGATTGTATCGGGACTTCGTGCCGGCGCGCAAAAATGTGGATTCTATCGGCCTGTAAGCACGCGCGAGAGGGCCGCGGTGATCACGCCGATGTCGGCGGGCTTGGAGAGCCATTCCACGTCGGGGAATCCGTGGTCGCGCACCAGCCTCTGGGTGGCGCCGGTATAGATGAGGAAGGGAATGCCGCCCTGGCGAAAGCCCCGGGCGAGGGCAGCGGTCGAATGGCCCTGCAGGCGTATTTCCATCATCACCACGTCCGGATGCACCTCGGCGAGCGTCTGCTGCGCTTCCTCGACCGACGTTCTGACTGCGATCTGTCGGAAGCCCGCCTGCTTGAGCATGGCTTCAGTATCCATCGCGATCAGCGGTTGGTCCTCCAGCAGGAGAACCATGACGTGCTCTGGATCGTTCATAGGAGGGATGCCCCACTTCGCCGAATCCGGAGCATAGCGTCATGCGCATGAAATGTTGGATCTGTACGTTAGCGTACGCGCAATCACGCGCGGCTGATGCCGCCGCGCCTTCGTGCGCGGAGCGCTGGCCATGAGGGAAATGTCGCTCGTCGAGCTCCGCCAGTCCGATGTCCGCAACTGCCTTCTGCGCCTGCTGCCGGACGCGGCCTTCCATGACCTGGCGCCGCATCTCGAATTTGTCGAGCTGCCGCGGGGCACGGTCTTTTCCGAGCCGCTGGTGGAACCGACCCACAGCTATTTCCTGGAAACCGGCATCGGCTCGGTGGTCGCCGTCTCCCCCGAAGGCCAGCATTCGGAAGTGGCGATTTTCGGCCGCGAGGGCATGACGCCGGCCTTTCTGGTGCTCGAGACCACGCGCACACCGTTTTCCATCTTCATGCAGGTGCCCGGCCGCGGCTTTCGCATTGTCAACGACCACCTGCTTGCGGCTGCCCGCCGCTGGCCGCCGCTCGAGCGGCTG
>Ga0065721_10052587_pt1 | contig 11596 bp, 10 predicted proteins | sample Mesricmetagenome_FD_59108 | JGI IMG/M metagenome (GOLD analysis project Ga0065721, IMG submission 59108) | Mesophilic microbial community from rice straw/compost enrichment Sample: eDNA_1 v2 (version 2) | ecosystem: Engineered > Solid waste > Grass > Composting > Bioreactor | place: USA: Davis...
AAGCCATGATCCGCTCGGTCGAGGCGGGCGAATTCAATGCCTATGCTCCGCCGATGGGCTTCGAGGCGCTACGCAGCGCCATCGTCGCCGATCTCGGTGCCGGTTCGGCCGACGCCCTGGTGACCGAGGGCGGCGTCAATGCGCTCGCCATGATCTGCAAGGCGCGCGCCAAGCCCGGCACGACGCTGGTGACCACCGATCCGACCTGGAAGTGGCCTTGCCTGTTTGCCGAACAGGCCGGTGCCGAAGTCGTCCAGATCCCGATCTACAATCCGGCGACGAGTTTCAAGTTGACGCCGGAGGCGTTGCGTACAGCGGTCGATGAGCGCTGCGCGATCATCTACATTGTGGACCCGAACAATCCGCTCGGCATCCGTTACGAGCGTGAGGAGATCACTGCCTTCGCCGAGATCGCCCGCTCGGTCGGCGCGCTGATGATCCACGACTGCACCTATCGCGACTTTGCCGACGGCCACACGCCGGTCCTGCAGGTGGCGCCCGAAGGGACGGTGGTGTCGCTCAGCTTCTCCAAATGGCTGGGGCTCGCCGGCATGCGCATCGGTGCCCTTGTCGCCGAACCCAAGCTGGTCGACGAGTTCTCGGCTGCATCGACCTCGGTTCTAGGCGCTTCGGTCGTCGCGCAGCGAGCGGCCATGGCCGGTCTTTCGGTCAAGCCGGAATGGATGCAGGAAGTCCGCCGCCTCGACCGCGCCAACAAGGCGATGATCGTGACGGCGGCGGAAGCGGCCGGTCTCTCGGTTCCGGTCCCCGTATCGCACGGCAACTTCCTCGTGCTCGAGACGGCCGGCACCGGCGTATCGCCGGAAGCGATCGTCGAGGCTGCGCGCCGCGAAGGCGTGATGATCCGCCAGGGCCGCTACCACACCGCTGCGTTCGGCGACCGCTTCATCAAGGTCTCGACATCGGTGCCGGGCGCCTGGGCCGAACGCTTTTGCGAAGGCCTGCCGCGCTACATCGAAACAGCGCGTACGCTCAACGACATACCGGCCCTGTTCTAGGGCCGGACAACGCTTCGACCAGACCACGCAAAGAGGTTCTTACATGTTCGCGATCGCCAACGATGGAACGAAGCTCTACTACGAGACGGCGGGAGAAGGCGGGACGCCGATCCTGTTCATCCACGAATTCGGCGGAAATTACGACGCCTGGGAGCCGCAGATGAGCTTCTTTGCCCGTCGCCATCGCTGCGTCACCTATGCGGCACGCGGCTATGCGCCCTCCGACATTCCGACAGAGGTCGAGAAATATTCTCAGGCAATCGCGACCGAAGATGCGGTGGCGGTGCTCGATGCCCTCGGCATCGAGAAAGCGCATATTGTCGGCCTTTCCATGGGCGGCTTCGCGACGCTGCATTTCGGCCTCCGCTTCCCCGAGCGCGCGCTGTCGCTGACGGTTGCCGGTGCCGGTTATGGAACGGAACGGGCAACCGCCGATTATTTCCGCAACACCTCGCTCAAGGTGGCGGAGAATTTCGAGAAGGATCCGGCGGCCTTTTCCAAGATTTACTCGCTCGGAGCGAGCCGGGTGCAGTTTCAAAACAAGGATCCGCGCGGCTGGGCGGCCTTCGCCGAACGCCTGTCGCGGCATTCGGCGATCGGTGCCGCAAACACCATGCGCGGGGTGCAGTGCCGCCGGCCGTCCTTCTGGGACCTTGAGGACGAACTGAAGCGGATGATGGTGCCGACGCTGGTGATGACCGGCGACGAGGACGATCACTGCCTGCAACCGTCAATCTATCTGAAGAAGATGATCCCGGCCTGCGGCCTTGCTATCCTGCCCAAGACCGGCCACACGCTCAATCTCGAGGAGCCGGGGCTTTTCAATGCGCTGGTATCGGATTTCATCGCGCAGGTGGAGCAGGGCGCGTGGAAGGTGCGAGATCCGCGTGCCGATCCCGGCCAGGTCATGCGGACGGAGTGACGCATGACGAGGCCCAGGATTTCTCCCGACCGGCTTTGGGCGCGTTTGATGGCGCTCGGCAAGGACGGTGCGCTTCCGGGCGGTGGTGTCGACCGCCAGGCTCTTTCCGCGGAAGAAATCCTCGCCTGGCGACGGGTGATCGCATGGGGCGCCGAAGCCGGGCTTACGGCCTCGACCGATCCGGCCGGCAACCTTTTCCTCACCCTGGAAGGCAAGTTTCCCCACCTGGCGCCCGTCGTCGCCGGCAGTCATATCGACAGCCAGCCGACGGGCGGTCTTTTTGATGGGGCTTTCGGGACGTTGGCCGCACTCGAGGCGGTGACAGCCATCGCCGAAATGGGACTGACGCCCGAGCGCTCGATCGCCGTCGTGGCGTGGATGAACGAGGAGGGCAGCCGTTTCGCGCCGGGCATGATGGGCTCGGAGCTCTTTGCCGGTCTCCGCACCATGGACGAGGTGATGACCGTCCGCGATGCCGACGGCATCAGCGTCGGCGAGGCGCTGAAGTCCGTGCACGACGCCTTTCCCGATGTGAAACGCAGACCGCTCGGCTTTGCTGTGCATGCCTATATCGAACCGCATATCGAGCAGGCCGACCTGCTCGAGACGACGGGCGCCGTCATCGGCGTGGTTACCGGCATCCAGGGCAAGAAGACCTGGGAGATCACGATCTCAGGACGCGAGGCGCATGCCGGCACCGAACCGATGGACCGCCGGCAGGATGCCGTGAAGGCATTCGCGGCGATGGCCACGAAAATGCATGCGGCGATGGATGTCGACGACCTCGTGAAATTCACGATCGGCCGCGCCGAGGTTCAGCCGAACGCTCCTTCGGTCGTGCCCGCGAAAGTCGCCTTCCGCATCGATCTTCGCCATCCCGACAATGATCTGCTGGACGCTTTCGGCACGCGCATCGAGGAGATCGCCTCTGCAGAAGCCGGTTCCTGCGGGGTCTCCGTCCGCCGCCTGGTCGATGCTCCGTCGAACGGTTTCGATGAGGGCCTCAGGAGCCAGATCCGGGCATCGGCGGAGCGACATGGCTTCGCTCATCTCGATCTTTTGTCCGCCGCCGGCCATGATGCGCGGCAGATGGCGCCCCTGACGCGTAGCGCGATGATCTTCATACCGTGCCGAGATGGCCTCAGCCATCACCCGGACGAATGGGCGGAGCCGGCCCATGTTGCGGCCGGCGCTACAGTCCTTCTCGACCTGCTCCTCCAGGAAGCGGGTGTCTCGTTCAACCAAGGAGATGCATGATGAGCACAGCCAACGACATGGCCGAAATGCCGGTCCAACTGCCGCGCAGCCCCGCAAACGGGGCGGAGGCGCGCAGCCGCTACTTCAATTCGGGCAATGCCTTCAACATCAAGCTTCCTCCGGTGCCGGGCCAAATCTTCACGGACGAACCGGCCAGAGCCATGGCAATGGAGAAGACCGGTTTCATCAACTGCGACCAGTCCGACAAGATGCAATGCGCCTTTCCGGCGACGACGCCGCTGATGCTGGCGCGGTATGCCGTGGTGAAGGCGGGTGAGAGGCTCGACACCACGCTCGTCAATACGGCCTCGATCTGGTACGTCATCAGAGGCAGGGCCGGCCTCGTCGTTGGAGACGAAAAGGCGGTGCTCGGCAAGGGCGACGTCTTCCTGCTGCCGGGTGGCGTGACGTCCGCGATCACGGCCGACGAGGATAGCGTCTTCTGGGCGGTCGGCAACGATCCGCAGCTGAAGTTCGACACCTCCGTCCCGGCCACCGGCAAGGACGCTGCGGTCGAATTCGTGCACTATCCCGCAGGCGAGATCTCCTATCAGCTCGATGTCGTCTACGGATCCAACGCCAATGCCAACACGTCCGGCCACGCGCTGATCTTCTCGGCCGAGAAGACGCAGGCTGCCCGCAACATCACGCCGACGATGACGCTTTCGCTCAACACGCTGAAGCCTAGAAGCGAGCAGCCGCCGCACAAGCACAATTCGGCCGCGATCACACTGGTCGTTGCCGGCGATCCGGCCTATTCCATGGTCGCCGAGCAGAAATGCGACTGGTCGCCCTGGGCGACGCTGGTCACGCCGCCTGCGGCCAAGCACAGCCATCACAACGACGGCAACAGCCGCGCCGAGTTTCTGATCGTCCAGGACGGCGGCTTCTACTATCATGCACGCACCATGGGCTTCGAGTTCTACTGATGCGGCTGATCATCGACACCGATACGGCGGGGGACGACACCTACTCCCTGTTGCTGGCCATGAAGACGCCGGGCTCGACACTGGAGGCGGTCACCGTCTGTGTCGGCAACGTGCCTTTCGATCAGCAGGTCGAGAATGCGCTGGCGACGATCGAGGCCGCGGGTTTCTCCGGCAAGGTGCCGGTGTATTGCGGCGCGCGCCGGCCCATGGTGAAGCCGTGGGAAGCCTCGACCATGCATGGCAATGACGGAATGAGCGGCGCCAACCTGCCGATCGCCCGCCAGCGGCCCGAAACAATGCATGCCGTCGACGCTATCATCGAGAAGGTGATGGCGGAGCCGGGCGAGATCGACATTCTCGCCCAGGCGCCCCTCACCAACATCGCGCTCGCCGTGATGAAGGAGCCGCGCATTGCCAAGGCGGTGCGGCATCTGTGGATCATGGGCGGCACCGACAATTCCGTCGGCAACATTACGCCCTGTGCCGAATACAACTTTTTCATCGATCCGGAGGCCGCGAAGATCGTGTTCGAGGCAGGCTTCGACATCACGCTGTCCACCTGGACACTGACCCTGCGTTCCAGCGTGTTCGAGGCGGATCAGCTCGAAGAGATCTTCGCCATGAACACGCCGCTCTCGGAATTCTATCGCAAGGTCTCGGCGGTGCCGCGCCAGACTGCGGAGAGGCGTTACGGGCGGCCGATGAGCACGCATCCGGATTCACTGACCTGTGCGATGGCGCTCGATCCCGCCCTCATCGAGTCTGCGCGGGAGGCCGTCGTGCGGATCGAGATGGCGGGTGAGATCACCCGGGGTTTTTCGGCGATCCATCCGCCGGTACTCGGCAATCGCTGGCCGGAATACAAGGTCAATGCGCGCGTCGTCGAGCAGGCGTCGAATGAGGGCTTCTTTCGAATGATGAAACGGGCGCTGTCATAGCCGGCAGATGGCTGCGAGAAGATCATGTGAAAGGCCGGGCGCAGGGTCGTGTCCGGCCTTGTCCATTCTGGCTGTCTGTTTTCCGTCCCAGGGATACGCGCCTTGCAGGCTTTGCGGGCGCTTCATGCGACCTTTTAGGCCATCTTTCAGCATGGCTAAAAATCAACCAACCCCTGCACAATAAATGTGAAATTCTGCACGCAAATAATTGGTTTCTGAATACATGAATTCGATATGCTGCATAATATGTAATACGATTATGCTCGCTGTGAGAGTGTTTGGGGCCCTCTGAGGGCTATGCGTGCAGAAATAACTGATTGTGCATCGGCATTGCGGCACATCCGAGTTTGGCATGAGGCTTGCTTGTATTCTTTGAGCAAAGAAATGCATACGTAGGGGTGGTGAGTATGATGGAAAGGGCGATGGCGCTGACGGAAGAACACCTTCGTGGTCCCGCTGCCGGTGCGATGGGGCTGATCGACCTGCTGAAGCCGTCGAAGGGGAGGGCCGTCGCGCAGGTTCCGGCAAAGCTGGAGACAGCCGAACCGACCGATGCCGGCAAGCCGCTCATCGAGCTGCGCAATGTCTCCAAAACCTTCGGGACGGTAAAGGCCTTGCAGGATCTGGAAGTGTCCATTCGTCCCGGTGAACTGGTGACGGTCGTGGGGCCATCGGGCTGCGGCAAGAGCACGCTCTTCAACATCCTGGCGGGGCTGGAAGAGCCGGATCCCGGCAACGTCCTCAGGCACAAGGGAATAAGCTCGGTAGCGTCCGATCTGCTCGGCAAGGTCTCCTTCATGCCGCAGCGCGATCTTCTCCTGCCTTGGCGTAACGTGATCGACAATGCCATTCTCGCGCTCGAGATCGAGGGCATGCCGCGGGGCGAGGCGCGCAAGCAGGCAATGGCAATGTTGCCGGAATTCGGCTTGGCCGGTTTCGAGGCTCAGTATCCGAACCAGCTCTCGGGCGGCATGCGCCAGCGCGTGGCGCTCATGCGCACCTTCCTGTTCAAGCGTGACCTGATGCTGCTGGACGAGCCGTTCGGTGCGCTGGATGCGCTTACCCGAACGATGATGCAGCGCTGGCTGCTCGATGTCTGGCAGAATCACAAGCGCACGGTCCTGTTCATCACCCATGATGTCGACGAGGCAATCTTCCTCGGCGACCGTGTACTGGTGATGACCGCACGCCCCGGTCGCGTGAAGCTGGAACAGGCCGTCGATCTGCCGCGGCCCCGCAAGGCCGACATCGTGACCTCCCCCGAATTCATTGCGCTCAAGAAGACCCTGCTCGAGGCGATCGAGGAGGAGAGCAGGAAATCCTTCCAGGTCGCTGGATACTGATACAAACGAGGAACTGACCATGATCGACCATTATTCGGGCCGTCCCGCTCATATTTCCGAACCGGAGTGGAAGGCACGCGTAGATCTTGCCGCCTGCTACCGCATGGTGGCCCGCCTCGGCATGGACGACCTGATCTACAACCATATCTCGATGCGCGTGCCCGGCCATGAAGACCAGTTCCTGCTGAACCCTTACGGGTTTCTGTTCGAGGAGATCACCGCATCGAGCCTCGTCAGGATCGACATCCAAGGCAACAAGCTCGACGACACGCCCTACACCGTGAACAAGGCGGCGTTCGTCATCCATGGGGCGATCCACAAGTCGAGCCATGACGCGGCCTGCGTGCTTCACACGCATTCCGATGCGAGCGTCGCCGTCTCCTGCCAGGAGGAGGGTCTGCTGCCGCTCAGCCAGTTCGCCATGCGTTTCTACAAACGACAGGCTTTCCATGCCTACGAAGGCGTGGCGATCGACCTCGACGAGCAGGAGCGGATCATCCGCCATCTCGGCGACAACCGGGTCATGCTGATGCGCAACCATGGCATACTGACCGTAGGCCGCACCCCCGGCGAGGCGTTCATGCTGCTCTACTATTTCGAGCGCGCGGCGCGCATCCAGCTGGATCTCCAGGCAGCGGTGGCATCGGGCGCAAAGCTCGTGATCCCGCCGGACGATGTCTGCGAAAAGGCGGCGCGGCAGTTCTGGGAGAGCAAGGGCGACATTCTCATCGCCGGTGAACGGGAGTGGCCGGCATTCCTGCGTCAGCTGGACAGGGAGGGCTCGGATTACCGGAAATAGGATCGAGGTGGAGGGCAACGAAAAGTCACACGACCAACAGAGAGGTTCCATGCTTAACAGACGCAATATACTCGCCGCCTTCGCAGCGGCTGTCCTGGGGTTCCAGGGCTTCACCATGACTGCGCTTCCTGCAGCAGCCCAGGACGTGGTCAACGCCAGCCTTCGCCTCAAGTGGCTGACCCAGGCCCAGTTCGCAGGCTTCTACGTCGCGCTCGAAAAGGGTTACTACAAGGAGGAGGGCATCAACCTCACGATCAATCCGGGCGGGCCTAACCTCCTTACGGAAAATCTCGTGGCGACCGGTGCCGACACCTTCGGTCTCTCCGGCGGGACCGACAGCGTTTTCGCCGCACGCGACAAGGGTATGCCGATCGTCTGCATCGGCGTCGCGCATCAGGTCACGCCCTTCGTCTTCGTCTCGCACAAGGATGGTCCGGTGCAGACCGTCGCCGACTTCAAAGGCAAGAAGATCACCACCTGGTTCACCGGTGCCAACCACGTGCTTTCCGCCATGCTGTCGAAGGTCGGCATCGATCCGAAGGACGCAGACATCCAGCCGCAGCAGGTATCCGTGACGCCGTTCGTCGACAAGCAGGTCGATGTCGTCACCGCCACCCGCTACAACGAGCTCTATGTCATCAACCAGCGTGTCGGTAAGGACAATCTCAACCTGTTCGTGCCGGAAGACAGCGGCGTCTCCTTCCCCCGCGATACGCTGATCGTCTCCGAACAGACAGCAGCCGAGAAACCCGAATTGGTGGAGAAGTTTTTGCGCGCCAGCGTGAAGGGTTGGAAAGACGCGTTCGCTAACGAGAAGGAAGCGATCGACATCATCATGAAGATCGCTCCGACCCTCGATCGTGCTCAGCAGGAATTCATGCTGTCTGAGGTCAAGACGCTGATGACCGCCGGCAAGGCGTCCACCGACGGACTGTTCACCATCGACAAGGATGCCGTAGGTTCCGCTAACGGCCTGCTCGCCCAGTATGGCGTCATCTCCAAGCCCGTCGACCTCGATGCAGCCTTCAATCCCAGCTTCATCGACAAGATCCCCGCCGGAGAAAGGCGCCTATGAGCGGCAGCATCGCGTATGCCGCAAACCTGTCCGTCACGCCGGCGGGCAGGATCTACGCGGCCGTCAAACCGATCCTCTGGCTGGCGGTCGGCTTGCTCGCCGTCGAGGTGCTGGTCATGGCCTTCGAAATCCGCCCGTATTATCTGCCGCGCCCGAGTGCGATCGCATCGGGGATCATGGCGACGCCCGGCGCTTATCTCGCGGGCCTCTGGCGCACGTTTCTGGAAACGGCGCTCGGCTTCCTCGCGGGCAGCGTGTTCGGCGTGGTCATGGCAGTCGTCTTCCATCGCTGGCTCGCGTTGAAAGAACTGTTCTTCCCGCTGTTCATCGTCTCGCAAACCATTCCGGTGATCGCCTTCGGCGCCGTCGTCGTGCTCTGGTTCGGCAACACCCTGTTCGCCAAGGCGGTCATCTCCTTCTACATCAGCTTTCTTCCAGTGACCGTGAATACGCTCCTCGGCTTCTCCTCCGTCGATCCGAGACAGGTCCAGCTCATGCGAAGCTTCGGCGCGCGTGACGGACAGATCCTGCGTCGGCTCTACCTGCCTGCCGCGCTGCCGCAGCTTTTCGTGGCGCTGAAGCTTGCGTCGTCGCTGGCTCTCGTGGGTGCGATCGTCGGCGAATGGTTCGGCGACACGACCGGCCTCGGCGTTCTGTTGCTTCAGGCGATGTACAACGAGAACGTCGTCGGCATCTGGGCGACCATCGTGGTTTCCGCCTGCCTCGGCATGGGCCTCTACAGCCTGGTCTCCTTCGCCGAGCGTAAGATCGTATTCTGGGGAGGCGAGCAATGACGGCTTTCATGCAGACTGATAGCGCACGCCAGATCAGCCGCGGCATAGCGGGTGCTCTTCTGGTTGCAGCCGTATGGGAAATTTGCGCACGCGGCCTGAACCTTCCCGCTTACATTCTGCCCTCGGTCACCAGCATCCTGGCCGGCATGGCCGGCGACCTGGCGAGCCTTCTTGAAGCGGCGCGCTTCACCGCAACGGAATCCTTTGCCGGTTATGCGATCGGCTGCCTCGTCGGCATGGCGGCAGCCATCCTGGTGACCATGATCCCCAGCGCACGCAGCATCGTGCTGCCGCTCGCCACCGCGATCAATTCCGTTCCGGTGGTCGCCTATTCACCGCTGGTGCTTCTGTGGTTCGGCATCGGCATGGCCTCCAAGATCGTCATGGTGGCGGTCGCCGTCAGCTTCACCATCTTCCTGAGCACGATCGCGGGACTTGACAGGGTCGATCGCAAGTCCGTCGACCTGATCCGGTCCTTCGGTGCCGGACGGCTTGCGGTGCTCTGGCGCCTGCGCCTGCCGACGGCATTGCCGCTCATCATTGCCGGCATGCGTGTCTCCACCGTTCGCAGCGTAATCGTTGCGATCGTGACCGAAATGCTGGGTGCTTATGGCGGGCTTGGCTGGGTGATCTACCAGGCCGTTCTGCAAATCGATTTCGTCAAGGTCTGGGCCGCCATCATCGTCGCGTCGGCCATAAGCCTCGCCTTCTTCGGCGCCATCAGCTTCGTCGAGCGGCGCTACGTCTTCTGGAGTAAAGCATAACATGACCCGCAGGATGCATTTCGGCCTCTTCCTTCTCGGCACGGGCAGCCATGTCGCGGGCTGGAGAATGCCGGGGGCGATGGACAGTTTCCAGGACATCGAAATGGTCAAGCAGATCGCGGCGGAGGCGGAGCGTGGCCTGTTCGACCTGATCTTCATGGGCGACAATCTTCACGCCGATCCGGCCGCTCATCCCTCGTATACGGCGCGCCTCGAACCGCTCACGCTCCTGTCCGCCGTAGCCGGCGCAACGAAGCATATTGGCCTCGGCGCTACGGTTTCGACGACCTACAGCGATCCGTTCACGGTGGCGCGCCTCTTCGCCTCGCTGGACCACCTCAGCGGCGGCCGGGCAGCATGGAATGCGGTCACGACGGCGAATCCGGCAGCGGCGGCCAACTTCGGGACGATCCATCCCGACCATGCCAGGCGTTATGAAGTCGCGGAGGAATTCCTGACCGTCGTGCGCGGCTTGTGGGATTGTTGGGCCGATGACGCCATCGTCGCCGATCGGGAAACAGGTCTCTACATCGATCCGGCCAAGGTCCGCTCCCTCGATCACCAGGGCACGCATTTCAAGGTCAAGGGACCGCTCAACATCGGACGTTCGCCGCAGGGGCAGCCGATCATCCTCCAGGCGGGCGGGTCAGGTCCCGGTCAGGAACTGGCTGCCAAATCCGCGGATGTCGTCTTCTCGGTGACGCAGGATCTCGACGAGGCGCGCACCTTCTATCGATCGGTCAAGGGCCGGCTCGGGCAATACGGCCGATCGGAGGACTCGATGGTCATCCTGCCGGGTGTCATGCCGATCGTCGGAAGAACGGAACGGGAGGCGCACGACAAGCTGGCTGAGCTCCAGGGCTTCATCAGCGAAACCAATGCCCTGTCGCTGCTCAGCGACCGTTTCGGCATCGACATGAGCGTCTATGATCTCGACGGCCCGATTCCTGAAAATCTGACGCCGTCGGACAGCTATCACGCATTCGCAAAAGTCATGCTGGACAAGGCCAGGCGCGAGAACATGCGCCTGCGCGACGTCTACAATCTCATGGCGGCTGCGCGGGGCCACTGGGTGCTCTGCGGAACGCCGGAATACGTCGCCGACACGCTCGAGACCTGGTTCACGACCGGTGCGGCGGACGGCTTCAACGTGATGCCGTCCCATTTCCCGGGCGGGCTTACGGATTTCGTCGAGCTCGTGGTGCCGCTCCTGCAGCAACGCGGCCTTTATCGGACTGAATACGAAGGAACGACGCTGCGCGACCGCATGGGCTTTGCACGTCCGGCGCGGGTTTGAGGAGAGCGAAGTTGACCATCATCGATCGTCGCTTCGAAACGGTGGAAAGTACGGAATTCCGCAACGGCATGTCGCGCCTGGGAGCGGCCGTCAACATCGTGACGACACGCGCTCCCGAGGGCCCCTTCGGCTTTACGGCGTCCGCGGTATGCAGCGTCAGCGACACGCCCGCCACACTGCTCGCCTGCATCAATCGGCAAAGCTCCTGTTTTCCCGCCTTCCAGGCCGCGCGCTTCTTCTGCGTCAACACCCTGGCGTGCGGTCATGAGGCGCTGTCCAATCTCTTCGGCGGCAAGACGCCGATGCCCGAGCGTTTTTTGTCGGGACGCTGGCTGCAAGGCAAAACCGGCGCGCCGGTGCTGGAGGATGCTTTGGTGAGCTTCGAATGCGAACTCGCGCATGCTTTCGACGAAGGCACGCACCGCGTCCTATTCGGCCGCGTGGTCGATATCCGAAGGA
>Ga0065721_10052588_pt1 | contig 11590 bp, 9 predicted proteins | sample Mesricmetagenome_FD_59108 | JGI IMG/M metagenome (GOLD analysis project Ga0065721, IMG submission 59108) | Mesophilic microbial community from rice straw/compost enrichment Sample: eDNA_1 v2 (version 2) | ecosystem: Engineered > Solid waste > Grass > Composting > Bioreactor | place: USA: Davis...
GGCGGGGGCGCGGGATGCCTCCCGCCCCGAACCCGCCCGTGGCGTCAGGCCCGGCGGCTCCTACGCCCCCGTGAGCTCGGCCGCCGCCTCGGCCAGGGCGGCCGTGTGCGCGTCCACGTCCTCGGGGCTCGTGTCCGGGCACATCAAGGCCATCATGTGGAATGGCGTCATCAGGATGCCGCGGTTCAGCATGTAGAGGTGGAGCAGGGCGTCGAGCGGAACGTCGAAGGCGTCGGAGGCCTCCTGGCCGGACCTGGGCCGCTCGGCCCCCAGCATGTACTCGGCCCGGCAACCGAGCCGGGTCACCGTCCAGGCCAGGCTCGCCTCTTCGATGACCGACTGGACCCCGAGCTCGAAGCGGATCCCCATCTCGATCATGTGCTCGAAGGCCTCGTCGGTCAGCACCTCCTCGAGCGTGGCGCGGGCGGCCGCCATCGAGAGCGCGTTGCCGGCCAGGGTGCCGCCGACCCCGCCCACGTCGGCCGCCTCCCAGACCGTCTTCTCCAGCACCCGATCCGCCATCTCCTCGGTCATCCCGTAGGCGCCGGTGGGGATGCCGCCGGCGATCGGCTTGCCGATCGTGACCATGTCGGGCTCCAGACCGTGCGCGGCGGTGTATCCACCCGGCCCGCAGCAGAAGGTGTGGGTCTCGTCGATGATCAGGAGCGATCCGTGCTCACGGGTAAGCGAGCGCATGGCGTCGAGGAACCCCGGCTCCGGCAGGACGATGCCGATGTTGGTCAGCGCCGGCTCGGCGAGGACGCAGGCCACGTCGCCGTGGGCGAGCTCGCGCTCGAGCCCCTCGAAGTCGTTGAATTCCACGACCCTGGTCGTCTGCTCGATCGGGACGGGCGGCCCGATGTTGCCGATCCGGTAGGCCGGCTCGCCGTCGACCAGCCTCGCCACCGTCTCGTCGACCGAGCCGTGGTAGCAATGGTTGAAGACGAGGATCTTGTCGCGGCCGGTGACCTCGCGGCACAGCCTGATCGAGAATCGGTTGGCGTCGCTGGCCGAAAGCGAGAACTGCCACCGGTCGAGTCCGAAGCGGCGCTTCATCTCGAGCCCGAGAGGCACCGCGTCCTCGCTCGGCAGCATCGTCGTGATCCCCCGGGCCAGGCGCCGGGTCGCGGCCTCCACGGTCGGGGCGGGCGAGTGTCCCGTCATGGCGCCCGTGTCGCCCAGGCAGAAGTCGATCAGCCGGTTGCCGTCGACGTCCGTCAACCGATTCCCCTTCGCCTCCTCGAAGAAGACCGGGAAGGCGCCGGGCCACCGGGTCATCCAGTTCATCGGGACGCCCGAGAGGAGAGCCTCCTCCGCCCGCTCGTGGACCTCGCGGGAGCGGGGGTGGCGTGCCTCGAAGGTCTCCAACTCGCGGCTCATGAGGTCCGCGACTCGTTCCGGGGCGATTGGCCTGAAGGCCGATGAACTGGGCATTTGAAGCGTTTTCCTCTCCTCGGATTGCGGGTGCTGCACTTGACAGGTTACCCGCATTCTGTTGTTTTGTGGAATGATCCAACAAAGTTCAGAGAAGAAGTGAATCCAAGGAGAACGCCTCAATGACCCTCGCCTCACCCGTTATCACCGGCATCGCCGCTCGCGAAGTGCTCGACTGCCGTGGCCTCCCCACCCTCCAGGTCGACCTCGAGCTGGACGAGGTGATCTCGGCCACCGCCGACGTGCCCTCGGGCCGCTCGACGGGAGTCAACGAAGCCTTCGAACTCCGCGACGGCGGCACCCGGTTCGGCGGGTTCGGGATGCTCAAGGCCGCCGAGAACGTGACCGGCGAGATCGCCGACGCCCTCGTGGGCCGGCCGCTCGTCGACCAGCGCACGCTCGACAAGACCCTGATCGACCTGGACGGCACGGAGAACAAGGGCCGCCTGGGCGCCAACGCGATCCTCGGCGTCTCGCTCGCCGCGGCCCGGGCCCAGGCCGATGCGCACGGCCTGCCGCTCTACCGGTCGATCAGCTCCAACGCTCACATCCTCCCCGTGCCGCTAGTCAACCTGATCAACGGTGGCAAGCACGCCTCGAACGACCTCGACTTCCAGGAGTTCATCGTGATCCCGGTCGGCGCGGACTCGATCCTCGAGGCCCTCCAGATCTCGACCGAGGTGAACCTGGCCCTGGCCGAGATCCTGCTCGAGCGCTACGGCAAGCCCGCCCTGAACACCGGCGACGAGGGTGGATACGCGCCCGCGATCAGCGACCCCCGCGAGGCGCTGGCTCTGCTCCACGAGGCGGTCGACGCGGCCGGGCACAAGGGGCGGTTCCGCTACGGGCTCGACTGCGCCTCCAGCCACTACTACGACGACGCGACCGGCACGTACCTCGTCGCCGGCGAGAAGCGGGACCGCGACGGGATGATCGCGCTCTACAAGGAGCTGATCGCCGACTACGACGTGGTCACGATCGAGGACCCGCTGAACGAGGAGGACTTCGAGGGCTTCGCGCAGATCACCGAGGAGTCCGGCGTCCAGATCGTCGGCGACGACCTCTTCACGACGAACCCGGCCCGCCTGGCGCGTGGGCTCGAGCTCGGATCGGCGAACTCGCTGCTTTGGAAGTTCAACCAGATCGGCACCCTCTCGGAGGCGCTCGACGCGGCCGAGATGGCGCACAAGGCCGGCTACACGGTCGTGGTCTCCGAGCGCTCCGGCGAGACCGAGGACCCGATCATCGCCGACCTCTCGGTGGCGCTCGGGGCCGGCCAGATCAAGACCGGCGCCCCCGTCCGCGGCGAGCGCACGGCCAAGTACAACCGTCTGATCCGGATCAGCGAGGAGCTGGGAGAGAACGCGAGGTACCCGGGGGACGTTTTCGGAGGCTGAGCCGCGGCCGACCCCCTTGCTCGGGATTGATCGATTGTGGAATAATCCCACACTATGACTGAGAACCTGCCAGACATCGGAGTCCGCGTATCCCCCGTCTCGACCGTCGAGGCGGCGGCGAACGCGCTCCGGGAGCTGATTCTCGACGGCAATCTCGAGCCGGGGGCCCGCCTTCGCGAACACGACTTCGCGGAGCGTCTCGGGATCGCCCGGCACTCCTTCCGCGCCGCCACCCAGATCCTGATCGGCGAGGGGCTGCTCAAGCGGGAGCCCCACCGGGGGGTCGAGGTGGCGGTCCTGGCCGCGGACGACGTCGCGGACATCTTCAAGCTCCGCGAGGCGCTGGAGATCGAGGCGGTACGCATCGTGACTCAGGCGGGAGTCGTGCCGGCTGAGGCCCAGCGGGCGGTGACCGAGATGTCGGCGCTGTCCGAGGACGCGCCCTGGCGCGACGTCGTCTGGCCCGATCAGCGCTTCCACCTCGCGATCGTGGAGGCCACCAACAGCCCCCGACTCGCGCGCGCCTACCAGGGGCTCCAGTCCGAGATCGTGCTCTGCCTCGCGCAGCTCCGCCCCGTGTACGACGCGCCGGCCGAGGTCGCCGCCGAACACGAGGAGCTGCTCGAGCCGATCATCGAGGGCGACGTCCCCGCGGCCGAAAAGCTCTTCCGCGTCCACCTGGCCGAGGCCGCCGAGAACCTGATCGGCCTCCACCGCGAACGCACGAGCCAGGCGGACGCCGGGGCCTGATGCCGAAGGCCGCGCGACAGACGAGGGCCGAGATCCGGAACCTGGATCGGCTCTGCTCGCGCGGGCTCGGCGACCTCCGGCGCGACGCGCTCGAGATCGCCCAGGTCGGCCTCCACGCCTGCGACGGGGAGCGTGCCACCCGGGACGCCGTGAGGCGCACCGACGCCGGCATCGCCGTCAACGACGTCGAGTACCCGCTCGCCGAGGGCCAGCGGCTGTTCGTGCTCGGCGCCGGCAAGGCGACGCTGCCGATCGCGGAGGCGCTCGAGGACGTGCTCGGCGACCGCATCGACAAGGGCGCCGTCATCCTGCGCCGCGGCGAGGTGGCGGACCTGGACCGGATCGAGGTCTACATCGCCGACCATCCGCTCCCGACCCGTGAATCCGTGCTCGGTGCCCTGCGGCTCGAGGAGCTGGCGAACGAGGTGCGCGACGGCGACCTGGTACTCGCGACCTTCACCGGGGGCAGCTCGGCGCTCGCCTCCCTCCCGCCCGACGGGGTCACCTTCGAGGACAAGCGCAAGCTCCACGAGCTTCTGCTCGGCGCCGGCATGCCGATCTCCGAGGTGAACACCGTCCGCAAGCACGTCTCGACCGTCAAGGGCGGGCGCCTGGCCGCGAAGATGGCGCCCGGGAGGATCGTCAACCTGACCATCTCCGACGTCGCCGGGGACGTCGCCGACCTGGTCACCGACCCCTCCGTGCCGGACACCTCGACCGTGGCCGACGCCGTCGCGGTGCTCGAGGACTACGGGATCCGGGACCAGGTCCCGGCCTCGATAATCCGCCACCTGCGCTCTCCCGCGGCCGAGTCGCCCGACCTCGACGGGGTGCGGATCGACACGACGATGCTGGTCACCGGGATCGGCGTCTGCGAGGCCATGGTCGCGGAAGCCGAGAGCCGGGGCTACGACCCGGTGATCCTCACCACGACCTTGGAGGGCGAGGCCCGCGAGATGGGTCGCTTCATCGCCGACATGGCCCGATCCGCAGCGACCGCCGGCTACCCCTTCCCCCGCGGCACCGTGATCCTCGGCTGCGGCGGCGAGAACGCGGTCACCATCGCCGGCAAGGGCTCCTTCGGGGACGGCGGCCCCGGCCAGGAGGCGGCCCTCGCCGCCACCTCGATCCTCGCTGGCCAGCCCGTCGCCGCGCTCTTCATGGACACCGACGGGGCGGACGGCGGCACCGACAGCGCCGGCGCCATCTGCGACGGAAAGACCCTCGAGCGGGCCGGCGAGATCGGCCTGGACATCCGCCAGGCCCTGCTCTCACACACCTCGCGCGAACCGCTGGAACGCCTCGGCGACCTGATCGACACCGGGGCGACCGGGACCAACGTCAACGACCTCTTCGTGACCGTAATCGGGAAGGACACGCCTTGATCACCCTGACCAAGCTGACAAAGGAGTTCGGGGACTCCACCGCCGTCGACGGCATCGACCTGGAGATCGCCGACGGTGAATTCTTCTCCATGCTCGGCCCCAGCGGCTGCGGCAAGACCACGACCCTGCGGATGATCGCCGGCTTCGAGGAGCCGACCTCGGGGCGGATCGAGCTGGCCGGCGAGGACGTCACCTGGACCTCGCCCAAGAAGCGGAACGTCAACATGGTCTTCCAGAACTACGCCCTCTTCCCCCACATGACCGTGCGAGAGAACGTCGAGTTCGGGCTCAAGATAAAGCGGCTCGACAAGGCCCAGGCGAACGAGCGGATCGATCGGATGATCGCGGCGGTCCGCATGGAGGGCTTCGAGTCCCGCCACCCCGCCCAGCTCTCGGGCGGACAGCAGCAGCGGGTCGCCCTCGCCCGGGCCCTCGTGAACCAGCCGGCGGCGCTCCTCCTCGACGAGCCGCTCGGCGCCCTCGACCTGAAGCTGCGCAAGGAGATGCAGCTGGAGCTCAAGTCGATCCAGCAGCAGACCGGCACGACCTTCGTCTACGTCACCCACGACCAGGAGGAGGCGCTGACGATGTCGGACCGGGTCGCGGTGATGAACGGCGGCAACGTCGAGCAGGTCGCGGACCCCCGCACCCTCTACGAGCGGCCCCGCTCCGAGTTCGTGGCCGACTTCATCGGCACCTCGAACCTGCTCCGGATCGACGTCGAAGCCTGGGACGGGGACATCGCCCGGGCGGGCCTCGGCGAGGGCCTCCAGATCACCTGCCGCGAGAACGGCGGCGGTGAGCGGACGAAGACGATCACGATCCGTCCCGAGAAGATCAACGTCCACCCCGGCCCCGTCGACCCCGGACAGGGTTCGCTCGTGCGGGGGACGATCGTCGAGAACGTCTATTTGGGCTCGATGACCAAGCTGATCGTCGAGCTCGTCTCCGGGGACCGTCTGATCGTCCACGAGCTGAACGACGACGCGGGCGGCCCCTCGGAGCCCGGCAGGGAGGTCTACCTGAGCTGGGGAGCCGACCACAGCTTCGTGATCGAGGGCGCCGGCGGGGGCGCCGAACGGGAGGCGGGGACCCGATGAGCGACCGGCGCCGCAACCCACTCGCGGGGCGCGCGGCGCCCCAGGACTTCGAACCGTTCCAGGCAAGCAGTTGACCCGAACCCCAGCCCACCGAGGAGAGGCATGAGACACCTGAAGAAATTGACCATATTGATCGCCCTGGTCGCGGCGATCCCGGTCCTGGCCGCTTGCGGCTCGGGCGGCGGAGACACGTCCGAGGCGACCGCCCCGACCGCCGCGGAGGCAGACGAGCCGGCCACCGGCACCCTGCGGCTCTTCGCCTATGACGACACCGTCACCGACGAGCAGCTCGACCCGTTCCGCGAGGCGAACCCGGGCGTCGACCTGAAGGTCGCGACCTTCAACTCCAACGAGGAGGCGGCGGCCAAGCTCGCGGGCGGGTTCGAGGCCGACGTGGTCGAGGTATGCCTCGACGAGGCCGAGCCCCTGCTCAAGCGGGAGCAGCTCCGGCCGATCGACACGTCCGGCATCACCGATTGGAACGACCTGTCCTTCCGGGACGAGCCCCAGGTCAGGCAGGACGGCAACGTGATCATGGTGCCGCTCTCGGCCGGGCCGTACGGGATCATCTACAACACCGAGGAGGTCCCGGAGGGAGTCGACTCGTACGAGAAGATGTTCAGCGACGAGTTCGCCGGCAAGATGGCGGTCGAGGGGTCCAGCTCGGTCGCGCCGCTGGGCGTCGCCGCGCTCGCGCTCGGCTTCGACGATCCCTTCAACATGGACTCCGAGCAGCTCGAGCAGGCGAAGGACTTCCTGATCGACAACCGGCAGAAGATCCGCAGCTTCCCGGACTCGGACTCGGACATGGTCAACCTGTTCAAGACCGGCGAGGTCGTGGTGGCCAACGGTGGCCGCGGCACCGCAATGGACATGCAGGACGAGGGCCTGCCCGTCGAGTGGGTCGCCCCCACCGAGGGCACCTGGTCCTGGATCTGCGGGCTCGGCATCACCTCGAAGGCGAAGAACACCGACGCGGCCTACAAGCTGCTCAACTACTACGCCTCGCCCGAGGCCCAGGCGATCTCGGCCCGCAACGGGTTCGTCATCACCAACCCGAAGGCGGAGCCGCTGATCCCGAAGAAGTTCAAGGAGACCGCGAGCCCGTCCAGCATCGAGGGCTCGATCCCGCTCACCCAGCCGGAAGACATAGCCGCCTACACGCGGGCCTGGCAGGAAGTCCGCTCCGGCTGATCGACGATGCCGCTCTCCCGTCGCATACAGCGCGCGCTCCCGAACGCGCTCAGCATCGCCCTCACCGGGCTCGTGCTGCTGATCCTGTTCGGGCCCGTCCTGCTGCTGGCGCTGTTCTCGTTCAACGACTCCACGGTGATCTCCCTCCCCTGGGAGGGGTTCACCACCAGGTGGTACTCGGAGGCGTTGAACGACGACGGCGCGATGACGGCGATCGGCAACTCGGTGATGGTGGCCTCGATCGTCACCCTCGCCTCGCTCGTACTCGGCACCCTGGCCTCCTGGGGCCTGACCCGGATCCCCTTCCGGGGCAGGCCCCTGGTGGCCGGCGTGCACGGCGCGGTGCTCGTGGTTCCCTGGCTGATCATCGGCGTCTCCGGGCTCATCTTCTTCAGCCAGATCGAGATGTCCCTCTCGCTGCAGACGATCATCCTCATGCACATCGTCGTCACCTTCCCGCTGGTGGTGGCGGTCGTCTCCGCCGGCCTGATCCGCTTCAACCCCTCCCTGGAGGAGGCCGCGATCGACATGGGCGCGAGCCAGCTCCAGATGATGCGCTACATCGTGCTCCCCCAGATCGCTCCCTCGCTCGCGGCGGCCGCGATCTTCGCCTTCGCCTGGTCCTTCAACAACTTCGAGATCAGCTTCTTCACCGGCGGCTTCGAGCAGACCTTCCCGGTCTGGGTGTACGGCGTGCTCCGGCACTCCTCGAACCTGCCGGTCGTGAACGCCGCCTCCACGGTGATCGCCTTCGCCCAGGTGCTCCTGGTGTTCGGGCTCTGGTACGGGATGCGCCTGATGACGAAGCGCCGCGGCGGGACCGACCGTGACGCGGCCGAGCTCGTGACCGGGGCGGTGCGCTGATGGGCGTGCCTGCGGCCCACGTGCCGACCGTCGCCGGGGAGCGTCCGAGCCGCTTCTCGAAGCTGCTGCGGCCCTTCGCCTTCATGAGCATGCCCACGGCGGTGCTCGTGCTGCTCTTCCTGGTCCCGATGGGGATACTCGTCTACTTCAGCTTCCAGTACGGGGACCTGACGGGGCAGTCCGGCTTCACCTTCAGCAACTTCAGCGACATCCTCTCGGACCCCCTCTACCGCGAGATCGCACTGACCACGTTCGAGATCGCGACGATCGCGATGATCGCCCAGCTGATCGTGGGCATCCCGCTCGCCTACGTCCTGGCGTACAAGGCGGGGCGCTTCGAGCTGCCCCTACTGCTCGCCCTGGTGCTGGCCGACGAGCTGAATCCGATGGTCCGCATCTACGCCTGGCGCATGCTGCTCGGGCGCGAGGGGCTGATCAACGAGGCGCTGACCTCGATCGGCCTGATCGACGCGCCGATCGACGCCCTGCTCTTCAACAAGTTCTCGGTGATCGTGGTCCTCTCGACCAGCTACCTGACCTACACCGTCATCCCGATCTACGCGTCGATGAAGGCGGTGGACGCGGGACTCTTCGAGGCGGCCCGCGACATGGGGGCGGGCTGGTTCACGACCTTCCGCCGGGTCCTCTTGCCCTTGATCGCGCCGGGGATCTTCATCGCGCTGCTTCTCGTCTACGTGCCCCTGTTCACCGACTTCGCCGCGCCCACCCTGGTCGGCGGCACCACCGGATACATGCTGGGCAACGTCGTCAGCGACCTCGTCCTGGAGAACGGCAACCTGAACGCGGGGGCGGCGATGAGCTTCCTCATGCTGCTCGCCGCCGCCCTGTTCTCTCTGGTGGCCTATCAACTCTCGAGAGTGAAGCAGGGTGGAAAGTGAGTTACGACGTCGCGATCGTCGGCGGGGGCCACAACGGCCTGGTCGCCGCGTACTACCTGGCCCGGGAGGGCCTGAAGACGGTCGTGCTGGAGCGCCGCGAGTTCGTCGGCGGCTGCTGCGTGACCGAGGAGTTCGCGTCCGGATACCGGGCCTCGACCGGCGCCTACGTGCTGAGCATGCTCCGCGAGCAGATCTGGTCCGACATGCGGCTGGTCGAGCGGGGGATCGTGGTCGACCCGGCCGGCCCCTCCCTCCATCTCTTCGCGGACGGCACCCGGCTCCTCCTCTCCGACGAGACCGACGAGGCGGTGGCGGCGATCCGCGAGCTCTCCGAGCACGACGCCGCGGCCTATCCCGCCTTCGAGGAGCACCTGGCCGAGCTGGCCGGGCTCGTCACTCCCCTCATCGACACGACTCCCCCCTCCCCGCGGCCCTCCAGCCCGTCGGACGTCGCCTCGCTGCTCAAGGTCGGCAGGCTCGCGGCCGGCAAGCGGGACCTGATCAACGAGGCGCTCTTCCTCTTCACCACGTCGGTCACCCAGTTCCTCGAGGAGCGGTTCGAGAACGAGTACGTCAAGGCCGCGATCGGCTGGCACGCGATCAACGACTCGATCGCCGGCCCGTCCAGCCCGGGCTCCGCCTACATCCTGCTCCACGACCACGCCGGCGAGGACACCGAGGCCGGCGCCCGCTCCTGGGGGTTCGTCCGGGGCGGGATCGGGCGGGTGACCGAGGCCATGGCCGAGGCGGCCCGCGAGGCCGGCGCGGAGATCCGCACCGGCGCCGAGGTCGAGGAGATCGTGGTCGAGGGCGGCCGGGCGGCCGGAGTTCGCCTGCTGGGCGGCGAGGTGATCCGGGCGGACCGCGTGCTCTCCAACGCCGATCCGAAGACGACCTTCCTGGACCTCTCGCCGGAGGGCTCCCTGCCTGAGGCCTTCGAGGCCTCGGTTCGCGCCTACCGCTGCCAGGGCACGAGCATGAAGATCAACCTCGCGGTCGACCGTCTGCCCAGGGCGACGAACATGCCCGGCGAGGGGATCCAGCCGTACCACCTCGGGATCATGGAGGTGAACCAGCCGCTGGCCGAGATGGACCGGGCCCAGGCCGAGGCGCGGGCCGGCAGGCCGGCGTCCGACCCGCACGTCGAGATGTGCATCCCGACCGTGCACGACCCCTCGCTGGCACCGCCGGGGCACCACGTGCTCACGATCGACGTCAACTCGCAGCCGTACGAGCTGGCGGAGGGTTCCTGGGAGGACATTGCGGAGGATGTCGCCGATCGCGCGATCGCGAAACTGGAGACCTACTTCCCCGGGCTGACCGACTCGATCCTGCACCGGCAGGTCCTGAGCCCGCTCGGCCTCGAGCGGGTCCTCGGCATCCACGGCGGCCACGCCCTTCACGGCGACATGGCATTCGATCAGCTATTCACCCTTCGACCCGTCAGGGGCTGGGCCGAGTACCGGACCCCCATCGAGGGCCTCTGGCTCTGCGGCGCCGGCACTCATCCCGGCGGCGGGGTGACCGGCGCGAACGGCCACAACTGCGCCCGCGAGGTGCTCAAGGAGGCCAGGGGCGGACGGGTCCGGCGCCTGCTGGCGCGCCGGAGCTGAACGATGGCAAAGGCGCCCACGCCGGTCGAGGTCGACGAGGCGGCGGCGCTGCTCTCCGAGCTGGTGTCGATCTACTCGCCCTCCGGGGGCGAGGGGCGCATCGTGGACCGGATCGAGGAGATCTGTCGCGACGACGGTCACGCGGTTCGCCGGGTCCCGGCCGAGGTCGGGCGCGACAGCCTCGTGGTGGGCGCGGCCTCATCCCCGATGCTCGCGATCGCGGCCCACGTCGACACGATCGTGCCCACCTGGCCCGATGCGACCACGCCCACGGTCACGGGCGGGGTCCTGCGGGGCCTCGGCGCCGTCGACGACAAGGGCGGCGTCGCCGCCTGCATCCTGGCGGCCCGGTGGCTGCGACGAGGCGGCACCGACCTGGATGGGTTGCCGGCCGTGTTCGCCTTTCCCGTGGACGAGGAGTCCGGCGGCAGCGGCTCCCGTTCGCTGGCGATCGAGCTGGCCCCCAGGTTCGCCATCGCGCTGGAGGGCTCGGGGCTCGACATGGGCACCGTCGAGTGCGGCGATCTCGAGGCGCTCGTCCGCGTGCGCGGGGTCTCGGCGCACGGCTCGCTGACGGAGTTGGGGACGAACGCGGCCCACGCTGCGGCGCAGCTGATCTCCTCGCTCGAGGAGCTCGGCCTGGACCGGCACGCACACCCGGTCCTCGGCCCCTCCCTGGCCAGCGTCACCGAGGTCGCCACCGGCGCGGGCATGAACGTCGTGCCGGACGCCTGCACCCTTCGGCTCCGGATCCGGCTGGTCCCGGGGCAGGACCTGGCCGCGACGATCGGCCGGGTCGAGGAGTTCGCCGCCCGCCACGAGGGCGACGTACAGATGGTCGAGGGTACGGTTCCCTTCGAACTGCCGGAGCATTCTCCTCTCCGGACGGCGGTCGGCACGGCCACGAGGGCCGTGACCGGCCGCCGGCCCGAGGCCATCGGCGTGCCCGCCTGG